>Ga0209173_100169_pt1 | contig 58928 bp, 51 predicted proteins | sample SynthPrep_16_END_FD_187206 | JGI IMG/M metagenome (GOLD analysis project Ga0209173, IMG submission 187206) | Synthetic microbial communities from Ohio, USA - SynthPrep_16_END_DS12_MetaG (SPAdes) (version 2) | ecosystem: Engineered > Bioreactor > Aerobic > Activated sludge | place: USA: Ohio...
CAGCATGCCGCCCAACCAGCGGTGATCGACGTACGGCGAACCGCAACGTGCTGCTTCTTCAGCAACGATCTTGCCAGCGGAACGCTTGGTGCCGACGAACAGAATCTTGTTTTTGCCCTGGGCCAGACGCTCTACGAAAGTCAGAGCTTCGTTGAACATTGGCAGGGTTTTTTCAAGGTTGATGATGTGGATCTTGTTACGCGCGCCGAAAATGTATTTACCCATTTTCGGGTTCCAGTAACGGGTCTGGTGACCGAAGTGCACACCGGCCTTCAGCATATCGCGCATATTGACTTGGGACATGATAGTTCCTTAATAAGTCGGGTTTGGCCTCCACGTATCCCAATGACCAACCAGCGGCATCAAGGCCTCCGGCACCCAGGTCATCGTGTCGACACGTGTGTGGATTTAAGCTCTGCGGGGCATCCCCGGAAAGCGGCGCATTTTATACCACAGCATCGGCAAAAACGGAATACGCAATCACACTTGCCGCAGCGCGCTTTCGTGTAACCCCTTGAATAGACCTGATATAGCCCTACCTTATAGAGAGAAGCGATCATCAGAGGCTCATGATTTGAGGCCATCGTCTGTTAGAATCGCGTTTTCTGTGGCTTGTGCGAATTTTGCAACCTTTTGTCGCACGCCCGTAAACCGTATTGATTTCAGCGCATCGCGCTAGAGAGAGCCTGTATGACCGTTAGCTTGAAAACCGCCGAAGACATCGCTGGCATGCGCATCGCCGGCAAACTGGCTGCCGACGTGCTGGAAATGATTGCCGAACACGTCAAGCCCGGCGTCACCACCGAAACCCTGAACCAGATCTGCCACGACTATATAGTCAATGTACAGGGTGCCATCCCTGCCCCGCTGAACTACAAGGGCTTCCCCAAGTCGATCTGCACTTCGGTCAACCACGTAGTCTGCCACGGGATTCCAGGTGACAAACCGTTGAAGGACGGCGACACCCTGAACATCGACGTTACCGTGATCAAGGACCGCTACTTCGGCGACACCAGCCGCATGTTCCACGTCGGCAATGTGCCGGTCTGGGCCGAGCGCCTGTCCCAAGTCACCCAGGAATGCATGTACAAGGCCATCGAGATCGTGAAACCCGGCTGCCGCCTGGGGGACATCGGTGAAGTGATCCAGAAGCACGCTGAAAAGAATGGTTTCTCGGTGGTGCGCGAATTCTGCGGTCACGGTATCGGTACCGTATTCCACGAAGAGCCGCAGATCCTGCACTACGGCCGCGCAGGCACCGGCATGGAACTCAAAGCAGGCATGACCTTCACCATCGAGCCGATGATCAACCAGGGCAAGGCCGACACCAAGGTGCTGGGCGACGGCTGGACCGCTATCACCAAGGATCGCAAGCTCTCGGCCCAGTGGGAACACACCCTGCTGGTCACCGAAACCGGCTACGAGATCTTCACGCTGCGTGCGGACGACACGATCCCCCGCGTTTCCGCGTAAGGATCACCCAGGTTTTCCCCCACTGTGTTGTGACTGACTGTTAGATAGAAAGGAAAGCCGATCGATGCCCCAGGTGGATCCCGAACTCTTCGACCGTGGCCAGTTCCAGGCCGAACTGGCCCTGAAAGCGAGCCCAATTGCCGCGTTCAAGAAGGCTATCCGCCAGGCCCGTGAAGTGCTCGACGAGCGCTTTCGCAGTGGCCGGGACATCCGCCGGCTGATCGAGGACCGCGCCTGGTTCGTCGATAACATCCTGCAAAAGGCCTGGGAACAGTTCAGTTGGAGCGAAGACGCCGACATTGCCCTGGTGGCGGTCGGCGGCTACGGGCGTGGCGAGTTGCACCCCTATTCCGACATCGACCTGCTGATCCTGCTGGACAGTGCAGATCATGAGATCTTTCGCGATTCCATCGAGCGTTTTCTGACGCTGCTGTGGGACATCGGCCTGGAAGTCGGCCAAAGCGTGCGCTCGGTCGACGAATGCGCCGAAGAGGCCCGCGCCGACCTCACCGTCATCACCAACCTGATGGAAAGCCGCACCATCGCTGGCCCCGAGCGCCTGCGCCAGCGCATGCTCGAAGTCACCAGCACCGCACACATGTGGCCGAGCAAGGACTTCTTCCTGGCCAAGCGTGCCGAGCAAAAGGCCCGGCACCACAAGTACAACGACACCGAATACAACCTGGAACCCAACGTCAAAGGCTCGCCCGGCGGGCTGCGCGACATCCAGACGATTTTGTGGGTTGCCCGTCGCCAGTACGGCACCCTGAACCTGCGCGCCCTGGCCGGCGAGGGTTTCCTGGTGGAGAGCGAAAACGCCTTGCTGGCCTCGTCCCAGGAATTCCTGTGGAAAGTGCGCTACGCCCTGCACATGCTCGCCGGGCGCTCCGAAGACCGCCTGCTGTTCGACCACCAGCGTTCCATCGCCACCCTGCTGGGTTTTGAAGGCGAGGACGCGAAGACCAGCATCGAAAGCTTCATGCAGCAGTACTACCGGGTGGTCATGAGCATTGCCCAGCTCAGCGACCTGATCATCCAGCACTTCGAAGAGGTGATCCTGGCCCCCGAAGACGAAGCGCCGCCGCAGCCGATCAACGCGCGCTTCCAGTTGCATGACGGCTATATCGAGGCGCGCAACGACAACGTGTTCCGCCGCACGCCGTTCGCCATGCTGGAAATCTTCGTGCTGATGGCCCAGCAGCCGGAAATCAAAGGCGTGCGCGCCGACACCATCCGCTTGCTGCGGGAGAACCGTCACCTGATCGACGACGATTTCCGTAACGATATCCGCAACACCAGCCTGTTCATCGAGCTGTTCAAGTGCAAGATCGGCATCCACCGCAACCTGCGGCGCATGAACCGTTACGGCATCCTCGGGCGTTATCTGCCGGAGTTCGGTTTTATCGTCGGTCAGATGCAGCACGACCTGTTCCACATCTATACCGTGGACGCCCACACCCTGAACCTGATCAAGCACCTGCGTAAGCTTCAGTACACGCAAGTGTCAGAGAAATTCCCGCTAGCCAGCAAACTCATGGCCAAACTGCCCAAGCCCGAGCTGATCTACCTGGCCGGCCTGTACCACGACATCGGCAAGGGCCGGCATGGGGACCACTCCGAGGTCGGTGCGGTTGACGCCGAAGCCTTCTGCCAGCGTCATCAGTTGCCCGTTTGGGACAGCCGCCTGATCGTCTGGCTGGTGCAGAACCATCTGGTGATGTCGACCACCGCCCAGCGCAAGGACTTGTCCGACCCGCAGGTGATCCACGACTTTGCGCAGATCGTCAGCGATGAAACCCGCCTCGACTATCTGTACGTGCTGACCGTCTCCGACATCAACGCTACCAACCCGACACTGTGGAACTCCTGGCGCGCCAGCCTGTTGCGCCAGCTCTACACCGAGACCAAGCGCGCCTTGCGCCGCGGCCTGGAGAACCCGGTGGACCGCGAAGAGCAGATCCGCCGCACCCAAAGCGCGGCCTTGGACATTCTGGTGCGCGGCGGCAACGATCCGGACGACGTGGAACAGTTGTGGTCGCAACTGGGTGACGATTACTTCCTGCGCCACACCGCCGGCGATGTCGCCTGGCACACTGACGCAATCCTGCAACAGCCCGCCGATGGCGGCCCGCTGGTGCTGATCAAGGAAACCACCCAGCGCGAATTCGAAGGCGGCACGCAGATCTTCATCTACGCGCCGGACCAGCACGACTTCTTCGCCGTGACCGTGGCGGCCATGGACCAGCTCAACCTGAACATCCATGACGCCCGCGTCATCACCTCCAGCAGCCAGTTCACCCTCGACACCTATATCGTGCTCGACACCGATGGCGACTCGATTGGCGACAACCCGGCACGGGTGAAAAAGATCCGCGAAGGCCTGACCGAGGCCCTGCGCAACCCTGACGACTACCCGACCATCATCCAGCGTCGGGTACCGCGCCAACTCAAGCACTTTGCGTTTGCGCCACAGGTGACCATTTCCAATGACGCCCAGCGCCCGGTGACGGTGCTGGAACTCAGCGCTCCGGATCGTCCGGGCCTGCTGGCACGCATCGGCGGGATTTTCCTGGAGTTCGACCTGTCATTGCAGAACGCCAAGATTGCGACCCTCGGCGAGCGCGTGGAAGACGTGTTCTTCATTACCGATGCCGACAACCAGCCGTTGTCCGACCCGGAACTGTGCCTGCGCCTGCAGGAAGCCATCGTCCAGCAGCTAAGCGTCACCCAGGAACCCGGCGTCGAGCTGACACGCCTGACCATATGAATTTTTAACTTTGTAAACACGCCCTTTGTAGGAGCCGGCTTGCCGGCGATGCGAACACCTTGGTGTATCAGGTACACCGACGCGATGCCATCGCTGGCAAGCCAGCTCCTACACGGTCTGTGTACACCGTCATAGAGGCTTACATGAACAACGCCCTGAACCAGCTCCAGCCCTACCCGTTCGAGAAACTGCGCGCCCTGCTGGGCAGCGTCACGCCGAACCCCGACAAGCCCCCGATCGCGCTGTCCATCGGCGAACCGAAACATAAATCGCCCACCTTCGTGGCTGAAGCATTGAGCAACAACCTCGACCAGATGGCCGTGTACCCGACCACCCTGGGCATTCCGGCCCTGCGCGAAGCCATCGGTGCCTGGTGCGAGCGTCGCTTCAACGTGCCCAAGGGCTGGCTCGACCCGGCGCGCAACATCTTGCCGGTCAATGGCACCCGCGAAGCGCTGTTCGCCTTCACCCAGACCGTGGTCAACCGTGGCGACGACGCACTGGTGGTCAGCCCGAACCCGTTCTACCAGATCTACGAAGGCGCCGCGTTCCTGGCCGGGGCCAAGCCGCACTACCTGCCATGCCTGGACACCAATGGCTTCAACCCGGACTTCGACGCCGTGACGCCGGACATCTGGAAGCGCTGCCAGATCCTGTTCCTGTGCTCGCCCGGCAACCCTACCGGTGCGCTGATCCCGGTCGAGACCCTGAAAAAACTCATCGCCCTGGCCGACGAATACGACTTCGTCATCGCCGCCGACGAGTGCTATAGCGAACTGTACTTCGACGAACAAACCCCGCCGCCTGGGCTGTTGAGCGCGTGCGTCGAACTGGGCCGCCAGGACTTCAAGCGCTGCGTCGTGTTCCACAGCCTGTCCAAGCGCTCCAACCTACCGGGCCTGCGTTCTGGTTTTGTGGCCGGCGACGCGGACATCCTCAAGGCCTTCCTGCTGTACCGCACCTACCATGGCTGTGCGATGCCGGTACAAACGCAACTGGCCAGCATTGCGGCCTGGCAGGACGAAGCCCACGTGCTGGCCAATCGTGACTTGTATCGCGAGAAATTCGACGCAGTACTGGCGATTCTCAAGCCGGTACTGGACGTAGAGAGCCCAGATGGCGGCTTCTATTTGTGGCCGAATGTGAATGGCGACGACGCTGCCTTCTGCCGCGACCTGTTCGTGGAAGAACATGTGACCGTCGTGCCGGGTTCGTACCTGTCGCGGGAAGTGGATGGCTTCAACCCTGGCGCCGGTCGTGTGCGCATGGCGTTGGTTGCGCCGTTGGCGGAGTGTGTGGAAGCGGCTGAGCGGATTCGCGAGTTTATTCAACGTCGCCTCTAAGGCGCGATCAGGGTCACTTCACCTGCCCCAGATTCGCCTCACTCATATCCAACTCCGCCAGCACCTCACGCAGCACGTCATCACCAATCTGGTGGTGACGGCTCAGGCTGTACAACTCCAAGCGCTGCGCCCGCAGGGCCTTGAGCCGCAGTTTGCGCTCCAGCAGGTCCATCTGCCGTGCAAGCGCCTGGGCTTCGGCGGAGTCGTTGAACACGTCCAATTGATGGCGATATTCCGACATCAGCCGTGCCTTGAGCTCTGTGGCAAGCGCCGCCTGCGCGGCGTCCGGGGTTTCGGCTTCTGCGGGCTCATCCGCTTCAAGCGCATGGATGGCCGCGACGGCAGTCTTCTTCCAGGCTTCGCGCACCTCGTTGTGGCGCTTTTCGTCGGGACTCTTTTCGATACCGCGCAACAACAGCGGCAAGGCGATACAGGCGGCAATCAGCGACAACAGAATCACGCCCGCCGCGATGAAGATCAGCAAGTCACGTTCGGGAAAATCCTGCCCTGGCGCCAGCAGCAACGGCACCGACATCACACCCGCCAGCGTCACCGCACCGCGCACCCCACCGACCGTCAACAGCCAGCAGGACCGGGCGGTCGGTACCAGCGTCAGTTCGCTTTTCCCACGTAGCCTGCGCAGCAAACCCGACAGCCGCCAGATGCTCTGCACCCAGATAAAGCGCAGCACCACCAGCACCAGGAAGATCGCGACTACATCCAGGCAGCGATAAAACAGGGTCGGCCACAGTGTCGGCTCATGGCTGACCACCGCCTTGATGATGTCCGGCAGTTGCAGGCCCAGCAGCAGGAAGATCAACCCATTGAAGGCGAACTCCAGCAACGACCACACGCTGCGATTGAGCAGCCGCGTGCTGGTCTGGCGCGGCAGCAGGTCGAGCCAGCTCTGCATCATGCCCGCCGCCACCGCCGACAAAATGCCCGAAGCCCCCAGCCGTTCGGCCAGCACATAGGCCGCAAACGGCAGCAGCAACATGAACACCACGTGAGTTGCCGGGTCGTCCCAGCCCCGGGCGATCATCCACGCGCGCAACCGGCCGACCAGCCAACTCAGGGCCACGCCGACCGCCAGACCACCGACAGCCACCAAGACGAATGTGAGGCTGGCATCCGCCAGGGAAAACACCCCGGTCAACGCCGCCGCCAGGGCGAACTTGAAGGTCACCAGGCCCGAGGCATCATTCATCAAGGCCTCGCCCTGGAGCATGTGCATCAGCGGCGTGGGCAAGCGATTCTGGGAAATGGCCGACACCGCCACGGCATCCGTCGGCGACAACACGGCCGCCAGGGCGAAGGCCACCGGCAGCGGGATCGTCGGCAAAATCCAATGGATGAAGTAACCGGCGCCCACCACGGTAAACAGCACCAAGCCCACGGCCAGTGTCAGGATCGGCCCGCGCAGGCGCCACAACTCTCGCTTGGGCATACGCCAGCCATCGGAGAACAGCAACGGCGGCAAGAACAGAAACAGGAACAACTCCGGGTCCAGCGCCACATGCAGCCCCAGCGTCGGCCAGGCCAGCAAGGCACCGGCGGCAATCTGTACCAATGGCAACGGCAGAGGAATGACACGCCCGACCAGACGCGAAACGCTGACCAGCATCAGCAGGATAAGAACGGTGTAGGCGGTTTGCATAACGCGGTTTTCCCGGACAATCGACTTGCAACGACACACATCAGGCAACAACTGGCCGTTGAAGTGCCATATTACCCGGCTATGTTACTCGCTGGCTTTTGCACAAAAGTCGCACAGCGCTGACGAGCGGCACCCAAACGCGCTGGTCATGGCATAATCCGTGACCTTTCGTTTCTACTTGGTCCAAAGGGGGGCAATTCCTTGACCGCTTCAAGCAAAACGTTGCACCTTTTCGGCATCAAAGCCTGCGACACCATGAAAAAGGCGCGCACCTGGCTCGATGAGCACGGCGTCAGCTATGAGTTTCACGACTACAAAACGGCCGGTATCGACCGCGAACACTTGACCCAATGGTGCGACGAGCACGGTTGGCAGGTGGTTTTGAACCGTGCGGGCACCACCTTTCGCAAACTCGAAGACGAACGCAAAGCCGATCTCGATCAGTCGAAAGCCATTGAATTGATGCTCGCACAACCTTCGATGATCAAGCGCCCGGTGCTGGATCTCGGTGACAGAACCCTGATTGGCTTCAAGCCAGATAGTTATTCGGCGGCCCTCAAGTAGGCCAGCCCTTTCCATTTTTGTAGAGGTAACAGCATGTCCAATTCCCTGTTCAGCCTGGGCTTCGGCGTCGGCACTCAGAACCGCCAAGGTGCTTGGCTGGAAGTGTTTTACGCACAACCGCTGCTCAACCCGTCGGCAGAAATCATCAACGCCATCGCGCCGATCCTCGGCTACACCGAAGGCAACCAGGCGATCACCTTCACCATCAGCCAAGCGCTGCAACTGGCTGATGCGCTCAAGAATGTCGACGCCACCCAAGCCGCGCTGCTCAACCGCCTGGCCGAAAGCCACACACCGCTGGTCGCCACCCTGCTGGCCGAAGACGCCGCACTGACCTCCACGCCTGAGGCCTACCTCAAGCTGCACCTGCTGTCCCACCGCCTGGTCAAGCCCCATGGCCTGAGCCTGGCCGGTGTGTTCCCGCAGTTGCCAAACGTGGCCTGGACCAGCCAGGGCGCGATCGACATCAACGAACTGGCCGAGCGCCAACTGGAAGCCCGCCTGCGTGGCGAGCTGCTGGAAGTGTTCTCGGTGGACAAGTTCCCGAAAATGACCGACTACGTGGTGCCGAGCGGCGTGCGTATCGCTGACGCAGCACGCATCCGCCTGGGCGCCTACGTGGGCGAAGGCACCACCGTGATGCACGAAGGCTTCGTCAACTTCAACGCCGGCACCGAAGGCCCGGGCATGATCGAAGGCCGTGTATCGGCGGGCGTATTCGTCGGCAAGGGCTCGGACCTGGGCGGCGGTTGCTCCACCATGGGCACCCTGTCGGGCGGCGGCAACATCGTGATCAAGGTCGGCGAAGGCTGCCTGATCGGCGCCAACGCCGGTATCGGTATCCCGTTGGGCGACCGCAACACGGTGGAGTCGGGACTGTACGTCACCGCCGGCACCAAGGTTGCGTTGCTGGACGAGCAGAACCAGTTGGTCAAGGTGGTCAAGGCGCGTGAGCTGGCCGGCCAGCCGGACCTGCTGTTCCGCCGTAACTCCGAGACCGGTGCCGTGGAGTGCAAAACCCACAAATCGGCCATCGAACTGAACGAAGCGCTGCACGCTCACAACTAAGCAGCCACTCGATGCCACTAGCGGGCCCCGACCCTGGGGCTCGCTTATACGAGTCTTGAACACCATGCTAGTGCCCTCCCCCTGGCGCGCCGACTTTCCGGCCATCGCCACCCTGCAACGGCAAGACCAGACCTACCTGGACAACGCCGCCACCACGCAAAAACCCCAGGCTTTGTTGGATGCCATCAGCCATTACTACGCCAACGGCGCAGCCAATGTGCACCGGGCCCAGCATTTGCCAGGCGCCCATGCGACCCAGGCGTTTGAAGACAGCCGCAGCAAGGTCGCGCAGTGGTTGAATGCAGGCGACAGCGGGCAGATCGTATTCACCCACGGCGCAACTTCAGCGCTGAACCTCCTGGCCTATGGCCTTGAGCACTTATTCAATGCGGGCGATGAGATTGTCATCAGCGCCCTGGAACACCACGCCAACCTGCTGCCCTGGCAGCAATTGGCCAAGCGCCGCGCACTGAACCTGGTGGTACTGCCGCTGGGCGATGACGGCGTGATCGACCTGGCTGCCGCTGCCGAGCTGATCGGTCCGCGTACACGGTTATTGGCAGTGAGCCAGCTGTCCAACGTGCTCGGCGCCTGGCAGCCGCTGGAAGCCTTGCTGGCACTCGCTCAGCCACACGGCGCGCTGACCGTGATCGACGGCGCCCAAGGTATCGTCCATGGTCGTCACGACGTGCAGGCCCTGGGTTGCGACTTCTATGTATTTTCCAGCCACAAGCTGTATGGCCCGGATGGCGTTGGCGTGCTGTTTGGTCGCAACGAAGCCCTGCACCACCTGCGCCACTGGCAGTTTGGCGGCGAGATGGTGCAGCAGGCCGACTACCACAGCGCCAGCTTTCGCCCTGCGCCGCTGGGTTTTGAGGCCGGTACACCACCGATTGCCAGCGTGATTGGCCTGGGCGCCAGCCTGGATTACCTGAGTTCGCTGGACCAGCAGGCCGTCGTTGCCCACGAAGCGGCGCTGCATGACTACTTGTTGCGCGGACTCAACGCGCGCAATGGCGTGCGCGTACTCGGATCACCGCAGGTCGCTCTGGTGAGTTTTGTCGTGGAGGGCGTGCATAACGCCGACCTCGCTCATCTGCTGACCGAGCAAGGCATTGCCGTGCGCGCCGGGCATCACTGCGCCATGCCGTTGCTCAAGGCGATGCATCTGTCGGGAGCGATTCGTGTGTCCCTGGCGCTGTATAACGATTCCGATGACTTGGAACGCTTCTTCGAAGCGCTGGACCAGTCCCTGGACATGCTGCGATGAGCTTGCCGGTAGAGGCCGTTGCCGCGCTTGAAGCCTTCCAGGCCGTCGGCAGTTGGGAGCAGCGCGCGCGGATGCTGATGCAATGGGGCGAGCGTCTACCTGCCCTGCCCGATGAGGATAAAGTCGACGCCAATCTCGTACAGGGCTGCGAAAGCCTGGTGTGGCTGGTCGGGCAGTTGCACGATGGCCACTGGCAGTTCGCCGCCAGCAGTGATGCACGGATGATTCGTGGGTTGGTGGCGTTGCTGCTGGCGCGGGTCAATGGGTTGTCGGCGGCGGAGTTGCAGGCGGTTGACTTGCCGGATTGGTTCGCGCAACTGGGGCTTTCCCGCCAACTGTCACCGTCGCGCAGCAATGGCCTGAACGCTGTGCTGCAGCGTATGCGGGCATTAAGCCTTACACAAAACTAAGTGTGGGAGCGGGCTTGCTCGCGAAAGCGCAGTGTCAGTAGATACATCATTGACTGAATCACCGCATTCGCGAGCAAGCCCGCTCCCACATTTGGATCTATGTTCAGCAGTGAGATCTAGGCGGGTCTGATCCGCTCCGACGGCCTGCGCACCCCGGCCACGATCTTGTCCACCGCCTTGGTGGCCGCCACCATGCCGAACGTAGCCGTCACCATCATCACCGCACCAAAGCCGCCCGCGCAGTCCAGCTTCACGCCATCCCCGACAAAACTCTTCTGCAAACAAATGCTGCCGTCCGGCTTGGGATAGCGCAGCTGTTCGGTGGAAAACACACACGGCACGCTGTAATGACGGGTCACGGTGCGGGAGAAGTTGTAGTCGCGGCGCAGGGTCGAGCGCACTTTCGACGCCAACGGGTCATTGAAGGTGCGGTTCAAGTCGCAGACCTGGATCAACGTCGGGTCAATCTGCCCACCAGCGCCGCCGGTGGTGATGATCTGGATCTTGCGGCGCTTGCACCAGGCAATCAGCGCGGCCTTGGCATTCACCGCGTCGATGCAGTCAATCACGCAGTCGATGTCCGGCGTGATGTATTCGGCCATGGTGTCACGGGTCACGAAGTCCGCCACCGCATGAACGGTGCAATCCGGGTTGATGCCGCGCAGGCGCTCAGCCATCACCTCGACCTTGGGCTTGCCCACGGTGCTGTCCAGCGCGTGCAACTGGCGGTTGCTGTTGCTGACGCAGACATCATCCAGGTCAAACAGCGAAATCTCGCCCACTCCGCAACGGGCCACGGCTTCCGCCGCCCAAGAGCCCACGCCGCCGACGCCGACGATCGCCACATGGGCCGCCTTCAAGCGTTCCAGGCCTTCAATGCCATACAAGCGGGCGACGCCTGCAAACCGCGGATCTTCTGTACTCATGACCATTACCCCAAAAACCGGCGCGCATTATGGACTACGCAGCGACAAGTTCGAAGCGACAAGCTACAAGTAAAGAACTTAGATGGTCTTTCGCGGACTAATGTCCGGTTTTTCTCTGCTTGCTGTACGGTCAGGGAAGGGCCGGTGTAGGATGCGCGCCGTTCGGCGTAGGCCGACACCTCTTTTCGTTCCACACCCTTTGGAACCCGAGATAGCCATGGCATCGCGTAAATTTGGACTCAACCTGGTGATCGTGCTGGCAATCGCCGCGCTGTTCACCGGTTTCTGGGCGCTGATCAACCGCCCCGTCACCACCCCCAACTGGCCTGAACAGATCTCCGGTTTTTCCTACTCGCCGTTCCAGCAAGGCCAGTATCCGCAGAAGGACCAGTACCCGACCGACGACCAGATGCGTCGCGACCTCGAGATCATGAGCAAGCTGACGGACAACATCCGTACCTACTCGGTCGACGGCACCCTGGGAGATATTCCCAAGCTGGCCGAAGAGTTCGGCCTGCGTGTGACCCTGGGGATCTGGATCAGCCCGGACCTTGAGCGCAACGAGCGAGAAATCCAGCGCGCCATCGAAATAGCCAACAGCTCGCGCAGTGTCGTGCGGGTTGTGGTCGGTAACGAAGCGCTGTTCCGTGAAGAAATCACCCCTGAAGCGCTGATCGTGCTGCTGGACCGCGTGCGCGCCGCCGTGAAAGTACCGGTGACCACGTCCGAGCAGTGGCATATCTGGGAAAAGAACCCGCAATTGGCCAAGCACGTCGACCTGATCGCCGCGCACATCCTGCCGTTCTGGGAATACATCCCGATGGACAAGGCCGGCCAGTACGTACTCGACCGCGCCCGCGACCTGAAGAAACTGTTCCCGAAAAAACCGCTGTTGCTGTCGGAAGTGGGCTGGCCGAGCAACGGCCGCATGCGCGGGGGCAATGAAACCTCCCCGGCCGACCAGGCGATCTACCTGCGGACGCTGGTGAACAAGCTGAATCGCCAGGGCTTCAACTACTTCGTGATCGAGGCCTTCGATCAGCCGTGGAAAGTCAGCGACGAAGGCTCGGCGGGCGCTTACTGGGGCGTGTACAACGCCGCACGCCAGCAGAAATTCAACTTTGAAGGGCCGGTGGTCGCGATCCCGCAATGGCGCGTGCTGGCCATCGGCTCGGTGGTGCTCGCGCTGCTGTCCCTGACCCTGCTGATGATCGACGGCTCGGCCCTGCGCCAGCGTGGTCGTACCTTCCTGACCTTTATCGCGTTCCTCTGCGGTTCGGTGCTGGTGTGGATCGGCTACGACTACAGCCAGCAATACAGCACCTGGTTCAGTGTCACCGTGGGCATCCTGCTCGCCCTCGGCGCCTTGGGCGTGTTTATCGTGTTGCTGACCGAAGCCCACGAACTGGCGGAAGCGGTGTGGACCCACAAGCGTCGGCGTGAATTCCTGCCGGTCGAGGGGGATTCGGACTACCGCCCGAAAGTGTCGATCCACGTGCCGTGCTACAACGAGCCGCCGGAGATGGTCAAACAGACCCTCGACGCCCTGGCCGCCCTGGATTACCCGGACTACGAAGTCCTGATCATCGACAACAACACCAAGGACCCAGCGGTGTGGGAGCCCGTGCGCGACTATTGCGAAACCCTCGGTCCGCGCTTCAAGTTCTTCCACGTCGCGCCCCTGGCCGGTTTCAAGGGTGGTGCGCTGAACTACCTGATCCCGCACACCGCCAAGGACGCCGAAGTGATCGCGGTGATCGACTCCGACTACTGCGTATCACCGAACTGGCTCAAGCACATGGTCCCGCACTTCGCCGACCCGAAAATCGCCGTGGTGCAGTCGCCGCAGGATTATCGCGACCAGAACGAAAGCACCTTCAAGAAGCTCTGCTACGCGGAATACAAGGGCTTCTTCCATATCGGCATGGTCACCCGCAACGACCGTGACGCGATCATCCAGCACGGCACCATGACCATGACCCGTCGCTCGGTGCTTGAAGAACTGGGCTGGGCCGACTGGTGCATCTGTGAAGACGCCGAACTGGGCCTACGCGTATTCGAGAAAGGCCTGTCGGCGGCGTATTACCACGACAGTTACGGCAAGGGCTTGATGCCGGATACGTTTATCGACTTCAAGAAACAGCGTTTCCGCTGGGCTTACGGTGCGATCCAGATCATCAAGCGTCACACCGCAAGCCTCCTGCGCGGCAAGGACACCGAGTTGACCCGTGGCCAGCGTTATCACTTCCTCGCGGGCTGGTTGCCGTGGGTGGCGGATGGCATGAACATCTTCTTCACCGTCGGCGCGTTGTTGTGGTCGGCGGCGATGATCATCGTGCCGACGCGGGTTGACCCGCCGCTGCTGATTTTCGCGATCCCGCCGTTGGCATTGTTTGTGTTCAAGGTGGGCAAGATCATTTTCCTCTACCGTCGCGCGGTAGGCGTGAACTTGAAGGATGCGTTTTGCGCGGCCCTGGCCGGCCTGGCGTTGTCACACACGATTGCCAAGGCGGTGTTGTATGGCTTCTTCACCACCAGCATTCCGTTCTTCCGCACACCGAAAAACGCGGATAACCATGGCTTCTGGGTGGCGATTTCCGAAGCCCGCGAAGAAATGTTCATCATGCTGCTGTTGTGGGGCGCGGCGCTGGGGATTTACCTGGTGCAGGGCCTGCCGAGCAATGACATCCGCTTCTGGGTGGTGATGTTGCTGGTGCAGTCGCTGCCGTATGTGGCGGCACTGATCATGGCGTTCCTGTCTTCGTTGCCGAAACCTGCGGCGAAGGCTGAGCCTGTCACAGCCGTGTAAAAACTTGCGCAATGCACTAAACGGCGGCCTCTGGCCGCCGTTTTGCTATAAGATAACGGCCGTTTTGCACGCCTTGCTTTAACTGTAGGAGCTGGCTTGCCAGCGATGGACGTCAACGATGACGCGCTCTGTCTGAAAGAGGCGCGCTGCCCTTGCGAACATCGCCGGCAAGCCGGCTCCTACAGTAGAACGTTGCCGCCCCATAATATGCTTCCCGGAGTTCCCCCCATGACGGCCCATGCCGACCTTTCGCCGACCCTTCAACTTGCCATCGACCTGATCCGTCGCCCATCGGTCACGCCGATTGACGCCGATTGCCAGAAGCTGATGATGCAGCGCCTGGGCGACGCCGGTTTTGCGCTTGAGCCCATGCGCATCGAAGACGTGGACAACTTCTGGGCCACCCATGGCAAGCACGAAGGCCCGGTGCTGTGCTTCGCCGGTCATACCGACGTGGTGCCAACCGGCCCGGTGCAGGCCTGGCAAAACGACCCGTTCGACGCGTTGATCGATGAAAACGGCATGCTTTGCGGGCGTGGCGCAGCAGACATGAAAGGCAGCCTGGCCGCGATGCTGGTGGCGTCGGAGCGTTTTGTCGCCGACTACCCGGACCACAAGGGCTCGGTGGCCTTCCTGATCACCAGCGATGAAGAAGGCCCGGCGCACCATGGCACCAAAGCCGTGATCGAACGCCTGGCCGCACGCAAGGAGCGCCTGGACTGGTGCATCGTCGGCGAACCATCGAGCACTACGCTGGTGGGCGATGTGGTCAAGAACGGCCGTCGCGGTTCCCTCGGCGCCACCCTGACGGTGCGCGGCGTACAAGGCCACGTGGCCTACCCGCACCTGGCGAAGAATCCGATCCACCTGGCTGCGCCGGCCCTGGCCGAATTAGCCGCTGAGCACTGGGACGACGGCAACACCTTCTTCCCGCCCACCAGTTTCCAAATCTCCAACCTCAACTCCGGTACCGGCGCGACCAACGTGATTCCCGGTGACCTGACGGCAGTGTTCAACTTCCGCTTCTCCACCGAGTCCACCGTCGAAGGCCTGCAGCAGCGCGTTGCGGCGATCCTCGACAAACACGGTCTGGACTGGCACGTGGAGTGGGCGCTGTCGGGCCTGCCGTTCCTCACCGAACCGGGCGCGTTGCTGGATGCGGTCTCAGCCAGCATCAAGGCGATCACCGGTCGCGAAACCCAGGCGTCCACCAGCGGCGGTACTTCTGATGGGCGTTTCATCGCCACGTTGGGTACGCAAGTGGTCGAGTTGGGCCCGGTCAACGCGACAATCCACCAGGTCAACGAGCGCATCCTCGCCAGTGACCTCGATGTGCTGACCGAAATCTACTACCAGACCCTGATCAAGTTGCTCGCCTGATGCTCGCGTGCCCTCTTTGCAGCGCCCCGCTCACCGCGGTGGACAATGGCGTGGCGTGCCCGGCCGGACATCGTTTCGACCGCGCACGCCAGGGTTACTTGAACCTGTTGCCGGTGCAGCACAAGAACAGCCGCGACCCGGGCGATAACTTGGCGATGGTGGAGGCGCGCCGCGACTTCCTCAACGCCGGGCACTACGCCCCAGTGGCCAAACGCCTGGCCGAACTGGCCGCAGAACGTGCCCCGGCGCGCTGGGTCGACATCGGCTGTGGCGAGGGTTACTACACCGCGCAGATCGCCGACGCCCTGCCCCACGCCGATGGCTACGCGCTGGATATCTCCAAGGAAGCAGTCAAGCGTGCCTGCAAGCGCACCCCAGCGCTGACCTGGCTGATCGCGAGCATGGCCCGTGTGCCGTTGGCGTCAGGCAGCTGCCAGTTTCTCGCCAGCGTGTTCAGCCCATTGGACTGGGAAGAGGCCAAGCGCCTGCTCAGCCCCGGCGGTGGGTTAATGAAGGTCGGCCCGACCAGCGGTCACCTGATGGAACTGCGCGAACGCCTGTACGACGAAGTGCGCGAGTACACCGACGACAAGCACCTGGCCCTGGTGCCGGATGGCATGAGCCTGGCGCACAGCGAGACGCTGGAATTCACCCTGAGCCTCGCCGAGCCCCAGGACCGCGCCAACCTGCTGGCCATGACCCCACACGGCTGGCGTGCCAGCGCCGAGCGTCGCGCACAGGTGATTGAGGCGGCTGAGCCGCTGGTGGTCACTGTGTCGATGCGCTACGACTATTTCGTGCTTCAATAACTGACTTTCCAGTATCCGCGAATGGATTTTCGAATCCCGCAACGAGGAACATCCATGCGCCAACCCGATATCGAGATTTACCTGAAGGACGCCGACGTCGACCACAAGGCCATCGCCGCCTGGCTGGGCGCCGCCCTGGGCCCGTGCTCCGACTGGGTCCAGAAAGGCCAGACCTACAAATGCAAAGCCGGCAATGTGCCCATCACTTGGCTGCCCAAAGCCGTCGGCAAATGGAACAGCCTGTACCTGGAAAGCGACCAGACCCCATGGGACGACGACATCGCCTGCGCCCGCGCGGCGTTTGCTGCGCTGAACGTGGAAGTGCGTTGCGCGCCGGGGACTTGGGTTGAGGAAGAAGGTGAGGAAAGCGCTGACACCTGGATTCGCATCAGCGAAGACGGTGAAGAACAGATCACCTGGAAAACCGCCTGACCCTGAATAGGTGGGAAGTGCTTGTGTGGTGAGCGGGCTTGCCCCGCGCTGGGCTGCGCAGCAGCCCCAACAAGAACGCCGCGTTGTGTCAGGCACTCTGCGGCGTAAGGGTTTAGGGCTGCTTCGCAGCCCAGCGCGGGGCAAGCCCGCTCACCACAGCAAGCTCGGTCCCACATCTCGGCCTTACAGGCCGACCACATCCTCCGCCTGCAACCCCTTCTCGCCGGTCACCACGGCGTATTCCACTTGCTGGCCCTCAGCCAGAGAGCGGTGGCCCTCACCGCGAATGGCACGGTAGTGCACAAACACATCCTTGCCGTCTTCGCGCTGGATAAAGCCATAACCCTTTGCATCGTTGAACCACTTCACATTGCCGGTTTCACGCGTTGCCATCTGTCTTACTCCCACATGCATTTTTATTGTTGAGTCGCTCGCATTGAACTGCCGAGTATAAGACAGGCTCAAAAACGATCAACTCAAGTTTACATCGCTGCTTTTTTGCCGATTTTCGGCGAATACGGCACACTACCCGCCCGAGCGCCTGCTCGGTTTTTTCCACTTGAAGCAGCACGCCTATGACCCGTTCCCCGTTCCGCCGTCTAGTGTTCGGCACCTTGCGCCGACTGTTGTACCTCTGGGTCCGCTCGGAGACGATCAACCAGTCGTCCCTGACCCTTAACCTGGACCGCAGCCGGCCGGTGTTCTACGTCCTGCAATCGCCCTCCCTCACCGAATTGGCCGTGGTCGACGCCGAGTGCACCAAAGCTGGCCTGCCGCGCCCGGTGCTGCCGGTATCGGTAGGCCCCTTGATGGAACCGGCGGCGTTCTTCTACCTCACGCCGGAACCGGACTGGCTCGGCCGCCAGGACAAGCGCGGCGCGCCGCCCACATTGACGCGTCTGGTCAACACCCTCACCGAACACGCCGAAGAGAATGCACAAATCATTCCGGTCAGCGTGTTCTGGGGCCAGTCCCCCGAGAGCGAATCCAGCCCGTGGAAGCTGTTGTTTGCCGACAGCTGGGCCGTCACCGGGCGTCTGCGCCGGCTGTTGAGCATTCTGATCCTCGGTCGCAAGACCCGGGTGCAATTCTCTGCACCTATCAACCTGCGTGAATTGATCGAGCACAATAAAGGCCACGAACGTACCGTGCGCATGGCTCAACGCATCCTGCGCGTGCACTTTCGTAACCTGAAGACGGCGGTGATCGGTCCCGATTTGTCCCACCGCCGCAACCTGGTGAAGGGCCTGGTCAACATGCCGCTGGTGCGCCAAGCCATTGCCGATGAGGCCGAACGGGAGAAGATCAGCCCGGAGAAAGCCAAGGCCCAGGCCCTGCGCTACGGCAACGAGATCGCCTCGGACTACACCTACACGGCGATCCGCTTCCTCGAAGTGGTACTGAGCTGGTTCTGGAACAAGATCTACGACGGCATCAAGGTCAATAACATCGAAGGTGTGCAAAAGGTTGCCCAGGGTTACGAGGTGATCTACGTGCCTTGTCACCGCAGCCACATCGACTATCTGTTGCTGTCCTACCTGTTGTTCAAGAATGGCCTGACCCCGCCGCACATCGCCGCCGGAATCAACCTGAACATGCCGGTGATTGGCAGCCTGCTGCGCCGTGGCGGTGCGTTTTTCATGCGCCGCACCTTCAAGGGCAACCCGCTGTACACCTCAGTGTTCAACGAATACCTGCACACCTTGTTCACCAAGGGCTTTCCGGTGGAGTACTTCGTCGAAGGCGGACGTTCGCGTACCGGACGCATGTTGCAGCCGAAGACCGGGATGCTGGCGATCACCCTACGCAGCTTCTTGCGCTCCTCACGCATGCCGATCGTGTTTGTGCCGGTGTATATCGGCTATGAGCGCGTACTCGAAGGCCGCACCTACCTGGGCGAGTTGCGCGGCGCGAGCAAGAAGAAAGAGTCGATCTTCGATATTTTCAAAGTGGTCGGCGCGCTCAAGCAGCGCTTTGGTCAGGTCGCGGTCAACTTCGGCGAGCCGATCAAACTGGCCGAGTTCCTCGACAGCGAGCAACCGGATTGGCGTGCCCAGGAACTGGGTCCGAACTACAAGCCGGCCTGGCTCAACGAAACCACCAACCGCCTCGGCGAACAGGTGGCACGCCACTTGAACGAAGCCGCTGCGGTCAACCCGGTAAACCTCGTGGCCCTGGCATTGCTGTCCACCACCCGCCTGGCCTTGGACGAACAAGCCATGGCGCGCCAGTTGGACCTGTACCTGGCGTTGCTGCGCCGCGTGCCCTACTCGCCTCACACCACCTTGCCCGAAGGCGATGGCCTGGCGCTGATCAAGCATGTGAAGGACATGGACCTGCTGTCGGAGCAGAGTGATGCCCTGGGCAAGATTCTATACCTGGACGAGCAGAACGCCGTCCTGATGACCTATTACCGCAACAACGTTTTGCATATCTTTGCCCTGCCGGCGCTGCTGGCGAGCTTCTTCCAGAGCAGCTCACGGATGAGCCGCGACCAGATCCTGCGTTACACCCACGCGTTGTACCCGTACCTGCAATCGGAACTGTTCATTCGTTGGTCGCTGGAAGAGCTGGACACGGTAATCGACCAATGGCTGGAGGCCTTTGTCGAACAGGGCCTGCTGCGTTTCGAAAACAATGTCTACCTGCGTCCGGCGCCGAGTTCGCGGCACTTTGTGCTGTTGACCTTGCTGTCCAAGAGCATTGCCCAGACCCTGCAACGCTTCTACATGGCGATTTCGCTGCTGCTCAACAGCGGCCAGAGCAGCATCAGCGCCGAAGAACTGGAAGACCTGTGCACGATCATGGCCCAGCGCCTGTCGATCCTGCATGGCCTCAACGCCCCGGAATTCTTCGACAAGAGCCTTTTCCGACATTTCATCCAGACCTTGCTGGAGCAAGATGTGCTGCGCCGCGACGAGGCCGGCAAACTGAGCTATCACGACCTGCTCGGCGAATTGGCCGAAGGCGCGGCGAAACGCGTGCTGCCGGCGGAGATTCGCTTGTCGATCCGCCAAGTGGCGTTGCATCGCGTGGATGGCGCCGCCGAAGCACCCGTCGAACCCGACGCCACTGCACCTGAAGAAACCCGCTAGATTTAAAGAGGCGCCGGATGGATTCCGGCGCCGTTGAAAAGGAGCAACACCATGAAAAAGATCATCCTCCTGGGCCTGACCGCCCTGCTCGGAGCTTGCCAATCCATGAGCCCTGCCCCCAAAGCCAGCCTCGACGGCGAAGTGTTCTACCTGCAACGCATCGCCCTGCCGCCCACCGCGACCTTGAGCGTCAGCCTGCAAGACGTGTCGCTGATGGATGCTCCGGCCGTGACCCTGGCTGAGCAGAAAGGCCCGGTCAAAGGCCAGGTGCCACTGCCGTTTCACCTGAGCTATGACCCCGCGCAGATCAAACCTGGCCACACTTATTCGGTGAGCGCTCGCATCGAAGTGGATGGCAAGCTACTGTTTATCACCACCGAACGGCACGCTGTGCAGCTCAATGGCCAGGACGCGCAACCCCTGCGCCTGCGGGTTGATGCTGTCGCCCACTGATAGTCTCCAGAACTTAAGCCAGATCAAAAAGGAAGCGCCCATGCTCCGTAATTCCCTTCGTTTTACTGCCCTGTGTGCCGGCCTGCTGTTCGGTGCCAACGCCATGGCCCTGGACTTGAGCAGCCTGTCCCAGGGCGACGCCAGTGGCGGCCTCAAGGACGCCCTGACCCAAGGCGCGCAGATCGCCGTGAAGCAACTGGGCGTACCGGGTGGTTTCAGCAACAACCCGGAAGTGAAGATCGGTCTGCCCGGCAAGTTGGGCAAAGTCGCCGACAAACTGAAGATGTTCGGCATGGGTGACCAGGTGACCCAGTTGGAAACCAGCATGAACAAGGCCGCCGAAACCGCCGTGACCCAGGCCCAACCAATCCTCGTAAATGCCGTGAAAAACATGAGCGTGACAGACGCCAAGGGCATTCTCAGTGGTGGTCAGGACTCGGCCACCCAGTACCTGAACAAAAGCAGCCGCGAGCAAATCCGCGCCAAGTTCCTGCCGATCGTCAAAGCGGCGACCGATAAGGTCGGCGTCGCCCAGCAATATAACGCCCTGGCCGGCAAGGCCGCGGCCTTTGGCGCTGTGGACGCCAAGAGCGCCAACGTCGAGAACTACGTGACCGAGCAGGCCCTGGACGGGTTGTTCAAGATGATTGCGAAGCAGGAAGAAACCATTCGTGAGAACCCGGCGGCTGCGGCCACCAGCCTGGCGAAGAAGGTGTTCGGGGCGCTGTAAACCCTTGGCAACACCTTTGGAACACTGCGCCAAGGCCGCTTGTACCGGGCCTTGGCGTAATTGTTTCAGGCTTACGCCAGTTCCTTCCTGACTCTGAACCATGCCGCGTACAACGCCGGCAGGAACAACAACGTCAGCGCCGTCGCCACAATCAACCCGCCCATGATCGCCACGGCCATCGGCCCGAAGAACACGCTGCGTGACAGCGGGATCATCGCCAGCACCGCCGCGAGGGCTGTCAGCACAATCGGGCGGAAGCGTCGGACGGTGGCTTCGATAATTGCCTGCCATGGCGCCAGGCCCGCCTTGATGTCCTGTTCGATCTGGTCCACCAGGATCACCGAGTTGCGCATGATCATCCCCGACAAGGCGATGGTGCCGAGCATGGCCACAAACCCGAAGGGTTGGCGGAATACCAACAGGAACAGCGTCACGCCGATCAGGCCCAGCGGCGCCGTCAGAAACACCATCGCCGTGCGTGAGAAACTGCGCAGTTGCAGCATCAGCAACGTCAGCACCACCACGATGAACAACGGCACGCCGGCTTTTACCGAGTTCTGCCCACGGGCGGAGTCTTCGACCGTGCCGCCGACGTCCAGCAAGTAACCATCCGGCAGCTCGGCGCGTACGCCTTCCAGGGTCGGCAGGATTTGCTGGACCAGGGTCGCCGGTTGTTCCTTTCCGTAGATATCGGCGCGCACGGTCACCGTTGGCAGGCGGTTGCGGTGCCAGATGATGCCTTCTTCGAAGCCGTACTCCAGGGTGGCGATCTGCGACAGCGCCACGCTTTTGCCGTTGTCGGTAGGCACCGCCAGGCTTGGCAGCAACGACAGCTCGGTGCGCTCATGCACGGTGCCGCGCAGGAGGATTTCGATCAACTCGTTGTCCTCGCGGTACTGGCTGACGCTGGAACCGGTCAACGAGCTCTGCAGGAATTTCGACAGGTTGGCCGTGCTCACGCCAAGGGCACGGGCGCGGTCCTGATCGATATTGAGGTAGACGATCTTGCTCGGTTCTTCCCAGTCCAGGTGCACGTTGACCACGTGGGTATTTTCGCGAACCTTTGCCGCGACTTTCCGAGCCAGGGCGCGGACTTCTTCGATATGTTCGCCGGTCACGCGAAACTGCACCGGATAGCCCACAGGCGGGCCGTTCTCCAGGCGCGTAACCCGTGAGCGCAGGTCAGGGAATTGTTCGTTGAGCGTTTCGATCAGCCAGGTGCGCAGGCTTTCGCGCTCCTCGATGGTTTTGGCCAGCACGACAAACTGGGCAAAGCTGGCGGCCGGCAGTTGTTGGTCAAGCGGCAGGTAGAAGCGCGGTGAACCAGTGCCGACATAGGCCACGTAGTTGTCGATGCCCGCGTGCTGCTTGAGCAAGGCTTCCAGGCGTTTAACCTGGTCGGCGGTGTTGCTCAAGGACGCCCCTTCGGCCAGCTTAAGATCGACCATCAGCTCCAGGCGGCCGGAAGCCGGGAAGAACTGTTGCGGCACAAAACGGAACAGCGCCACCGAGCCGATAAACAGCAGCAGGGTCAGGACAATCACGGTTTTGCGCCGACGCACGCACCACTCCACCAAGCGTCTTACGCGCTGATAGAAAGGTGTGCCGTAGGGATCCGGACCATCGGTGCCGTGCTTGGCTGCATGAATCTTCGCCAGGTCCGGCAAGAGTTTTTCCCCCAGGTAGGGCACGAACACCACTGCGGCCACCCAGGAGGCGAGCAACGCAATGGTCACTACCTGGAAAATCGAACGGGTGTATTCGCCGGTACTCGATTGCGCGGTGGCAATCGGCAGGAAGCCTGCTGCGGTGATCAGCGTACCGGTGAGCATGGGGAATGCGGTGCTGGTCCAGGCAAAGCTGGCGGCCTTGAGCCGGTCGTAACCCTGCTCCATTTTGATCGCCATCATTTCCACAGCGATGATTGCGTCGTCCACCAGCAAACCCAGCGCCAGCACCAAGGCGCCGAGGGAAATCTTGTGCAGACCAATACCGAGGTAATACATGGCGGCAAAGGTCATCGCCAGCACCAGCGGAATCGCCAGGGCCACCACCATGCCGGTACGCACGCCAAGGGAGAAGAAACTCACCAGCAACACGATGGCCAAGGCTTCGGCCAGTACCTGCACGAATTCGCCGACGCTGGTTTTCACCGCCGCCGGTTGGTCTGACACCTTGCGCAGCTCCATACCGGCTGGAAGGTTCTTCTGCAGGCGTGCGAATTCTCCTTCCAGGGCTTTGCCCAGTACCAGGATGTCGCCACCGTCACGCATGGCCACGGCCAGGCCGATCGCGTCTTCACCCATGTAACGCATGCGCGGTGCCGGCGGGTCGTTGAAGCCACGGTGTATGTCGGCTACGTCGCCGATGCGGAAGGTACGGTCGCCCACGCGAATCGGAAAGTTGCGGATCTCTTCCACGGTCTTGAAGTTACCCGATACACGCAGTTGCACGCGTTCGCTCGGGGTTTCAAAGAACCCGGCAGTGGAGACTGCGTTCTGCTCCTGCAACGCCTGCTGTACCGCTGCCAGCGGCAAACCGAGGGTCGCCAGCTTGAGGTTGGACAGTTCGATCCAGATCTTCTCGTCCTGCAGGCCCAGCAACTCGACCTTGCCCACATCCGCCACGCGCTGCAGTTGAATCTGGATGCGGTCGGCGTAGTCCTTGAGCACCGCGTAGTCAAAACCATCACCGGTCAAGGCGTAGATATTGCCGAAGGTGGTGCCGAATTCATCGTTGAAGAACGGACCCTGGATATCCGGTGGCAAGGTCTGGCGGATATCGCTGATCTTCTTGCGCACCTGATACCACAGCTCAGGAATCTGCGCCGAATGCATGGAGTCACGGGCGATAAAGGTGACCTGAGATTCACCGGGACGCGAGAACGAGACGATGCGCTCGTACTCACCGGTTTCCATGAGTTTTTTCTCGATACGCTCGGTGACTTGCCGCGAGACTTCCTGGGCCGTGGCGCCAGGCCAGTTGGTCTTGATCACCATGGCCTTGAAGGTGAACGGCGGGTCTTCACTTTGTCCCAGTTTGGAGTAGGACAAAGTGCCAACCACTGCCAGCAGAATCATCAGGAACAGGACGATCTGACGATTACGCAACGCCCATTCGGAAAGATTGAAACCCATCGGGGACTACTCCTTGACCGCCAGATTCACCACACGGTTGGAGCGATCCACCGGGCGCACTTGCTGGCCCTCGTGAAGCACATGTACACCGGCAGCAATAACCCAATCCGTAGGGCTCAAACCTTCGAGTACCGGGACGGTTTTTTCACCGAAGGCACCGATGCGTACCGGTGTGCGCTTGAGGGTGTTGTCGGGCTGTACACGCCAGACGTAAGACGCTCCGTTCTCTGCGCTGAGAGCCGACAGTGGGACCGAGAGCGGAATATCGCCGTCGACCTGTATGAATACACGTGCGCTCTGGCCCAGTTCGGCTGGGACCTTGCCCCCAGTGAATGCCACGCGGGCAGCAAACGTACGCGACTTTGGATCGGCGGCCGGCGACAGTTCACGAATGCGACCACTGAAGCGCTGGTCGGGCTGGCTCCACAGTTCGACCGATACGGGCTGGCCGATCTTGAAACGGCCAAAACCTTGCTCGGGCAGGCTGATCAGCACTTCGCGCTCGCCATCGGTAGCCAGGGTGAACACGGTCTGGCCGGCGGACACCACCTGCCCGACTTCCACCGCACGCTTGGCCACCACGCCATCCTGTGGCGCACGCAGCACCGCATAGCCGGCCTGGTTGCTGGCCACATCGAACTCGGCCTTGATCTGCTTGAGACGGGCCTCACCGGATCGATAGAGATTTTCGGAATTGTCGTACTGGGAGCGGCTGACCATCTGACGGTCCATCAGGGTCTTGTAACGGTCACGCTCGGCGCGCACCAGGCTCAGATTGGCCTCGGCGGCGGCGACTTGGGCACGGGTGGCTTCCAATTGCAGGCGCACATCTTGCGGGTCGAGTTCGGCCAGCGCTTGGTTGGCCTTGACCCGCTCGCCCTCTTCCACCAACCGCTTGCTGACTTTGCCACCGATGCGAAAGGCCAGGTCCGGTTCATAACGGGCGCGCACTTCACCGGGGTAGCTGTCCATCGACTGTGCAGAAGGCTGTGGCTGCACCACCATGGCCGGACGGATGGTGGTCTGGGCCGCTTCTTCATGGCCGCATCCGGCCAACAGGAAGACCAGACTGACAGGCAACGCAAAGGGCAGGAAAGAACTGCGCATGCTGTAGGACCTTTCGCAAATAGAGCTAAGAATAATTATACTGGCCAGTATGTTATTAATACCAAACTCACCAGTCCAGTATTAAAGGTAAAAATGTCCGACAATCCCGTAAACACCAATAGCCCCGGGCGCCCCAAGGACATGGCAAAACGCCAGGCAATCCTCGAAGCAGCGAAAATCCTGTTTTTGAGCAATGGCTACGCCAGTACCAGCATGGATGCCGTGGCCCTTGAGGCCGGCGTGTCGAAACTGACCGTGTACAGCCACTTCAACGATAAAGAGACCTTGTTCACCGCCGCGGTGGTGGCCAAGTGCGAAGAACAACTGCCGGTGATGTACTTCGAGTTGCCTGCGGGCATGCCCGTGGAGACTGTGTTGCTGAATATCGCGCGGGGGTTCCATCGTCTGATCAACAGTGAGGAGTCGGTCAACCTGCATCGCCTGATGATGACCACCGGCAATCAGGACGTGAAACTCTCGCAGATCTTCTTCGAGGCCGGCCCCATGCGCATGCTGCAGGGCATGGAGCGCCTGCTCGGCAAGATCGACCAGAGCGGCGCGCTGAGCATCGACAAGCCCTTTACGGCGGCCGAGCATTTCTTCTGCCTGCTCAAGGGCACGGCTAATTTCTGCTTGCTATATGGCTGCGGCGGGCAACTGAGTGAAGAAGCCGCCGAAGAACATGTGCAGGAGGTAGTGGGGTTGTTTATGCGGGCCTACAGGCCTTCATGATCAAGGCTTGAGCGCCTTCTTTGGGTAGATGTCATAGCGACTGGATTTGCCATCCAGCGCATGACTCGGCTTGGGCCCTTCAATGCATGGCGCCTTGCGCGGGCGCTTGACTACCACACGGTGGCTGGCCAGGGCCAGGGCGGCGGCCAACAGCGCCGGTGCGTCTGGATCATCCCCCACCAGTGGCCGGAACAGGCGCATTTCCTTCTTCACCAAGGCGGTTTTCTCACGGTGCGGGAACATCGGGTCGAGGTAGATCACTTGGGGCGGCTCACCTTCCCAGTTGCGCATCACGTCGATGGAGTTGCCCTTGAGCAGCACCATGCGCGCCACGATCGGCGCCACCTCAAAATCATCCGCGCCACGTGCCAGACCGTCTTCGAGCAAGGCGCCGATCAGCGGCTGGCGCTCGATCAGGCTCATCTCGCAGCCCAGGCTGGCCAGCACGAAGGCGTCCTTGCCCAGGCCGGCCGTGGCATCCAGCACCCGGGGGCGAACGCCTTGGGCGATGCCCACGGCCTTGGCGATCATCTGCCCGCTGCCACCGCCGTAAAGACGCCGATGCGCCGCGCCACCTTCGACAAAGTCCACCCGCACCGGCCCCGGCGCGTCAGGCCCGAGCTGTTGCAGCTGTAGGCCGTGCTCCCCCACTTGCAGGGAAAAGTCCGCATCGGCTACATGCATCGGCAAATCGAGCAGTGACGCCCACTGCTCGGCGCGGCCCTGGAAACCCTCGCCCAAGGCCTCGACCTGGATGCGGCTGGCCGCTGGTTGTTCGCTCATCAATTACTACGCTCAAAAATATTAAGGATCGGCAAACGGCGGCCGATAAAAACAACAGTCAGGTATTTTGCCAGAGCTGAGCGTCGACCGAGAAAAATGTCAGACATTCTTCCCCTAACCATCGGTGTACTGCCGACCCACAACCACTACGGCCTGCGCAACACTCAAGCGCTGGCTGGAGTGAGTCATGTGTGGCAGGACTTCTTCGCCCGTGCGTTGGCCGAACAGCTCGGCGATACGCCGGACGCGCTGGCAGTGCAGGCGCCAGCACCGGCGGACCCAGCGGTAGAGCCCAGCGCCGGCGCCGACCTGTTATCGCAGATCCTCACCCAGCGTGAGTGCGACGTGAAAGACACCGAAATCGCCCCCCCAGAACCGCTGTTCCTGCCAATCGCCGCGTTCGAAACCGAGCTGTTGCCACCGGCCGCAACGCCGTTCCCGCAAGAAGAAATCGTCGCCCAGCAGCGCCAGCAGAACTTCGAAAGCGGTTGGGTGCGCCCAATCGTGCTGACCGCCGGCCAACCGTTGCCGGAGCCCGGCCCGGCGCCGGAGCCACGCCCTCTGCACCTGCCCATCGCCGAATTCGAACTGGACCTGCTGCCGCCAGCCGCCACGCCGTACCCGACCGAAGAGCTGGTCGCGCAGCAAAAAGCGCTCGACTTCGACTACTACTGGGCGCGCCCGCTGGTCACCCAGAATCTGCGCCTGGCCGCCTGATACTCAGCGACACACCCACCAACGCCCCATATCCAGATGGAAATGGTTGCGGTGCGCGGCGTTGTAATCCGGGCTCAGCACCACGTTGAAATCATCGCAGGCACTGTCGCGGACCTGACGCAGGAACCGCGCCTTATCGTCCTCCCGCGGCCAATCCTTGAGCACGCTGATACTGCGCCCGTCCGCCAGGCGAAAACCGGCGATGTCCAAGGCATTGGCCGACGCATGCTGGCTGAGTCGCCCTTCGGCGCGGTTGTACATATTGCGGCAGGCAAAGCTGCCCAGATGCTCGACCCGCGTCACCGCCTGGCCGAACACCGCTTGGGCCGCCGGCTGCAGGCTGTGGCGCTCGAACAGGGCGAACGCCACCGCCAGCGGGCAACTGGCGAGAAAACTGCTGCTCAGGCCAACTGCGGCACCCTGAACGCGCAAGGTGTTGCGCAGCGGACACGCCGCATCAGCGGGCGTATCGGCTTGATGGCTGACGCGCAGGCCCGAGGTCTCCAGCACTTGGTCGCACAACGCCGGGTCATCCTGCAGGCGACCCAGCTTATAGCGGGTCAATAGGTTCGGGCTGGCGCGCACATCCAGCGGGGCCCACGGGTTCCAATCGGCCGGCAGCGGCACCCAACCACGCCAGACGCCAACGGCAAAGGCGCCGGCCAGGATCAGCAGCACGCCCATCAACTTGAAAAAACGCACCCCTTAGCCCTTGAAGAACTGGTTGGCCTGGCTAAATGGCATCTTGCGTTCGGTAAAGGTGAACGTGCCCAGTTCGTACACTTCCTGGGCCGCACGATAGAACTCGCCATAGGCAGCCAACGCCAGAGCCGAGCCGACGCTGATCCGCCGCACACCCATCGCGCTGAGTTGCGCGACGCTGAGGTTCAAGCCGCCGGACATCAACACGTTCACCGGCTTGGGCGCCACCGCCTTGACCACCGCCAGCACTTCCTCGGCACTGCGCAGGGCCGGCGCATACAGCACGTCGGCACCGGCTTCGGCGTAGGCTTGCAGGCGGCGGATGGTGTCGGGCAAATCCAGGCGACCATGCAGGAGGTTTTCCGCACGGGCCGTCAGGGTGAACGGGAATGGCAGGCTGCGCGCGGCAGTCACCGCGGCTTCTACACGCTCGACGGACAGGTCGAAAGGATAGATCGGGTCAGCGGCAATGCCCGTGGCGTCTTCAATGGAGCCGCCGACAATACCCGTAGCGGCGGCACGCAGGATGGTCTGGGCGCAGCCTTCGGGAGTGTCGCTGAAGCCGTTTTCCAGGTCCGCCGCCACCGGCAACGCCGTGGCATTGGCAATCATGCCGGCGTTGATCAAGGTGTCTTCCAGGGACAACGCCCCTTCCGCATCCGGGCGCGCCAGGCTGAACGCGTAGCCCGCACTGGTGGTGGCGAGGGCTTCAAACCCCAGGCTGGCCAGCATCACGGCAGAGCCTGCATCCCACGGGTTAGGCATCACGAACGCGCGGTCACGTTCGTGCAAGGCCTTGAAGGTTTCGGCGCGAAGGGTTTGGGCATCCATGTCTGGCTCCTGGCGGGAAAAGGAGCCCTAGAGTAACCCCAGTTGCTCCACGGCGGGAGCACGATCCAAGGTCGGCAGCGGCGGCAGACCCGGCAGGCGCGCCATCAACTGGTCGTGGAAACGCAGGGCCAGTTGTGCCGCGAGGCGATTATCCGAGGTGTGCAGGAACACGTAGGGGGTGCGGCCTTCTTCGATCCACCCGGCGACTTTTTCCACCCACGGCACCAGGAATGGGTCGTTGGCTTCCAGTTCGGGATGACCGATAAAACGCACTTGTGGAAACTGCGTCAGGGCCGCCGGCCGGGTTGGCACCTTGGGCTTTTTCGATTGGGCGTGCAGCACGGCGGCTGACGTGGACGTGCAACTGAACAACGCGCGCGGGTCCAGGCAGATGCGCTCCACGCCCCGGTCCCGTAACAAGCGGTTAAGCATGCGCTCGGCGTCGCCTTTGGCGAAGAATTCCGAATGACGCACTTCCACCGCCATGGGCCGCTCAAGGCCATCAATGAAGCCTGCCAACTCCCCCAGACGCTGTGGTGTGAACGTCGCGGGCAGTTGCAACCATAGCGGGGATACGCGCGCTCCCAGGGGACTCATCAAGCCCACAAAGCTTTCCGCAGCCGGCAGCTGCTCAATCAGGTTGCCACTGTGGCTGATATCACCGGGAAACTTGGCCGTGAAACGAAAATCGTCGGGCATGATTTCAGCCCAGCGTTGCACCGTGGCGGCCGAGGGTCGTGCATAGAACGTGGTGTTGCCCTCAACGGCGTTGAAGACCTGGGAGTAGAGCGCGAGGTAGTCGCTGGAACGGGCATCGGCGGGGTACAGGTACTCGCGCCAGGCGTTTTCACTCCAGGACGGGCAACCGAGGTAGTAAGGGAGGCGCATCAGATGTGGATGTCGAGGCCCAGCACTTCCATATCCCATTCGACAAAACCGGCGGTGGTCAGGTAGCTGGCCAGGGCGGTTGCGACGCTTTTGCTCATGGAGCGCGGGAAGACCATGTCTTGCTGACGGGCGGGAAGACCACTGATACGGGCTTGAGCGTTGGCCTGTGCGTCGGACTGGACCTCGATGAAGTCTAGCGAATCCTCGACGGACTCGTCTACCGTAACGTTTGCCTTACGTGGCTTGCGCTTGATTGGGTAGGACTGTGAGGAAAAGCCATCAATACGCATGGGCGCGAACTCGCTATCGGTAATGGCATTTTGGCAGCACTGTCCGTAGTGCGCAAATGCTCTGGTGATAACTAGAACACATAATTTGAAAAAGGTTTAAAACGGGGCGCAAATTCTGACGATTGGTGAATTTAGCCCCATATTGCCATCATTTTTGACGTCAAATAATCCCGCGCTCGGCCTTGGTCTGAGCCACTTTATCGCGCAGGTAAACAGGTGCTGCCTGATCCGCAGGGATCGCTTCCCCACGTTCAAAAGCAAACCGCGCCAAGGCCAATAGATCTTCAGCGTGGGGCAACATCGCCGCGTCTCTCCCAACCAATGGCACAGCGATGCGCTCACCATAGCCCCAACCGGTGCCGGCACCGAACCAGTCACCGCTGGCATCACCCGGCAATACAGATGATTCAGGCGGCTGCACAGTTTCCACACCCATCAGGCGCATCTCGCCTGCCGTTTCGCGGTAGCAGCCCCAATACACTTCATCCATGCGCGCATCGATAGCCGCCGCAACCTGATGAACGCCATGTTCACGCAAGGCGCGCTGGGCCAGAACGGCCAGGTTGGACACCGGCAATACCGGGCGTTCCAGCGCAAATGCCAGGCCCTGCACCACACCGATGGCAATACGCACACCGGTAAACGCACCCGGACCACGGCCGAAGGCGATGGCATCCACCGCAGCCAGCGTAGTGCCGGCGTCTTCCAACAGTTGCTTGATCATCGGCAACAGCTTCTGCGCATGCAGACGCGGGATCACCTCGTAGTGGCTCGTTACCTTGCCATCATGCAGCAGGGCAACGGAGCAAGCTTCAGTCGCGGTGTCCAGGGCCAGCAGGGTGCTCATCGGTGTGGGTGTCCAAGTCGAAAAAAAGTGCGCCAGTATAAACAACAACGGCCCGCAAGCGGGCCGTTATCCGTGAAGCCAGTCGAGGGATCAGCTCAGTGCTTGCAGCACTTTGGCAGTGATCGCTTCAACCGAGCCAACGCCAGGAATGTGGCTGTACTTCGGCTTGCCTTGGGCAGCGGACAGCTTCTGGTAGAAGTCCACCAGCGGCTTGGTCTGGGAATGGTAGACCGACAGGCGATGACGCACGGTTTCTTCGGTGTCGTCTTTACGCTGCACCAGGTCTTCGCCGGTCACATCGTCCTTGCCTTCCACTTTAGGCGGGTTGTAGACAGTGTGGTACACGCGGCCCGAGGCTTCGTGAACGCGACGACCGGCAATGCGCTGGACGATTTCTTCATCTTCCACCGCGATTTCAACCACCGCATCCAGCTCAACGCCGGCCTTCACCAGGGCTTCAGCCTGGGGAATGGTGCGTGGGAAGCCGTCGAACAGGAAACCGTTCTTGCAGTCTTCCTGGCTGATGCGTTCCTTGACCAGGTTGATGATCAAGTCATCGGACACCAGGCCACCGCTGTCCATCACGCTCTTGGCGATCAGGCCCAGCTCGGTGCCAGCCTTGACGGCCGCACGCAGCATATCGCCGGTGGAGATTTGTGGAATGCCGAATTTTTCAGTGATGAACTTTGCCTGAGTACCTTTACCGGCCCCGGGAGCTCCCAGCAGAATGACGCGCATTGATGTGCTCCTCAATTTTTTATAGAGATGACGCTCGGATTCGCCGCAGGGGGCCAATCGCGTAAAAATAGAATTCGGGCCGCCCAAACGGCCAAAGGCTGATCAAGATACACAGCAGGCCTTAACCACACAAGCCGCCAAAAGTCGCAGGAACCCGCGCAGGGCATGCGTCATAGGTAGGGTGTGCCTGAGTGCAACCCGGCCCCATAAACACCGGCCGCCCGTTTCAGGGCGGCCGCCGTGGTTTACCTGCAAGCTATTGAGAACACGCAAAAAACCCTAGCCAGTGTTACGCAAACCGGCGGCAATACCGGCCACGGAGACCAGCAGCGCCTGTTCCAGAGGGCTGTCCTGCGCCGCTTCCTGCTGGCGTGAACGCGCCAGCAACTCGGCCTGTAGCAAGTGCAAGGGGTCAAGGTAGGTGTTGCGCAGGCGGATGAACTCCAGGGTGTCCGGGCTATGGGCCAGCAGTTGCGACTGCCCGGTCAGGCCAAGCACCACGTTGCACGCCTGCGACAATAGGTCGCGCAGATGCGCACCCAATGGCAGCAGGTCCGGCTGCACCAGCCGCTCGTCATACAGGCGAGCGATATCGGCATCCGCCTTGGCCAGCACCATTTCCAGCATATCGATACGGGTGCGGAAAAATGGCCACTGTTCACGCATCTGCCCCAGCAACTCGCCTTCGCCGCGCTCCAGGGCCTTGCTCAACGCTGCTTCCCAACCCAGCCAGGCCGGCAGCATCAGGCGGGTCTGGGTCCAGCCGAAGATCCACGGGATCGCGCGCAGGCTTTCAATCCCGCCCGCTCGGCGTTTGGCCGGGCGACTGCCCAGGGGCAAGCGACCCAGCTCCTGTTCCGGCGTGGACTGACGGAAATACTCGACGAACTGCGGATTTTCCCGCACCACAGCGCGGTAAGCGCTGACACCATCTGCCGCCAATTCATCCATCAAATGGCGCCAGGCTGGCTCCGGCGGCGGCGGTGGCAACAGCGTCGCCTCCAACACGGCAGCCAGGTAAAGGTTGAGATTCTGCTCGGCGATATCCGGCAGGCCGAACTTGAAGCGGATCATCTCGCCCTGTTCGGTGGTGCGGAACCGCCCCGCCACCGAACCCGGCGGTTGCGACAGGATCGCCGCGTGAGCCGGGCCACCGCCACGGCCCACGGTGCCACCGCGACCGTGGAACAACAGCAGTTCCACTTGTTGCTCACGGCAGATATCCACCAGGCGCTCCTGCGCCCGGTACTGCGCCCAGGCAGCGGCGGTGGTGCCGGCGTCCTTGGCCGAGTCCGAGTAGCCGATCATCACTTCCTGCGGCCCCTGCAAACGCGCGCGATAGCCCGGCAGCAGCAACAGTTGCTCGATCACCGGGCCGGCGTTATCCAGGTCAGCCAGTGTTTCGAACAATGGCACCACGCGCATCGGCCGTTGCACGCCCGACTCTTTAAGCAGCAGTTGCACGGCCAAAACGTCCGAGGCAGCGCCGGCCATGGAGATGACATACGAGCCCAACGATGCAGCCGGTGCGGCGGCGACTTCCTTACAGGTGTTGAGTACCTCGGCAGTGTCCGCCGACGGTTTGAAATAGCCCGGCAACAGCGGTCGACGGTTGGCCAGCTCCTTCATCAGGAAGCTGATACGCATCTCTTCGTTCCAGTCCTCGTAACGGCCCAGGCCGAGGTAGTCGGTGATTTCGGTCATGGCGGCCGAATGGCGACTGGAATCCTGACGCACGTCCAGCCGCACCAGGAACAGCCCGAAGGTCACCGCCCGACGCAGGCAATCGAGCAAAGGCCCATCGGCGATCACGCCCATGCCGCATTCGTGCAGTGACTGGTAGCACAGCTCCAGCGGCTCCAGCAGGTCGCGGTTGTTCTGCAACACCTCGGCCGGCGCCGGGGTGCTGCTGCTCAACGCGGTGTGCGCCCATTGGCGCGTGGCGCGCAGGCGTTCGCGCAGTTGCTTGAGCAAAGCGCGATAAGGCTCGACGCTATCACCGACCTTGGCCTGCAACGCCGGGCTGGCGTGTTGCATCGACAGCTCAGAGGCCAGGTGATCGATATCGCGCAGGTACAAATCGGCGGCCATCCAGCGCGCCAACAGCAACACTTCGCGGGTGACCGGTGCCGTGACGTTAGGGTTGCCGTCACGGTCGCCGCCCATCCACGACGCAAAGCGGATCGGTGCGGCCTCCAGGGGCAAGCGCAAACCGGTGGCGGCGTGCAGCGCCTGGTCAGCCTTGCGCAGGTAGTTGGGGATCGCGTGCCACAGCGAATGCTCGATCACCGCAAAGCCCCATTTGGCTTCGTCCACGGGCGTAGGTCGAGTGCGGCGGATTTCTTCGGTGTGCCAGGCTTCGGCGATCAAGCGTTGCAAGCGTTGGCGGATCTGCTCGCGCTCTGCGCTGGTGAGGTCGCGGTGATCCTGGGCCGCCAATTGGGCGGCGATGGCATCGTATTTTTGGATCAGGGTACGGCGCGCCACTTCGGTGGGGTGGGCGGTAAGGACCAGTTCGATCTCCAGGCGCCCCAACTGGCGAGCGAGGGATTCGTTGCTGTGGCCTTCGCTTTGCAGGCGCGCCAGCAACTCGGGCAATACACGGGATTCGAACGGTGCCGGCTGCGACTCATCACGCCGGTGGATCAGTTGGTACTGCTCGGCAATGTTGGCCAGATTCAGGAACTGATTGAAGGCGCGGGCCACCGGCAGCAGTTCGTTTTCCTGCAACTGGTTCAGGCTGGTGCTCAGTTCATCGCCAGCTCCGCGCCGGTCAGCCTTGGCGCCTTTGCGGATCTGCTCGATCTTGTCGAGGAAATCATCGCCGTACTGCTCTCGAATGGTGTTGCCCAACAGCTCACCCAGCAGGTGAACATCCTCACGCAAGCGTGCATCGATATCACTCATCAGCCAATCTCCAGCCAGAAATCCGGGACGCGCAGGTTTGCCAGAGTGCCGCCAGCATCGATTTATGACAAGACTTTAAACCTTGTGAGTTGCAGCTAGTCTCAAGGTTAAGTCGTTGCGTTTATCCGCGCAGGCGACTGGACACTCATCACCGCCCGCTAAAAGCGGGCTTCATTGAGGTTGCCATGAAAATTCGAGAACTGGCCCAGCATTGGGAAGAGAACGCCAAGGGTCGCTTGACCAAGACCGAGTACGCCATCCACCTGGATATGGAGTCCGCCGCGCGGCTGGCGGCCATCACCGAGATGTACCCCAAACGCCACCCCGAAGAATTGCTCGGTGAGTTGATCGGCGCCGCCCTGGAAGAGCTGGAAGCCAGCTTCCCCTATATCAAGGGCCAGCAGGTGATTGCCACCGATGAAGAAGGCGATCCGCTGTACGAGGACGTCGGCCCCACCCCACGCTTTCTGACGCTGTCGCGCCGCTACCTGCATGATCTGTCCGCCAGCAGCGACGAACAGAAACACTGACAAACCCGTACCAACCCTCTTTATTCCGGGCTCCATACGGGCCCGGCGTACCACTGCGCAACGCAGAAGTTCCAACGTTTTTACGCTGACCGATCAGTCAGATATTTTTTTAGGCAAATCGCCATCTTCTCTGAACTTTTGAAAAAAGCCTCCGGTCACAGCCAGTAAGCCATCACTTGGAACGGTCGTTTTAAAGGGCAATTTGCGCATCAGTGCCAGGCCCGCCGCCGCAGACCAGTGACATGGATTTTGATGTTTTTCAGGAGTTATCCAATGGAGTTGAAGACGATGAAGACCAGCACTGCCAAATCCTCGTTTAACCACCTGCGCGGGCTCAAATTGGCCGCGTTGGCAATCGGCACCAGCTTCGTTCTGGCGGGCTGCGCCGGCAACCCTCCGACCGAGCAGTACGCGGTGACCCAGTCCGCAGTGAACAGCGCTGTCAGCGCCGGCGGTACTGAGTACGCGGCTGTGGAAATGAAGTCGGCCCAGGACAAGCTAAAAGAAGCCGAAATTGCCATGCATGACAAGAACTACGACAAAGCTCGCCAGTTGGCTGAACAAGCCGAGTGGGATGCTCGCGTCGCGGAACGCAAGGCTCAGGCTGCCAAGGCCCAACAGGCTGTGAAGGACTCCCAGAAAGCCGTTGAAGAGCTGCGTAAGGAAGGCATGCGTCCAGCTGCTATCCAGCAGAAGTAAGACGCTTCCTGTGACTGCAACGCACCTGATATCGAATTGAAAGGACGACACGACTATGCGTAAACAATTGATGATCCCTGCCCTGCTGGCGATGAGCGTTGCCCTGGCGGCCTGTTCCACCCCGCCTAACGCGAACCTGGAAAATGCACGGACCAACTTCTCCTCCCTGCAGACCAACCCGCAAGCCACCAAGCTCGCGGCCCTGGAAACCAAAGACGCCAGCGAATGGCTGGACAAGGCTGACAAGGCCTACCGCGATAAGGAAGACGAGAAGAAAGTCGACCAACTGGCTTACCTGACCAACCAGCGCGTTGAAGTGGCCAAAGACACCATCGTGCTGCGTGAATCCGAAGCCAAGCTGAAAAACGCTGGCGACGAACGTGCCCGTGCCTTGCTGGATGCGCGCGATGCGCAAATCAAGCAACTGCAGGACAGCCTGAACGCCAAGCAGACCGATCGCGGTACCTTGGTAACTTTCGGTGACGTGCTGTTCGCCACCAACAAGTCCGACCTGAAATCCAGCGGCCTGGTGAACATCACCAAGCTGGCCCAGTTCCTGCGCGACAACCCGGACCGTAAGGTAATCGTCGAAGGCTACACCGACAGCACCGGTTCCGATTCGTACAACCAGAGCCTGTCCGAGCGTCGTGCCGCTTCGGTACAACGCGCACTGGCTCAACAAGGCGTGGACATCTCGCGCATCGTGACCCAGGGTTACGGCAAGGAATACCCGGTTGCCGACAACGGCAGCGCCTCGGGTCGTGCCATGAACCGCCGTGTGGAAGTGACCATTTCCAACGACAACCAACCGGTCAAGCCACGGTCTTCCGTCGCTAACTGATTGATTGGCACTGGATAAGAAAACCCACCTCACGGTGGGTTTTTTTTCGGCTCATCAAACTGAATGGTGCGATTCGTGTCTACGGCGGGCATTTCAATCTTCGCCCCCGCCTTTTCATCCATTTGTTGATCGCGCTTGTACCTGCGAGCAGCTTCCTGTTCCAGCGCTACATGTTGCCTTGCCATGACCAACATGTTTTCCAATACAGGAATATGTATTTTCATCCTCGACCCAATCTTTGTAGGTTTCCACATTTTATGTGGCATTTAAGTCGAACCGGTTCCAGACATTTCCATTTCAGTTGCATGACATGCGGCCCCCTGCATTACGCCCCCACGTCGTTACAGGCTGAATAGCTGATTCAGCACGAAAAAAACGCCCTGAATGGCGCTTTTTGAGAGGTGCCGTTCAACCGCCGACTTTGCCGGAGCCCTGGGTCTCCGGCATTTGGATCTGGCTCTGGCCGCGACCTTGGCCATCCTCTGCGCCTTGATTGCCCTGCGCACCTTGATCATTTTTTTGTTTAAGCAGCTTTTCCAGTAGCTTCATCAGTTCGTCGAGCTCACCTGCGCCCTGACCACCTTTAGCACCTTGTGACTGCATATCTTTGATTTTACGTTGGAGGTCCTGGATCTGCTGATCGAGGCCTTGGTTCGATGGGGCACCCCCGCCGACATTTCCGCCACTGCCCATGCTGCCTACACCCGATACTCCGTTTATACCTGCCATATAGGCTCACTCCAGACTAATGAAAAATGGACTGATCAGCATTGCCAATCAGTCCATGGTCTGTGGTGAGCACGCGAGGCTGGTTCCGGCCGGCCGAGCGCCTGACACCCGCTAAATCAAGAATCTGTACGAAAAAGGGTATTTTCCCACACCGGCAAAAACGGCATTCACTGCTGCAATTGCGGGGTTTCTTGACCCATGCATCGCACGGCCTGCTTCTTGTTGTTCACCAGCACTCCACTGAGGCCTTTCTGCTCGGTATCGAACATCACCAGCACGCCATCCACGCATTGCGCCACTTGCGCGGCCGGCGTCAGGGAGATCTTGTAGTCCTCGCCTGGCACCGTCTTGAGCATAGTGAAATCGCTGAGCAACAGAGCATCTTCCGGCTTGGCGAAGTGCAGGTAACCGTAGAACCACAGGCAACCGACGGTGCCGATGATGGTGCCGATGCCGGTGAGGATCAGCGGGATCATGTTGCGTTCTTCGCTCATTGCGGGCTCTCTGATGAATCAACTTTAGGAATGGGGTAGTTCGGAATCTCGCCCAGACGGCGTAAGCCGTTGAAGTGTTGCGGGTCGTCCAGATAGCGCAGCATTACGGTTTGCCAGGTCTTGTCGGCAAAGGTCTGCACATGCCCGTCCCGGGTCAACTGCAACACCCGTGGCGGCGGTGCGGCCTGGTACAGACGGATACCATTGGCCATTGGCACGATCGGGTCGTCCAGGCTGTGGAACAACAGCTTCGGCAAGCCCATCAGTTTCGGCATGGCATAGATTGCGCTGTCGCCGTCCGGCACCAGCCAGGACAGAGGCACCTGAAACGGCCATGTTAACCAGGAAGTGCTCAAGGCAAATTGTCCTACGTCACGATAACTGGCGGGCACACCGTCCAGCACCAGGGCCTTGAGCTGGGATTGGCGCTCCGGATGGGCAGCCAGGTAATGCACCGCCAACGCCCCGCCCAGGCTTTGACCGAGGACTATCAGCGGCTGGCCCTGGGTTTCAGGCGCCTTGTCGATCCAACTGAACGCCGCGTCCACATCCTGATAGATCGCGGGCAGCGAGGGTTTGCCTTCCGATAAGCCGTAGCCGCGATAGTCCAGCAGCAGCACTTGGTAGCCCTGCTCGGGCAACCACCAACTGCCGCCCAGGTGCCAGGCCAGGTTGCCGCCGTTACCGTGCAAATGCAGCACCGTGCCCTTGAGCGGCACACCAGGCTTGGCCGGCAACCACCAGGCGTGGAGCTTCACGCCGTCGGCGGTGGTCAAGGTGACGTCGCGATATTGCAGATGGGCTTTTTCCGGCGTGAATGGCAGGCCGGGTTCGGGGTAGAACAGCAGTGAGCTACAGCCGTTCAATGTGAGTAGCAGGCAAAGAATGCCGAGGATTCTCATCCGTTGAAGCCTCGCTATTATTCGAAATTTTAAATCTTTCAGAGATTCAAATGTGGGAGCGGGCTTGCTCGCGAAAGCCGTGTATCAGTCAACTTATGTATATCTGATGTACCGCTTTCGCGAGCAAGCCCGCTCCCACAGGTCGATCCGGTTTCGTCAAAGGATATTCGAGTAATCCGCCTCGATCCGATCCAGGCTCAAGTGGTTGAGGAAGTTGGAGAAGCACATCCATGCCGCCAGCGCGTTCATGTCGCGGAACTGCTCCGGCAGGTACTTGGGCGGCACCACCAGGCCTTCGTCCACCAGTTGGCGCAGGGTACGCATGTCTTCCAGGGTGGTCTTGCCGCAGAACAGCAGCGGCACTTGTTCCAGCTTGCCTTTGCGCACGGCGAGCTGGATGTAGTTGTAGACCATGATAAAGCCCTTGAGGTAGGACAGATCCTTTGTAAACGGCAGACCGGTCGGCACCGAGCCACGGAATACGCGACTGGCATTGCCGTAGCTTTCGGCCATCTCAAAGCCTTGTTCGCGGAAGAACTCGAACACCTGCAGGAAGTCGGCGCCCTCTTCCACCATATGGATGGCGCGGGTGCGGTTGGTCAGCTTGCGCAGGCGGCTCGGGTAGGAGGCGAAGGTGATGATTTCCATCAGGATCGCCAGGCCTTCCTGGGTCACGGTAGACGAGGGCGGGCCTTTGGACAGGAAGGTGCAGATCGGCTGGTTCTGGCCATTGAGCGTGGTGCCGACATGCACCAGGCCTTCATGCACTTCCAGGGCGCGCACGTCGCGGTCGTTGAACATCGCGTCGGCGCGGATCTTGATGTAGTCGGCACCCGCCGCGGCGTCGGCGACGATACCGTCGGACTCGAACACGCGGATGGTCTCTTCGGCCTCGCCAAACACTTTGTTCAGGCGGGTTTGCAGCAGGGCCACGGCGTCCTTGGCGGTGAGGGTCTTGGCCTCATCCTTCAAGTCGCCACGGCCATCGATATTATTCAGGTAGTCCGAAAGCATCAGCCCCAAGTCAGCCAGGGTCGGGTCGCCAGCGTGGAACGCATCGGACGCGGCGCCGTAGAGCTCCTGGGAAATCAGGCCGAAATCCTCGGTGCCGCGCGCTTCGAGCATGCGCACCACCATGCGGTATTCCTTGCACATGCGGCGCATGATCTGCCCCACCGGGCTGAACTGGCCGAGGCGACGGGTGATGTCGCGCTCGATGTTCTGGAACTCCAGCTTCACTGCGCTGGAATCGAACGCCAGCGGCCGGTTGAGGTAGTAGTCGCGGCTCACCGCCGGCATTTCCTTGCCCTTTGCCTTGAGAAATCCCTGACGAATGTTCTCGTCCCACTTCACGGCGTCGAGGACGCGAATCGGTGTTTGCGCCAGCACAATGCGATCAGACAAGGTGCGTATCGTCTGCTGGTAATCGTCCACCCGGTGCTTCCTCTTTAAACGTTATTTGCCCGCACGCTGGTAGCGCACGGCTTCCACGAATACATCGGCGTTGGCCGGGTCATCCAGGTAGGCAAACACCTGGTCCAAGGGGCTGTCCACCAACACGCCAGCACCTTCGACGGTTTCCACGGTACTGCCGTGCAACGCCTTTTGGTCCATGGCTTGATGGATCTGCTCCAGGTCGAGGTTGTAGACCACCAATTCATGCTTTTCGTTGATTTCGAAACCCGCCAGGATGAAGTTCCCGCCTAGTTTGGCCGGTAGCGGCGCCGACAAGTACCAGCGGCTGCCATGGCGCGAAACGCTGAACAGATACTCGTCACGCTGGCCGGGCTTGGCTGTAGGGTAGCTCACCGCTTTGTACCGGTGCTCACCAACGGCGGTGATGTGCAGGTTGAGCGGCTCGCCCCAGGCGTTTTTGCTCGACCATTGGCCAAGCAGTGCCTGCGGCGCGGCGTCATGGGCCGGCAGCGGGTCCTTGAAGGTCACAAGGCAACCACTCAGCAGCAGGAGCGACAAGCCGATTACAACCACACGCCAGGTTTTCATTGAACATCCCCCGGTGTCAGACCGAGGCCAACACCAAATGCATGTAACGCTTGAGGATCTCAAGCATCTCTTCACCGGTCAGAGGCTCTGCGCCGCCCAGCAGGCCCTGATATTCCATCCGACTGATTATCGCCGTCAACACTTTGGCATCCTGTTGCGGCTCGCGGGAGCCCAGCACCTGAAAAAACTGCCCGGTGCCCTGCAACAGAATCTGCTGGTGGGAACGTACCAACTCGGCCAGACGCGGATTGAGCAATGCTTCCTGGCGGAACGCCTGCTCGGCCATCAGGTGCTCACGACGGTTGGTCAGCTGGCGCAAGACGTAATCGGCGGTCAGCCGCGCAATGTCATCGGCCAGTTGCGAACGTGACTGCGGGCTGCCATCGCCATAGGCGACCATCTCGCGCAGCAGGCCTTCGTTGCGCACCCACAGCTTGCCCATGAACGCAGCGCTGCGCTCGACGTATTGGGCGAAGGTATCGGTGAGCAGGTCATCGATGTCCTTGAAATAGTAGGTGGTGGCCGACAACGGCACCCCCGCCTCCGCCGCCACCGCGCGATGGCGCACAGCCCGCACGCCATCACGCACCACAATGCGCATGGCTGCATCGAGAATGTCTTGTCTGCGTTGCTCGCTACCCCGACGACTGGCCTTGCGGCCCTGGTACTGGACGCTTTCAGCCACGGCAGCGGCAATGCCGGCGGCGCCTTCTTGAGCGGTTACGCGGTTCACGACTCACATCCTTGAATAGATCAAAACCTGGCGCTGTTTGCTTGACGCTTAATAACGCCCCATAAAAAAGCCGCCTTATAAAAGGCGGCTTCGGATTTCGCTTCGGTTACGCTTGTGGCCGCATGTGCGGGAACAAGATTACGTCGCGGATCGACGGCGAGTTGGTCAACAGCATCACCAGACGGTCAATGCCGATCCCTTCACCGGCCGTCGGCGGCATGCCGTACTCCAGGGCGCGGACGAAGTCAGCGTCGTAGTGCATGGCTTCGTCGTCACCGGCGTCCTTGTCGGCCACCTGGGCCATGAAGCGCTCGGCCTGGTCTTCCGCGTCGTTAAGCTCGGAGTAGGCATTGGCGATTTCGCGGCCACCGATGAACAGCTCGAAACGGTCGGTGACGTTCGGGTTGTCATCGTTGCGACGGGCCAGCGGCGACACTTCGAACGGGTACTGGGTAATGAAGTGCGGCTGTTCCAGCTTGTGCTCGACCAGCTCTTCGAAAATCATCACCTGCAATTTGCCCAGGCCTTCGAAGCCCAGCACCTTGGCGCCGGCTTTCTTGGCGATGGCACGGGCCTTGTCGATATCGTTCAGGTCGTCGGCGGTCAGCTCAGGGTTGTACTTGAGGATCGAGTCGAACACCGACAGACGCACGAACGGCTCGCCGAAGTGGAACACCTTGTCGCCGTACGGCACGTCGGTGCTGCCCAGGACCAACTGCGCCAGTTCGCGGAACAGTTCTTCGGTCAGGTCCATGTTGTCTTCGTAGTCGGCGTAGGCCTGATAGAACTCCAACATGGTGAATTCTGGGTTGTGACGGGTCGAAACGCCTTCGTTACGGAAGTTGCGGTTGATCTCGAACACTTTTTCGAAGCCGCCGACAACAAGACGCTTGAGGTACAGCTCCGGCGCGATACGCAGGAACATTTCCATGTCCAGCGCGTTGTGGTGGGTTTCGAACGGCTTGGCTGCGGCACCACCGGGGATGGTCTGCAGCATCGGGGTTTCCACTTCCAGGAAGTCACGCTGCATCAGGAAGGTACGGATGTGCGCAATCACTTGCGAGCGCACACGGAAGGTGTGGCGCACGTCTTCGTTGACGATCAGGTCAACGTAGCGCTGGCGGTAGCGTTGTTCGGTGTCGGTCAGGCCGTGGTGCTTGTCCGGCAGCGGGCGCAGCGACTTGGTCAGCAGGCGCACGTTGGTCATTTCCACATACAGGTCGCCCTTGCCGGAGCGGGCCAGGGTGCCTTCGGCCGCGATGATGTCGCCCATGTCCCAGGTTTTCACCGAGGCCAGGGTTTCTTCCGGCAAGGTCTTGCGGTTGACGTAGACCTGGATGCGACCGGTCATGTCCTGGATCACCATGAACGAGCCACGGTTGAGCATGATGCGACCTGCCACCTTGACCGGGATCGCAGCCTCTGCCAGCTCTTCCTTGGTCTTGTCCGCGTACTGCTTCTGCAAGGCATCGCAGTAGTTTTCGCGGCGGAAGTCGTTGGGGAAGGCATTGCCCTTGGCGCGCTCGGCAGCAAGCTTTTCCTTGCGCAGGGCGATCAGGGAGTTTTCTTCCTGTTGCAGGGCCTGGTCGAGTTGTTGGTCGCTCATGTCTTTAAATATTCCATCGGGTTCGTTGTCCCAGGCTCAGGCCGGGGATCGCCGGCAAGCCGGCTCCTACAGGGATCGCGGTTTGTCAGCGTATTACAGGCCGGACTTCAGGCTGGCTTCCAGGTATTCGTCGATATCGCCGTCGAGTACCTTGTCACAGTCACTGCGTTCGATGTTAGTGCGCAGATCCTTGATCCGCGACGCATCGAGCACATAAGAGCGGATCTGGTGACCCCAGCCGATATCCGACTTGGTGTCTTCCAGCGCTTGGGACGCGGCGTTGCGTTTCTGCATTTCCTGCTCGTACAACTTGGCCCGCAGCATTTTCATGGCGGTGTCCTTGTTGGCGTGCTGGGAACGTTCGTTCTGGCAGCTGACCACGGTGTTGGTCGGTACGTGGGTGATACGTACGGCCGAGTCGGTGGTGTTTACGTGCTGACCACCGGCACCGGAGGAGCGGTAGGTGTCGATGCGCAGGTCGGCCGGGTTGATCTCGATTTCCACCTTATCGTCGATCTCTGGCGAGACGAAAACGGCGGAGAACGAGGTGTGGCGACGGTTGCCGGAGTCGAACGGGCTCTTGCGTACCAGGCGGTGTACGCCGATCTCGGTGCGCAGCCAGCCAAAAGCGTATTCGCCCTTGATGTGCACGGTTGCGCCCTTGATACCGGCGACTTCACCGGCGGACAGCTCCATGATGGTCGCTTCGAAACCGCGCTTGTCGGCCCAGCGCAGGTACATGCGCAGCAGGATGTTGGCCCAGTCCTGGGCCTCGGTGCCGCCGGAACCGGCCTGGATATCCAGGTAGGCGTTGTTCGGGTCCATCTCGTGGCTGAACATGCGACGGAATTCGAGTTTGGCGAGGTTTTCCTCGAGACGGGCCAGCTCGGCGACGACATCGCCCACTGCGCCTTCGTCGTTTTCTTCGACGGCCATGTCCAGCAGGTCGCGGCAATCGGCCAGACCGGTGTTCAGTTCGTCGAGGGTATCGACGATCTGCGCCAGCGCAGCGCGCTCGCGGCCCAGTTCCTGGGCGTATTCAGGTTTGTTCCAGACAGCAGGATCTTCAAGCTCGCGATTGACTTCGGTCAGACGCTCATGCTTTTGATCGTAGTCAAAGATACCCCCGAATAGTTTCGGAGCGCTCGGACAGGTCCTTGATGGTGTTAAGGATCGGGTTGATTTCCATGGCGGGCAGCACTCGTTGGCGAACTTTTGAAAGCCGGCGAGTATAACGGGAAATGGGGGGGAGCGGCAGTCCGCTGGGCGAAAAGGGTTGGGGTTGGTGGGGGGCATATCCGTTATTTAGGTAACGGCCACTTAGGGTTCCGCCCTTACGGCGGCTCACTTTGGAAAAGCCCCAAAGTAAGCAAAGGGCTCTTGCCCCAACACTCGGCACCTCGCCTAGGCTCGGTGTGCCCGTAATCCGACAGTGATTTGGGGGGCCGCCGCCACGCGCCATCCATGGCGCGGGGCGGCTAAACCGGCATCCCTGCCGGTTTACCCCCCAAATCCCTGCCGAATTCCGGCCAGCGTGTTTGACGGGGCGCCTAAGATCAAAATCAAAAGCACAGCGGCCTGACAGCCGGCTTGAGTGGTGTGGAGCAAAGGCAAAAGCAAACGCGGTCCTGTAGGAGCCGGGGGGACGCCTAGTTCTTGCCGGCGATGGTCTTCAACGATGACGCGGGGAATCAGACAAAACGCGGCGTTCTCACGTTTTTCGCCGGCAAGCCGGCTCCTACAAGGTCCGCGTATCCACGATGCGAAGCGAGTCGCTCTTGATCTTGATCTGAGGCGCCCCGTCAAACACGCTGGCCGAACGCAGGCTTGAATCCGTGGGTAACCCGGCAGGACGCCGGGTTAGCCGCGCTGGGCCAAGGATGGCCCATCGCGGCGGCCCACGGATTCAAGCCGGAGTGAGGGCACACCGAGCCTAGGCGAGGTGCCGAGTGTTGGGGCAAGAGCCTTTTGGTTACTTTTGGGCTCTTTTCAAAAGTGACCCGCCGTAAGGGCGGAACCATAAGCCGCCATAACCTAAATAATGGATATGTACTCAGCAGCGCTAAGCCCTACTCAATCCCCACCTGATTCCGCCCATTATGCTTAGCCGTATACAACCCCTTATCCGCCGCCATGATCAATTGACGACAATCCGTCCCCTGCTGCGGCGTCATGGTCGACAGCCCGATACTGATAGTCAGACTCGACCCCTCAGTCGGCGCGTTATGCGGAATCTTCAGAGCAGCCACCGCCATGCGCAGCTTCTCGGCCACCAACCGCGCCCCACCTGGCGAGGTATTAGGCAGCACCAGGGCAAACTCCTCCCCCCCATAGCGCGCCGGCAAATCCGAAGGCCGACTGCTCGCCTCACGAATGGTCGCCGCCACCTTGCGCAACGCCTCATCCCCTTCAACGTGCCCAAAACTATCGTTATAGGTCTTGAAGAAATCCACATCAATCATCAACAACGACAACTGAGTCTGATCACGCATGGCCCTACGCCACTCCAGCTCCAGGTATTCATCAAAGTGACGACGGTTAGACAGCCCGGTCAGACCATCGGAGTTCATCAGCCGCTGCAATACCAGATTGGTGTCCAGCAACTGCTGCTGGCTGACCCGCAACGCACGGTAAGCCGCATCCCGCTGCAACAGGGTCATGTAGGACCGCGAGTGATAGCGAATGCGCGCCACCAACTCGATGTTGTCCGGCAGCTTGACCAGATAATCATTGGCCCCGGCAGAAAAAGCCGCGCTCTTGATCAGCGGATCTTCCTTGGTGGACAGCACGATAATCGGGATATTCGCGGTGGCCGGGTGAGTGCGGTATTCGCGCACCAGCGTCAGGCCGTCGAGGCCCGGCATCACCAGATCCTGCAGGATCACGGTCGGCTTGATGCGGATCGCCTGGGCAATCGCCTGGTGCGGATCGGCGCAGAAGTGAAAATCGATGTTTTCTTCATGAGCCAGGCCACGCCGCACGGCTTCACCGATCATGGCCTGGTCGTCGACCAGCAACACCATGGCGGCATTTTCGTCGGTCTTGATGTCGTCGATCTGTAAATCATTCATGTGCAGTCACCTGAATTACTACCTGCCAGCCAGCACCGCGGGAAGTCCTGTTCATTTTGCAAAGACCTCCAGCAATCGGGGCGCAATTCTATCCAGTGGGCGAATTTCAACAGCAGCATCAATCGCCGCCGCCGCTTTGGGCATGCCATACACCGCCGAGCTTTGCTGATCCTGGGCGATGGTCAAATAACCTTGTTCACGCAGTAACTTGAGGCCCTGGGCCCCATCGCGCCCCATGCCGGTCAGCAGTACGCCGACGGCATCGCCATTCCAGTGGCTGGCCACGCTTTCGAAAAACACGTCGATCGAAGGTCGGTAGATCTCGTTTACCGGTTCTGCGGTATAGGCTAGCGTGCCATTTTTCAGCAATCGAATGTGGTGGTTGGTGCCAGCCAGCAGCACCACGCCACTTTGCGGGGGTTCGCCTTCACGGGCCAGGCGCACCGGCAGGCCGGAGGCGCTGCTCAGCCATTCGGCCATGCCGGCAGCGAACACTTGGTCCACATGCTGCACCAGCACAATGGCGGCGGGAAAGTCCCGGGGCAAGCCTTTGAGCAGGATTTCCAGGGCAGCCGGGCCACCCGCCGATGAACCGATTGCCACCAGGCTCTGGCGTTTCCCGGTAATTCGCGGCGCAACGGTTTCAGCGCGTACGCGGCTGCCGCGCTGGCCGATCAGCCAGCCGATATTGAGGATCTTGCGCAGCAGCGGCGCCGCCGCATCCTTGGGATTGCCCACGCCCAGGGTCGGCGTGTCCACCACGTCCAGGGCGCCATGGCCCATGGCTTCGAACACTCGGCTGACGTTGGCCTGGCGATCAACAGTCACGATAACGATGGCGCATGGGGTCTCGGCCATGATCTGGCGGGTGGCTTCCACGCCGTCCATCACCGGCATGATCAGGTCCATCAGGATCAGGTCCGGCGTCAGCTCAGCGCAGCGCTGTACCGCTTCCAGCCCATTGGCGGCCACCCAGACAACCTGATGCGCGGGCTCGAAGCTCAAGGCGCGGCGCAAGGCCTCCACCGCCAGGGGCATGTCATTGACGATCGCAATCCTCATGCCCGCGCGCCTCCGATCAGTTCCACCACGGCGTCCAGCAGGGCGTCATCATGAAAACTGGCTTTGGCTAAATAATAGTCGGCGCCGGCGTCCAGTCCACGACGACGGTCTTCTTCGCGATCCTTGTAGGACACCACCATCACCGGCAACGATTGCAGGCGACTGTCACGGCGCAAGAGTGTGACCAATTCAATACCGTCCATACGAGGCATATCAATATCAGTTATCAACAGGTCAAAGTCTTCGGAGCGCAAGGCGTTCCAGCCGTCCATGCCATCGACCGCCACCGCCACTTCATAACCACGATTGAGTAACAATTTGCGTTGCAACTCACGCACGGTCAGCGAGTCATCCACCACCAGCACCCGTTTACGCGGCGCTTCGGTGGCCTGCTGGCTGCGTCGCGCGATACGTTCCAGGCGGCCGGTGTTGAGCAGTTTGTCCACCGAACGCAGCATGTCTTCCACGTCGACGATCAACACCACCGAGCCGTCATCCAGCAAGGCACCGGCGGAAATATCCTGGACCTTGCCCAGACGATCATCCAGCGGCAGCACCACCAAGGTACGCTCGCCGATAAAACGCTCCACGGCAATCCCATACACGGCATCGCGCTCGCGGATCACCACGACCTTCAAGGTGTCCGACGGACTCTGCCCTGCCGGCCTCTGCAGCAACTGGCTCGCGGCGACCAGGCCGACATGCCGGCCTTCGTGCCAGAAATGCTGGCGACCTTCCAGTTGCACGATATCGTCCGGCGCCAGGTCGCACATGCGTTCGATATGGGCCAGCGGGAACGCATAGGCTTCCTCGCCAACTTCCACCACCAGGCTGCGCACCACCGACAAGGTCAGCGGCACTTCCAGGTGGAAACGACTGCCCTGCCCCGCCGTCTGTTCCAGCACCACTGCGCCGCGCAGTTGGCGGACCATGTGCTGCACCGCATCCAGGCCGACCCCGCGCCCGGACACTTCGGTGACCTTGTCGCGCAGGCTGAACCCCGGCAGGAACAGGAACGTCAGCAACTCTTCTTCGCTCAGGCGCAGGGCGGTTTCCAGCGGCGACAGATGCCGGTCGACGATGGTGCCGCGCAGGCGTTCCAGGTCGACGCCATTACCATCATCGCTCAATTCCAGCACCAACAAACCGGCCTGGTGGGACGCGCGCAGGCGGATCAGGCCTTCAGCCGGCTTGCCGGCGAGCAGGCGTTGCTCGGGCATTTCGATGCCGTGGTCGACGGCATTGCGCAACAAATGGGTGAGCGGCGCTTCAAGTTTTTCCAGCACGTCGCGGTCGACCTGGGTCTTTTCGCCCTCAATCTCCAGACGCACCTGCTTGCCGAGGCTGCGGCCAAGGTCACGCACCATGCGCACCTGCCCGGCCAGGACATCGGCAAACGGGCGCATGCGGCAGGCTAGCGCCGTGTCATACAGCACCTGGGCGCGCTGCCCGGCCTGCCAGCCGAACTCGTCCAGCTCGGCGGTTTTTTCCGCCAGCAGGGCCTGGGCTTCGCTGAGCAGGCGGCGGGTGTCAGCCAGTGCTTCCTGGGCTTCCAGGTTCAGACTTTGGGTCTTGAGTTGCCCGTCCAGCGTATCCAGGGCACGCACGCTCTGGCTTTGAATGCGCTTGAGGCGCTGCAAGCTGGCCAGGTAGGGTTTGAGCCGCTGGGTTTCCACCAGGGATTTGCTCGACAGGTCGAGCAGGCTGTTCAGACGCTCCGCGGTTACCCGCAGCACACGTTCGCCGCCTTCGGTCATGCGTTTGTTCTGACGCAGCGGCTCAGCAGCCACTGGCGGCGCGGGCTCGGGCTCCGGCGGCAGCTCTTCAACGACAGCCGCCGGTTCTGGCGGCGGCGCAGGCTTGACCGGCGCCTGGGACGGATCCAGCAGGCGTTCCATCAACGCCACATAGGCTTCGATATCCGCCGGCCCCACGTTATTGTCGGGCGTAGCGATGCGCATCAGCAGGTCGGTGCCTTGCAGCAACGCATCAATATGTTCGGGTTGCAGGTACAGGCGGCTTTCCTGGGCGCTGACCAGGCAATCTTCCATCACATGGGAGACGCTGACCCCGGCGTCTACGCCGACGATACGTGCCGCGCCCTTGAGCGAGTGAGCGGCACGCATGCAGGCTTCAAGCTGATCGGCCTGGGTCGGGTTGCGTTCCAGGGCCAGCAGGCCCGCGCTCAGGACCTGGGTCTGCGCATCGGCTTCCAGGCTGAACAGTTCCAGCAGCGAGGCATCGCGCATCTGGTCGGGGGTCATGTGAGGCTCCGGGTCACGGCGGACAACAATTGCGCCTCGTCCAGCCACCGCAGGCTGCGGCCTTTCCACTGCAACACGCCTTGGGTGTAGCGCGCGCTGGCCTGGGTGCCGGAGGCCGAAGCCGCCTTCAAGGTGCGCTCATCGATGGCGTGGATCCCGTCGACTTCATCCACCGGCACCACCACCGGGCCATCCTGTGCGGCGATGATCAGCATACGCGGCATGATGCGGCTGCCGCTGGCGCCGTTGCTGGTGACATCCAGGCCGAGCAGTTCCACCAGCGAAAGGCACGCCACTAGCGCACCCCGCACATTGGCCACGCCGAGCAAGGCGCGCGAGCGTTGGTGCGGCAGCGAATGGATCGGTTGCAACGGCGCGACTTCCACCAGGCAACGGGTGGCAATGCCCAACCATTCTTCGCCGAGACGGAACATCAGCAAAGAACGGGTGACCACGTCTTCGCCCAGCTCGACAGTGGCATGCGGGCGATGCGCATCCTGCTGCAAGGCGTAGCGGTCCAGCAACCGCGTGGCTGCTGCCGAGTACACCGAGCAGTTGCGGCAATGGATATGGTCCGCCAGCAGCGGGCAGGATTTGTCGCCATGAATGCCGATGCGGTTCCAGCAGTCGTCGATGGCTTGGGTGTCGGCCAGGGTCAAGTCCAGGCCTGCGGTGTCGAGCGCCTCGGTGTTACTCATCGTTTGGACTCACTGTCAGCTCGCTCGCTACGGGCAGCCCGCGCCTGCAAGCGGCGCGCTCCCGCACTGTCGCCCTGGGATTCGAGCAACGCGGCCAGGTGCATCAAGGCCTGCGGGTGCTGGGGCTCCAGGTACAAGGCTTTTCGATAATAACCCTGGGCTTCCAGGGCGCTGCCGGCCACGTCGCTGAGCAGCCCAAGCCAGTAGAACACCTGGGCGGCCGGCGGGTGGTTGCTCAAATACTGTTCGCACGCGGCGCGGGCTTCGGCACTCTTGCCTTCATTGGCCAGGGTGGCGATGCGACTGAGCAAGTCGCCCGCATCGGTGTGCGGCGTCTTGATCGGCACCACCTGGGCGCTGGCCGTGCTGAACGGCCGTGGCTTGCTCGGAATCGGCGCCGCACTGCGTTGCGGGATCGGCGCGGCGATCGGCACAAACACGGGCTCGGGCTTGACCGGCTCGGCATGCCGACTGTACGCAAACGACTGCGGCACCCCAATTGAACGCATGCCATGGCGCCCCAGCAGGCTGCCCTCGGCCGGGCCGATAAACAGCACGCCGTCCACGTGGGTCAGGCCCTTGAGCACGTCGAACACTTGCTTCTGCGTGGGCTGGTCGAAGTAGATCAGCAGGTTGCGGCAGAACACAAAGTCGTAGCTCGCCTCATTCGCCAACAAGCCCGGATCGAGCAGGTTGCCCACTTGCAGGCGCACCTGTTCGCGCACACGGTCGGCAATGTGGTAACCATCGCCGTATTCGGTGAAATGGCGATCGCGAAAGGCGATATCGCCACCGCGAAACGAGTTCTTGCCATACACCCCGCGCCGCGCACGTTCCACCGACAGCGGGCTGACATCCAGGCCCAGCACCTTGAACTGGTGAGGCGCGAGGCCTGCGTCCAGTAATGCCATGGCAATCGAATAAGGTTCTTCACCCGTGGAGCACGGCAGGCTGAGGATGCGCAGTGCGCGCATCTGCTTGATTTCGATCAGCCGCGCCTTGGCCAAGCGGGCCAGGGTCGCGAACGATTCGGGGTAACGGAAAAACCAGGTTTCCGGGACGATCACCGCTTCGATCAGCGCCTGCTGCTCATCCTCGGAACTTTGCAGGTGCTGCCAGTACTCGCCCGCCGTTTGCGCATTGACGGCCTGGCTGCGCTGGCGCACCGCGCGTTCGATGATGGCTTCGCCCACCGAGGCGACATCCAGGCCGATGCGCTCTTTAAGGAAGGCAAAGAAACGCGGATCGCTGCTCATAGGCTCAGCTCGGCAGAAAACAGTACGGTGCGCACCTCATCGGTGAGCAGGTCATTCACGCCGATCCATTGCATCAAGCCCAACGCGTCTTCGCGCACCGGCCCCAGATACGGCGCCTGGCGGTTGTCGAGGCCGTAGGGCTGAAACTCCGCCGGATCGCAACGCAATGTGTCGGTGGCCTGCTCCAGGATCAGTCCGAGCCAGCGTGCCTCGGTCCAGGGCTCGGGCTGGTAATTGACCAGTACCAGCCGCGTGCTGGTGCGCGCCTGGGCGGCGGTGCCAAAGGTCAATGCGCTAAGGTCGATCACCGGCACCAGCGTGCCACGGTGGGCAAAGATGCCCGCCACCCACAGCGGTGCATGGGCGATGGGTTTCAAAGGCAGGCGCGGCAGCACCTCGGCCACTTCCGTGGCCTTGAGGGCGTAACGTTCGTTGCCGATGTGGAACACCAGGAACAACGCCTTTTTCGCTGCCGAGACGGCACCGCGTTTAGCCGCGAGGTCGCTCATCAGACTTTGAAACGCGACACGCCGCTGCGCAGACCGACCGCCACCTGGCTCAGCTCATCAATGGCAAAGCTGGCCTGGCGCAGGGACTCGACGGTCTGGCTGCTGGCATCGCCCAGTTGCACCAGGGCGTGGTTGATCTGCTCGGCACCGGTGGCCTGGGCCTGCATGCCTTCGTTGACCATCAATACCCGCGGCGCCAGGGCCTGTACCTGATGGATGATCTGCGACAACTGCTCGCCCACTTGCTGCACTTCAAACATGCCGCGACGCACTTCTTCGGAGAACTTGTCCATGCCCATCACGCCCGCCGACACCGCCGACTGGATCTCGCGCACCATCTGCTCGATGTCGTAGGTGGCCACGGCAGTCTGGTCGGCCAAGCGACGCACTTCGGTGGCAACAACAGCAAAACCGCGACCGTACTCCCCGGCTTTCTCGGCCTCGATCGCCGCGTTAAGCGACAACAGGTTGGTCTGGTCAGCGACCTTGACGATGGTCACCACCACCTGGTTGATGTTGCCGGCCTTCTCATTGAGGATCGCCAACTTGGCGTTGACCAGATCGGCCGCGCCCATCACCGAGTGCATGGTTTCTTCCATGCGCGCCAGGCCTTGCTGGCCGGAACCGGCGGCGACCGAAGCCTGGTCGGCGGCGGTAGACACTTCGGTCATGGTGCGCACCAGATCCTTGGACGTGGCCGCGATTTCGCGGGAGGTGGCACCGATTTCGGTGGTAGTCGCAGCGGTTTCAGTGGCGGTGGCTTGCTGCTGCTTGGACGTGGCGGCAATCTCAGTCACTGATGTAGTGACCTGCACCGACGAACGCTGGGCCTGGGACACCAGGGCGGTCAGCTCGGTCATCATGTCGTTGAAGCCGGTTTCGACGGCGCCGAACTCGTCCTTGCGCTCCAGGTTCAAGCGCTTGCTCAGGTCGCCGTCGCGCATGGTTTCGAGGATGTCGACGATGCGCTGCATCGGCGCCATGATCGCGCGCATCAGCAGCAGGCCACACAGGCCGGCGGCGAGGATGGCGACGACCAACGACACAAACATGCTGATTTTCGCTGCGGATACCGCATCATCGATCGCGTTGGTCGCACGGTCGGCGACGTTTTTGTTCTCGGTGATGATGTCGTTGAGCTTCATGCGGCCTGCGGTCCAGGTCGGCGTCAACTGCGTGTCGAACTCTTTGCGTGCCGCAGCCAGGTCACCGCGTTGCAGGCTGTCGAGCACCGTGGACAGGCTCTTGTTATAGGCCTGGTGCAGGGTTTCGAACTTGTCGAACTCGGACCGATCGTCACCGCCGGCGATGGTTTTTTCGTAGTTATCCATCTGCTGCAAGATGCGTGCTTCAAAGGACTTGAACTCCGCACGGTCGGCGTCGCTCAACTGCTTGTTTTCACGCAGGCCCAGCAATTCGAGGGTCTGCAGGTAGCTGTCGACCCACGCGCTGCGGATCATGGAGCTGAGGTAGACCCCCGGCACCGCATCATCGCGCACCGCAACTTCGCTGGTTTCGATCTTCAGCAACCGTGAATAGGAGACCACAACCATTAACAGCATGATGGCGATAATGACCGCAAAGCTTGCCAAGATCCGTTGGCGCAAGGTCCAGTTCTTCACAGTAATTCCTCGAAGGGCCGATCAAATGCGAGGGAGTATAGCTGAGCAGAAGCCCTCATTTATCAACGGGTTTTGATGTAGCGCTCACAGAATGCAAAAACACCCCGGGCCTTTACGGCATCCGGGGTGCTCTCAATAAAGCCATGGGATCAGAGCGAGGCTTGGCGTACCTGTTTTTCCAGTTCCAGCTTCAACCCCGGCTCCAGTTTCAGTTGCCGCGCCAGTTCGTCGAGATAAGCCTTCTCCATGAAGTTTTCCTCGTCCACCAGCATCACGCTGGCGATGTACATCTCGGCGGCCATTTCCGGCGTGCCGGCAGCTCGCGCCACGTCGGCTGGATCGAGGGGCTTGTTGAGCTCAGCGTGCAGCCAGCTTTGCAGTTCGCGGTCGTTGTCCAGCTTGGTGAATTCGCCTTCGATCAATTCGCGCTCGCGCTCATCCACATGGCCGTCAGCCTTGGCGGCAGCGACCAGCGCCTTGAGGATGCCTTGGCTGTGTAGCTCAACCTGGGCCGGTGGCAGGCGGTCAATGGTCTGCGGCTCACCTTTCGGGGCATTGGCCTGTTGCGCCTGCCAGTTGCCATAGGCTTTGTAGGCAATGACGCCCAACGCCGCCAAACCGCCATAGGTCAGGGCCTTGCCGCCGAACTTGCGGGCTTTTTTGTTGCCCAGCAGCAGCCCCATGGCGCCGGCCGCCAAGGCGCCGCCGCCTGCGCCACCGAGCAGACTGCCAAGGCCACCACCGCCGAGCAAACCGCCCAGTGCACCTTTGTCGTCCTGCTTACGCTGGCCGCCAGCCTTGTTTTGCAACATGTCCTGGCCAGACTTGAGCAACTGATCGAGCAATCCACGGGTATTCATTCGTAGCCTCCAGACACTAGGGTTCATAGGACCAATAGGCTCCCAGCGTAAAACTAAGTGCCAAAAAGCCTCGATCTAGAGTGCTTCCAGATGTAACGCGGTCGCCCTTCACTTAAATCGATATACACTCGAACAAATCTATAAAAACACCCCACTGGTAATTCCAGCATGATGACCTTGCGTCAAATCCGGCATTTTATCGCCGTGGCCGAAACCGGTTCGATCTCCGCTGCCGCGCAGACAGCGTTCATTTCCCAGTCCACCCTGACCCTGGCGATCCAGCAACTGGAGCAGGAAATCGGCGTCAACCTGTTCAACCGTCACGCCAAGGGCATGACCCTGACCCATCAGGGCCATCAATTTCTGCGCCAGGCGCATCTGATCCTGGCCACCGTCGACAACGCCAAGCGCAGCCTGCAGCAGAGCACTGACCAGGTCGCCGGGCAGTTGATCATCGGCGTGACGAGCCTGGTGGCTGGCTATTACCTCGCGGATTTGTTGACGCGATTCCAGCGCGCCTACCCCAATGTGGAAATCCGCGTGATGGAGGATGAACGCCCGTATATCGAACATTTGCTGGTCAGCGGTGAAATCGATGTGGGCGTGCTGATCCTCTCCAACCTCGAAGACCGCCACGCCTTGCAGACCGAAGTCCTCACCCACTCCCCGCACCGCTTGTGGCTACCGGCACAACATCCACTGCTGGAACACGACAGCATTAACTTGGCCGATGTGGCGCGTGAACCGCTGATTCAGCTGAACGTCGACGAAATGGGCCACAACGCCCAGCGCATGTGGACCGGCGCAGGCCTGCAACCTCGTGTGACCTTGCGCACCGCTTCCACCGAAGCCGTGCGAAGCCTGGTGGCGGCGGGCCTCGGCGTGTCGATCCAGCCGGACATGACCTACCGGCCCTGGTCACTTGAAGGCGACATCATTGAAGCGCGCCCGATTGCCGACCTCAGCCAGACCCTCGACGTGGGCCTCGCCTGGCGCCGTGGCACCGCCCGGCCTGCGCTGGTCGACCCGTTCCTCACCGTCGCCCGTGAACAGCCCCACCCGCGCAAGCCATCTATTTAATCGAATGCTGCATTCAGTATTTAGTATTTGTTGACCTCGCGCCTGACCTCTAGTCTCTGTTCATCCCCTAAGAGAAGGTCAGGCGCCTTGTAAGAGAACGCCCATGGCCACACAAGAAAAGAGATCGCGAAAAATGTCCGGCGCGCCCACCCCGCTGCTCACTGCGTTGCTGATCGACGGCGAACTGGTCCAAGGCCAGGGTTTTGCCGAGCCGATCCTCAACCCGGCCACCGGTGAAGTGCTCACCCAAATCGCCGAAGCCAGCACCGAGCAGGTCGAAACCGCGATCCTCGCCGCCCACCGCGCCTTTGCCGGCTGGTCACGCACCACGCCGCAGCAGCGCTCGAACATCCTATTGGGCATCGCCGACGCCATCGAAAAACAAGCCGACTACCTGGCCCGTCTGGAATCTCTGAACTGCGGTAAGCCCTTGCATCTGGCGCGTCAGGATGATTTGAGTGCCACCGTGGATGTGTTCCGCTTCTTCGCCGGGGCTGTGCGTTGCCAGACCGGACAGTTGAGCGGTGAATACCTGCCGGGCTACACCAGCATGGTGCGTCGCGATCCGATTGGTGTAGTCGCTTCGATTGCGCCGTGGAACTACCCGCTGATGATGGCCGCGTGGAAGATCGCCCCCGCCTTGGCTGCCGGTAATACCTTGGTGTTCAAGCCGTCGGAACATACGCCGCTGTCGATCCTGGCCCTGGCCCCCGTGCTTAAAGAGCTGCTGCCACGTGGCGTGATCAACATTCTGTGTGGCGGCGGCGAAGGCGTCGGCAGTCACTTGGTCAGCCATCCCAAGGTGCGCATGGTCTCGTTGACCGGCGATATCGTCACCGGGCAGAAGATTCTGCAAGCCGCCTCCAAAACCCTAAAACGCACGCACTTGGAACTGGGCGGCAAGGCCCCGGTGATCGTGTGCAACGACGCCGACCTGCAAGCTGTGGTGGAGGGCGTGCGCGCCTACGGCTATTACAACGCTGGCCAGGACTGCACCGCCGCCTGCCGCATCTATGCCCAGGCCGGCATCCACGACAAACTCGTCGCCGAACTGGGCGCGGCGGTCAGCAGCCTGCGTTTTGCCGGTAAACGCGATGCAGACAATGAACTCGGCCCGCTGATCAGCACGCGCCAGCGCGACCGCGTCGCCAGTTTTGTAGAGCGCGCCCTCGTCCAGCCGCATATCGAACGCATCACCGGCGCCGCCGTGCATTCCGGCGCGGGCTTCTATTACCAACCCACCTTGCTCGCCGGCTGTAAACAAAACGATGAAATCGTGCAGCGCGAAGTATTCGGCCCGGTGGTCACCGTGACCCGCTTCGACGAGCTGGAACAGGCAGTGGACTGGGCCAACGACTCCGAATACGGCCTGGCCTCCTCGGTGTGGACCCAGAACCTGGACAAGGCCATGCAGGTCGCGGCGCGCCTGCAATACGGCTGCACCTGGATCAACAGTCATTTCATGCTGGTCAGCGAAATGCCCCACGGCGGCTTGAAGCGTTCGGGGTATGGGAAGGATCTGTCCAGCGATTCGCTGCAGGACTACAGCGTGGTGCGCCACATCATGGCGCGACACGGCCAGCATCTTTAAAACAACAACTAAGCTCATGCGTTACCGGTTTGAACAACTGCCCCGACCATAATTAAAGAAGAGGGAACCCCATGTCTGCGCACAAGACCGCACTGCTCAGTGCCCTGACCACCGCGCTGCTGGCCAGCGCCAGCCTCCAGGCCGCCGAACCACTCAAAGCAGTGGGCGCCGGTGAAGGCCAGTTGGATATCGTCGCCTGGCCCGGCTATATCGAACGTGGCGAAAGCGACAAGGCCTACGACTGGGTCACCGGTTTCGAGAAGGAAACCGGCTGCAAGGTCAACGTGAAAACCGCCGCCACCTCTGACGAAATGGTCAGCCTGATGGCCAAGGGCGGGTATGACCTGGTCACCGCATCGGGCGATGCGTCGCTGCGGTTGATCGTCGGCAAGCGTGTGCAGCCAATCAACACCTCACTGATCCCCAATTGGAAGAACATCGACCCGCGCCTGAAAGATGCGCCATGGTATGTGGTCGGCCAGCAAACCTACGGCACCCCGTACCAGTGGGGCCCGAACGTGTTGATGTACAACACCAACGTGTTCAAGACCGCGCCCACCAGTTGGAACGTACTGTTCGACGCGCAGAACTTGCCGGACGGCAAGCCGAACAAAGGCCGTGTGCAGGCGTATGACGGCCCGATCTACATTGCCGATGCGGCGCTGTACCTCAAGTCGACCAAGCCGGAACTGGGCATCCAGAACCCCTATGAACTGACCGAAACCCAGTACAAGGCGGTGCTCGAACTGCTGCGCGCGCAACAGCCGCTGATCCACCGCTACTGGCACGACACCACCGTGCAAATGAGTGACTTCAAGAATGAAGGTGTGGTGGCCTCCAGCGCCTGGCCGTATCAGGTCAACGGCCTGCAGAACGAGAAACAGCCGATTGCCTCGACCATTCCGAAGGAAGGCGCCACCGGCTGGGCCGACACCACCATGTTGCACAGCGAGGCCAAACACCCGAACTGCGCCTACAAGTGGATGGACTGGTCGCTGCAGCCGAAGGTCCAGGGCGACGTTGCCGCCTGGTTCGGTTCGCTGCCGGCCGTGCCTGCGGCCTGCAAGGAAAGCGAACTGCTCGGCGCCGAGGGTTGCAAGACCAATGGTTTCGACCAGTTCGAAAAGATCGCCTTCTGGAAAACCCCGCAGGCTGAAGGCGGCAAGTTCGTGCCGTACAGCCGCTGGACCCAGGATTACATCGCGATCATGGGTGGCCGCTAAGGGTCCCTGCAGAGACTGCTTCTTGTGGTGAGCAGGCTGGCCCTGCGCGGGGCAAGCCCGCTCACCACAAAAGCCCGATTTTCACCGTTTCAGCGCAGCACACATGCATCCTCGTTTTTTCAGAAGTCCAGGCCGGGCCGCTGCGACGACCCGCGCCTTTTTGGAGCACCGCACCATGACGCTTGCAGTCCAATTCACCCACGTTTCCCGTCAGTTCGGCGAAGTGAAAGCCGTTGACCGGGTTTCCATCGATATCCAGGACGGCGAGTTCTTTTCCATGCTCGGCCCT
>Ga0209173_100170_pt1 | contig 58702 bp, 50 predicted proteins | sample SynthPrep_16_END_FD_187206 | JGI IMG/M metagenome (GOLD analysis project Ga0209173, IMG submission 187206) | Synthetic microbial communities from Ohio, USA - SynthPrep_16_END_DS12_MetaG (SPAdes) (version 2) | ecosystem: Engineered > Bioreactor > Aerobic > Activated sludge | place: USA: Ohio...
GGGCATTCCTCGGCATCGGCATCACCCTGGGCTCGTGGTGGGCCTACTACGAACTCGGCTGGGGCGGCTGGTGGTTCTGGGACCCGGTGGAAAACGCCTCCTTCATGCCCTGGCTGGTGGGCACCGCGCTGATTCACTCGCTGGCAGTCACGGAAAAACGCGGCGTGTTCAAAAGCTGGACCGTGTTGCTGGCCATCGCCGCGTTTTCCCTGAGCCTGCTGGGTACGTTCCTGGTGCGTTCCGGCGTGCTGACCTCGGTGCACGCGTTTGCCTCCGACCCGGAGCGCGGCGTGTTCATCCTGATCTTCCTGCTGTTCGTGGTCGGCGGTTCGCTGACGCTGTTCGCTCTGCGTGCGCCAGTGGTCAAGAGCCACGTGGGCTTCAACCTCTGGTCCCGGGAAACCCTGCTGCTGGGTAATAACCTGGTGCTGGTGGTGGCGGCCTCGATGATTCTGCTCGGTACCCTGTACCCGCTGGTGCTGGATGCCCTGAGCGGCGCCAAGCTGTCCGTCGGCCCGCCGTACTTCAACGCGCTGTTCATCCCGTTGATGGCGCTGCTGATGGTGGTGATGGCGGTCGGCGTACTGGTGCGCTGGAAAGACACCCCGGTGAAATGGCTGGTGGGCATGCTCACCCCGGTACTGCTCGGCAGCGCCGCGCTGGCCGTGATCGCCGGTATAGCCTACGGCGACTTCAACTGGGCCGTGCTCGCCACCTTCATGCTTGCCGCCTGGGTATTGCTGGCCGGTGTACGCGACCTGATCGACAAGACCCGCCACAAAGGTTTGATCAAAGGCTTGCCGACCATGACTCGCAGTTACTGGGGCATGCAGGTCGCCCACATCGGCATCGCCGTGTGCGCCCTGGGTGTGGTGTTGTCCAGCCAGAACAGCGCCGAGCGCGACCTGCGCCTGGCCCCCGGCGAGTCCATGGACCTGGCCGGCTATCACTTCATTTTCGAAGGCGCCAAGCACTTCGAAGGGCCGAACTTCACCTCCGACAAAGGCACCGTACGTGTGGTGCGCAACGGTAAGGAAATCGCCGTGCTGCACCCGGAAAAACGCCTGTACACCGTGCAAAGTTCGATGATGACAGAAGCCGGGATCGACGCCGGTTTCACCCGCGACCTCTACGTCGCCCTGGGTGAACCGTTGGGCGATGGCGCCTGGGCCGTGCGGGTCCACGTCAAACCGTTTGTGCGCTGGATCTGGTTCGGCGGCCTGCTCACCGGCTTCGGTGGTTTGCTGGCAGCGATGGACCGGCGCTACCGGGTCAAGGTCAAGAGCCGGGTGCGTGAAGCCCTCGGTCTGCAAGGAGCGCCAGTATGAAGCGTTGGTTGATGGTGTTACCGCTGGCGGCGTTTCTGGTGGTGGCGGTGTTCCTGTATCGCGGGCTGTACCTGGACCCGGCCGAGCTGCCGTCGGCCATGATCGGCAAGCCATTTCCGGCGTTCTCGCTGCCGACCGTGCAGGGCGACAAGACCCTGACCCAGGCTGACTTGCTGGGCAAGCCGGCACTGGTCAACGTGTGGGGCACCTGGTGCATTTCCTGCCGCGTGGAGCATCCGGTGCTGAACAAGCTGGCGGAGAAGGGCGTGGTGATCTACGGCATCAACTACAAGGACGACAATGCTGCCGCCCTGAAGTGGCTGGCGGAATTCCACAACCCGTACCAGCTGGATATCCGCGACGAAGACGGCAACCTCGGCCTGAACCTCGGCGTATACGGCGCCCCGGAAACCTTCTTCATCGACGCCAAGGGCGTGATCCGCGACAAGTACGTGGGCGTGATCGACGAAGTGGTGTGGCGCGAGCAACTGGCCGCCAAGTACCAGGCACTGGTGGACGAGGCCAAGCCATGAAGCGTTGGTTAGCCGCCGCTGTGTTGGGCTTGAGCATGGTCGGCGTGGCCCACGCCGCCATCGACACTTACGAATTTGCCAAGGACGGAGACCGCGAGCGTTTTCGCGAACTGACCAAGGAGCTGCGCTGCCCCAAGTGCCAGAACCAGGACATCGCCGACTCCAATGCACCGATCGCCGCCGACCTGCGCAAAGAGATTTTCCGCATGCTCGGCGAGGGCAAGGACAATCAGCAGATCATCGACTTCATGGTCGACCGCTACGGTGACTTCGTGCGCTACAAGCCGGCGCTCACCGGCAAGACTGCGCTGCTGTGGTTCGGCCCCGCCGGGTTGTTGCTCACAGGCTTAGTCGTTATGGCGGTGATTGTGCGCCGCCGTCGTGTCGCCCCGGCCGATGGCTCGGACTCGCTTTCCGTCGACGAGCGTCAACGCCTCGACCAACTGCTGGACAAAAAAACTGATGATTGATTTCTGGCTCGCAGCAGGTCTGCTGCTTCTGATTGCCTTGAGTTTCCTGCTGATCCCGGTGTTACGCGGCCGCCGTGCCCAGCGTGAAGAGGATCGCACTGCATTGAACGTGGCGCTGTACCAGGAACGCGTGGCGGAACTGCAAACCCAGCAGACCGAAGGCGTGCTGGATGCGGCCCAGCTGGACAGCGGTCGCGCTGAAGCGGCCCGTGAGTTGCTGGCGGATACCGAGGGTGTGGAAAAGCCCCGGGAATCGCGCCTCGGCAAACCGTTGCCGGTGCTCGCGGCGTTTCTGGTGCCGGTGCTGGGCGTGGCGCTGTACCTGCATTACGGTGCCAGCGACAAGGTCGAACTGACCCGCGAATTCTCCCAGCCGCCGGTGTCCATGGAAGACATGACCCGCCGCCTGGAGCGCGCCGCAGCGGCCCAGCCGGACTCGCCGGAAGGCCTGTACTTCCTCGGTCGTGCCTACATGGCCCAGGACCGTTCCGCCGATGCGGCGAAAATCTTCGAGCGCACCGTGGCCCTGGCCGGTCGCCAGCCCGAGTTGCTCGGCCAGTGGGCCCAGGCCCAGTACTTTGCCGACAACAAACAGTGGTCGCCCAAGGTCCAGGCCCTGACCGACGAAGCACTGAAACTCGATCCGAAAGAAGTCACCAGCCTCGGCCTGCTGGGCATCGCCGCCTTTGAAGGCCAGCGTTACCAGGAAGCGATCGACTACTGGAACCGCCTGCTGGCGCAACTGCCACCGGACGACAATTCCCGTGCCGCGCTGCAAGGCGGGATCGACCGGGCCGCCGAGAAGCTCAAGGAGAGCGGCGGCAGCGTGGCGCCCGTGAAGGCAGAAAAACAGATGCAAGTGCGGGTGGACCTGGCCGCCGATGTGAAGGCCAAGGCCTTGCCGACTGACAGCGTGTTCATTTTCGCCCGTGCCGTCAAAGGCCCGCCGGCGCCCCTGGCCGCCAAGCGCGTGACCGTGGCCGACCTGCCGATCACCGTCGAGCTGGGCGACAGCGACGCGATGATGCCGCAGTTGAAACTGTCCAACTTTCCCGAAGTCCAACTGGTTGCGCGCATATCCCGGGCAGGTGTTCCGACAACTGGCGAGTGGATCGGCCGCAGCCAACCCTTGGCCAGCAGCACCACTGCGCTGCAGCAGCTGACCATCGACAGTCCGGACCAATAATTCGAGGAAATGCCCATGACCGCTATCGCACGTATCACCCTGCTCAGCCTGGTACTGGGGTTGAGTGCTTGTGCGGTCCATCGGCCTCCGTCGCCTACCGGGCCGACTATTCCACCGACAGGGCCGTCGACCCAGCCGAGCACACAGCCAGGCACCCAGCCCTCGGGCCCAGTGATCAAACCGTCGAAGCCGGTGCCGAGCTCCTCGCCGACCTTCGCACCGCCACCGGGTGCGGCCAGCCACTGGGACGGGAAGATGCAGGTGTACGTGCTGGACGAACAGCCGGATACGTTCTACCGCCAGCGCACCTACTACCGCTGGAGCAACGGTTGGAGCCGGTCCATCAGCCCGAACGGGCCTTGGGAAGAGACCGATGTCCATGGCGTACCGCCGGGGTTGAGCAAGCAGTACGCGCAATGAAAAAAAGGCGACCTTCGGGTCGCCTTTTTTGTGAGCGTGAAATGCAATCAACTGTGGGAGCTGGCTTGCCTGCGATAGCGGTGTACCAGGTTATGAAGTTGTGGCTGATACACCGCCATCGCGGGCAAGCCCGGCTCCCACAGGATTTCTACTGTTTTTGATATTCGGCCTGGCCTGCGCCACTGATCCAATGGACCACCCCGGCAATCACCCCCAGCATCACCCCAAACTCCACAATCCCCATCCAGCCCAACCGCGCCATCAACCAGCCGCTGACTGTCGCCCCCACCGCACCGCCAAAAAACGTCGCCGTCATGTACAAACTATTGATGCGGCCCTGGGCTTTCGGGTCCACCGCAAACGCCCGGGTCTGGTTGGAAACCAGGCCCGACTGCACGCCGATATCCAGCACGATCACCCCCAGCACCAGCAAGATAATCGAAGTCTCGGCACCCGCCAGCAGCAGGAACGCCAAGGTCACAATCCCGATACTCGCCCCAATCACCTTGCGCGAACCCAGCCTGTCGGAAGCCCGCCCACCGAGCGACGCCGCCAACGCACCCGCCGCACCGATAATCCCGAAGCCACCGGCCCAGGCACTGCCCAATTGCCATGGCCCATGAGCCAACAGTGCTGCCAGATTCACCCAAAACGCATTGAAGCAAGCCCACAACAACGCCTGCACCATCATTGATTGGCGAATCGGGCTGTTGTCGCGCATCAGCGGCCACAGCGAAGCCAGCAGGCGAGGGTAGGACAGGTTGGTGCTCGGCACGCCCTGTGGCAGCAGCCTGGCGGCACCGATCCACACCGGGATCATGAAGGCCGCCTCCATCGCGTACACCGCCCGCCAGCCATAAGCCTCACCGACTACGCCGGCGATCGTGCGCCCGAGCAGGATGCCCACCATGATCCCGCTGACCACCGTGCCCACATTGCGCCCGCGTTCGTGGGGCTGCGACATCACCGCCGCGAATGGCACCAGTTGCTGCGGTACACAGCTCACAATCCCCAAGCCGAAAGACGCCCCGATCAGCGCCCAGATGCCCGGTGAAAACGCCGCCGCCAGGGCGAAACAGAACGCCAGGGCGATCTGCCCCAGCACCAGCTTGCGGCGGTCAAAACGGTCGCCCATCGGCAGCAGCAACGCCAGCCCGGTAGCAAAACCCAGCAGGGCGGAACCGGCCACCAGATCCACGGTGGTCACGTCCACGCCCATGTCCGAAGCGATCAGCGGCAGGATCGGCTGGGTGCAGTAAATATTGGTAATCACCGCGCCGGCGATCACCGCCATCATGATGATCTTGCCGCGCGGCGCGACCGCAGGCGCTGTGGAAGATTGGGATGTCATCGGCAGGCCACTCACGGCGCTCTCCTTCAATGCAGATCTCCGGGAAGGAGATGAGTGGCCAACGTTACGCACTCGCGCTTGGCAGGATAATCCCCTAGGATTTGGAATCATCCTTCCAGAATTTGATAGGTTGCCATGAACCGTCTTGAATCCATGTCCATCTTCGTTGCCGTGGTTGATGCAGGCAGCCTGACCGCTGCCGCGCGGCGCCTCGACATGCCGCTGGCCAGCGTCAGCCGCAAGATGGCCGAGCTTGAGACGCACCTGAAAACCCGCCTGCTGCACCGCACCACGCGCCAGCTGTCGTTGACCGATGCCGGCGCCTCCTACCTCGACGCGTGCCGGCGTATTCTTGAAGACATCAGCGAGGCCGAGCGCGCGGCCACTGGCGAATATTCCGAGCCCCGGGGCGAGTTGGTGGTCACCGCGCCCGTGGTCTTCGGGCGGCTGCACATCGTGCCGGTGGTGGCGGAATTTCTGGCGCAGTACCCGGAGATCGACATCAACCTGATCCTTACTGACCGCGTCGTGCATCTGATGGAAGAGCATTGCGATGTGGCGGTACGCATCGGCGAACTGCCCGACAGCTCGCTCAAGGCCATGCAGGTGGGCACGGTGCGGCGGGTGGTGTGCGCCAGCCCGGCATACCTGGCCGCTCGCGGCATACCCGCTGAGCCCCAGGACTTGGCGGGGCATGACTGCATCACCTTCGAAGTGCTGGCGTCCCAAGGGGCGTGGGGATTTGGCGCGGGTAAAACCGGACTCTCGGTACCGGTGCATTCGCGGTTGTCGGTGAACACCGCAGAAGCGGCGATTGCGGCGGCGACGTTGGGGGTTGGGGTGATTCGAGTGCTGTCGTATCAAGTGGCGGATGCGCTGCGGGAAGAGGCACTGGCGGTGTTGCTTGAAGCGTTTGAGTCGGCGCCATTGCCCATCAGTTTGGTGCACAAAGGGCAGTCGCCGTTGCCGCTGAAGCTGCGGGCGTTTCTGGATTTTGTAATGCCGCGGTTGCGCGCCCGCATCGCTCAATAACACCGGGCAGTTTGAACCTGATGAAAATCAAAATGTGGGAGGGGGCTTGCTCGCGAAAGCGGTGGATCAGTCACCCGATGTATTGACTGACCCTCTGCATTCGCGAGCAAGCCCGCTCCCACATTGGATTTATGTTGCCAGTTGGATTTCGGTTTTGATCAGGCCACCGGGCACTCTCGATCCAGCGCTCTATCCACCAACAACAATCCCAACTCCAGCAGTTGTTGCATCGCCAATACCAGGCTGCGGTCTTTGCCATCAATGTTTTCGGAAAGGTCCAACGCCATTGCATTGGCAGACTGGAGTGTTTCGTAGGCGTTGCTCAGCAGTGCTTCCGTTTCAACGTTGGCTGATACGGTGAACAGACTGAAGTGGTTTTTTTCATTGGTGGACGCTTTGGTTTCGGCGGGTTTCAGGTAGTGATCGATGGCCCGCTGGGCGACGTCCTGAAGCTTGTTTTTTTCAGACTTGGAGCCAGACGTTTCTGGCGGATTAGGCGTGACCTTGTACATGTAATGACTCTCCATTCAGTTGGAGCTCACCACATCTGCGACCAAGCAGGTGGGTGGCGAGCTGTACGCAGGTTGGTCGACCAGGGAATGGAAACCCGGCAGGGCCAGGGCCCTCCCACGCACAGCTCGCCATAAAGCGAACACGATAATGCCGCTTGCGCGGCACTGTGCGCCATTCTAACCCGGGCGACCAAACCCGATCGCTGATGAGCAGCGACTTGGAGAGGCTAGCGGCGAGTTAAGGCTGCTGCAAGCCATAGAGATCGTAGGAAAAATCACCGATTTACCGGGATCTTGATTATTCCTGAAGCGATACTTCGGCAAGGCGCGGCTTTAGAAACTCCAGGGCATCTTTAAACACCTGATGCCACTCTTCTGACGGTTCGCTCGCCAGCGGGTGCCAGAAGAACTGGAACTCGTGGCCGCCATCATCCTTTGCAAAATGGGTCCAGGTATCTGGCAGGTCTTCAGGGATCAGGCATTGATGAAAGGCCCATGTATGCCCCGTGGACGCTGAGTGCCAAGTGCCCAGGTCACGTATCACCTTGCCGGTTATCCCGGCTTCTTCCTGTAATTCCCGAATCGCAGCTGCGTCGGTGCTTTCACCAGGCTCCACGCTGCCCTTGACCAGTTGAAGGCCGGCCAGTGGGTGTTTGAAGGCGAGGATTTCCAGGGATTGGCGGGTTCGCAGGATGACCGGACATGCCTTGTCTTTTCCCATCACGTTGTCCTTTTGCACATATTGGCGGCCAGCTATTGCACCACAGTCCGGCACATTTCCAATGCCGGGCGAAGACCTTGTGGCGAGGGAGCAAGCTCCCTCGCCACAGGTTAGGTATGGATCGTTCCCACGCTCTGCGTGGGAATGCATCCCGTGACGCTCCGCGTCACCACTGCGCAAGACTTCAATGGACGCAGAGCGTCCGAGGCGGCATTCCCACGCAGAGCGTGGGAACGATCAACGTCCTACAGCTACTTCCAACCTTTCATCAAACCTTCATCAAACGGTTTTACTCCAGTCATGTGCAAGTCATAGGGCTGACACAGCCCGCGCCTACTGTCGTTTGAACTCAAACGCAGCCACGGATGGCTGTTCAACCAGACAGAGAAGCCCATGACTCCAGCTATCCATGTCGATCATCTGAACAAGACCTTTGCGAAGAAATCCGCGCTGGTCGACCTCGAGCTCACCGTTGCCACCGGTGAGATGGTCGCGCTGATTGGCGCTTCCGGCTCCGGCAAGTCCACCTTGCTGCGCCACCTCGCGGGCCTGGCCTGTTGCGACAAGAGCAACGGCGGCAGCGTCAAGGTGCTGGGCCGGGAAGTGCAGGCCAGCGGGCGGTTGAATGGCAAGGTGCGGCGCCTGCGCGCCGACATCGGCTACATCTTCCAGCAGTTCAACCTGGTCAACCGCCTGAGCGTGCTCGACAACGTACTGCTCGGTTGCCTGGGCCGCATGCCGCGCTGGCGCGGCAACCTCGGTTTGTTCAATGCCGAGGAAAAACAGTTCGCCATGGAATCCCTGGCCCGCGTCGGCCTGGCAGACCTGGCCGCGCAACGTGCCTCTACCTTGTCCGGCGGCCAGCAGCAACGCGTCGCAATCGCCCGCGCTTTGACGCAACGCGCCGAAGTGATCCTGGCGGATGAACCCATCGCCTCCCTGGACCCGGAGTCGGCGCGCAAGGTCATGGAGATCCTCGCCGACATCAACGGCCGCGACGGCAAGACCGTGGTGGTCACCCTGCACCAGGTCGATTACGCCATGCGTTATTGCCCGCGAGCCGTGGCGCTCAAGGGCGGGCGGATTCACTTCGACGGCCAGGCCAGCGAGCTGAGCAGCCAGTTCCTCAACGATTTGTACGGTGCCGATGTCGACACCAGCCTGATGTTTTCCGACCAGACCCGCACACCCGTCGTCCCCGCACGGTTGGCCCTGGCCCGCGCTTGAAACCTTACTAACGACCCACAGGAATCCTCTCCATGTTGAACCGTATCGGTCATGTGTTTCTGTCTGCCGTGCTGCTTGCCAGCGTGGCCATGGGCACTGCCCAGGCCGCCGACAAGGCGATCAATTTCGGCATCATGTCCACCGAGTCTTCGCAGAACCTCAAGAGCATCTGGCAGCCCTTCCTGGATGACATGCACAAGAAGACCGGCCTCACCATCAACGCCACCTTCGCTTCCGACTACGCCGGCCTGATCCAGGGCATGCGCTTCAACAAGGTCGACGTGGCCTGGCTGGGCAACAAGGCCGCGATGGAAGCGGTGGACCGTTCCAACGGCGAAATCTTCGCCCAGACCGCCGCCGCCAACGGGGCTGCCGGTTACTGGAGCGTGCTGATCGTGCGCAAGGACAGCCCGATCAACAACGTCGATGACATGCTCAAGAACGCCAAGAACCTGACCTTCGGCAACGGCGACCCGAACTCCACTTCGGGCTACCTGGTGCCTGGCTACTACGTGTTCGCCAAGAACCACGTCGACGCTGCCACCGCGTTCAAGCGCACCCTCAACTCCAGCCATGAAGTCAACGCATTGAGCGTGGCCAAGGGGCAGTTGGACGTCGCCACCTTCAACACCGAAAGCTGGGACCGCCTGGAAGTCACCCAACCGGACAAGGCCGCCATGCTCAAGGTGATCTGGAAGTCGCCGCTGATCCCGGCCGACCCGATGGTGTGGAGCAAGGCCCTGAGCGACAGCGAGAAGACCAAGATCCGCGACTTCTTCGCCAACTACGGTGACACCGACGAAGAGAAGGCCGTGCTGAAGAACATGCAACTGGGCAAGTTCCTCAAGTCCAACGACGACCAGCTGTTGCCGATCCGCCAACTGGAGCTGTTCAAGCAGCGCACCACCATCAGCGCCGACGACAAGCTGGAAGCGGCTGACAAGGCCAGGAAGCTCGCCGACATCGACGCCGACCTCGCCAAGCTGCAAGAGCGCATCACCGAACTGGACAAGAAGACCGCAGCCAACGGCTAACCCCCTGTAGGAATCGGGTTCATGTGGGAGCGGGCTTGCTCGCGAATACGGTGTGTCATTCAACGCATCCGGCGACTGAGTCACCGCATTCGCGAGCAAGCCCGCTCCCACATTAAGCCCAGTTCCAACCCTACACCGAGAGTGACCCATGACTACCTTGCATACTGAAGCAGTGGGCAAAAGGACTTGGCCGCAATACCTGGGCTGGGGCCTGTTCCTGGTCCTGCTGGCCTGGGCCTGGCACGGCGCCGAGATGAACCCGCTGGCGCTGTACCGCGATTCCGGAAACATGGCGACCTTCGCCGCCGACTTCTTCCCGCCGGACTTCCACGAATGGCGCTCCTACCTCAAGGAGATGATCGTCACCGTGCAAATCGCCCTCTGGGGCACGGTGCTGGCGATCGTCTGCTCGGTGCCCCTGGGCATCCTCTGCGCCGACAACATCACGCCGTGGTGGATTCACCAGCCGCTGCGCCGGGTGATGGATGCCTTCCGTTCGATCAACGAAATGGTGTTCGCGATGTTGTTCGTGGTCGCCGTCGGCCTCGGTCCTTTTGCCGGTGTCCTGGCCTTGTGGATCAGCACCACCGGGGTCCTCGCCAAGCTGTTTGCCGAAGCCGTCGAAGCCATCGACCCGGGCCCCGTCGAAGGCGTGCGAGCCACCGGTGCCAGTGCCCTGCAAGAGGTGATCTACGGCGTGATCCCGCAAGTGATGCCGCTGTGGGTGTCCTACGCGCTCTACCGATTCGAGGCCAACGTGCGTTCGGCGACAGTGGTGGGGATGGTCGGTGCCGGCGGGATCGGCGTGATCCTCTGGGAGAACATCCGCGCGTTCCAGTTCGTGCAGACCTGCGCGGTGCTGCTGGTGATCATCGTGGTGGTGAGCTGTATCGACGTGCTGTCCCAACGCCTGCGCAAGCAGTTCATCTGACGTCGGAGGGGTGCCCCAGGGCGCTTTTTTTAAGCATGCAGTTGTCTAGACAAGATGAGCCGGTGTACCGCGAACTCGCTGACATCCTGCGCCGCGAACTGAGCAGCTACCAGGCCGGTGAATTCCTGCCGGGCGAGGTGCAACTGGCTGAACGCTTCGGCGTCAACCGCCACACCCTGCGCCGCGCCATCGACGAGCTGGTGTTCGAAGGCAGCCTGTTGCGCCGCCAGGGCAAAGGCACCCAGGTGCTGGACCGCCCGCTGATTTACCCGATGGGCGCCGAGACCTCCTACAGCCAGTCCTTGTCGGCCCAAGGCGTGGGCGTGGAAGCGATGCTGCTCAAGCGCCGCTACTGCTTCGCGAGCCGCGAAGAGGCGCAGCAATTGGGCATCGCCGAGATGGCGCCAATGATCGAGCTGCAGACCCTGCGCAAGCTCGACCACCAGCCGGTCAGCCTGATCCGCCACCGTTACTGCGCCAGCCATGCGCCGCTGCTGGCGGACTACAACGGCGGCTCGCTGCGCCACTACCTGCGTGAGCGCGACATGCCGTTGACCCGTACCCAAAGCCTGATCGGCGCGCGTTTGCCCAACCGCGACGAAGCCGCACTGCTGATGATGCCCCGGCACTTGCCGGCGCTCACCGTATTCACCCTTTCCCGCGATCGCGACGGCCGCCCGGTGGAGCTGGCGCAGTCCACCAGCCGTTCGGATCGCTTCCAGTACCAAGTGGTGACCTGATGGAGACCCCGATGAACCTGTCCCCGCGTCAACACTGGATCGGCGTGCTCGCCCGCGCCTTTCGCAGTGAATTGCTGCCCCATGAAGACGCCCTGCGCGACGTGGATTACCAACTGATCCGCGCCCCGGAAATCGGTATGACCCTGGTGCGTGGCCGCATGGGCGGCAATGGCGCGCCGTTCAACCTCGGCGAAATGAGCGTGACCCGCTGCGTGGTGCGCCTGGCTGACGGGCGCACCGGCTACAGCTACCTGGCCGGGCGCGACAAGGTCCACGCCGAACTGGCGGCCCTGGCGGATGCGCATTTGCAGGGCGCGCACCCGAGCCCCTGGCTCAGCGACCTGATCGGCGCACTGGCCAACGCCCAGGCCGAGCGCCGGGCGCAAAAAGAGGCCGACACCGCCGCCACCAAGGTCGAGTTCTTCACCCTGGTTCGAGGAGAAAACTGATGAATGCCCAACGCTTGCAACCGGCCTTTGTAGACCCGGTGCTGGACGCCCAGCGCGGTTTTCGCGGGGCCCTCAAGGCCCTCGCCGAGCCCGGCCTGATCCAGTCCTTGCCCGCGGCCCCCAGCCTTGAAGGCCTGGCGCCGGCTACCTATGCGCTGTGCCTGGCGCTGCTGGATATGGACACGCCGCTGTGGCTGGCGCCGTGCTTCGACACGCCGCTGATCCGCGCCAACCTGGCCTTCCACTGCGGCTGCCCGCTGACCGCCAACCGGGAAGAGGCCGCGTTCGCCTTGCTCGGTGAACAGGACTTGCTCGACCTCAGCGGCTTCAACCACGGCAACGACCGTTACCCCGATCAGTCCTGCACCTTGCTGGTCCAGTTGACCGACCTGGAAGCCGGTCGCGCCTTGAACTGGCGCGGTCCGGGGATCAAGACCCAGCGTCAGGTCAACCTGCCGGTGCCTCAAGCATTCTGGCTCGAACGCCAACGCCGGGAAACCTTTCCCCGTGGCCTGGACGTGTTGTTCGCCGCCGGCCATCACCTGATCGGCCTGCCACGCAGCACCCGAATTGCACAGGAGCATGCCTGATGTACGTAGCCGTCAAGGGTGGCGAACAGGCCATCGACAATGCCCACCGCCTGCTGGCGAAAAAGCGCCGGGGCGATACTTCCATTGCGGAACTGAGCGTGGAGCAGATCCGCGAGCAACTGCCGCTGGCGGTCGCGCGAGTGATGAGCGAAGGCTCGCTGTACGACACGGAGTTGGCCGCACTGGCGATCAAGCAAGCGGCGGGGGATCTGGTGGAAGCGATCTTCCTGCTGCGGGCCTACCGCACCACGTTGCCGCGCTTCAGCCCGAGCCTGCCGATCGATACCGCGCAGATGTCACTGAGTCGGCGTTTGTCGGCGACTTTCAAGGACGTGCCGGGCGGGCAACTGCTGGGCCCGACCTTCGATTACACCCACCGCCTGCTGGACTTCGCACTGCTGGCCGAAGGTGAATACCCGGGCCCGCAAACCACGCCGGATGCGACTCTGGAACCGTGCCCTCGGGTACTCGGCCTGCTGGCCAAGGAAGGGCTGATCAAGAACGAATCCGACGACACCGGCAGCGTCGCCGACATCACCCGCGACCCGCTGGAATACCCGGCCAACCGCGCCCAGCGCCTGCAAGCCCTGGCCCGTGGCGATGAAGGTTTCCTGCTGGCACTGGGTTACTCGACCCAGCGAGGCTACGGTCGCAACCACCCGTTTGCCGGTGAGATTCGCATCGGCGATGTGGAGGTGTGGATCGACCCGGAAGAGCTGGGTTTCCCGATCTGCCTGGGCAGCATCGAAGTCACCGAGTGCGAGATGGTCAACCAGTTCGTCGGCTCGGCCACCGAGCTGGCGCAGTTCACCCGGGGCTACGGCCTGGCATTCGGGCATGCCGAACGCAAGGCGATGGGCATGGCCCTGGTGGACCGCTCGCTGCGGGCCAATGAGTTCAACGAAGAGATCGTCTCGCCGGCCCAGCAGGAAGAATTCGTGCTGTCCCACTGCGACAACGTAGAGGCGGCGGGCTTCGTTTCCCACCTCAAATTGCCTCACTACGTGGACTTCCAGTCCGAGCTGGAACTGATCCGCAAACTGCGCCAACCGGCCGAGGGCACCCGCCATGAATGACCTGACTCAAGCGCCTGCGCGTGACCCGGCGTACAACTTCGCCTACCTCGACGAGCAGACCAAACGCATGATCCGCCGCGCCTTGCTCAAGGCCGTGGCGATCCCCGGTTACCAGGTGCCGTTCGGTGGCCGCGAGATGCCGCTGCCTTACGGTTGGGGCACCGGCGGCATGCAACTGACCGCCGCGATCCTGGGGGCTGACGACGTGCTCAAGGTGATCGACCAGGGCGCCGACGACACCACTAACGCCGTGTCGATCCGGCGTTTTTTTGCGCGCACCGCGGGCGTCGCCACCACCGAAAGCACCCCGGACGCCACGGTGATCCAGACCCGCCACCGCATCCCGGAAACCCCGTTGCAGGCCGATCAGATCATGGTCTACCAGGTGCCGATCCCGGAGCCGCTGCGTTTTATCGAACCGTCGGAAACCGAGACCCGCACCATGCACGCCCTGAATGACTACGGGGTGATGCACGTAAAGCTCTACGAGGACATCGCCACCTTCGGCCATATCGCCACCAGCTACGCCTACCCGGTGATGGTGGATGAGCGCTACGTGATGGACCCCTCGCCAATCCCGAAATTCGACAACCCGAAACTCGACATGAGCCCGGCGCTGATGCTGTTCGGTGCCGGTCGCGAAAAGCGCCTGTACGCGGTGCCGCCGTACACCCAGGTCACCAGCCTCGACTTTGAAGACCATCCGTTCGAAGTGCAGAAGTGGGAACACACCTGCGCGATCTGCGGCAGCCATGAATCGTTCCTCGATGAGCTGATTCTCGACGACGCCGGTACCCAGAGTTTTGTGTGTTCCGACACCTGGTATTGCGCCCAACGGGTCAAGGAGAACAACCAGTGAGCCAGCCTCTTTTGCAAGTGCGTGACCTGTCGTTGTTGTACGGGGAAGAGAAGGGCTGCCAGGACGTCAGCTTCGATTTGTACCCCGGTGAAGTGTTGGGGATTGTTGGTGAGTCGGGCTCGGGCAAGTCCACCTTGCTCTCGCTGCTCAGCGGGCGTCTGCCACCGCAGGCCGGCCACATCGGCTATCGCGGCAAGGAAGGTGAATGGCTGGATCTGTACAGCGCCAGCGAAGCCGAACGTCGCACCTTGCTGCGCACCGAATGGGGCTTTGTCGAGCAAAACCCTCGGGACGGTTTGCGCATGGGCGTGTCGGCCGGCGCCAATATCGGCGAGCGCCTGATGGCCCAGGGCGTGCGCAACTATGAGCAACTGCGTGGCGCCGGCCTCGACTGGCTGGGCCAGGTGGAAATCGACCCGCAGCGCATCGACGACTTGCCCCGGACCTTCTCCGGCGGCATGCAACAACGCTTGCAAATCGCCCGCAACCTGGTCTCCAGCCCGCGCCTTGTGTTTATGGACGAACCCACCGGCGGCCTGGACGTGTCGGTACAGGCGCGCTTGCTCGACCTGCTGCGCGGCCTCGTTCGCGAGCTGGATCTGGCGGTGGTGATCGTCACCCACGACCTCGCCGTGGCGCGCCTGCTGGCCGACCGCCTGATGGTGATGCGCCGCTCGCGCGTGGTGGAAACCGGGCTGACGGACCAGATCCTCGACGATCCACAGCACCCTTACTCTCAACTGCTGGTGTCTTCGGTATTGCAACCATGATGAATGCCTTGATCGAGGTCCGTGACCTCTCGAAAACCTTCACCTTGCACCAGCAGAACGGCGTGGTGCTGAACGTGCTGCGCGGGGTGGAGTTCAGCGTGAAGGGCGGTGAGTGCCTGGTGCTGCATGGCCAGTCCGGCGCCGGTAAAAGCACGTTGCTGCGCACCCTGTACGGTAACTATCTGCCGGCGGGCGGCAGCATCCGGGTACAGCACCTCGGCGAATGGCTGGAGCTGGTTGGTGCCGAGCCGCGTGAGGTGTTGCAGGTGCGCCAGCAGACCCTCGGCTACGTCAGCCAGTTTCTGCGGGTGATCCCGCGGGTGGCCTGCCTGGATGTGGTGATGGAGCCCGCCCTGGCCCGTGGTTGGTCGAAGGCCAATGCACAGTCGCGCGCCGAGCATCTGCTGACCCGCCTGAATATCCCGCAACGCCTGTGGCAGCTGGCACCCGGTACGTTCTCCGGCGGCGAGCAACAGCGGGTCAACATCGCCCGCGGCTTCATGGTGGATTGGCCGGTGATGCTGCTGGACGAACCCACCGCGTCCCTCGACGACAGCAACCGCCAGGTGGTGCTGGAACTGATGAACGAAGCCAAGGCTGCCGGCGCGGCCTTGATCGGCATCTTCCACGACCGCGCCGCCCGTGAAGCGGTCGCAGACCGCCATTTCGACATGACCCCCGCGCCTGTTGCCCAAGAGGAATACGCCCATGCCCGCTGAACAGATCCTCAGTAATGCCCGGCTGGTGACGGCTGACCGTATGTTCCTTGGCAGCGTCGTGCTGCGTGACGGGCTGATCGTCGACATCGCCGAAGGCCGCAGCCAACTGCCCCAGGCCCAGGACCTTGACGGGGATTTCCTGTTGCCGGGCCTGGTGGAACTGCACACTGACAACCTGGAAAAACACATGACCCCGCGCCCCGGCGTGGACTGGCCGTCGACCTCGGCGGTGCTCAGCCATGATGCGCAGATCATCGCGGCCGGCATCACCACGGTGTTCGACGCGGTGTCCATCGGCGATGTGAACCCCAAGGGCAACCGCATGCAGAAACTGCCGGCGATGCTCAACGCCATCGCGGCAGCAGAAAGCGCCGGCCTGACCCGCGCCGAACACCACCTGCACCTGCGCTGCGAGCTGTGCCACCCCGACACCCTGAGCGTGTTCCGCGACCTGGTGGAAAACCCGTTGGTGCAGTTGGTGTCAGTGATGGACCACTCGCCGGGCCAGCGCCAGTTCGTGCTTGAATCCAAGTACCGTGAGTACTACATGGGCAAGTACCACCTGAACGACGAGACCATGGACGCGTTCATCAAGCTGCAAATGGCCAACTCCAGGGAGTACAGCGACCGCTACCGCGCCGCGATCGTCGAGCATTGCCTGGAACGCGGCCTGTCGGTGGCCAGCCATGACGATGCGACGTTGGCGCATGTGGAGGAGTCGGCGCGCTATGGCATGACCATCGCCGAATTCCCCACCACCCTGGAAGCGGCGCGTGGCTGCCGGCAACTGAACATGAAAGTTCTGATGGGCGCGCCGAACGTGGTGCGTGGCGGGTCCCACTCGGGTAATGTGGCCGCCGCCGGCCTGGCCGCCGAAGGATTGCTGGATATACTTTCCAGTGACTACTACCCGGCCAGCCTGTTGCAGGCGGCGTTCGTGCTGGCCGATCAACAGGACGGCGGCGATCTTTCTCGGGCGGTCAGGATGATCAGCCTGGCGCCCGCGCAGGCGGCGGGCCTCAGCGATCGCGGCGAAATCGCCACGGGTCTGCGGGCCGACCTGGTGCAAGCCAGGAGCCGCGACGGACTGCCCGTGGTCCAACAAGTGTGGCGACAAGCGAAGAGGGTGTTTTGATGGCAGGCAGGTTGATCTATCTCATCGGACCATCGGGTTCGGGCAAGGACAGCCTGCTGGATGCCGCACGACCGCGTCTGGCCGAGCGTGGTTGCCGCATTGTGCGGCGGGTCATCACCCGCTCGGCGGAAGCGGTGGGCGAAGCGGCACAGGGGGTGAGCCCGGCGCAGTTTGCCGCAATGGAGGCCGAGGGCGCATTTGCCCTCAGCTGGCACGCCAACGGGTTGTCCTATGGCATCCCGCGGGAAATCGATGAGTGGCTGGCGGCGGGGCACGATGTGCTGGTCAACGGCTCCCGCGGCCATCTGGCGCAAACCCGGCTGCGTTACCCGAACCTGCTGGTGGTGCTGCTGACGGTAGACCAAGGGGTGTTGCGCCAGCGCTTGCTGGCGCGGGGGCGCGAATCCCTGGCGGATATTGATCTGCGCCTGGCGCGCAATGCGCGATTCGCCGAGGGTTTGAGCGCTGCTGCAGATGTGTTCCTGCTCGACAATTCCGGCCAACTGGAACACACGGTCGAGCGCTTGCTGGGCTGCCTCGACGGGCAGCCCGCATGCGCCTGACACTGCTGGGCACCGGCGATGCGCGGCAAGTGCCGGTGTATGGCTGTGAGTGCGCCGCCTGTGGCCTGGCCCGCCATGACCAGAGCCTGCGCCGCCGCCCATGCAGCGCATTGATCGAGTGTGGCGACCAGCGCTGGTTGATCGACAGCGGGTTGCCCGACCTCACCGAGCGCTTCCCGCCGCGCAGCTTCAACGGGATTCTCCAGACCCATTACCATGCCGATCATGCCCAGGGTCTGCTGCATCTGCGCTGGGGCCAGGGGCTGGTGATTCCGGTGCATGGGCCGGTGGATCCGGAAGGGTTGTCCGACCTGTACAAGCACCCCGGCATCCTCGATTTCAGCCAGCCGTTTGCCGAGTTTGAAACCCGCCGGTTGGGTGAACTGAGCGTCACCGCGTTACCGCTGCTGCATTCCAAGCCCACCCTGGGGTATCTGCTGGAAGGTGAAGGGCGGCGCATTGCCTACCTTACCGACACCGTCGGCCTGCCACCCGCCACCCGCGATTGGCTGCAACGCGAGCCGCTGGATGTGCTGGTACTCGATTGCTCCATGCCGCCGCAACCGCAGGCACCGCGCAATCACAATGACCTGACGCTGGCATTGCAGTGTATTGAGGAGGTGGGTGCGCAGTTGGGGGTGCTGACCCATGTGGGGCATACGCTGGATGCGTGGTTGTTGCAGCATCGGCGGGAGCTGCCGCGGCATGTGACGGTGGGCTGGGACGGGCGGGTGATTTAGCGTGGGAAGTTATGTCAAGCGGTGAAGTCCTGATCGCTGGTGGATTTGGATGAAAAGTTTGAGTGGATGTATCTTTGTTGATGCCGGTTTGGAGTATTCATATTGGCGGCATTGTGTAGGTTTTTGTTTTTTTTCTGATAAACCAAGGCGCTGCTGCACCGGCTGGTGTGTGTTCGGTTGTTTAAATTGCAAGTAATTTATTGAGTTTCTTAGTGGGTGTTTCATCGCTTTTAAGTGTTTCGGTGAGAACTAAATAAGCGCTGTCCCGTGCTTTCCATGCATGGGAGCTTAATGGCTGATGCCGATTGTTCCGGCTCGTCTATTAATTAAAAAAGAGTGCTCTTTCTCATGAACGTTTTTGACGCGATCTCCATCAGGCCCATGCTTCAAAACTTGCCGGAGTCTGACCCCGGTCCGACTGGTTTCGGCGCCACCGCCAAGCCGACCTACACCACGGATCAGGCCGGCAAGCAGATCTCGCGGGACAACCTGCGGTTTCACGACCGTAACGGCGACAAGAAAGTTGATCTGTCCTACACCGTCGACCCCAGTTTCACCGCGCAGCAGCAACAACGCGTTCGTCAAGCGGTGCAGTCCTGGCAGGATGTTGCCAACATTAACCTCAAGGAGCGGGCAGATGGGGCAGACGGCACGGTAAACATTAAAAACAACCCTCGCGGTGACCGTGGTGTTGCCACATCACCCACGCGCTCCACCACCAGCACGACCGCGACGATAGGCACGCTGAGAGCAGGGAGCACTCCTGGCCTGGGCAGCCACTTTTCGGTGACCGCGGTACATGAAATCGGGCACGCCATCGGCTTGCAGCATCCAGGCAACTACAATGGTGGCGGCTCTACCTACAACAGTGGCGCGGTCTATGCCGGGGATACCAAGGCGCGCAGCGTCATGAGTTACTGGTCGGAGAAAAACCAGGCTGGCCACGACTTTCAGTCTTTGAATCCATCCGCTCCAATGATGGACGACATCGCGGCAGCGCAGCGGTTGTATGGGGCCAATCACCAAACCCGCAATACCGACACCACGTATGGTTTCAACTCCAACACCGAGCGGGAGGCGATGACGCTCAAGAGCGCCACGGACAAACCCGTTTTTTGCGTATGGGACGGCGGTGGTGACGATACGTTGGACTTTTCAGGGTTCTCACAGAACCAGAAGATCAACCTCAATGCCGAGTCGTTCTCTGACGTGGGCGGCTTGAAGGGCAATGTCTCGATTGCCAAGGGGTGCACAATTGAAAACGCAACAGGTGGGGCCGGTCGCGACACCCTGATCGGTAACGAGGCGGGCAATCGACTCAAAGGTGGAGCAGGGGCTGATACGTTGCGCGGTGGCGGCGGAGCGGACATGTTTGTCTACGACAAGGCCAGTGATTCCACGCCCCAGGATCCTGACTTGATCGAGGACTTTACCAGCGGTACCGACAAGATCGACCTGTCGGGCGCATTGAAAGAAGCCGGCGTGGGCACCCTGGTGTTCACGGACCGATTCACGGGGCGCGCTGGCGAGGCCTTGCTCAAGTACGACGCCGCCACGGGCCGGTCAAGCCTTGAAGTTGACCTGAACGGCAGTGGCAAAGCGGAGTTGTTGATCAACAGTGTTGGCCAGATCAAGTCGACGGATGTGCAGTGGTCGGGAGCTACGCCTGGGTTCAAGCCGGTGCCATTACCCATGCCAAATGTAGTGCCGTCCCCGGCGCCGCCCCCTGCGCCTGATTCGAAAACGACCACGCTTGCATTGTTAAACGAGATGATCGCCAAGACATTGTCGACGTTGCTGCAGCTATTGAAAGGTCTGCTTCAACAGCCGGGCGCCCCTGGGTAACCGCCAGAGTGAAGGCAGAGTCTGGCACTGTTTCCAGTGCCTGGCTCTCAGCCATCAGCACCACGTGGCGCAGCAGCCGGATGTGTAGAAGATTGTCTTCGTGCCCTGGTTAAGGCGATGGATCATTGTAGGTTTATATGTCTCCGATTTTCTTCGTGTCGCCTATTGAATGCAGAGCTGGCCTGATCTGAAACTTCTGAATATAAATATAGTGCGCTTGAAAAACTTGGCGTTGTGTTTCTGGCTGTTTGGATATTTAAATTGAAACGTTCATAGGGGTGACATTCGATTTTTTCATGTGAGATTTTAAGGCGGCTGTTAAGTGAAACAGTCGCGTTGAAAGTCTGTTTCCTGATGAATGAAAGTCTCAACTAAAAGGATGTTGTTTGTATGAGAGTCACTGCTTCTTTTGTTAATCCGCCTGTATCAAGTCATGAGCTATCTACGTTGAATGCGGCCACTACCAGTGATGGCGCAACCTCGAAAAAAACCTTCACCACGGATGATGCTGCAAAGCAGATCCTGCGAGAGGGTTCGAGGCATTACGATCGTAATGGCGATAACAAAATCGAGCTTTCCTTCACCCTTGACGATCAATTCTCCGTGCAACAGAAAGCGTCCTTGCGCAAAGCCCTGACATCTTGGCAGGACGTGACAAATATTGTCTTCAAGGAGGGGGCGACAGGTCCGGATGGTTCAATAACCATCAAGGCCAATCCCGATGACAATGGCGGGGTGTCGGAGCTGCCTAATCGCTGGTACGGTGATATGAGCACTACGGTTGGAACGAAAGGCGCTTCTGATGCCCCACGGCATGGCGATGTTTTTTTATCAACGGCCATACATGAGTTGGGACATGCCCTGGGGCTTGGCCACCCTGGGGACTATGGTGAAACTGTGCACTCTTATGCGGATGCCCTGTACACGCAGGACACCAGAGCCCACAGCGTAATGAGCTACTGGCGGGAAACCAATCATACGGGCCATGACTTCAAATCGCGCGAACCTTCAACGCCGATGAAAGATGATATTGCTGCCGCACAGAAACTCTACGGGGCCAATCTCAATACGCGCAATACCGATACTACTTATGGCTTTGAGTCCTCGAAGGACGCCCCGATATTTTCGGTATGGGACGGGGGCGGGAATGACACGCTGAACTTTTCGCTATTTTCCCAGAACCAGAAGATCAACCTGAATGCGGAGTCGTTTTCCAATGTGGGTGGCTTGAAGGGTAATGTGTCTATCGCCAAGGGCGTTGTCATTGAAAATGCCACAGGTGGCTCAGGTGACGATGAGCTCATAGGGAATGAGGCCGGCAACCGGCTCAAGGGTGGAGCGGGTTCAGACAGGTTGACAGGCGGCGCAGGCGCGGACGTGTTTGCTTACGATAGAGCGAGTGACTCGACACTCACCAGGCCTGACGAAATCCTGGATTTCACCAGCGGCACAGACAAGATTGACCTTTCGGGCTTATTGAAAAATACCTCAATCAAGCATTTCAACATTGTTGAGCGGTTTACGGGGCGTGCTGGCGAGATTGTCCTGAGCCATGACCCGCGCAGCGGAAACGGTAGCCTGGGTCTCGACACCACTGGCAGGGGCAAAGCGGATTTTCTGATTAAAAGCGTGGGTGGCATTCAGGCAAGTGACATAGTCACTGGCGGGGCATACGAACCTGGAGTTTCCAAGCCGGAGCCCCAACCAGAGCCCAAGCCAGAACCTCAACCGAACCCGGAACCTTTTCCTGCTCCGCACGATACTGTCTATGGCTTCAACTCCAACACCGGTGATCCCTTCCTTAGCCTGCACTCCCAGAGTGGCGCTCCCAGGTTCCTGGTGAGGGACAAAGGTGGCGACGACACCCTGGACTTTTCGGGCTTCCGGCAGAACCAGACCATCGACTTGCGCGAGGGCGCAGCCTCCAGCGTAGGCGGCTTGCGCAATAACGTTGGTATAGCCAAAGGTGTCACCGTGGAGAATGCGATTGGCGGCTCAGGCCGTGACACGCTCATAGGCAATACGGTGGATAACGTTCTCACCGGCGGGGCAGGTGGAGATACGCTCTGGGGTGTGGGCGGTAGAAACACGTTCAGGTATGAGAAGGCCAGCGACTCGGCCTATGACGACGCTGACCTGATCATGGATTTCACCAGTGGCCAAGACACAATTGATCTGACGGGTTTAATGACAGAAGTCGGAACGCCCTTGCGGCTGGTGGATAGCTACACGGGCCGTATTGGAGATACCGTCGTCAAATACAACCAGCAGAGCGGGCGTTACTTTGTGGGCATCGACTTACTGGGACGGCGTCAGACAAACTTCCTGATTAAAAGCACACGCTTGATCCGGCCAGAGGACGTGATCGGTCTGTCTACTCACCTGCGCTGAAAAGCAACGCGCCAGGGCGCTCGCCATCCTCCTGGAGGGGATACCGCCCATAAATCCCTGGGCGGTAATTCCCAATCAGTCAGCAAGCCCTTGACCTCGTCACTCGTCATTTCTGGCGGATGCGGCGTTGGAGCCGTTGATGCGGTTGTAAGGTGGGTCAGGCAGTCGCCACCGCCCCTTGCCGCGAGGCGCTCAAGAAGCGCAGCAACGCCACCAGCGGGAATGCGCTGCCCACCAGCATCACCCCCAGCCAGCCGCCGTGTTCGTACACGCTGCTGGCAATCGCCGAGCCGAAGGCGCCGCCGATGAAGATGCTGGTCATGTACAGCGCGTTCAGTCGGCTACGGCTGTTGGCGTCGAGGGCGTAGATGGCGCGCTGGCCAAGGACCATGTTCATCTGCACGCAGAAGTCCAGGACCACGCCGGTCACCGCCAGGCCGATCACGCTGTACAGCGGGTGCACGAAGGCCGGCAGGAAGCTCAGTGCGGCAAACAGCATCGCCAGCAGCGAAGCGCGGTGGGTGTGGCCGGCATCCGCCAGGCGCCCGGCGATGGGTGCAGCGATGGCGCCCAGGGCGCCGACCAGGGCAAACAGGGCGATCTGGCTTTGGCTCAGGCCGTGGTTGCGGGACAGTTCCAGCGGGGCGGCGGTCCAGAACAGGCTGAAGGTGGCGAACATGCAGCCCTGGTAAAACGCGCGCTGGCGCAGCACCGGCTGGCGGCGCAGCAGGGTGCCCAGCGAGGCGAGCAACTGGCCATAGCTGGCCGCGTGATCCGGTTGGCGCTTGGGGATGGTCAGCATCAGCACCACGCTGATAAACGCCATCAGTGCCGCGGCGGCCATGAACATGGCGCGCCAGCCGAAGTGGTCGGCCACCACGCTGGACACCGGTCGTGCCAGCAGAATACCCAGCAGCAGGCCGCCCATGATGCTGCCGACCACCCGGCCACGGGATTCAGCCGGCGCCAGGTGCGCCGCCAGCGGAATCAGGATCTGTACCGACACCGAGCTGAAGCCGATCACCAGCGACACCAGCAGGAACAGGTTCGGCTGTTCGGTGAACGCCGCACCCAGCAGGCTGGCGATGGCCACCACGGTGGTGATGATCATCAGCCGGCGGTTTTCCAGCAGGTCGCCCAACGGCACCAGGAAGAACAGGCCCAGGGCATAGCCGATCTGGGTCAGGGACACGATCAGGCTGGCCATGGCCGGCGTGAGGCCGATGTCCGGGGCGATCAGCTCGATGATCGGTTGCGCGTAGTAGATGTTGGCGACGATGGCGCCGCAACAGAACGCAAACAGCATCACCATGCCTCGGGTCATCGTGCTTGTAGCGGGGGGCGTGGCGTTCATGGCGTTCTCATAAAAGCGAAGGATTGTGGCGAGCGAGGATAAAGACTGGCCCCGGGCGGGAGTAGCCTGTCTGTGGTGATAACACTCATGCCGGGAATTAATGACTGAAACGTTAACTTTCGCGCTGAAGGTCGATGATACATTCAGTCACAACTGCATAAACAGGAAATCGACTGCCATGAAGACGACATTCAACAAGATGCTCCTGGCTTCAAGCCTGGCCGCGCTGATGACCGCGGGCGTTGCCCAGGCCGCAGATGCCCCGCGTGTCGGCGTGCGGGGTGCGATTACCGCGATGGACGGCGACGCGATGCACGTCAAGGTCAACAGCGGTGAAGACGTCACCGTGCACCTGACCAAGGACACGCAGGTGCGTGCGGTCACCCTGGCGAAAATCGAAGACATCAAGCCCGGCAGTTACATCGGCTCGGCGGCCATGTCCAACGCGGATGGCACCCTGACGGCGCTGGAAGTGCATGTATTCCCACCGGCGATGGCCGGTACAGGCGATGGGCACCGTGCGTTCGACCTGAAGGAAGGCAGCAGCATGACCAACGGCACCGTGGGTGACCTGGTGGTGAGCGATGGCCGCACGTTGACCGTCAAGTACAAGGGCGGCGAGCAGAAGATCGTGGTGCCGGATGATGTGCCGATCGTCAACCTGGAGCCCGGTGATCGCAGCTTGCTGAAGCCTGGGGTGAAGGTGGTGATGTTTGCGGCGAAGGGCGCGGACGGGAGCGTAACGGCCCAGGCGATTTCTGCGGGTAAGGATGGCGTGACACCGCCGATGTAACGGCCCAATACATAGCAAATGTGGGAGCTGGCTTGCCTGCGATAGCGGTGTTTCAGTGCCAGATGTACTGGCTGATACACCGCTATCGCAGGCAAGCCAGCTCCCACACTGGACTGCATTTTTTCAGTTAGAGCTGATTACTGCCCGGAATAGATCTGGTCAAAAACCCCGCCATCATTGAAGTGGGTCTTCTGCACGGTGCGCCAGTCGCCAAAGGTCTTCTCTACCGACAGGAAGTCGACTTTCGGGAAACGGTCGGTGTACTTGGCCAGCACTTTCGGGTCACGTGGACGCAGGTAGTTGTTGGCGGCAATTTCCTGGCCTTCCGGCGACCACAGGTACTTCAGGTATTCTTCGGCAGCCACTTTGGTGCCTTTCTTCTCGACCACTTTGTCGACGATCGACACTGGCGGCTCAGCTTCTGCGGAAACGCTCGGGTAGATCACTTCGAACTGATCACGGCCGAATTCACGGGCGATCATTTCTGCTTCGTTCTCAAAGGTCACCAGCACGTCGCCGATCTGGTTGGTCATGAACGTGGTGGTAGCGGCACGGCCACCTGTGTCCAGTACGGGCGCGTGCTTGAACAGGTCACCGACAAACTTCTTGGCCTTCTCTTCGTCGCCACCGTTTTTCAGCACATAACCCCAGGCCGAGAGGTAGGTGTAACGGCCGTTACCGGAGGTCTTCGGGTTCGGCACGATGACTTGCACACCATCCTTGAGCAGGTCCGGCCAGTCTTTCAGGGCTTTCGGGTTGCCTTTGCGCACGATGAACACCGTGGCCGAAGTGAACGGCGCACTGTTGTTCGGCAGGCGGGTAACCCAGTTGTCCGGCACCAGTTTGCCGTTGTCGGCCAGGGCGTTGATGTCGGTGGCCATGTTCATGGTGATCACGTCAGCCGGCAGGCCGTCGATCACCGAGCGCGCCTGTTTGCTCGAACCACCAAAGGACATCTGCAGCGTCAGCTTGTCGTCCGGATGCTCGGCGGCCCAGTGCTTCTGGAAGGCGGCGTTGTAGTCCTTGTAGAAGTCGCGCATCACGTCGTAGGAGACGTTGAGCAGGGTGACCGGGGCGGCCTGGACGACGCCAGCCAGTGCGAGGCCGGCGGCCAGGAGAGAGGCGCTAACGAGTTTTTTCACTGCTCATTCCTTGTTGTTCGAGAAGGTTTTGAAACACATAGGGGCAATATGCCAGTGACTATAACGGGGGGCGCATAGTCGCTTAAAGATTAAAAAGAACTTTGCTTATTCCAGTTTCTTGAAAAGCGCGCTGCCACACCGTGAGCAAAACGCTGCATTGGGCTCATGGCTGTTTTTCTTGCACACCGGGCAATCCGTTTGCAATTGCTCACCGCGCATGGCGTTGGCCAGTTCGGCGGTGAAGATCCCGGTGGGCACCGCGATGATCGAATAACCGGTGATCATCACCAGCGACGAAATCACCTGGCCCAGCGGGGTCTTCGGCACGATATCGCCAAAGCCCACGGTGGTCAGCGTCACGATTGCCCAATAGATGCCCTTGGGAATGCTGGTAAACCCGTGCTCCGGGCCTTCGATCACGTACATCAAGGTGCCGAACACCGTGACCAGGGTGCAGACGCTGACCAGGAACACCACGATTTTCTGCTTGCTGCCCCGCAGCGCCGACATCAGGTAGTTGGCCTGCTTGAGGTACGGGCCGAGCTTGAGCACGCGGAAAATCCGCAGCATCCGGATGATTCGGATAATCAGCAGGTACTGCGCGTCGCTGTAGTACAGCGCGAGGATCCCGGGCACGATCGCCAGCAAATCCACCAGCCCATAAAAGCTGAAGGCATAGCGCAACGGCTTGGGCGAGCAATACAGCCGCAGGCCGTACTCGATGGCGAAGATGATGGTGAAGCCCCACTCGATATAGGCCAGCACGTTGGCGTAGTTGTCGTGGACCTCCTGGATGCTGTCGAGGATCACGATCACCAGGCTGGCCAGGATGATCAGCAACAGGGTGCTGTCGAAGCGTCGGCCGGCCGGGGTGTCACTTTGGAAAACCATGACGTAGAGACGCTCACGCCAGTGCTTGTTGCTGTCCATGGAAGTCGCCTGAATCGAAGATCAGCGAAGCCTAGGGGGATTCGAAGGGGCTGTCCATGCGGGTTTTCTGCATCACCCGCTGACTGGCGCGCACCAGCCAGGTGGCGAGGATAAACGGCGCGGTCAGCGCGGGCAGGTTCAGGCCGGTGAAGCCGGGCGTGAGGATGATCGCCAGGAGAATGCCGATCAGCGGCAGCCAGGGTTGGCGACGATGCTGGCTGAGGGCCAGGGCGGCCAGCGCCGGGTTATAGCTGTGCAGGCCGAGCAGGGCGCTGGCGGGCTCGTCCATCAACAGGGCGATCAACACGCCGAGGCTCGCGCCGGTCAGCGCCCACAAGGCCGCGCGGCGGCTGGCTATTACAAGACCGAGGGCGATCAGCAGGCCGGCGAGGGGTTGGTCCATCAGGATGACTTGGGCCAGGCCTGTGAACGGCGCGCAGAGTAGCGCCCAGGTGCCGGGTTCGCTGGCGGCAAATGCGGCGGGCGCGGTGGTGCCCAGCAGCAGCCAGCCGAGTACCACAAACGGTGCGGTGTAGGCGGGCAGGTCATCGGGGTTGGCGGCGCGTTTGAGCCACTGGCGGGTGAGGATTGCGCTGAGGCCACCGCAGGCGAGAATCAACGGCGGCAGCAGTGCCGACCAGCTGAAGTGCTGGCTGATCAGCAAGCCGAGCAGCACGCCGTTGTAGCTATACAGACCGGCCTGGCGTTCGGCCTTGGGATAGCCGCGGCGTTGGGCGGTCAGTAAGCCGGCGACACCGCCCAGCAGCGCGCCGCCGAGCAGGGCCGGGGCGCCGATCAGGATCGCCAGCAGGCAGAGCAGGCCACACAGCGGGTGGCGCTGCAGGAATATCTGGCTGAAGCCGTTGAGCAGGGCTTCGGCCCAGTCGGGGCAGGATTGGTTGGGCATGATCAATAATCTGCAGGAAAGCGCCGAATCTTGTGGCGAGGGAGCTTGCTCCCGCTGGGGCGCGCAGCGGCCCCAAAAGATGGGCCTGCTGCGCAGTCCAGCGGGAGCAAGCTTCCTCGCCACAGGGATTAGATCAATGTCTCGATCCGCAACGAATTGGTCGACCCTGGCTGCCCGAATGGCACCCCAGCAGTAATCACCAACGTATCCCCACGCTCCGCCATACCCTGTGCCTGGGCAATCTCCAACGCCGTGGAACACACCTCATCCACCTGCCGCAGCCGATCGTTCACCACCGAATGCACGCCCCACGCCACGCTCAAGCGTCGCGCCGTCGACAGGTTCGGTGTCAGGTTCAGAATCGGCACCGCCGGCCGTTCCCGCGCCGCCCGCAAGGTGGAGCTGCCCGACTCGCTGTAGTTCACCAGCACTGCCACCGGCAGGATGCTGCTGATACGGCGGATCGCACAGCTGATGGCGTCCGACACCGTGGCATCCGCCTTGGGCCGGCTGACGTCCAGCTGGGTCTGGTAATCCGGGCCATTTTCCACCTGGCGAATGATCTTGCTCATCATCAGCACGGCCTCCAACGGGTATTCACCGGAAGCGGTTTCCGCCGACAGCATCACCGCGTCCGCCCCTTCCGCCACTGCGTTGGCCACGTCGGTGACCTCGGCACGGGTCGGCGCCGGGGAGAAGCGCATGGATTCAAGCATCTGCGTGGCCACCACCACCGGTTTACCCAACTGGCGGCACACACCAATGATGTCCTTCTGGATTTGCGGCACGCTTTCCGCCGGCACTTCCACCCCCAGGTCGCCTCTGGCGACCATGATCGCGTCGCTCAGCTCGGCGATTTCCTGCAGGCGCTGCACCGCCGAGGGCTTCTCGATCTTGGCCATCAGGAACGCCTTGTCGCCGATCAACTCGCGGGCTTCGCGGATGTCTTCCGGGCGTTGCACAAACGACAGCGCCACCCAGTCCACCCCCAGTTCCAGGCCGAAGCTCAGGTCGCGGCGGTCCTTGGCCGTCAGCGGGCTGAGCTCCAGCAATGCCTGGGGTACGTTCACGCCTTTGCGGTCCGACAGTTCGCCGCCATTGAGCACGGTGGTGTCGATGGCATCGGCGTGCTTGGTGATCACCCGCAGGCGCAGCTTGCCGTCGTCCAGCAGCAGGTCCATGCCGGGCTGCAGGGCCGCGATGATTTCCGGGTGGGGCAGGTTGACTCGCCGCTGGTCACCGGGTGTCGGGTCCAGGTCCAGGCGCAGGGCCTGGCCGCGAATCAGTTGCACTTTTCCTTCGGCAAAACGCCCCACCCGCAGCTTCGGCCCTTGCAGGTCCATCAGGATGCCGAGGGGATAATTGAGCTGGCGCTCCACCTGGCGAATCCACTGGTAGCGTTGGGCGTGGTCGGCATGATCGCCATGGCTGAAGTTCAGGCGAAAGATATTCACCCCGGCTTCCACCAGCTCGCGGATGTCGTCGATGCTGTCGGTGGCCGGGCCCAGCGTGGCGAGGATCTTGACCTTCTTGTCAGGCGTCATGTTCAGGGGACTCTCTTTCAGGGCTTTCAAGAATCAGAATGGCGCGGAAATCGTTGACGTTGGTGCGGGTCGGCTCGGTGATGATCAAGCCGTCGAGGGCCGCGAAGTAGCCGTAGCCATTGTTGTTGTCCAGCTCGTCACTGGCGCTCAAGCCCAGGGCTTCGGCGCGGGCGTAGCTGGTGGGCGTCATGATCGCGCCGGCATTGTCTTCCGAGCCGTCGATGCCGTCGGTGTCACCCGCCAGGGCGTAGACGCCGGGCAGGCCCTTGAGGCTGTCGGTGAGGCTCAGCAGGAATTCGGCGTTGCGTCCGCCACGGCCATTGCCGCGTACGGTGACGGTGGTTTCGCCGCCGGAGAGGATCACGCAAGGCGCCGCCAGGGGTTGGCCGTGCTGGATGATTTGCCGGGCGATACCGGCGTGCACCTTGGCCACGTCCCGCGCTTCGCCTTCCAGGTCGCCGAGGATCAGCGGGCTGAAACCGGCCTGGCGGACTTTCACCGCCACCGCTTCGAGGGATTGCTGCGGACGGGCGATCAGTTGGAAATGGCTGCGGGCCAGCACCGGGTCCCCGGGCTTGACGGTTTCCGACTCCGGGCTTTGCAGCCAGGTGCGCACCGACGCCGGGATTTCAATCTGGTAGCGCTTGAGAATCGCCAGCGCCTGTTGCGAGGTACTGGGGTCGCCAACAGTGGGGCCGGAAGCGATGACCGTGGCCTGGTCGCCCGGTACATCGGAAATCGCGTAGGTGTAGACGGTGGCAGGCCAGCTTGCCTTGGCCAGGCGCCCGCCCTTGATCGCCGAGAGGTGCTTGCGCACGCAGTTCATCTCGCCAATGGTGGCGCCGGATTTGAGCAGGGCCTTGTTGATCGCTTGCTTGTCCGCCAGGGTGATGCCGGCGGCCGGAAGGGCGAGCAGTGCAGAGCCGCCGCCGGAGAGCAGGAAGATCACGCGGTCGTCTTCGCCCAGGTTGCTGATCAGCTCCAGCACACGCTTGGCCACGGCCTGGCCTGCGGCGTCCGGCACCGGGTGCGCGGCTTCGACCACCTCGATTTTCTTGCAGGGTGCGCCGTGGCCGTAGCGGGTGACCACCAGGCCCGAGACTTCGCCTTGCCAGCAGTTTTCCACCACCAGCGCCATGGCGGCGGCGGCTTTGCCGGCGCCGATCACGATGACCCGGCCGCTGCGGTCGGCGGGCAGATAGGGTTCGAGGACTTGCCGGGGGTGGGCGGCGTCGATGGCTGTGGCAAACAGCTCGCGAAGCAGGTGTTGCGGATCGACCGACATAAGCGGGCTCCCGGGGATTCTTGTTATTAGGTATGCATCAGATCGTTCCCACGCTCCGCGTGGGAATGAATCACTGGACGCTCTGCGTCCGCTGTTGCGACGCGGAGCGTCACGGCTGCATTCCCACGCAGAGCGTGGGAACGATCAGGGGGTTATTTATCGCGAATCGAAAAATTCGCCATATGTTCCAGGCCCTTGATCAGCGCCGAGTGGTCCCAGTTGCCGCCACCGATGGCGGTGCAGGTGCTGAACACCTGCTGCGTGCCGGCGGTGTTCGGCAGGTTGATCCCCAGCTCCTTGGCACCGGCCAGGGCCAGGTTCAGATCCTTCTGGTGCAGGTTGATGCGGAAGCCCGGATCGAAGGTGCCCTTGATCATGCGCTCGCCATGCACTTCGAGGATTTTCGACGAAGCAAAACCCCCCATCAGTGCTTCACGCACCTTGGCCGGGTCGGCGCCGTTCTTCGAGGCGAACAGCAGCGCTTCCGCCACCGCCTGGATGTTCAACGCAACGATGATCTGGTTGGCCACCTTGGCGGTCTGGCCATCGCCATTGCCGCCCACCAGGGTGATGTTCTTGCCCATGGCCTGGAACAGCGGCAGGGCGCGTTCGAAGGTGTGCGGGTCGCCGCCGATCATGATGCTCAGGGTGCCGGCCTTGGCACCGACTTCACCACCGGACACCGGGGCGTCGAGGTAACGTGCGCCGGTCTCGTTGATCTTCGCGGCGAAGGCCTTGGTGGCGGTGGGCGAGATCGAACTCATGTCGATCACCACTTTGTTCGGCCCAAGGCCTGCGGCAACGCCGTCGGCGCGGAACAGCACATCGTCGACCTGCGGGGTGTCGGGCACCATGACGATGATGAATTCGGCTTCCTGGGCCACTTGCTGCGGGTTGGCCAGGGCCACCGCACCAGCGCTGATCAGTTCAGCCGGCGCCTTGCCGTGATGCTCGGAAAGAAACAGTTGGTGACCGGCCTTTTGCAGGTTGGCGGCCATGGGTTGGCCCATGATGCCGGTGCCGATAAATCCGATTTTAGCCATGACGAAAATCCTCTCTTTATTCGATGTGAGCGCTGCTTTTTGTGGGAGCTGGCTTGCCTGCGATGGCATCACCTCGGTTTAACTGAGAGACCGAGTTGCCTGCATCGCAGGCAAGCCAGCTCCCACACAAGCCCTGCTTTCACATTGGGTTCTGTGTTGTGGGTTAGATCGCGTTGTGGCTTTTGAGCCAACCCAAACCCGCTTCGGTGGTGGTCAACGGCTTGTACTCACAGCCGACCCAACCCTGATAACCAATGCGGTCCAAATGTTCGAACAGGAAGCGGTAGTTGATCTCACCGGTGCCCGGCTCGTTGCGCCCCGGGTTGTCCGCCAGCTGGATGTGGTTGATCTCACCCAGGTGCGCAGCCATGGTGCGGGCCAGGTCGCCTTCCATGATTTGCATGTGATAGATGTCGTATTGCAGGAACAGGTTGGCACTGCCCACCTGCTCGCGAATCGACAGGGCCTGCGCCGTGTTGTTCAGATAGAAGCCCGGGATGTCGCGGGTGTTGATCATCTCCATCACAAGCCGGATGCCCACCGCCTGCAACTTGTCGGCGGCGTACTTGAGGTTGGCGACGAAGGTTTTTTCAAGCGTCGCGTCATCCACGCCGGCCGGGCGAATCCCCGCCAGGCAGTTGACCTGGGTATTGCCCAGTACCTGGGCGTAGGCGATGGCCAGGTTGACCCCGGCACGGAACTCCTCGACCCGGTCCGGGTGGCAGGCCAGGCCGCGTTCGCCCTTGGCCCAGTCACCGGCCGGCAGGTTGAACAGCACTTGGGTCAGGCCGTGGGCATCGAGTTGCGCCTTGATTTCAGCTGAGCTGAATTCATAGGGAAACAGGTATTCCACACCACTGAACCCCGCATCGGCGGCGGCTTTGAAACGGGCAAGAAAGTCCTGTTCGGTAAACAGCATGGACAGGTTGGCGGCAAAACGCGGCATGAGGTTCTCCTTAATCGAGCAGTGAAATGGCAGTCGGCGCGTCGTTGCCCACCAGTGCCAGATCTTCGAATTCGTTGACGGCGTTGATCTCGGTGCCCATGGAAATATTGGTCACCCGCTCCAGAATAATCTCAACGATCACCGGAACCTTGAATTCTTCGATCATTTCCTGAGCCTTGCGCAGTGCCGGCTGGATCTGGCCCGGCTCGAACACCCGCAGGGCCTTGCAACCCAGGCCTTCGGCGACGGCCACGTGGTCGACGCCGTAACCGTTGAGTTCCGGTGCGTTGAGGTTGTCGAAGGACAGCTGCACGCAGTAGTCCATTTCAAACCCGCGCTGGGCCTGGCGGATCAGCCCCAGGTAGGAGTTGTTCACCACCACGTGGATGTACGGCAGCTTGAACTGTGCGCCCACGGCCAGCTCTTCGATCATGAACTGGAAGTCATAGTCACCGGACAGTGCCACGACTTTGCGGGTCGGGTCCGCCTTGACCACACCCAGTGCCGCCGGAATGGTCCAGCCGAGCGGGCCGGCCTGGCCGCAGTTGATCCAGTGGCGTGGCTTGTAGACGTGCAGGAACTGCGCGCCGGCAATCTGCGACAGGCCGATGGTGCTGACGTAGCAGGTGTCTTTGCCGAACACCTGGTTCATCTCTTCGTACACCCGTTGCGGCTTGACCGGCACGTTGTCGAAGTGGGTCTTGCGGTGCAGGGTGGCCTTGCGCTGCTGGCAATCGTGGAGCCAGGCGCTGCGGTCCTTGAGCTTGCCGGCGGCTTTCCACTCGCGGGCCACTTCAATGAACATGGTCAATGCAGAGCCGGCGTCGGAAACGATGCCCAGGTCCGGGGTGAATACGCGGCCGATTTGCGTCGGCTCGATGTCCACGTGAATGAATTTTCGGCCCTCGGTGTACACCTCCACCGAACCGGTGTGACGGTTGGCCCAGCGGTTACCGATGCCCAGCACCACGTCCGATTTCAACATCGTGGCGTTGCCATAGCGGTGGGACGTTTGCAGGCCGACCATGCCCACCATCTGCGGGTGATCGTCCGGGATCGTGCCCCAGCCCATCAGGGTCGGGATCACCGGGATGCCGGTCAACTCGGCGAATTCCACCAGCAGTTCGCTGGCGTCGGCGTTGATCACGCCACCACCGCTCACCAGCAATGGGCGCTCGGCCTGGTCCAGCAGGGCCAGGGCTTTTTCCACCTGGATACGGGTCGCCAAAGGCTTGGCCAGGGGCAGTGGTTGGTAGGCGTCGATGTCAAATTCGATCTCGGCCATTTGTACGTCGAATGGCAGGTCGATCAGCACCGGGCCCGGGCGGCCGGAGCGCATTTCATAGAAGGCCTTCTGGAAGGCATACGGCACCTGGCCGGGTTCCAGGACGGTGGTCGCCCACTTGGTCACCGGCTTGACGATGCTGGTGATGTCGACAGCCTGGAAGTCTTCCTTGTGCATGCGTGCCCGCGGCGCCTGGCCGGTGATGCACAGGATCGGGATCGAGTCCGCCGAGGCGCTGTACAGGCCGGTAACCATGTCGGTGCCCGCCGGGCCCGAGGTGCCGATGCACACGCCGATATTGCCGGCCTTGGTGCGGGTGTAGCCCTCGGCCATGTGCGAGGCGCCTTCAACGTGGCGAGCAAGGACGTGATCGATGCCACCGACCTTCTGCAAGGCCGAATACAGCGGGTTGATCGCGGCGCCCGGGATACCGAAGGCGGTGTCGACCCCTTCACGGCGCATCACCAGGACAGCGGCTTCGATTGCTCTCATTTTGCTCATGGTTTTGGTGCCTCTTGCGTTTTGTAATTGTATACAAGTGGTGTTGGTCCGAAGTGTATTCACGGCGAGCGGGGCAGGTCAATCCATTTTCTTGGGTGGCCTTTACGTTCGTCGGAAGGCTTATGGACGGGAATATTTCGACGTGTGGTGCGTATGTTTCGAAATATTGTATACAAAAAATAAATCTATTGTGTTCTATTTGTTTGATCGAGCTTCTGATCAGACAGAGCCCCACGGCTTTCCCATAACAAGATAAGGACGGCACCCATGAGCGCTTTAACCTTGAAAGTCGCAGTCAACCTGGCCAGCCACGCCATCGCGGCAGGCCGCACCATTTCGGCGGCACCGCTGACCGTTGCGGTACTCGACAGCGGCGGGCATTTGATAACGTTGCAGCGCGAGGATGGCGCGAGCCTGCTGCGCCCGCAGATCGCGATTGGCAAGGCCTGGGGTGCGATAGCCCTGGGCAAGGGCTCGCGCTTGCTGGCGCTGGACGCACAGCAACGGCCGGCGTTTATTGCCGCGTTGAACAGCCTGGGGCAGGGCAGCGTGGTGCCGGCACCGGGCGGGGTGTTGATCCGGGATCAGGCGGGTGTGGTGCTGGGCGCGATCGGGATCAGCGGGGATACGTCGGATATTGACGAGCAGTGTGCGATCAGTGCGATCGAGGGGTTGGGGTTGTTGGCGGATGCGGGGGTTACTGCTTGATGTGAGGTGACTGGTCGGGCCTCTTCGCGACAAGCCCGCTCCCACATTTGACTGCATTCCAAGGCTGGAACTCGGTCAAATGTGGGAGCGGGCTTGCTCGCGAAAGGGGCGACTTGGTCCCGGACCTAAACCCAAACCGCATCCCACAGCGGATAGTCGCCAATCCGCTCCACCAACCCTGCTCTTAATGGGTTGGCCACGACATACCGAGCCATCTTCACCAGGTCATCGTCCTTGCGCAGCGCACGATCATGAAAGCTGGTTTGCCATAGCCGCCCTTTGCGGCCCGTAGCGCCATTAACGGTTCGAGTGCTTTTGGACTTCACCTGGCACATCAGGTCTCCCAATGAGCCTTTTTGCAGCTCAATCAACCAGTGAAAGTGGTCGGGCATGACCACCCAGGCCAGGGAGTTCGCCAGCCCTTGATACTGGGCGAGCCGGAATTGCCAGACCACCAGGCGGCCGAGATAAAAATCACTGAATATCGGCGCGCGTTCGTGGGTGTTGGTGGTGATCAGGTAGATGCGGTTGGACTCGCTGAATCGCCCGATGCGCAGGCGATGTGAAGCCGCTGTGTCTGGCATTCCTTTGCCTCTCTTCAGGTGGGGTTCTGAGAGGCTAGATCGGGGAATCTGGAGATGATGGTTTGGCTTTGTGCAGGATGTGTCTGGGAGGGCGCTTTCGCGAGCAAGCCCGCTCCCACATTGGATCTGCGGCGTTTAAACAATTTATGTCTGGCACAAATTCAAATGTGGGAGCGGGCTTGCTCGCGAATCTTGAAGACGCTGCGGTCTATCAGTCCCGCTCACACCCCTTCAACACCAACCGAATAATCGTCTGCGCCGCCGCCTCATAATCCGCTTCATCCAACTTCGCCTTCCCGGTCACCGCCGAAATCTGCCAGTCAAAATCCGCATACGTCTGCGTCGCCGCCCAAATGCTGAACATCAGGTGATGCGGATCAATCGGCGCAATCAGCCCACGGTCCACCCAGCTCTGGATGCAGTCGATGTTGTGCTTGGCCTGGGCATTCAGCTGTTCCACTTGCTCGGGGCTCAAATGCGGGGCGCCGTGCATGATCTCACTGGCAAACACTTTCGAGGCAAACGGCAAATCCCGGGAGATGCAGATCTTCGAGCGGATGTACCCGCTCAGCACGGCCGAAGGGTCGCCATCAGGATTGAACGGTGTGGAGGCCGCCAGGATCGGCTCGATAATGCTTTCGAGCACCTCGCGATAGAGGTTGTCCTTGGACTTGAAGTAGTAGTAGACGTTGGGCTTGGGCAGCCCGGCCTTGGCGGCGATGTCGCTGGTTTTGGTCGCGGCGAAGCCCTTGTCGGCAAACTCCTCACTGGCAGCCCGCAGGATCAGTTCTTTGTTGCGCTCGCGAATGGTGCTCATAGACCAGGAGGTTCCTTGCCAAGACAGGCGGTCTGGCATGGTAGCACCGGCTTTGCGCAGGGCTCAAGAATCCCGCCGCAGCCCTTGCATGGCGGGGCGCCCAGCTGACTTTGTCTGTCTTGATGCTGAACGCATTCACGGTCGTACAGGCACAGCTCGAGCGCGCTGCTAGAGTTCAGGCAGCGAGCGGCCATTTAGCCTGGCCGCCCCTTCCTGTTTTCGGCGTTCGAGAGAGAAACCCGTGGAGAAAAGCAGACGACGTACGTTCGCCTGGGCCGTTGGCACGTTGTTACTGGTAGCGTTGTTGATTGCCCTGGGTTTGCACTTCTTTGCAGGCGGGCACAAAGGCCGGCCTCCCGCCACCGGCGAACCGGTAGCCGTGGTGCCGGTGGTGTTGCAGGACGTGCCGGTGTATATCGACGCCCTCGGCACCGTCACCCCCACCCGCAGTGTGACCGTGGTCACCCAGGTCGATGGCATCCTCAGCAGCGTGGAATTCAAGGAAGGCCAGCACGTCAGCAAGGGCCAGGTGATTGCGCGGATCGATGACCGTGCTCTCAAGGCCCAACTGGCCGTGGCCAAGGGTACCCTGGCCCACGACCAGGCTGTGTTGAGCAATGCTCAGCGCGATCTGGTGCGCTACCGCGAACTGGTCAAGGCCGGTTCTACCAGCCAGCAAACCGTCGACACCCAGGCGTCCTTGGTCCAGCAACAACTGGGCACCGTGGCTGCCGACCAGGGCAATGTGCAGAACCTTGAAGTGCAGGTCGGCTACTGCACCATCACCTCGCCGGTCGACGGTGTGGTGGGCCTGCGCCTGGTCGACCCCGGCAATTACGTCACCACCACCAGCACCACCGGCATCGTGGTGATTACCCAGATGAACCCGGCCACCGTGGTGTTCGCGGTCCCCGAGGACGACTTGGGCGCTATTAACCAGGCCCTGGGCCGTGGCGCCGTGACGGTGCTGGCCTACGACCGCAACAAGAAAGCCCTGCTGGGCACCGGCAGCCTGTTGGCCCTGGACAACCAGGTAGACACCTCCACCGGCACCATCAAGGTCAAGGCGCAGTTCGATGATTCGGGCAGTGCGCTGTTCCCCAACCAGTTCGTCAATGCGCGCCTGAAGGCCGATACCCTGGCTCAGGTCGCGGTGGTGCCCACCCGGGCGATCCAGCATGGCAGCAAGGGCGATTTTGTGTTCGTGGTGAATGGCGACAAGGCCAGCCTGCGCAACATCAAGACCGGCCCATCGATGGGCGATGTGTCGGCGGTGCTCGAAAACGGGGTCAAGCCAGGCGAGCAGGTGATCACCGAAGGCGCCGACAAACTGGATGACGGTTCGGCCGTGAAGGTCGTCGCCCAGTGAGGAGCTGCCGAGCATGAACATTTCGCGGCCCTTTATCGAACGTCCCGTCGCCACCACCTTGATGATGGTCGCGGTGCTGTTGCTGGGCATGTTGGGGTATCACCTGTTGTCGGTGTCGGCGTTGCCCGAAGTCGATTACCCGACCATCCAGGTTTTCACCCAATACCCCGGCGCCAGCCCGGACGTGGTCAGCTCCTCGATCACCGCGCCGCTGGAGCGCCAGCTCGGCGAGATGCCGGGCCTCAAGTCGATGAACTCCACCAGCTCCGACGGCGCTTCGGTGGTGACCCTGCAATTCGACCTGTCGCTGTCCCTGGACGTGGCAGAGCAGGAAGTGCAGGCCGCGATCAACGCCGCCGGCACCTTCCTGCCGGCCAACCTGCCGTACCCACCGGTATACAGCAAGGTCAATCCGGCGGATGCGCCGGTGCTGACCCTGTCCCTGACCTCCGATGTGTTGCCGCTGACCAAGGTCGAGGACCTGGCGGATACACGGCTGGCGCAGAAGATCTCGCAGATCACTGGCGTCGGCCTGGTGACCATCAGCGGCGGTCAGCGCCCGGCGGTGCGGGTCGAGGCGAATACCTCGGCGCTCAATAGCCTCGGCCTGTCCATTGATGACCTGCGCACCTCCCTCGGCACGGCCAACGTCAACCAGGCCAAGGGCAATATCGACGGCAAGTTCCAGGCGTATTCGATTGGTGCCAACGACCAGCTGCAATCGGCCGAGGAATACCGCGACCTGGTGATCGCCTATAAAAATGGCGCACCGATTCGCCTGTCGCAGATCGCCAGTTCCACCCAGGGCCCGGAGAACCCGCGCCAGGCTGCGTGGACCAACAGCACGCCGTCGATTGTGCTGAACATCCAGCGCCAGCCCGGCGCCAATGTGATTCAGGTGGTCGACCGCGTGCAGCAATTGCTGCCCAAGCTGCGGGCCAGTTTGCCGGGTACCTTGAAGGTCGATGTGCTGACCGACCGCACGCAAACCATCCGCGCCTCGGTCACCGATGTGCAGTACGAACTGGCGGTGGCGGTGCTGCTGGTGGTGATCGTGATTTTCATTTTCCTGCGCGACGTTGCGGCGACGGTTATTCCGGCAGTCACCGTGCCGCTGACGCTGGTGGGCACCCTGGCGGTGGCTTATGCGCTGGGCTTCTCCCTGAACAACCTGACACTGATGGCGCTGACTATCGCCATCGGATTCGTGGTGGACGACGCCATCGTGATGATCGAAAACATCACACGCTATATCGAGGCGGGCGACTCGCCGCTGGAGGCGGCGCTCAAGGGTTCGGAGCAAATCGGCTTCACGATTATTTCGCTGTCGATTGCGCTGATTGCAGTGATGATCCCGCTGCTGTTCATGGGCGATGTGGTCGGCCGGCTGTTCCGCGAATTCGCCATGACCGTGGCCGTGACCATCGTTATCTCGGCGTTCATCTCCCTGACCCTCACGCCGATGATGTGCGCGCGGATGCTCAAGAATAAGCACCAGGAGCGCCGCGCGGATTTCTTCGACCGCATCAACACCCACTACGTGCGTGGCCTTGACTGGGTGTTGGCGCACCGCACCTTGACCCTGATCTCGATAGCGCTCACCGCCGCGCTGACCCTGATGATTCTGGTGATCATGCCCAAGGGCTTTTTCCCCGACCAGGACACCGGCCTGATCCAGGGCATTTCCCAAGCCGCGCCGACCGTTTCGTTCCAGCAGATGCAGACCGAACAACAGCGCCTGGCCGCGCGAATCCTCAAGGACCCGGCGGTGCAAAGCCTGTCGTCCTTCGTCGGTATCGACCAGACCAACCCGACCATCAACCAGGGCAACCTGCTGATCAACCTCAAGCCCCGCGGCGAGCGTGACAGTGCCACCGAGGTGATCCGCCGGCTCTCCGATGCCAACGCCGACGACGCCGGGATCCGCCTGTACCTGCACTCGGTACAGGACCTGACCCTCGACGCCACGGTGTCCACCACCAGCTACCGCCTCGGCCTGCAAGCCACCGATCCGGACGAGCTGGAAACGTGGACCACCAAGCTGCTGGCGGCGATCAAGCAAGACCCGATGTTCACCGACGTGCAAAGCCAGGCGATGCAATTCGGCAATCAGATCCAGCTGACCTTTGACCGCGCCACCGCCTCGCGCCTCGGTATCACGCCCCAGGCGATTGACGATGTGCTGTATGACGCCTTCGGCCAGCGCCAGGTCTCGACGATCTACACCCAGCTCAACCAGTACCACGTGGTGATCGCCACCGACCATCCGCCGCGCAACTTGCCGGACCTGCTCACCGGGTTGTACGTGGACATTCCCGGTGGCGGTGTGGCGCCGCTGTCGAGCATGGCGACCCTGCAGGTGGTGCGGGCGCCCGTCACCATCAACCGGCTGGGCCAGTTTCCGTATGCCGACGTTTCGTTCAACCTAGCGCCCGGCCAGACCCTTGGCGCGGCGGTCACGCGGCTCAAGGACATCGAGGCCAAGGTCGGCTTGCCGCTGTCGGTGCAGGCCAACCTGGAAGGTGCGGCGGCGACGTTCGAACAGTCGCTGTCCAACCAGGTGTTCCTGGTGGTGGCGGCGATTGTGGTGGTGTACCTGATGCTGGGGATTCTGTACGAGAGCTTCGTGCACCCGGTGACGATCCTTTCGACGCTGCTCTCGGCGGCGCTCGGGGCCTTGCTGGCGCTGCTGGTGACCGGCACGCAGTTCGACATTATCGGTTTGATTGGCATTGTGTTGCTGATCGGCATCGTGATGAAAAACGGCATCATGATGGTCGACTTTGCCCTGGAGTTATTACGCGAGGGCGGCCTGAGCCCCACGGCCGCGATCCGCCAGGCGGCAGAGTTGCGGTTCCGGCCGATCCTGATGACCAGCATGGCGTCGCTGTTCGGCGCGGTGCCGCTGGCGCTCGGTACGGGGATTGGTTCGGAGCTGCGTCACCCGCTGGGCATCGCGATTATCGGCGGGTTGTTGCTCAGTCAGTTGCTGACGCTGTTTTCCACGCCGGTGATCTTCCTCGCCATGCACGGCCTGGGGCAGCGCTTCAGCCGCCGCCCGGCTGAAGCGGTCTGATGGCAATGAACCTCAGCGCGCCGTTTGTTCGCCGCCCGATTGCAACCACCTTGATGGCGGCCGGCCTCGCGCTGTTTGGCGCGCTGGCCTTCATGCTGTTGCCGGTGGCGCCGTTGCCGGAGGTGGATTTCCCGACCATCAGCGTCAGCGCCTCGTTGCCCGGCGCCGATCCGACCACCGTCGCCAGTTCAGTGGCCACGCCCCTGGAGCGCCAGTTCGGGCAGATCGCCGGGGTCACGCAGATGACCTCATCCAGCAGCTTGGGCTCGGCGCGGATCATTTTGCAGTTCGACCTGAATCGCGACATCGACGGCGCCGCGCGGGATGTGCAGGCGGCGATCAATGCCGCCCGCAGCAACCTGCCCAGCGACCTGTCCGGCAACCCGACGTACCGCAAGGTCAACCCGGCGGATTCGCCGATTCTGATCATCAGCCTGACCTCCGACAGCGCCACGCCGGGGCAGATGTATGACGTGGCCTCGACCCTGCTGGAGCAGAAGTTGTTGCAGACTACCGGGGTCGGTGACGTGACGGTGGGCGGCGGCGCGCTGCCGGCGGTGCGGGTGGAATTGAACCCCGATCGGCTCAACCAGTACGGCGTCAGCCTGGAGCAGGTGCGCCAGGTGATCAACGCCTCCAACGTCAACTTGCCCAAGGGCAACGTGGCCATCGGCGACCGTAACTACGGCATTGCGGCGAATGACCAGTTGCTCGATGAAAAGGACTACGGGCCGCTGGTGGTCAAGGCCCACAACGGCGACCTGATCCATATCGCCGACCTGGGCTACGTGCGCGAAGACGTGCAGGACCTGCGCAACTTCGGCCTGTCCAACGGCAAGCCGGCGGTGCTGCTGGTGGTGTTCAAGCAGCCGGGCGCCAACGTGATCGAAACGGTGGACGCGGTGAAAGCCTCGCTGCCGTTTTTGCAAAGCTCGATTCCGGCGACGATCAAGCTCAACCTGCTGATGGACCGCACCACCACCATTCGCGCCTCGTTGCATGACGTCGAAATCACGTTGCTGGTGTCGATCCTGCTGGTGACCCTGGTGACCTTCGGCTTCTTCCGCGACTGGCGCAGCACCCTGGTGCCGGCGATTGTGGTGCCGCTGTCGCTGCTCGGCACCTTCGGCGCGATGTACTTCCTCGGCTACAGCCTGAACAACCTGTCACTCATGGCGCTGACGATTTCCACCGGCTTTGTGGTGGACGATGCGATTGTGGTGGTGGAAAACATCATGCGCCACCTGGAGCGCGGCAAGACCCGGGTGGAAGCGGCGCTGGCCGGTGCCCAGGAAGTCGGCTTCACGGTACTGACTATCAGCGTGTCGCTGGTGGCGGTGTTTATTCCGCTGCTGCTGATGGGCGGGATTGTCGGGCGGCTGTTCCGCGAGTTTTCGGTGTCGTTGTCGGTGGCCATTGTGATCTCGATGCTGATCTCGCTGACGGTTACACCGATGCTCGCCAGCGTGCTGCTGCGCGCGCCGAAAGCGATTCATGAAGGCAATGAACACCCGGACTCGCGCTTCCACCGCTTCTACGATCGCACCCTCGGTTGGGTGATCGACCATACGGTGCTGATGGGTTTTGTGACGGTGTTGGTGATCGTGCTCGCCGGCGTGTTGTACGTGCTGGTGCCCAAGGGTTTTTTCCCCCAGGAAGACACCGGGCGCTTGCAGGGCAGCATCCTGGCGAACCAGAGCATTTCCTATGGGGCGATGCAGAAGGACTTCACCGAGATCAACCGCAAGGTGATGAAAAACCCGAACATCGAAACCGTCGCCGGGTTTGTCGGCGGTGGCGGAGGGGGCGGCGGGGCGGTCAACAGCGCGCAGATGTTTGTATTGCTCAAGCCCCTGGGCGAGCGCAAGGACAACGCCACCGAAATCATCGGCCAGATCCGCCGCAGCCTCGGCGACTTGCCGGGCACCAAGCTGTATTTGCAGTCGGCCCAGGACATCACCGTGGGTGGCCGGCAAAGTGGCGCGCAATACCAATACACCCTGACCGCCGATGACCAGGAGTCGCTGGACGAATGGGTGCCCAAGGTGGTGGCGGTGCTGCGCAAATTGCCGCAACTCACCGACCTCAATACCGACCAGCAAGACAATAGCTTGCTGGCCAATGTGCAAATCAACCGGGATACGGCGGCGCGCCTCGGGGTGAGTGTCTCGGCGGTCGACCAGACGCTGTACGACGCCTTTGGCCAGCGCCAGGTCGCGACCCTGTATCGCGCGGCCAACCAGTACCACGTGGTGATGGAAATCGCGCCGGAATACTGGACCGACCCTTCCGCGCTCAAGGGCATTTATGTGCCGACGGGCACCCAGGCCACGACCACCAAGGGCACCACGGCGGCGCCCAACCTGACCACCGGGCAGACCCTGGTGCCACTCTCGGCACTGGCGGATAACACGGTGGCGCGCACCGCGATTTCCATCAGTCACCAGGGTACGTTCCCGGCGGTGACAGTCTCGTTCAACCTGGCGCCCGGCGCGTCCATCGGCCAGGCCACGGCGATGGTGGACGATGCGGTGAAGCAGCTGCGCATGCCCGCCAGTGTGGTCGGCCAGTTTGCCGGTACGGCCCAGGTGTTCCAGTCGTCGGTGGCCAGTGAGCCGCTGCTGATCGTCGCTGCGTTGCTGTGCGTGTATATCGTGCTGGGCATCCTCTACGAAAACCTGACGCACCCGCTGACCATTCTTTCGACCTTGCCCTCGGCCGGCGTCGGTGCGTTGATCGCCTTGCTGCTGACCGGCACCGAGCTGTCGATCATTGCGCTGGTGGGGGTGATTCTGTTGATTGGCATCGTGAAGAAAAACGCGATCATGATGATCGACTTCGCGATCACCGAGCGGCGGGAGTTCGGCCTCACGGCCAAGGAAGCGATTCGCCGGGCGTGCCTGATCCGTTTCCGGCCGATCATGATGACGACCCTGGCGGCGATCCTTGGCGCGCTGCCGCTGGTGCTCGGCACCGGTTATGGCTCTGAGTTGCGCCGGCCGTTGGGGATTTCGATTATTGGTGGCCTGCTGTTCAGCCAGGTGCTGACGCTGTACACCACCCCGGTGATCTACCTGTGGCTCGACCGGGCGTCACAGCGCCTGGGTCGGCGTAAGGAAGCAAGGTTATGAACGTGAAATACAGCGTGCTTTGCATCAGCCTGCTGCTCGGCGGCTGCATGGTCGGGCCTGATTACCAGAAGCCCGCCATGGAGCTGCCGCAGTCGTTCAAGGAAGGCGCGCAGTGGCAGCGCGCGGCGGCCAACCCCCAGGGGGCGATGGACAGCCAGTGGTGGCTGGCCTATCAGGATCCGGTACTGAACGATTTGGTGGCGCGCTCGGCCAAGGCCAACCAGTCGATCATCGCGGCGGAGGCGGCTTATCGTCTGGCCCAGGCGCAGGTGGCGTCCAGCCGGGCCGGTTTGTGGCCGACGGTGGGCGTAGAGTTGTCGGGTTCGCGGGGAACGGCGGGCAGCGGCAGCGGTACGTCCACCACCGGCACCACGACGGGCGGCGTCGCGAACAGCGTCAGCGCAACCTTGACCGCCAGTTGGGAGCCGGACCTGTGGGGCCTGGTGCGGCGCGGGATAGAGTCCAGCCAGGCGACGGCCCAGCAATCGGATGCGTTGCTGGCCGGGGTGCGGCTGTCCATCAGTTCCAGCGTGGCGAGTAACTACCTCGCCCTGCGGCAGATGGACATCGACGTGCGCCTGTTGCAGCAACAACAGAAGATCAACCAGCAACTGCTGGACATGATCCAGGTGCAGTTCACCCAGGGCGTCGCCACCAACGACCAGTTGCTGGTGGCTCAGGACCAGTTGACCACCTCGATTGCCGACTTGCAGACCTCCCTGCGCGACCGCGAGCAATACGAACATGCGCTGGCGGTGCTGGTGGGCGTGGCGCCGAGTGAGTTTGCCGTGGCTGTGCGGGAGGACTACAACTTCGTCCTGCCGCGCCCCCCTTTGACCTTGCCTTCAACCTTGCTGCAACGGCGTCCCGATGTGGTCGCGGCGGAGCGTTCAGCAGCGGCGGCCAACGCGAAAATCGGCGTGGCTGAAGCCGCATTCTTCCCGACCCTGGACCTCACCGCTGAGGCCGGCTATCGGGGCAGTGCCCTTGGCGGGCTATTCTCGCTGCCCAATCGCATCTGGACCCTGGGCCCGGCCCTGGCGGAAACCCTGTTCGACGGCGGCGCCCGTGAAGCGGCGGTCAGGCAGGCCGAGGCCAGCTACGACCAGATCGCCGCCAACTACCGGGGCACCGTGCTCAGCGCCTTGCAGAACGTCGAAGACAACCTCTCGGCGATCAACCATCTGCAAACCCAGGCCGATGCGTTCCAGCAGGTCTATCAGCGCAACCAGCAACTGTTCGGCAGCCAGGAAGCGCAGCTGCGCGCCGGCACTGTCAGCCAGGAGGCCGTGCTGACCCAGCAACTGGTGTTGCTGCAAGCCGAGCAGAATCTTCGCGACACCCAGGGCCAGCTCAGCCAGGGGAGTGTGGCGTTGATCCAGAGCCTGGGTGGTGGTTGGCAGGTCAATGACGACTGACTGACTCACTTAGTCAGGCAATGCGCGATAGCCGTTTTGACTGAAATCGATAAGGGCGCTGGCTTCTGTGTTTGGATTGGTTCCGGTTCGCGAGAATCCCGTCAGATGATCCGGGCCGATGTTGTCATAGCCCTCGTCAAGCCTGTGGAAGCCGGGGTGTGCGTCTATGTAATTGGCGACTGAGGATATGTTGTAAGCCGCGTCTGCACGAGAATCGTCGTCTTTATTGTCTTCTGTCCAGTCCCCGGTAAGTGCCTTGAGATTGTTTAAGATGCTGTCCCGGTAGGGGTGTTCTGCAAGGGATTCGACAAAGCGGTTGACGATAGGGTTGGCGTTAAAAATCTGTTCTGCACTTCGTGTATCCCCATTTGGTCTACCGGTGGGGTAAACCGGTTTGTTTGTTGTGATCTTTTCATTATCTGAGGCGAGCGGTGTTCCGTGGTTATCGAGCACCGCGTAGCCTTCCTCGCTGAATTTTTTCAGCAGGGCTGCCTCCGAGTTCTCATCTATCGTGACCTCATCAAAGGGTGGCGGTAGGGGAGACTCATATTCGCCCTCTATTCTTCCGTTACCTTTCGTGTTGTCGGTCCGGGCGGACTCCTTCACGTTGATTCCGTCTATGTAGTTGAACACGCGTGCGGCGTTATACGCCGCGTCGGCGCGCTTTTGCGGGTCGGGGTTGTTACTCGTCCAGTCGCCCAGATGCTTGTAAAGGTTTTCCTTGGGGATCGACGACGGCAGGTTATTAAAAATACGATTCGCGGTGATGATTTGCTCTGCTGTCCTGTGGTCACTCTGTGGTCGGCCGGTTGCCTGGTCAGGCGCGAAGAAGATGTCTTTTTCCGTCTGGGTAAGTGCCGGCTCTTGCTTCATCTCTGAGCTGCGGCAAGATCCTTTATTGCCTGTTATTGGCTCTTCTCTATTGGGTGCTATATGGGTGATTACGGGTTTTGTGATTAGCATCAGGCTTCCATCCAATAAGTTGTGCGGTTTCAAGGGGGCGGATTGGCATAAAACACTTATGAGTGGTCCGGACCGTGCTCCGGGTTCCGTGCCCGTCAGTTGCAACGGTGGGTTAGCGCCGCAGCACTGAACGGCTCGCTAACCCGGTGTCCGCCGCGTTATTCTCGGCACACTTTGAATCACGGGAAGCCTGAGCCATGGCAGGAAGCAGTTTGCTGGTATTGATCGACGACATTGCCGCGGTGCTCGACGATGTGGCGTTGATGACCAAGATGGCTGCGAAGAAAACCGCCGGCGTGCTGGGGGACGACCTGGCGCTGAATGCCCAGCAAGTCTCCGGGGTGCGCGCCGAGCGGGAAATTCCGGTGGTGTGGGCGGTGGCCAAGGGCTCGTTCGTCAACAAGCTGATTTTGGTGCCGGCTGCGTTGCTGATCAGCGCATTTGCGCCGTGGGCGGTGACGCCGCTGTTGATGCTGGGCGGCGCTTATTTGTGTTTTGAGGGCTTCGAAAAACTCGCCCATAGCTTCTTCCACAAGCGCACCGAAGAACAGGCGCACCTGGTGGAAGCCGTGGCGGATCCGGCCACGGACCTGGTGGCTTTCGAGAAGGACAAGATCAAGGGCGCGATCCGTACCGATTTCATCCTCTCCGCCGAAATCATCGCCATCACCCTCGGCACCGTGGCCGATGCGCCGCTGATGCAGCAAGTGATCGTGCTGTCGGGTATCGCCATCGTCATGACCATCGGCGTCTACGGCCTGGTGGCCGGTATCGTCAAACTCGATGACCTGGGCCTGTGGCTCACCCAGAAGCCCGGCCAGGCGGCGCGCAGCATTGGCGGGACGATCCTGCGGGCGGCGCCGTACATGATGAAAAGCCTGTCGGTGATCGGTACGGCGGCGATGTTCATGGTGGGCGGTGGCATCCTGACCCATGGTGTGCCGGTGGTGCATCATTGGATCGAGACCGTGAGCCAGAGTACTGGCGGCCTGGCGTGGTTGATGCCGACGTTGCTCAATGCTGTGGCGGGGATCATTGCCGGGGCCGTGGTGTTGGCGGTTGCCAGCGTGGTGGGTAACCTCTGGAAGCGGGTGAGGGCATAGGCATTTGATCGAGCGACGACAATTCAGCGGGGGCATGAAAGGCAAGAACCTCCGTTACCTGAATGAAAATCCCGGTGACGCCCGCCAGACGGTGCGTGCGGGATTTGTGTTGCTCGAACATTTCTCGCTGCCGGCGTTTACCCAGGCGCTGGATACGCTGATCACCGCCAACCTGCTGCGGCCCGCTTCTTTTTCTACGTCGACCTTCGGCTTGCAGGAAGGCGAGGTGACCAGCGACCTGGGGCTGGTGATCCGGCCCGATGCGCGGCTTGAGTCTTCGGTGCTTAAAGATTTGGACCTGTTGGTGATATGCGGTGGCTATCGCACTGAACTGAAGGCTGCGGAGGAGTTTATCCACCTGCTGAAAAGCGCCTCGGAGCAGGGTGTGAGCCTGGCCGGTTTGTGGAATGGTGCGTGGTTCCTGGGGCGTGCGGGGTTGCTGGGCGGCTACCGCTGCGCCGTGCACCCGGAACATCGCCCGGCCCTGGCCGAGTTCTGCAAGGCGACGCAGGTCAGCAGCGAGCCGTATGTGATTGACCGCGACCGGCTGACGGCATCGAGCCCTTCCGGTGCGTTTCATATGGCGCTGGACTGGATCAAGGGGCTGTACGGCAAAGCGTTGGTGGAGGGGATCGAGGACATCCTGGCGTTTGAGGAGTCGCGCTACCGGCGGGTGAAACCCACGGAAAACGTGTGCTTGAGCGCACCCCTGCGCGAAGTAGTCAACCTGATGGACGCCAACCTCGAAGAGCCTCTGGAGCTTGAGCAACTGGCCGTTTATGCGGGCCGTTCCCGACGCCAGTTGGAGCGTTTGTTCAAGGAGCAGCTTGGCACCACGCCCCAGCGTTATTACCTGGAACTGCGCATCACCGAGGCCCGTCGGCTGCTGCAACACACCGAGCTGTCCCAGGTGGACGTGCTGGTGGCCTGCGGGTTTGTCTCGCCGAGCCATTTCAGCAAGTGCTACAGCGCCTACTTTGGCTACAGGCCATCCAAGGAAAAGCGCCTGGTCAAATAGCCTGAGATTGGCATTCGCCACAAATATAGATACGATGCTAATCATTAGCTTGCTATCTATATGTGGGTTTAATGAAATCCTCCACCTTCCAGCTCCCTGATTTCTGGCAGGCGACGTTGACCCCGTCCCGTAGCGATCTGCTGTTTGCCTTGCGCAACATGATCGCCGGCGGGGTCGCGTTGTACCTGGCCTTCTGTTTTGACTTGCAGCAACCGCAATGGGCCCTGACCACCGTATTTATCGTGGGCCAGTCCACCAGCGGCATGGTCCTGGCCAAAGGCGCCTATCGGCTGGTGGGTACGTTTGTCGGGGCCATGGTTTCCATTGCGATGATCGGCGTGTTTGGCCAGGCGCCGTTGTTGTTCCTGCTGTGCATGGCGCTGTGGCTGGCGTTCTGTACCACCGGGGCTTCGTTGCTGCGCAATCACGCGTCCTATGGGTTTGTGCTGGCGGGTTACACCACGGCGATTATTGCGCTGCCCGCTACGGCGGCACCGCTGGGAGTGTTCGATGAGGCGGTGGCGCGCTGCCAGGAGATCAGCCTGGGGATTCTTTGTGCCTCCATCGCCAGTACGATTCTGTGGCCGCGCCGGGTCGAGCAGGTGCTGGCGGTTCAGGCGCGCGCCGCCTGGCAGGCCGGGGTGCGGGCTGCCGCTTCGGAGCTGTTGGGTAACGACCAGCGTAAAGGCTTGCTCGAAGCGTTGAGCCGCCTGGTGGCGGTGGACAGTCAGCGCGACCATGCCTGGTTTGAAGGGCCCAAGGGCCGGCGCCGCTCCCAGGCCTTGCGGGTGCTCAGCCGTGATCTGCTTAGCCTGCTGCGGGCGGCGCGGGGCGTGGCGCGCCAGCGGATGATGCTCGATGAAACGGCGGCGGTCGGGCCACTGATTGAAGCGGTGGCTTCGGCGTTGCAGCAGGAGCGTCTTGATGAACTGCCCGAGTTGTCACAACGGCTTGGCCTGGCGTTGCAGGATCCGCAGCTTGGCCAGGAGGCGCACTTTTGCCTGGTGCAACTGGCGCAGGTGTTGCGCTTGATTGAGGGGGGTGCATTGACGCTGTCGGCGGTCGAGCAGGGCAGGGTGCCGCCCGGCGCACCGGGGGCGATGTCCTGGCACCGGGATATCGAGCAGGGGGTGCTTGGCGGGCTGCGCAGTGCGTTGGCGTTTCTGGCGGTCGCGGCGTTCTGGATCTTTACGGCATGGCCTTCGGGTTTGGGCGCGGTATCGATTTGTGGCGTGGTGTTGAGCCTGTTTGCAGCGCGGGAAAACCCGTCGGCCTCCAGCCTGAATTTCCTCAAGGGCATAGCGCTGTCGATCCCGGTGGCCGGTTTTGTGTGCTTCGTGCTGTTGCCCGGCTTCGATGGCTTTCCCCTGTTATGCCTGGCGTTGGGAGTGCCGCTGTTTTTCGCCTCGTTGTGCATGAGCCGCCTCAAGCTGGCGGCCACGGCCTCGGCGTTCTGCATCTTTTTCGTCAACAACGTCGGGCCCAGCAATGTGATGACCTATGACTTCGCCGCGTTCCTCAACAAGGCCATCGCGACGCTGGTGGGGGTCGGGATTGCCGTGGTGGTGTTTCGGCTGATCCAGCTCAATCCCGGCGAACATCACTATCGGCGGATGTTCAAGGCGTCGTTGTTCGACCTGGCGCAATTGACCTCGCGCCCGCTGGAACAGGCTGAAAGCTGGTTTGGCGGGCGCATGGCGGACCGGCTGATTCGCCTGTCGCGCTACAGCGAAACCTTGCCTGCCGATCGCCGTGTCCACTGGGATAACGGATTGCTGGGGCTGGACCTGGGGGATGAGTTGCTGGAGTTGCGCGCCTGCCTGGCGGACAGCCGGGGTGCGTTGGCGATTGAGCGCGATCGCTATTTGCGGGCATTGGAGTCGGTGTTGGAGGAGGGGGGGCCGAGCGTGGCGAATGAGTCGCTGATGGATGCGGCCAGCGTTGCGATGCTTGAAGCGCTTGAACAGCCTTCGGGATTGGCGGAGCAGGATCGGGAAATGGCCAGGGCGGCCGTGCTGCAACTGCGGTTTACGTGGCGTAAGTGGTGTCGGCGGGGGGTGTAGGCGCTGGCAAGCCAGCGCCTACACGGGGCATTACTCGGCGATCTGCAACTTGCGCGCCTCGGTGTACACGTAGCGCACCTTTTCATACTCGAACGGCGAGTTCATCTGACCGTAGCGGAAGCTGGTCTGGTAGCGTTTGTCGACGGCGCGCAGGGCCCAGATTTCCGGGTGGTTTTCGCTGACCTTGGACACGTTCAGGAAGTTGATCTCGGTCTCGGCGCCGTAGTCCACCAGCAGGCCGGTGGTATCCCGCAGGTTCGACGGACCAAACAGCGGCAGCACCAGGTAGGCGCCGCCCGGTACACCGTAGAAGCCCAGGGTCTGGCCGAAGTCTTCGCTCTGGCGCGGCAGGCCCATGGCGGTGGCCGGGTCCCACAGGCCGGCGATGCCGATGGTGGTGTTGAGCAGCAGGCGCCCGGTGGTTTCCAGGGAACGATGGCCCTTGAGCTGCAGCAGGCTGTTCAGCAGGTTGGGTACATCCCCGAGGTTGTTGAAGAAGTTGCTGACGCCGGTACGCAGGAAGCTCGGGGTGACATAGCGGTAACCGTCCACCACGGGCAGGAACACCCACTGGTCGAAGCGGTAGTTGAAGTGGTAGACCCGGCGGTTCCACGACTCCAGCGGGTCGTAGACATTCAGCGCGTTGACCGACGAGCGCTCGAACTCACGCTGGTCCAGGCCAGGGTTGAACTTGAGGTGGCTCAGGGGCTCCTTGAAGCCGTCGGAGTCCACTACGGTCGGCGTGTGGGCCTTGCTGTTGTCGGCATTGGCCACGCCCGCGCACATCAGGGCGGCGAGCAGCAGAAGATATTTAGCCACGGAAGAACTCCAGCATGGCGTCGGCGTTGACGCGGTAGTTGAGGTTGCCGCAATGGCCGCCCAGGGGGTAGACGGTCAAGCGATCGCCGAAGGTTTTACGCAGGAAGCCAAGGTCGCCAGGGCCCAGGATCACGTCGTCGGCGTTGTGCATGACGGCGATTTTCGGGCTGTCGTGCAGGTAGTCCTTGAGGGCATACAGGCTGACCTGGTCAACCAGTTGCAGCAGGCTGCCGCCGTCGGAACGGGCGCGCCACATCGGGATCACCTGTTCGGTGAGGTAGCAGTCGAAGTCGCACTGCAACGCACGCTTGAGGAACGGCGTGAGGCTGGTGCCTTCGCTGATCGGGTACTTGGGCGGGATGATCAGGCCGCGACGGTTGATCAGGTCCGAGGTGAAGGCAATGTCGGCCGCCGAGAAGCGGAACGAAGTGCCGATCAGCATCGCCATCTGTTCGTTGGTCAGGTGTTCCTTGGAGTTCTGGAAGTCGTAGAGCAGGGCATCGTTGAGGTCGATGTAGCCCTTTTGCTGGAAGTAGCGGGTCAGTTTGTTCAACACCAGTTCATAGAAGGTGGTGCTGTTGTTGATGCCCTTGACCTCGGTCTGCACCAGCTTGTCGAGGTTGGTGATCGAGGTATAGAGGTTGACCGGCGGGTTCAGCAGCAGGACTTTCTTGAAATTGAAGCTGCGACGGGTTTCGTCCAGCTTGCTGACAAAGGCTGCGTCGAGGGCGCCGAGGCTGTAGCCGGTGAGGTAGAAGTCGGTCACGGGCAGCGTCGGGTTTTGCGCGCGTACGGCCTGCATCACGCGGTACATGTCTTCGGCGTCTTCCTGGCTGATGCCGGGAGTGGCGAAGCGCGAGGCGGCGGCAATGAAGTCGAAGCTGGTGGGGGACGACAGCTGGACGACGTGGTAGCCGGCCTTGTAGTAGAGCTTTTTCAGGTATTCGTTGATGGTGCTGTCAAAGCGTGCGCCGGTGCCGGCGATCAGGAAGATCAGCGGTGCGGCACGGTCCTGCTTGGCGATGCGGTAGGTGAGTTTCTTCACCGCCCAGAAGTTGTCAGGCAGGCTGAACTCGCGCTCGGGACGCATCGTCAGGGTGTAGTCGGACTGATTGATTTGATCGTCCGATGGCAGTTCCGGCCGCAGGTTCGGCGGGGTGGTGGCGATGGTCGCTTCAAACGGGTTGGTCAAAGGGTAGCCATAGCTGGCCTGGTCGATATCGACCGCCAGTGCTGACGCACTCAGAAAAAGGCTGCCCAACAGGGCCGCACAGCGCAAGGAACGGAGCATGACTAAATCCCTAAGAGGAAAACGTGCTGAAGTGGAGTTCGCAGGCTATGACCACCGCGTTGCTGCCGAAGTGCCAGCCTTCGGCACTAAAAGTCGGAAAAAACGTCGGAATCGGGGTAATAGTAGCGAGACGATACACTTTGGCACGCCTTAATGAACACTTATCTGTTTGCAAAACTTGCCAACGGCCACCGGGGGATTAAGCTGGGCGCCGTTTTCGCCTATCGGAGTGCCCCATGTCCCGCCGTTTTCCGCTGATCCTGTTGCTTATTGCCCTGCCGCTTTGGCTGGCCGCCAGTTATGGCGCGCGTTACGGATTCATGGAGGATGGCCGTTGGGTGGGCATTTGCGCCGACGAAGCCAGCCGCTGGGAATGCCAGGTGCGTTCCAACCTGGGGTTGATGATTCACTTCAAGGTGCTGGGCTGGGCGGCGCTGGTCACGGCGGTGCTGGCGTTTTTCGTGCCGGGCCGGGCCGGGTGGGGATTGGCCGTGTTGGCGCTGGTGTTCGGGTTTCCGGCGTTGGCGTTGTACAACACGACCTTTGCGGTGTTTGCGGTGGTGATTGCGGGGTTGCGGTTGGTCAGGGCGCCTCGGTCAGCCTGACAGGGCCCCATCGCAGGCAAGCCAGCTCCCACATTTGACCGTGTTCACAGATCAAAATGTGGGAGCTGGCTTGCCTGCGATAGCGGTCTTAAGCCTTGCGCACCCGCAAGCAACGCCACAAGGCTACGACTATGAACAGGCTCACCACCGCCCAACCCCACGCCTGCTGGTTCATCACCCCTTCACGGAACAGCTGCGGCGCAATGCCGGCACCGATGATGAACGCCAGCAACGCAATCTCCCGCCGCAGCCCGCTCACCGGACGCACCAGGTACACCAGCGCCGGCAGCACCAGCGCGGCACTCGGGAAGCTGCGGTAACGCGGGTCAAATACCAGCGCCAGCATCATGACCGCACTGGCAAACCCGGCGATTGCCACCAGCCAGCCAGCGCGCTGCTCCAGCCAGTTGAAGGCGCGTTCGCGCCAACCTTCTCGCGCACTCAACGCCAGGGCGGCGTGAGCCAGTACCGCAAGGTTCAAGGCCACCAGCAATCCAGCCCACACCCACTCATCCGTGAAGCGCGCGGTGACCCGGTTCAACTCGGCCCAGGTGCCGATCGAGCAGGCCGCCACGGCGCCCAGCAACGGCAACAACAACGCAGCCCGGGCCGTGCGCACGCGGCCACCCAGCAGCAGCGTGCCCAGCAGGATAATCCCGCCAACCCCCAGCCACAGCGGCCAGTACGGCACATTGGTCACCGGGCCGGCGAGCACGCCCTTGTCCTGGCGGTCCGCATCAAACAGGCCCCAGTAACCCCCCACCGCCCCTTCACTGGCGCGTTTCCACGGCTGGTCAAAGGCTTCAATCAGGTTGTAGTGCCAGCCATTGGCTTCGGCCATGGCCACGAACCCGCGCATGAATTTCGCTTCGTTGACCCGGCTCGGCACCGCCGTTTCCCGCTGGCGGCCTTCGCTCGGCCAGCCGGTCTCGCCGATCATCACGTCCTTGGGGGCGAACTTGTTGCCGAAGGTCTGGCGCACATCGCCCACGTGCTTGAGCGCCTGGTCGATGCCCGAGGGGTCATCTTCCCAGTACGGCAGCAGGTGGATGGTCAGGAAGTCCACGGCCGGGGCGATTTCCGGGTGTTGCAGCCAGAACTCCCACACATCGGCGTAGGTGACCGGTTGCTTGATATGGTCCTTGACGTGATGGATCAGCTTGACCAACTGCCCGGCAGTGACTTCCTTGCGCAGCAGGGTTTCGTTGCCGACGATCACCGAGGTGACGACGTCGGGGTTGGCATTGGCCGAAGCGATCAGTGCCTCGACTTCCTTGGCGGTGGCCACCGGATCACTGCTGACCCATGCGCCGCTCATCAGCTTCAGGCCGTGTTTGCGTGCCAGTGCCGGCAAGTCTTCAAGGCCGGTCTGGGAGTAGGTGCGAATGCATTCGAAACGGGTGGCCAGCAACGCCAGGTCGGCGTCCATGCGCTCGGGGCGCAGTTTGAACGGCTGGTCGAACGGCGACTGGTCTTTGTCGAAGGGCGTGTAGGACGCACATTGCAGCTTGTGGCTGGCGCTGGCCACGTCCGGCAGCACCACCGGTTGGCCAAGGCCGTACCAATAGCCGCCGAGGGCCAGCACACCGAGGATCAGGGCAAATAAATAGGGCAGGAGCGGGAAACGTGCAGTCGCGGGCATGATCAGGCCGTCTGGGGGCAAAGGCGCGCATCTTACCCGGATTTGAGCCGTCCCAGTGGGGCCGCATAATTTTGACATGCAAAGTTCGGGCGGGATCGTCGGTGAATGTCCTACAAATCATCCTGCTGGCGATGTGATGTCGTTTCTTGCTTACCTGAGGTCGCAGTCAGAGCAGGTCGCTTGTGGCAGCAGGTTGATGATCGAAGTGTCAGCCCTCCACTGATGAGGCACCCACGTGATCGATGCGCGTGAAGGGGGCGCGGTGCACCACATAACAACAGGTTGACGTCGCTCGGCATCCGCCGGGCGCAGCACTTTCGGGGAAGCACTATGAAGATGCGACGACTCTTGGGCGCAGCTGCCACTCTGGTAGTTGCGATGAGCTCCACACTGGCCAGCGCCGACAGCAAAACCCTGAGCATCGGCTATGTGGATGGCTGGTCGGACAGTGTCGCCACCACCCACGTGGCGGCAGAAGTGATCAAGCAAAAGCTCGGTTATGACGTGAAACTGCAAGCGGTCGCCACCGGGATCATGTGGCAAGGCGTGGCCACCGGCAAACTCGACGCCATGCTCTCCGCCTGGTTGCCGGTGACCCACGGTGAATACTGGGCCAAGAACAAGGACAAGGTGGTCGACTACGGCCCCAACTTCAAGGACGCCAAGATCGGCCTGATCGTGCCTGAGTACGTGAAAGTCAAATCCATCGAAGACCTCAAGACCGACACCACCTTCAAGAACAAGATCGTGGGTATCGACGCCGGTTCAGGTGTGATGCTCAAGACCGACGAAGCAATCAAGGCCTATGGCCTGGACTACAAGCTGCAAGCCAGCTCGGGCGCGGCGATGATCGCCGAGTTGACCCGTGCCGAAGACAAACAGGAATCCATTGCGGTCACCGGCTGGGTGCCACACTGGATGTTCGCCAAGTGGAAACTGCGTTTCCTGGACGACCCAAAAGGAATTTATGGTGCTGCTGAGACCGTCAACAGCATCGGCAGCAAAGGCCTGGAAAAGAAAGCCCCGGAAGTCGCGGCGTTCCTGAAGAAATTCCAGTGGGCCTCCAAGGATGAAATCGGCGAAGTCATGCTGGCGATCCAAGAGGGCGCCAAGCCTGAAGCGGCGGCCAAGGACTGGGTGGCCAAGCACCCTGAGCGTGTCGCCGAGTGGACCGCTAAATAAGCCCCTTGTGGGAGCTGGCTTGCCTGCGATGCAGACGCCTCGGTGCACCTGATGTATCGAGGTGATCCCATCGCGGGCAAGCCCGGCTCCCACATTATTTCGTCCCGTCAATTATTCCAGCGCCTTCAATATCCCTCGCTACACTCCTTCTACTACTAAGGTCGTCTGGAACCTGTTCCTCAGCCGCATACAGTGGATATGTTCCAATAATAAAAAGCTGTGCTGCGAGGATAAAAACAATGAACGACAGCATTTACCTCTCGATTCAAAACAGCCCGCGTTTCAAGGAGCTGGTTAGTAAAAGGGAAAGATTCGCCTGGATTCTCTCGGCAATCATGCTTGGGCTTTACTCCGCTTTCATTCTTCTGATTGCCTATGGGCCGCAAATACTGGGGGCCAAGATCAGCCCCGGTTCGTCCATTACGTGGGGGATCCCGATCGGGGTCGGGCTGATTGTGTCGGCCTTCGTCCTCACCGGCATCTATGTACGACGCGCCAACGGCGAATTCGACGACTTGAACAATGCGATTCTCAAGGAGGCTGCGCAATGATCCGTCGTCTATTGGCTGTACTCGGCGCTTCGGCCTTTGCACCTGCCGTTTGGGCGGCCGATGCACTGACCGGCGAAGTGCATAAACAACCGCTGAATATCGCAGCGATCCTGATGTTCGTGGCCTTCGTCGGCGCGACCTTGTGCATCACCTACTGGGCGTCCAAGCGCAACAAGTCGGCGGCCGACTACTATGCGGCCGGCGGCAAGATCACCGGGTTCCAGAACGGTCTGGCGATTGCCGGTGACTACATGTCGGCAGCCTCCTTCCTGGGGATTTCCGCGCTGGTGTTCACCTCCGGCTACGACGGCCTGATCTACTCGATCGGCTTCCTGGTGGGCTGGCCGATCATTCTGTTCCTGATCGCCGAGCGCCTGCGTAACCTGGGCAAATACACCTTTGCCGACGTGGCGTCCTATCGCCTGGGGCAAACCCAGATCCGCAGCCTGTCGGCCTGTGGCTCTTTGGTGGTGGTGGCGTTCTACCTGATCGCGCAGATGGTTGGCGCGGGCAAGCTGATCCAGCTGCTGTTCGGCCTGGATTATCACGTCGCGGTGATCCTGGTAGGCATCCTGATGTGCCTCTATGTGTTGTTCGGCGGCATGCTGGCGACCACCTGGGTACAGATCATCAAGGCAGTGCTGCTGCTGTCCGGTGCCTCGTTCATGGCGCTGATGGTGATGAAACACGTCAACTTCGACTTCAACATGCTGTTTGCCGAGGCGATCAAGGTTCACCCTAAAGGTGAAGCGATCATGAGCCCGGGCGGCCTGGTGAAAGACCCGATTTCGGCGTTCTCCCTCGGCCTGGCACTGATGTTCGGTACCGCCGGCCTGCCGCACATCCTGATGCGCTTCTTCACCGTGAGTGACGCAAAGGAAGCGCGCAAGAGCGTGCTGTATGCCACTGGCTTCATCGGCTACTTCTATATCCTGACCTTCATCATCGGCTTCGGCGCGATCCTGCTGGTCAGCACTAACCCGGCGTTCAAGGATGCTGCAGGTGCCTTGCTCGGCGGTAACAACATGGCGGCGGTGCACTTGGCCAACGCGGTGGGCGGCAGTATCTTCCTGGGCTTCATCTCGGCCGTGGCGTTTGCCACCATCCTGGCAGTGGTTGCCGGTTTGACCCTTGCGGGTGCTTCGGCGGTATCCCATGACCTGTACGCCAGCGTGATCAAGAAAGGCAAGGCCAACGAGAAGGATGAGATTCGCGTATCGAAGATCACCACCATCGCCCTGGCAGTACTGGCGATTGGCTTGGGCATCCTGTTTGAAAGCCAGAACATCGCGTTCATGGTGGGCCTGGCGTTCTCCATTGCGGCCAGCTGTAACTTCCCGGTGCTGCTGCTTTCCATGTACTGGAAAAACCTCACCACCCGCGGTGCGATGATTGGTGGCTGGCTGGGCTTGATCAGTGCCGTTGGCCTGATGATCCTCGGCCCAACCATCTGGGTCTCGATCCTGCACCATGAGAAGGCGATCTTCCCTTACGAGTACCCGGCGCTGTTCTCGATGATCATTGCGTTCATCGGCATCTGGTTCTTCTCCATCACCGACAAGTCGGCGGCGGCAGAGAAGGAACGTGCGCTGTACTTCCCGCAGTTTGTGCGTTCGCAGACTGGCCTGGGGGCGAGTGGGGCGGTTAGCCACTAAACCTGTAACAGTTACAAAAAAATGCCCCGGTCGTGAGATCGGGGCTTTTTTTTGCCTTTATTGGTAACAGATACGACAAAACTGTTTCTCAAATCCGGCACAAATAAAAACGGCCTCCCTATCACAAAGGAGGCCGTTTTCGGTGTAGCCAAGTAGCGATCAGCTTACTTGCGGTCTTCCAGCTTGGTGATGTCACGCGACTCGTAGCCGGTGTACAGCTGGCGCGGACGGCCAATCTTGTACGGGCTGGAGAGCATTTCTTTCCAGTGGGAGATCCAGCCCACGGTCCGCGCCAGGGCGAAGATCACGGTGAACATGCTGGTTGGAATGCCGATCGCCTTGAGGATGATCCCCG
>Ga0209173_100171_pt1 | contig 58608 bp, 49 predicted proteins | sample SynthPrep_16_END_FD_187206 | JGI IMG/M metagenome (GOLD analysis project Ga0209173, IMG submission 187206) | Synthetic microbial communities from Ohio, USA - SynthPrep_16_END_DS12_MetaG (SPAdes) (version 2) | ecosystem: Engineered > Bioreactor > Aerobic > Activated sludge | place: USA: Ohio...
GTATCCAGTTGCAGATTCCTTTGCGGGTCTACAGCAGCGATGAAAAACTGATCGCGGAGTTCGGCGAAATGCGCCGCACACCGATCCGTTTTGCCGATATTCCGCCCAATTTCATCAGCGCCCTGCTGTCGGCCGAAGACGATAATTTTGCCAACCACTATGGCGTCGACCCCAGCAGCCTGGTGCGTGCGGCGACACAACTGGTAAAAAGCGGACACATTCAGTCCGGCGGCAGCACCATCACCATGCAGGTGGCGAAGAACTTCTTCCTCACCAGCGAGCGCAGCTTCTCGCGTAAAGCCACCGAGATCCTCCTGGCGCTGCAGATCGAACGCCAGCTGACCAAGGACGAGATCCTTGAGCTGTACGTCAACAAGATCTACCTGGGCAACCGTGCCTACGGGATCGAGGCGGCGTCCCAGGTCTACTACGGCAAGTCCATCCGTGACGCCAGCCTGGCGCAGATGGCCATGATTGCCGGCCTGCCCAAAGCCCCTTCACGCTTCAACCCACTGGCCAACCCGGCGCGCAGCAAAGAACGTCGCGACTGGATCCTGGGTCGCATGTACAAGCTGGGCAAGATCGACCAGGCCGCTTACGAAAGCGCCATCGCCGAACCGCTGAACGCCAGCTACCACGTTCCGACGCCGGAGGTGAACGCGCCTTATATCGCCGAAATGGCGCGCGCCGAAATGGTCGGCCGCTATGGCAGCGAGGCCTATACCGAAGGTTTCCGGGTGACAACCACGGTGCCGAGCAACCTGCAGGAAATCGCCAATGACTCGGTGCACTCCGGCCTGATCACCTACGACCAGCGCCACGGCTACCGCGGCCCTGAGTCGCGCCTGCCGGGCAAGACCCTGAGCGCGTGGACCACCGAGCTGGGCAAGCAACGCGCAATAAGTGGCCTTGAGCCGGCCATCGTCACCCAGGTGAAGAAAGATGGCGTGCAGGTGCTGACCCGCACCGGCGAAGCCCACGTGGCATGGGACAGCATGAAATGGGCACGTCCGTTCCTGAACACCAACAGTATGGGTGCGCTGCCCAAGCAGCCGTCTGACGTGGCCCAGGTGGGTGATTTGATCCGCGTGCAACGCCAGAAGGACGACAGCCTCAAGTTCAGCCAAGTGCCGCTGGCCCAAGGCGCCCTGGTGTCCCTGGACCCGCAGAACGGTGCGATCCGCGCGCTGGTCGGCGGCTTCGCCTTTGAGCAGAGCAATTACAACCGCGCCACCCAGGCCAAGCGCCAGCCGGGTTCGAGCTTCAAGCCGTTCATCTACAGCGCTGCCTTGGATAACGGCTACACCGCCGCCAGCCTGGTCAACGATGCGCCGATCGTGTTTGTCGATGAGTACCTGGACAAGGTGTGGCGCCCGAAGAACGACACCAACACCTTCCTCGGCCCGATCCGTATCCGCGAGGCGCTGTACAAGTCGCGTAACCTGGTATCGATCCGCTTGCTGCAGGCCATGGGCGTCGGCAAGACCATCGACTACATGACGCGCTTTGGCTTCAACAAGTCGGACCTGCCGCCAAACCTGTCCCTGGCCCTGGGCACCGCGACCCTCACGCCGATGGAAATCGCCACCGGCTGGAGCACCTTTGCCAACGGCGGCTACAAGATCGCGCCGTACCTGATCGACAAGATTGAAAGCCGTAACGGCGACACCCTGTTCACCGCCAACCCGCCGCGAGTGCCGGGTGATGTGGTCAACGGCGTGGCGGCGACGGATGGACTGGCGGCTCCGAGCAATGGCGGCATCACCATTGAGCCGACTCCAGGCACCGCACCTGCCGGCAACGCTGCCGCAACCGAACCGCAGGCGCCCGCCGTGGCCGAGCGCATCGTGGATGGCCGTACCACCTACATCCTCAACAGCATCCTGGAAGACGTGATCAAGAAGGGTACCGGCCGCCGCGCCCTGGCCCTGGGCCGTCCGGATATTGCGGGCAAGACCGGTACCACCAACGAATCCAAGGATGCCTGGTTCTCCGGCTACAACGCCGATTACGTGACCACCGTGTGGACCGGCTATGACCAGCCGGAAAGCCTGGGTCGCCGCGAGTTTGGTGGCACTGTCGCGCTGCCGATCTGGATGAGCTACATGGGCGCGGCACTGAAGGACAAGCCGCCGCACACCCAGCCGGAGCCTGAAGGCATCCTTAGCTTGCGTATCGACCCGGTGAGTGGCCGCGCGGCCTCGCCAAGCACGCCGAATGCGTACTTCGAACTGTTCAAGAGCGAAGACACGCCGCCTTCGGTCAACGAGCTGGGCAATGGTGTTGCGCCGGGCAGCCCGCTGCCAGCGGATGAGGCGGCGCCGATCGACCTGTTCTGAGGTTGGAACCAGGGCTTATCGTGGTGAACGGGCTTTTGTGGTGAGCGGGCTTGCCCCGCGCTGGGGCGCGAAGCGGCCCTAATGCAAGTATCGCATTCATCCAGTTAAAACGCGTTGGCAGGTTTTAGGGCTGCTTCGCAGCCCAGCGCGGGGCAAGTCCGCTCACCACAACAAGCCCACTCACCACAACAAGCCCACTCACCACAAAGGCCTGCTCACCACAGCAAGCCTGAACAGCACAGCAAGCCTGCCCTGCACAAAGAGATCCGCCACAAAAAAGCCCCGACTCGCGAGAGCCGGGGCTTTTTTGTGGGTGCGCTACAACGGCTTAGCCGTTGAACACATCATCCACGCTTTGCAGCGGGTAGTGCTTCGGATACGGCAGGGTAGCAACGCCGGTCTCGATAGCGGCTTTAGCCACGGCATCGGAGATTAGGGTGATCAGGCGCTTGTCCATTGGTTTCGGAATGATGTACTCACGACCGAATTCCAGCTTGATACCGCCGTAGGCGTCGCACACTTCCTGAGGGACCGGCAGCTTGGCCAGTTCACGCAGGGCGTTGGCGGCAGCCACTTTCATCTCTTCGTTGATGCGCTTGGCGCGAACGTCCAGGGCACCACGGAAGATGAACGGGAAACCCAGTACGTTGTTGACCTGGTTCGGGTAGTCCGAACGGCCGGTCGCCATAATCACGTCGCTACGGGTGGCGTGAGCCAGTTCCGGAGAGATTTCTGGATCAGGGTTGGAGCAGGCGAACACGATCGGGTTGGCCGCCATGGATTTGAGGCCTTCAGCGCTCAGCAGGTTCGGGCCGGACAGGCCGACGAACACGTCTGCACCGTCGAGGGCGTCAGCCAGGGTGCGCTTGTCGGTCGCGTGGGCAAACATCGCCTTGTACTGGTTCAGGTCGGTACGCTCGGACTGGACCACGCCTTTGCTGTCGACCATGAAGATGTTTTCCAGCTTGGCGCCCATGCTCACCAGCAACTTCATGCAGGAGATGGCCGCAGCGCCGGCGCCCAGGCAGACGATCTGTGCGTCGGCGAGAGTTTTGCCAGCGATTTCCAGAGCGTTGATCATGCCGGCCGCAGTAACGATCGCGGTGCCGTGCTGGTCATCGTGGAATACCGGAATGTCGCACTGTTCGATCAGGGCCTTTTCGATCTCGAAGCACTCAGGCGCCTTGATGTCTTCCAAGTTGATGCCACCGAAGGTGATGGAAATGCGCTTGACCGTGTCGATGAAAGCCTGCGGGCTTTCGGAATCGACTTCGATGTCGAAAACGTCGATGCCGGCAAAGCGCTTGAACAGAACGCCTTTACCTTCCATGACTGGCTTGGAAGCCAATGGGCCGAGGTTGCCCAGGCCCAGAATCGCGGTGCCATCGGAAATCACTGCAACCAGGTTGCCTTTGCCGGTGTACTTGTACGCCAGTTCAGGGTCGCGGGCGATTTCACGTACGGGCTCGGCAACACCAGGGCTGTAGGCCAGCGACAGGTCGCGAGCGGTGGCAGTGGCTTTGGTGAGCTCTACACTCAGCTTTCCTGGACGAGGATGGGCATGATATTCGAGAGCGGCAGTTTTCAAATCAGACATATCGGCATTCCGCTTTTACTGTTGGTCGACGGACCGCCGAGGATACGCGTGTCGCAAAGTCCCTACAAGACTGGGCAGTCACAGGTGTCAAGGGCCCTGCGCTACGACTTTCGGCCAAGAGCCACGGGATACAAGGGCTCAACTGTTCACAATCGACTAAAAAAATGTCTACAATTTTTTCCTAATCCGTCGATTTGAGCATGCCGGGGTCGGTCACTGGCAGCATCCAGCGTGCCTGCCCGTTTTTCAGGCCGCCGCGGTTGGCGCGATCCTGCACCCAGCCACGGGCTTCGATTGTCTTGCCTTGCAGACCACTGAGCACTGCGGTGTCGAATTTTTTGGCGAGGTCGGGCGCAATGCGTAATACCACTGCCCCCTGAACTTCGATCCAGATTCCGCCGCGATTGCGTTCGATCTTGCTCACCTGGCCACTGACCAAAGCAAAGCCAGACTGCTTGAGCTGCGCCACGTTTTGTACCGGCGATTGCCGCCAAAGGCCCAACCGCGCATCACGTGCGCTGTTTTCAGCGGCCTGCTGACAGGCGACAAGATCGGTATTGGGCGCAACTCCAACCTGAAATCCCAGGCCTTCAGCCAGCAATTGCGCCTCAAGGTTCTCGCCGTCCGCGCCGTAGAGGTGGGCCAACGTGCGGCCGTAGCGGTCCTTGCTCTCGCGCCCAGGCACCAAGCCGACACGGCCGTCGCTCGCGTCGACCAATGCCTGTAAACGCTGGCGGGCCGCAACCGCGTAAGGCTCGTCGGGACGGCCCTTCTTGCCGGTTTCGGGGGCATTGAGGCCGATCATCCGCACACTGCGGCCGTCCTTGAGGCGCACCGTGTCGCCATCCACCACGCGCTGCACCTCCACGCGGGCCAACGTGGTCGGCGCAGGGCAGCCCCCCTGAGCCTGGGCAACCGAGAGCCAAATTCCAGGCACAAAAAAGGCGCCCACAAGGGACGCCTTTTTCATCAGCATGGAAAAACCGTAACGGCCTCCCAAGTTGATCGGCCTTAGGCCTTTTTGGCACCGAAAGCACCAAAGCGATCTGCGAAGCGCTGTACACGGCCGCCGGTGTCCAGAGTTTTCTGCTTACCGGTGTAGAACGGGTGGCACTCGTTGCATACGTCAGTACCCAGTGGCTTGCACAGGTTCGAACGGGTTTCGAACTTGTTGCCGCAGCTGCAGGTGACTTCGATGGTTTCGTACGCTGGATGGATATCGGCTTTCATGGCACTTCCTCGGGCTAGCGTGCCGCCACTCGACACTATTGTCGAATACCGCACGTAATTAGGCCGCGGATTCTACCAGACCTTTTTAATCGCGCAAGCCGCGTATCCGGCTGAAAACCGCCTTTCATCAGAAAACCGTGGCATACCCAAGCCCTCCCCTGTCTGCTAGGCTCCCGCCCCTGCGCCACCGCCTGCCTTTATATGAGACCCCCCGCGTGCCCGACGCCATTTTGCGCCTAGCCCTGCCCTCGCCCCTGCGCCGCCTGTTCGATTACCGGGCCCCGGCCGGTGTGCTGCGGGCACAGTTGCAGCCGGGTATGCGCGTGCGCGTGCCGTTTGGTCGGCGGGAAATGATCGGCATATTGGTAGAGGTCGCGGATCACAGCGAAGTCCCTGCGGAAAAACTCAAGCCCGCGCTGGCCATGCTCGACGCCACCCCGCCACTGCCGCCGGCGTTGTTCAAACTGTGCCTGTGGACCGCCCAGTACTACCAGCACAGCCTTGGCGATACGTTGAGCTGGGCGCTGCCGGTGCTGTTGCGCCAGGGCGAACTGGCCGAAGCGCGTCAGGAACGTTTCTGGTCGATGACACCCGGCGCGCGTCTCGACGACCCGCGTATCGCCCGCGCCCCGCGCCAGCGTGAAGCCCTGGCGACACTGGCCCAGCATCCCCATGGCGTGGCGCATCAGCTATTAAGCAAGCTGATGCTGAGCAAAGACAGCCTCGACCTGTTGCTCGCCAAGGGCCTGGTGCAGGTGGAAATCCGCAAGCACGCTCCCGATGCCCGCCACGAACACTGGCTGGCCCAACCGGAATTGCCGCTGAACCCCGAGCAACGCGCTGCCTATGAAGCCATTCGCGCAGGTTTCGACAGTTTTCATGCCTTCCTCCTGGCCGGCGTCACCGGCAGCGGCAAGACCGAAGTCTACCTGCAGTTGATCCGCGAGACTCTGCAGGCCGGCAAACAGGCGCTGGTACTGATCCCCGAGATCAACCTGGGCCCGCAGACCCTGGCGCGCTTCGAACAGCGCTTCAATGCGCGCATCGCCCTGGTGCACTCCGCCGTCAACGACCGTGAGCGCCTGGAATCCTGGCTGGCCGCACGGGATGGCGAGGCCGACATTATTATCGGCACCCGCTCGGCGCTGTTCACCCCGATGAAGAATCCCGGGCTGATCATCATCGACGAGGAGCACGACGGCTCCTATAAACAGCAGGAAGGCTTGCGTTACCACGCCCGCGACCTGGCACTGGTGCGTGCGCGCCAGGAAGACATCCCGATTGTGCTGGGCTCGGCCACACCATCACTCGAGAGCTTGCACAATGCCTACACGGGGCGTTACGGCCTCCTACGCCTCAATGAGCGTGCAGGCGGCGCCAAGCAGCCAAAATTCCTGCGCCTGGACGTCAAAAGCCGTCCACTGGACAGCGGTATTTCCGGGCCGATGCAACAAGCCATCGGCCAGACCCTCGCCGCTGGCCAACAGGTCTTGGTGTTTCTCAACCGCCGCGGCTTTGCACCGACACTGCTGTGCCATGACTGCGGCTGGATGTCCGAGTGCGAGCGCTGCGATGCGCGCATGACCGTGCACCAGCGCTACGGCGAGCTGCGCTGCCATCACTGTGGGCATGTAGAACGTGTACCGCGCCACTGCCCGCAGTGCGGCAAAGTCGACCTGCGGCCGGTGGGCGCCGGCACCGAACGGGCCGAAGAGCGCTTGGGCATTCTGTTCCCGGATTACCCGGTGCTGCGGGTCGACCGCGACAGCACCTCGCGCAAAGACGCGATGAACCAGCTGTTCGCCACCATCCAGAAAGGCCACCCGTGCATCCTGATCGGCACGCAGATGCTTGCCAAAGGGCACCATTTCCCACGGGTGACCCTGGTGTCGATCCTGGATGCCGACGGCGGGCTGTTTTCCGGGGACTTTCGCGCCAGCGAGCGCATGGCGCAGTTGATCGTGCAGGTCGCCGGCCGTGCGGGTCGCGCCGAAGAGCCGGGCCGGGTGATCATCCAGACCCACTTGGCCGACCATCCGCTGCTGATCCAGCTGACCGAACAAGGCTACTTCGCCTTCGCCGAGCAGGCGCTGAGCGAACGTCGCGCCGCGGGCCTGCCGCCTTTTTCCCATTTGGCCCTGTTGCGCGCCGAAGCCCATAAACCGGGGCAGGCCGAAGGTTTCCTGGATGAGGCATGCAGCGCCGCCGAACGTTTACTCGGCGAACTGGGTCTGAGCGGCATCGAATTGCTCGGCCCGGTGCCCGCCCCCATGGAGCGCCGCGCCGGGCGTTATCGTGCTCAGCTACTCTTGCAGGCAACCTCGCGCGCACCGCTGCATCGGCTCTTAAGTAGCTGGTTGCTTGCCCTAGAGCAAATGCCCAGCGGTCGCCAAGTGCGATGGTCGCTGGATGTAGACCCGGTAGATTTGTATTAAGCCTGGCCATAGGTCCCGCGAAGGTTGGCAAGCCCGCCCTCGCCACGGATAATGCCCAGTTTTTCCACCTGCGCATCGCGCGCCACCGCTTGCGGTCGAAAGAGAACACCATGAAAGACACCATTCGCCAGCTGATCCAACAAGCCCTCACCCAACTCGTCAACGAAGGTGTGTTGCCTGAAGGCCTGACGCCGGCGATCCAGGTGGAAAACACCCGCGACAAAACCCACGGTGACTTCGCCAGCAACATCGCGATGATGCTGTCCAAACCCGCGGGCATGAAGCCACGCGACCTGGCAGAGAAAATCATCGCCGCGCTGCCTGCCGACGAGAGTGTCACCAAGGCTGAAATCGCCGGCCCTGGCTTCATCAACTTCTTCCAGAACACCCAGGCCCTGGCTTCGCGCCTGGATGCGGCGCTGGCCGACGCCAAGATCGGCGTGCGCAAGGCCGGCCCGCTGCAGCGCGTGGTCGTCGACCTATCGGCGCCGAACCTGGCCAAAGAGATGCACGTCGGCCACCTGCGCTCAACCATCATTGGCGACGGCGCGGCGCGGGTCCTGGAGTTCCTCGGCGACGACGTGATCCGTCAGAACCACGTCGGCGACTGGGGCACTCAGTTCGGCATGCTGATGGCTTACCTGCAAGAAAACCCGATCACCAGCAACGAGCTGTCGGACCTGGAAAACTTCTACCGCGCCGCCAAGAAGCGCTTCGACGAATCCGAAGAATTCGCCGACCGCGCCCGTGGCCTGGTGGTCAAGCTACAAGCCGGTGACGCCGAGTGCCTGGCACTGTGGAACCGTTTCCGTGACATTTCCCTGTCTCACTGCCAGGAAATCTACGAGCTGCTCAACGTCAAATTGACCATGGCCGACGTGATGGGCGAAAGCGCTTACAACGACGACCTGATGAATGTGGTCAACGACCTCAAGGCCAAGGGCCTGCTGGTGGAGAGCAACGGCGCGCAGTGCGTGTTCCTCGAAGAATTCAAGACCGCCGACGGCGAGCCGCTGCCGGTGATCATCGTCAAGGCCGATGGCGGCTACCTCTACGCCACCACCGACCTGGCCGCCGTGCGCTACCGCAGCGGCGTGCTCAAGGCCGATCGCGCCTTGTATTTTGTCGACCAACGCCAGGCGCTGCACTTCCAGCAGGTGTTCGAAGTGGCGCGTCGCGCGGGTTTCGTCACCCACCCGATGCACATGGAGCACATGGGCTTCGGCACCATGAACGGCGCCGATGGCCGCCCGTTCAAGACCCGTGACGGCGGCACCGTGAAGCTGATCGACCTGCTCACCGAAGCGCAGGAACGTGCCTACACCCTGGTGAAGGAAAAGAATCCGGAGCTGGCCGAGGCCGACCTGCGCAATATCGCTCGCGTGGTGGGCATTGGTGCGGTCAAATACGCCGACCTGTCCAAGCACCGCACCAGCGACTACAGCTTCAACTTCGACCTGATGCTCAACTTCGAAGGCAACACCGCGCCGTACCTGCTGTACGCCTACACCCGTGTGGCTGGCGTGTTCCGCAAGCTGGGCAAGGACTTCAGCGAAGTTGAAGGCCAGATCGTGCTGGACGCCCCGCACGAACAGGAACTGGCCGCCAAACTGGCGCAGTTCGGCGAAGTACTGAACAGCGTCGGTGAGAAAGGCACGCCGCACATCCTGTGCACCTACCTGTACGAAGTCGCCGGCCTGTTCTCCAGCTTCTACGAGAACTGCCCGATCCTGACCGCCGACGACGAAGCCCAGAAGCAAAGCCGCCTGCGCTTGGCTGCACTGGCTGGACGGACCCTCAAGCAAGGCCTCGAGCTGTTGGGCCTGGAAACTCTGGAGCGTATGTAAGTTGGCCGCCAAGAAAAAACCTGCACCCAAGCGCGGCGCCAGCCGCTACCAGGCCCCGGCGAAGAAACCAATCCCGGGCTGGTTGTGGATGGCGATCGGCCTCACCGTCGGCGCGTTTATCGTGTTCCTGATGAAGCTGGATCCCGGCAAGGGCGATGACGTCAAACGGGTCAAGCAGGAACAGCAGAAGGCCACGAAAATGGCCGAAGCCAACAAGACGGCGCCGAGCCCGACCGCGCCCGTGAAGCCGAAGTACGACTTCTACACGCTGCTGCCGGAATCGGAAGTGATCGTGCCGCCTGACGCCGTGCCGGAGAAAACCCTGCCGACGCCACAAGTGCCGACCACGCCAGTCACCCCTGCCGAAGCGGCGAAAATCGACACGGCACGTGCCCAGGCCGCGCTGGCCGGCATTACGCCGCCGCCAGCGCCGCCGGTTGCCGAAACCAAGGCCGCGCCGGTGACCAAGTTCTTCCTGCAAGCGGGTTCGTTCCCGAAACAGGCGGATGCGGATCGCGTGCGGGCGCAGATTATTCTGCTGGGCCAGTCGGTGACGGTGGAGTCCGGCACGGTGAAGGATGCGACCTGGTATCGCGTGCTGGTGGGGCCGTTCAGCAACCGAGAACAGCTGACTGTGGCGCAGAAACAACTGGCTGGCGCGGGCTTTAGCAACCTGTTGTTACAACAACGCCAGAGTCGCTGACTCTAAGAGCACAGCAGGCACCATGTGGGAGCGGGCTTGCTCGCGAAAGCGGTATTTCAGTCAGTATTTTCGGCGACTGACCCACCGCATTCGCGAGCAAGCCCGCTCCCACATTTTGTTTTGCGGCGTGTCAGAAAGATAAACACCACTCGTCCGCACACTGCCCTCGCGGTTGAAATCCCCCCCGCCACCCCCATATGAGTTTTCATCAGGGCATTTTCGCCCCGCTGCGTGGAGACTCTCCCCTTGACCACCATCGTTTCAGTACGTCGCCACGGCAAAGTCGTCATGGGCGGCGACGGCCAGGTTTCCCTGGGTAATACCGTGATGAAAGGCAACGCCAAGAAAGTGCGTCGCCTGTACCACGGCCAGGTTCTCGCGGGCTTTGCCGGCGCTACCGCCGACGCCTTCACCCTTTTCGAGCGCTTCGAAGGCCAACTTGAGAAACATCAGGGCCACCTGGTGCGCGCTGCGGTTGAACTCGCCAAAGAATGGCGCACCGACCGCTCCCTCAGCCGCCTGGAAGCCATGCTGGCCGTCGCCAACAAAGACGCTTCCCTGATCATCACCGGCAACGGCGATGTGGTTGAGCCTGAGCATGGCCTGATCGCCATGGGTTCCGGCGGTGGCTACGCCCAAGCGGCCGCCAGCGCACTGTTGAAGAAAACCGACCTGTCGGCTCGCGAAATCGTCGAGACCGCCCTGGGTATCGCCGGTGATATCTGCGTGTTCACCAATCACAACCAGACCATTGAGGAGCAGGACCTCGCCGAGTAAGCCGTAGGCTTATTCCGCTTGAGGCCGCCAAACACTATGTCCATGACTCCCCGCGAAATCGTCCATGAACTCAACCGCCATATCATCGGCCAGGACGATGCCAAGCGCGCCGTAGCCATTGCGCTGCGTAACCGCTGGCGCCGGATGCAACTGCCCGAAGAACTGCGCGTTGAAGTGACGCCTAAGAACATCCTGATGATCGGTCCTACCGGCGTCGGTAAAACCGAAATCGCCCGTCGCCTGGCCAAGCTGGCCAATGCACCGTTCATCAAGGTCGAAGCCACTAAGTTCACCGAAGTGGGCTACGTGGGCCGCGACGTCGAGTCGATCATCCGCGACCTGGCCGATGCCGCTCTGAAGATGCTGCGCGAACAGGAAGTGACCAAGGTCAGCCACCGCGCCGAAGACGCCGCCGAAGAACGCATCCTCGACGCCCTGCTGCCACCGGCACGCATGGGTTTCAACGAAGACGCCGCGCCGGCCTCGGATTCCAACACCCGCCAGCTGTTCCGCAAGCGCCTGCGTGAAGGCCAGTTGGACGACAAGGAAATCGAGATCGAAGTCGCCGAAGTCTCCGGCGTCGATATCTCCGCCCCGCCTGGCATGGAGGAAATGACCAGCCAGTTGCAGAACCTGTTCGCCAACATGGGCAAGGGCAAGAAGAAAAGCCGCAAGCTCAAGGTGAAGGAAGCCTTGAAACTGGTGCGCGACGAAGAAGCCGGGCGCCTGGTGAATGAGGAAGAACTCAAGGCCAAGGCCCTGGAAGCGGTCGAGCAGCACGGCATCGTGTTTATCGACGAAATCGACAAGGTGGCCAAGCGCGGCAACTCCGGCGGCGTCGATGTATCCCGCGAAGGCGTACAGCGCGACCTGCTACCGCTGATCGAAGGCTGCACCGTGAACACCAAATTGGGCATGGTCAAGACTGACCACATCCTGTTTATCGCCTCCGGTGCGTTCCACCTGAGCAAGCCAAGCGACCTGGTGCCGGAGCTGCAAGGCCGCCTGCCGATCCGCGTGGAACTCAAGGCGCTGACCCCAGGCGACTTCGAACGCATCCTCAGCGAGCCACACGCGTCGCTCACCGAACAATACCGTGAGCTGCTGAAAACCGAAGGCCTGGGCATCGAGTTCCAGCCGGACGGCATCAAGCGCTTGGCGGAGATCGCCTGGCAGGTCAACGAGAAGACCGAGAACATCGGAGCCCGTCGTTTGCACACCTTGCTGGAGCGTCTGCTGGAGGAGGTGTCCTTCAGTGCTGGCGATTTGGCTGGCGCGCAGAATGGCGAAGAGATCAAGATCGACGCTGAATACGTCAACAGCCACTTGGGCGAATTGGCACAGAACGAAGACTTGTCTCGTTATATCCTGTAAGTCATGTGAACCCCTTGTAGGAGCCCGGCTTGCCGGCGATGCGTTCTTGAGAACGCCATCGCCGGCAAGCCGGGCTCCTACATGATCTGCACGGATCCCCGCCATGACTAAATTTCCCACCGCTGTAAACCTGCACAAAACCTCCAACACCCTCGGCCTCACCTACGGGCCCGACGAGGTGTACCAACTCCCCGCCGAACTGCTGCGCACCCACTCGCCTTCCGCCGAGGTCCAGGGGCATGGCAAACCCATCCTGCAATTCGGCAAGCTCAACGTGAAGTTGATCAAGGTAGAAGCCGCCGGCCAGTACGCACTGAAATTGACCTTCGACGACGGCCATGACAGCGGACTGTTCACCTGGGACTACCTCTACCAACTGGCCGTGCGTCAGGACGCGTTGTGGGCCGATTATCTGGCTGAACTCAAAGCAGCCGGCAAAACCCGCGATCCGGATCAGTCGGTCGTACGGCTGATGCTCTAGACCAGGCCTCTTGCTCTTTAGAGGGCATTTTCTAATTTCATCTGCTTGAATGCCCTGTCGCGTGACCAACGACTGGTCCGCTTGCGAAAAAAATTAAACTCGGGTAACCAATGGAATTGGCAAGTTCCCTGCATTTGACGATGCGGTATCAACGGTCACCCGAGTCGCAGTACCAGGCTTGTGTTGTGTATCGAAACTGGGTGCGCAGCGGTCCCCGGTACTCGTCTTTCGGACAATGGAGCGTCGTAGATGAGTAACAAGAACAACGATGACTTGAAACGCCAGGCCTCGGAAAACACCCTGGGGCTCAACCCGATCATCGCGTTACGTAAAAAGGATTTACTCGCCTCGGCGAAGATGGTGCTGACCCAAGCCATCAAACAACCGCTGCACAGCGTCAAGCACGTCGCGCATTTTGGCGTCGAGTTGAAGAACGTGATGTTCGGCAAATCAGCGCTGGCGCCCGAAAGCGACGACCGTCGTTTCCAGGACCCGGCCTGGAGCCAGAACCCGCTCTACAAACGCTATCTGCAAACCTACCTGGCGTGGCGCAAGGAACTGCACGACTGGATCGGCGACAGCAACCTGTCGGAACAGGACATCAGCCGCGGCCACTTCGTGATCAACCTGATGACCGAAGCCATGGCCCCCACCAACAGCGCGGCCAACCCGGCGGCGGTCAAACGCTTCTTCGAGACCGGCGGCAAGAGCCTGCTCGATGGCTTGTCCCACCTGGCCAAGGACATGGTGCATAACGGCGGCATGCCGAGCCAGGTCAACATGGGCGCCTTTGAAGTGGGCAAGACCCTGGGCACGACCGAAGGCGCGGTGGTGTTTCGCAACGATGTGCTGGAGCTGATCCAGTACAAGCCGATCACCGAACAGGTGCACGAACGCCCGCTGCTGGTGGTGCCGCCGCAGATCAACAAATTCTATGTATTCGACCTGAGCCCGGAGAAGAGCCTGGCGCGCTTCTGCCTGCGCAATAACCAGCAAACTTTTATCGTCAGTTGGCGCAACCCGACCAAGGCTCAGCGCGAGTGGGGCCTGTCGACCTATATCGAGGCGCTCAAGGAAGCGGTGGATGTGGTCACGGCGATTACCGGCAGCAAAGATGTGAATATGCTCGGCGCCTGTTCCGGCGGCATCACCTGCACGGCACTGCTCGGCCACTACGCGGCGCTTGGGGAGAAGAAGGTCAACGCCTTGACCCTGCTGGTAAGCGTGCTCGACACGACGCTGGACACCCAAGTAGCGCTGTTCGTCGACGAACAGACCCTGGAAGCGGCCAAGCGCCATTCCTACCAGGCCGGCGTGCTGGAAGGCCGCGACATGGCCAAGGTGTTCGCCTGGATGCGCCCCAACGACCTGATCTGGAACTACTGGGTCAATAACTACCTGCTGGGTAACGAACCGCCGGTGTTCGACATCCTGTTCTGGAACAACGACACCACACGTTTGCCGGCGGCCTTCCACGGCGACCTGATCGAGCTGTTCAAGAACAACCCGTTGGTGCGAGCCAACGCACTGGAAGTGTGCGGCACGCCCATCGACCTCAAGCAGGTCACCGCCGATATCTACTCACTGGCCGGCACCAATGACCACATCACACCGTGGCAGTCGTGCTACAAGTCGGCGCAGTTGTTTGGTGGCAAGGTCGAGTTCGTGTTGTCCAGCAGCGGACATATCCAAAGCATCCTCAACCCGCCGGGCAACCCCAAGGCGCGTTACCAGACCAGCGACAGCCTGACGGCGAAACCGCTGGACTGGCAGGAGAATGCCACCAAGCACACCGATTCGTGGTGGCTGCATTGGCAGGCGTGGCAGGCGGAGCGGGCGGGCAAGTTGAAGAAGGCGCCGACGAGCCTGGGTAACAAAACCTATGGCGCGGCCGAAGCGGCGCCAGGGACTTATGTGCATGAACGCTAACCCACTGTAGGAGGCCGGCAAGCCGGCTCCTACAAAGGGTATCGATATTACCTACAGGGCTTTCCCATGCCGCAACCGTTCATCTTCCGCACCATCGACCTGGATGGCCAGGCCATCCGCACGGCGGTGCGCCCGGGCAAGCCTCACTTGACGCCGTTGCTGATCTTCAATGGCATCGGCGCCAACCTTGAATTGGTGTTTCCGTTCGTCCAGGCGCTGGACCCGGACCTGGAAGTGATCGCGTTCGATGTGCCCGGAGTGGGCGGTTCATCCACGCCCAATCGGCCATACCGCTTTCCCGGTCTGGCCAAGCTCACTGCACGCATGCTCGATTACCTGGACTATGGCCAAGTGAACGCGGTGGGCGTGTCCTGGGGCGGCGCGTTGGCGCAGCAGTTTGCCTACGACTACCCGGAACGCTGCAAGAAGCTGATCCTGGCGGCCACGGCGGCAGGTGCGGTGATGGTGCCGGGCAAACCGAAAGTGTTGTGGCTGATGGCAAGTCCGCGCCGTTACATTCAACCGTCCCATGTGGTGCGCATTGCACCGATGATCTACGGGGGGTCGTTCCGCCGCGACTCACAACTGGCCGCCGAACACGCGAGCAAAGTGCGTTCGGCTGGCAAGCTCGGTTATTACTGGCAGCTATTCGCCGGGCTGGGCTGGACCAGCATCCACTGGCTGCACAAGATCCGCCAACCCACCCTGGTGCTGGCGGGGGACGACGACCCGCTGATCCCGCTGATCAACATGCGCATGCTGGCCTGGCGCATTCCCAACGCACAGTTGCACATCATCGATGACGGCCACCTGTTCCTGATCACCCGGGCGGAGGCCGTGGCGCCGATCATCATGAAGTTTCTAGAAGAGGAGCGCATGCGCGCGGTGATCCATCCGCGACCGGCCGTGTAAGGACCACACCGCCGCGCAACTTGCCAAGAACCGGCTATGGTTCTGAATTGGCGTGCCTGTTTGATGGCTTGACGAAGGAGTGTTGGCTCATGCGAGAAAGACCCGTGACGAACCCGGCGCCAACCCCTGCCGCGTTCATCAATGCGCAAAATGCGATCACCGGCCTGCGCGGTCGAGACCTGCTGTCGACCCTGCGCAGCGTGGCCGCCCATGGCTTGCGCAACCCGGTGCATACCGTTCGGCATGCCTGGGCGTTGAGCGGTCAACTGGGTCGCGTGCTGCTCGGTGAAACCGTGCACGAACCCAACCCCAACGACGGCCGCTTCACCGACCCCACCTGGAAGCTCAACCCACTGTACCGGCGCAGCCTGCAAGCCTATCTGAGCTGGCAGAAGCAGACCCGTCACTGGATCGATGACAGCAACCTGAGCGCCGATGACCGCGCCCGTGCGCATTTTGCTTTCTCGTTGATCAACGATGCGGTCTCCCCTTCCAACACCCTGCTCAACCCGCTGGCGATCAAGGAGCTGCTCAACTCCGGCGGCAACAGCGTGGTGCGCGGTGTGACCAACCTGTTCGAAGACCTGCTGCACAACAATGGCCTGCCGCGCCAGGTGAGCAAGCACGCCTTCGAAGTCGGCAAGACGGTCGCCACCACCCCCGGCTCCGTGGTGTTTCGCAATGAGCTGCTGGAGCTGATCCAGTACAAGCCCATGAGCGAAAAGCAATACGCCAAGCCGCTGCTGATCGTGCCGCCGCAAATCAACAAGTACTACATTTTCGACTTGAGCCCCGCTAATAGCTTCGTGCAGTACGCCCTGAAAAACGGCCTGCAGACCTTCATGGTCAGTTGGCGCAACCCGGATGTGCGGCATCGCGAATGGGGCTTGTCCACCTACGTCGCTGCGTTGGAGGAAGCACTCAACGTGTGCCGCGCGATCACCGGTGCTCGTGAGGTCAACCTGATGGGCGCTTGCGCCGGCGGCCTGACCATCGCCGCGCTGCAAGGCCACCTGCAAGCCAAGCGCCAGCTGCGCCGCATCTCCAGCGCCAGTTACCTGGTGAGCCTGCTGGACAGCCAGATCGACAGCCCCGCCACCCTGTTCGCCGACGAGCAGACCCTGGAAGCCGCCAAGCGCCGGTCCTATCAACAAGGCGTGCTGGACGGTCGCGACATGGCCAAGGTGTTCGCGTGGATGCGGCCCAATGACCTGATCTGGAACTACTGGATCAACAACTACCTGCTGGGCAAGGAACCGCCGGCCTTCGACATCCTGTACTGGAACAACGACAACACGCGACTGCCGGCAGCGCTGCATGGCGACCTGCTGGACTTCTTCAAGCACAACCCGCTGAGCCATCCCGGTGGCCTGGAAGTGTGCGGCACACCGATCGATTTGCAGAAGGTCACGGTAGACAGCTTCAGCGTGGCGGGCATCAACGACCACATCACGCCGTGGGATGCGGTGTATCGCTCCACCCAATTGCTGGGCGGCGAACGGCGCTTCGTGCTGTCCAACAGCGGGCATATCCAGAGCATCCTCAACCCGCCGGGCAACCCCAAGGCTAACTACGTCGAAAACCCCAAGCTGAGCAGCGACCCGCGCGCCTGGTACTACGACGCCAATCACGTCGACGGCAGTTGGTGGCCGCTGTGGCTGGCGTGGATCCAGCAGCGCTCGGGCGTGCAACGGGAAACCCTTACTGCCCTGGGCAACCAGAACTACCCACCGATGGAAGCGGCACCCGGCACCTACGTGCGCGTGCGCTGAGCTCAACGATCACATTAAGAAGACTGGATGAAGACCCGCGACCGTATCCTTGAATGTGCCCTGCAGTTGTTCAACCAGAAGGGCGAGCCGAACGTGTCGACCATGGAGGTGGCCAATGAAATGGGGATCAGCCCCGGCAACCTCTACTACCACTTTCATGGCAAGGAGCCGCTGGTGCTCGGGTTGTTCGAGCGTTTCCAGAATGAGCTGGCGCCCCTGCTCGACCCACCAGCGGACGCGCAACTGGAAGCCGAGGATTACTGGCTGTTCCTGCACCTGATCGTCGAGCGCATGGCGCATTACCGGTTCTTGTTCCAGGACTTATCGAACCTGGCGGGACGTTTGCCGAAGCTGGCCAAGGGCATTCGCAACTTGCTGACGGCGCTCAAGCGGACACTGGCGTCTTTGCTGGCGCGACTGAAGGCGGCGGGTCAGTTGGCCAGCAGCACCCAGGCCCTGGGGCAACTGGTGGAGCAGATCACCATGACGCTGCTGTTTTCGTTGGATTACCAGCGGATTCTTGATCGTGAAGGCGAGGTGCAGGTGGTGGTCTACCAGATCATGATGCTGGTGGCGCCGCATTTGCTGGCGCCGGCACGACTGGCAACCGAGAAGTTCGCGCTGAAATATCTGGATGACACCGTCTGAAATTGTGGGAGCGGGCTTGCTCGCTCCCACATTTGGATGTGGTGTGCCGTTGAAAGTAGCCCCATAAAAAATGCCCGACCTTTGCAGGCCGGGCATTTTTTGTATCCTGAGAAAAATCAGGACTGACTGGATGGCGTCGGGGTTGCCGGCGTTGCAGTCGGGGTCACAGTAGGGGTCGGTGCGGAAACCGAATTGGCTGTGGAAGCGGTTGGCGCAGTAGCAGGCTTGGCGGCAGCAGCAGGCTTGGGTGCTGCTGGTTTTTTCGCTACAGCAGGCTTTTTCGCGGCAGCGGGTTTTGCCGCTGGCTTGGCTGCAGCAGGTTTGGCGGCTGGTTTCGCGGCGGCAGGTTTGGCAGCGGGTTTTGCTGCAGCGGTTTTGGCGGCAGGCTTGGCGGCTGGTTTGGCAGCGGCCTTGGCTGCAGGTTTTGCGGCTGGCTTAGCGGCAGGCTTGGCAGCAGCTTTAGCAGCCACTGGTTTGGCAGCCGGTTTGGCGGCCGGTTTAGCTGCTGCGGTTTTGGCAGCTGGCTTGGCGGCTGGTTTAGCAGCAGCCTTGGCAGCGGGTTTTGCAGCCGGCTTGGCGGCAGCTTTTACTAGAGGCTTGGCCGCAGGTTTCGCAGCCGGTTTGGCCGCTGCGGTTTTAGCCGCTGGCTTGGCCGCCGGTTTTGCAGCAGCCGTTTTCGCGGGTGCCACTTTAGCGCCGGTGAGTTTTTCGATTTGCTTGGTCAAGGTATCGACCTTGCTGTGCAGCGTCTTCAACTCTGCCTTACTCGGCACGCCCAGTCGCGAAATGGCACTGTTGAGGCGTTTGTCGAAAGTTTCTTCCAACTTGCCCCACGTGTCAGAAATGCTCGACTTGGCGGAGCCGGCAGTTGCCTTGGCGGCTTCAACTTTTTTACCAACCGTGGTTTTGGTCAACTTCTCGGCTTTCTCGCCGTCCTTGACCAAAGTCTCGAAGTATTTGCCGCCGTCACTGCTAACCTTCGAGTACACGCCTAAACCAGCAAGCCAGATCTTACGGGAATATTTTTCAACTTCCCCGACCCACGAGCTGCCTTCTTTCTGAGTAGTCTTTTTAACAGCCATCCCGATGTCTCCTTAGTGTTTACGCGCGACACGTTCTAGCAATGTCGTCAGCTCTTCGAGCTTAGCAGAGAGTGTCTCAACGTCATGTTTAGACGCAATGCCGATTCGATTCAAGGCACTGGCAACACGAGTGTCAAAAGCTTTTTCAACTTTATCAAGCTGAACTTCTACCAGACCTTTGACGGCGGAGACATTACTCTTTACTTGGTCAATCTGACTGTTGGCGGCTTCAAGTTGTTCAACTGCAACTTTTTTACCTTTACTTTCAACATGTTGACCGGTCTTAACCAGCTCTTTGAAGTACTCGCCGCCCTCGCTTCCGACCTTGGCATAAGCACCAAGTCCTGCCAGCCAGATCTTGCGGGCGTAGGATTTAACCTCGCTCAGGGTAGTGGTCTGGGCGTCGATTTTTTTCTTCAGGATAACTTTGGCCATGGTGCACCTCACGCAGAATAGGGTGGAGGAACGGCCCACAGGAGTTGAGGGCTTGGGCACAAAGTAGGCTGTAAAATTAGAATCGGCACCCTAAGAACAGACGGATCACACCAAGGCTTTATCCAGGGCTTTTTCGATTTCGGACTTGATGGTGCCACTCATGGCCGACATCAACAGGCCCAGTTCCACATCGATGCGCAACGAATCTTCAGTGACTAATACCGCGCCCTTAACCCCCGAACGCTTGAGGTTCAAGGTATCGCCGGACCATGACGGCTCCAGGCCATATTGCTCTTTGAGTTTGAGCGCCAACTTGTCGGCCTTTGCCCGCGCGCCTTCTTTACCCAGGGAATGTGCGCGCTCAACGGTTATACGGGCCATTGCAATGACTCCTCTTTATAGGGACGTGAATACCTTCGATGCGGCAAAAGGTCTCGGTGACCACCCATCTTACCTGCAGCCTTGCCAAGACAAAGCAGGCCTTGGGGATTATCATGTCCCGCATTCTCTTTTGGTGACAGCGATATGACTGATCAGCGCAAAGGCAGCGATGCCGAACCCACCACTCACTTCGGCTTCAAGAACGTCCCGGAAAGCCAGAAAGCGGAAAAAGTCGCTGAGGTGTTCCACTCCGTGGCGGCCAAGTACGACCTGATGAACGATGTGCTGTCGGGCGGTATGCACCGCCTGTGGAAGCGCTTCACCATCGAGTTGTCGGGTGTTCGCCCTGGCAACCGTGTGCTGGACATCGCCGGCGGCACAGGTGACCTGGCGGCCAAGTTTTCCAAGCTGGTTGGCCCGACTGGCCAAGTCGTATTGGCCGACATCAACAGTTCGATGCTCAAGGTCGGTCGCGATCGCCTGCTGGATAAAGGCGTGGCCGGCAATATCGAGTTCGTCCAGGCCGACGCCGAAAAGCTGCCGTTCCCGGACAACCATTTCGACTGCGTGACCATCGCCTTCGGCTTGCGCAACGTCACCCACAAGGAAGACGCGATCCGCTCGATGCTGCGCGTGCTCAAGCCGGGTGGTCGCCTGTTGGTGCTGGAGTTCTCCAAGCCGACCAACGCGGTGATGTCCAAGGTCTACGACACGTACTCGTTTGCCTTTATGCCACTGGTAGGGAAACTGGTGCTCAACGACCCGGACAGCTATCGCTACCTGGCCGAATCGATTCGCATGCACCCCGACCAGGAAACGCTGAAGTCGATGATGGTAGAAGCCGGTTTCGACCGCGTGACCTACCACAACATGACCTCGGGTATCGTCGCCCTGCACCGCGGCATCAAGCCCTGATGCTGCTCGCCAGCCTTCTCGCCAGCGTTGAACACGGCCTCAACCGTGTGCTGCGCCTGGACAGCACCGCCCTGGCGCGGCTTGCGCACCTCAACGGCAAGGTGATTGCCGTCGACTGCCGCAGCCCAGCCTTGCAGCTGTTTATCCTGCCCAGCGATGAAGGCCTGATGCTCGCGGCCCAATGGGCCGCCGACGCCGATTGCACCCTGCGTGCGCCGGCGTCGAGCCTGTTGCACCTGGCCTTGAGCCGCAACAAGACCGCCATCCTGCACAGCGCCGAAGTGGAGCTGGAAGGCGACAGCTCGGTGCTGATGGACCTGGCTGCCGTGCTGCAGGACCTGGAACTGGACTGGGAATACGAGCTGTCACGCTGGATCGGCCCCGTCGCCACCCAGTTGATCAGCGGGCACCTGCGCAGCCGTTCGCGCTGGTACCAGCAGGGGTTTGCCAGCCTCAACCAGAACCTCGCCGAATACCTGAGCGAAGAATCGCGCACCCTGGTCGGAGAACGTGAGGCGCAAGCGCGCTTTCGTGAACTCGACAAGGCCAAAATCGACCTGGAACGCCTAGAGGCCCGCTTCGAGCGCCTAAGCCGTTCCCTTGATCCAAGCGATAACGCATGAAGCTGCTCGCCGTCCGCCGTTTGTTTCGTATCCAGCGCGTCGTAATCCGCTACCAACTCGATGACCTGCTGTTCGCCCTGCCCCTGCCGTGGTTCCTGCTGGCAGTGCGCTATGTGCTGCCGTGGCGCTGGTTGCCGCGCAAGAAGCTGGAGCTGAGCCGTGGCGCGCGCCTGCGCCTGGCGTTGCAGGATCTGGGGCCAATTTTCATCAAGTTCGGGCAGATCCTCTCGACCCGCCGCGACTTGCTGCCTGAAGACATCGCCGACGAGCTGATGCTGCTGCAGGACCGCGTGCCGCCGTTCGATTCGCAGCAGTCAATGGCGTTGATCGAAGAGCAACTGGGCAAGAAAATCAGCGAAGTCTTCAGCCGCTTCGACGTCGCGCCTCTCGCGTCGGCCTCTGTGGCCCAGGTCCACGCGGCGCAACTCAAGACCGGCGAAGAAGTGGTGGTGAAGGTGATTCGCCCGGGTCTCAAGCCGATCATCGGCCAGGACCTGGCGTGGCTGTTCATCCTCGCCCGCGCCGCCGAGCGTTTCTCGGCCGATGCGCGGCTGCTGCACCCGGTAGACGTGGTCGCCGACTACGAAAAGACCATCTACGACGAACTCGACCTGCTGCGCGAAGCCGCCAACGCCAGCCAGCTCAAGCGCAACTTTGAAGGCTCGCCGCTGCTGTACGTACCCCAAGTTTACTGGGACTGGTGCCGCCCCAAAGTGCTGGTGATGGAGCGTATCTACGGCGTGCAGGTCACCGACCTCGCGACCCTGGCCGACCAGCGCACCGACATGAAGATGCTCGCCGAGCGAGGCGTGGAGATCTTCTTCACCCAGGTGTTCCGCGACAGTTTCTTCCACGCCGACATGCACCCCGGCAACATCTTTGTCAGCACCGTGAACCCGTGGAGCCCGCAGTACATTGCGATCGACTGCGGCATCGTCGGCAGCCTGACCCCCGAAGACCAGGACTACCTGGCCCGCAACTTGTTCGCCTTCTTCAAGCGCGACTATCGCCGTGTGGCGCAGTTGCACATTGATTCAGGCTGGGTGCCGGCGGAAACCAAGCTCAACGAATTCGAAGCGGCGATCCGTACCGTGTGCGAGCCGATCTTTGAAAAACCGTTAAAAGATATTTCCTTCGGCCAGGTGCTGATGCGCCTGTTCCAGACCGCGCGACGCTTCAACATGGAAGTGCAGCCACAGCTGGTATTGCTGCAAAAAACCCTGTTGAACATCGAAGGACTGGGCCGCCAGCTGTACCCGGACCTGGACCTGTGGAACACCGCCCAGCCGTTCCTCGAACGCTGGATGCGCGAACGCATGAGCCCGAAAACCGTGCTGGGCAACCTGCATAGCCAGATGGAACAACTGCCGCACCTGGCCAACATGACCCGCGACCTGCTGGAGCGCATGTCCCAGCCCCACGCCAAGGACCCGGCGCCGCCCTGGAAGCAGCGCAAGGACGACTGGTTCCTGCGCCTGCTGGGTGCTGCGCACCTGGTCGGCGGGGTGATGCTGGCCATCGGTGGCCCGCTGAACCAACTGGGCCACTGGCCGGCTGGCATCATGGTCGCGGTGGGTGTTTATCTGATCGTGCGTCGATAGCCAATCCGGTTATACACTGTCGCAAATTGCCGGAGCCGAACATGAAAGACTGGCTGGACGAGATCAAATGGGACAGTGACGGCCTGGTGCCGGCCATTGCCCAGGACTACAAGACCGGGCGCGTGCTGATGATGGCCTGGATGAACCGCGAGGCCCTGAGCCTCACCGCCACTGAGCAGCGCGCCATCTATTGGTCACGCTCGCGTGGCAAACTGTGGCGCAAGGGCGAAGAGTCCGGGCACGTGCAGACCCTGCACGAGATGCGCATCGACTGCGACGCCGACGTGGTGATCCTCAAGGTCGAGCAGATCGGCGACATCGCCTGCCACACCGGCCGTCACAGCTGCTTCTATCGCGTGTTCGAGAACGGCGAATGGAAAGTTGTCGAGCCGGTGCTCAAAGACCCGCACGCCATCTACTCGGCAGGACACTAGACATGAGCGATACCCTGAACCGCGTGGCCCAGGTGCTGGAAGACCGCAAAGGCGCGGATGCCGACAGTTCCTACGTCGCCAGTCTGTACCACAAGGGTTTGAACAAGATCCTGGAGAAACTCGGCGAAGAATCCGTCGAGACCATCATTGCGGCCAAGGACGCGCAAATCAGCGGTGATTACAGCGATGTAATCTACGAGACCGCTGACTTGTGGTTCCATAGCCTGGTCATGCTCGCCCAACTGGGGCAGCATCCGCAGGCTGTGCTGGATGAACTGGACCGACGCTTCGGCTTGTCCGGGCATGCCGAGAAAGCCTCGCGCCCGTCGGCCTGAATAACCAAGACTAGAGGATTTGCAGCATGGGCATTTTTGACTGGAAACACTGGATCGTCATTCTGGTGGTGGTGGTACTGGTGTTCGGCACCAAGAAACTCAAGAATTTGGGCACCGACGTGGGCGAATCGATCAAGGGCTTCCGTAAAGCCATGAACGACGACGAGAAACCGGCCGACCCGGCTGTAAATCCGGTGCCTCCGGCGCAGCCTGTGCACCCGCAGGCCACCCAGCCGATCACCGAGCGCCGTACGTTCGACGTTCAGGCTGAGAAAGTCGAAGAGCCGACCCGCAAAGACTCGTGAGCACTGACTAATGTTTGGTATCAGCTTCTCTGAACTGCTGCTCGTCGGCCTCGTAGCCTTGCTGGTACTAGGGCCGGAACGCCTGCCCGGTGCAGCACGCACAGCCGGCCTGTGGATCGGGCGCCTGAAACGCAGTTTCAACGCCATCAAACAGGAAGTTGAACGGGAAATCGGCGCCGACGAGATCCGTCGGCAACTGCACAACGAGCACATTCTTTCGTTGGAACAGGAAGCCCGCAAGATTCTGTCACCGGTGCAGGAGCCCGCCAAACCGGCGGAGCCTGTGGCCCAAAACAGCATCGCGCCTGTTGCCGAAGCCGCCCCCGTGGCACCGATCGCGCCCACCGAGCCTGCGCCGACGCCCACCGCGTCGCCCGCGCCCCATGACCCTACATTGCCGCCGCGAGCCCCATGAGCGCTGATAAACCGGAAAACGACCAGCATATGCCGCTGGTCTCGCACCTCACCGAGCTGCGTACCCGCCTGCTGCGTTGCGTAGCGGCCATCTTCATCATCTTTGCCGGGTTGTTCGCCTTTACCCAGCAGATCTACACCTTCGTCTCCACGCCGCTGCGCCAGTACCTGCCGGCCGGTGCGACGATGATCGCCACCGACGTGTCGTCGCCGTTCCTCACGCCGTTGAAGCTGACCATGATGGTCTCGCTGTTCCTGGCGATCCCGGTGATCCTGCACCAGATCTGGGGCTTTATCGCGCCGGGCCTGTACAAGCATGAGAAGCGCATCGCCGTGCCGCTGCTGGTGTCGAGCATCCTGCTGTTCTACACCGGCATGGCATTCGCTTACTTCCTGGTGTTCCCGCTGATCTTCAAATTCTTCGCCGCCGCCACCCCGGCCGGCGTGGAAATGATGACCGACATCACCAGCTACCTCGACTTTGTGATGACGCTGTTCTTCGCCTTCGGCGTGGCCTTCGAAATCCCGGTGGCCGTGGTGCTGCTGGTATGGATCGGCGTGGTCAACGTGGCGTACCTGAAGAAGATCCGCCCGTACGTGATCATCGGCTGCTTCGTGGTCGGCATGATCCTTACGCCACCGGACATCTTCTCCCAGACCCTGCTGGCCGTGCCCATGTGGATGCTGTTCGAAATCGGCATCCTATTCAGCGGTTTGATCAGCAAGCGCGGCGAACACCCGGATGACCAGCCCGACGACGACCAGCCGCCAGCGACCCAGCCGTGAACCTGCTGCTCCTTGAAGAGGCCGACTTCATCGCGGCCGACCGTGTGGTGCTGCGTGATCGACGCCTGGTGCACATGCAGGAAGTCCACCGCGCCGCCGTCGGCGACAGCCTGCGTGTTGGCCGCATCGGTGGATTGATGGGCAATGCGCAACTGCTGCGCCTGGAAGCCACCGAAGCCGAGCTGCAAGTCAGCTTCGACCAGCCGCCACCGGCCAAGCTGCCACTGACCCTGCTGCTGGCCCTGCCACGCCCGAAGATGCTGCGTCGAGTGTTGCAGACCGTCGCCGCCATGGGCGTGCCCAAGGTGGTGCTGCTCAACAGCTACCGCGTCGAAAAGAGCTTCTGGCAAACCCCGTTCCTGGAACCCGAAGCGATTCGCGAGCAATTGATCCTCGGCCTGGAACAGGCGCGGGACACGGTGCTGCCCGAGATCATCATCGAAAAACGCTTCAAGCCGTTCGTCGAAGACCGCCTGCCGGCACTGGTTGAAGGCACCCTGGGCCTGGTCGGTCATCCTGGCGACTATCCAGACTGCCCCCGCGGCCTCGACGAGCCAGTGACCCTGGCGATTGGTCCCGAGGGCGGCTGGATTCCCTACGAAGTGGACCTGCTGGCCAAGGCCGGGTTGCAGCCGGTACAACTCGGCGCCCGCATCCTGCGCGTCGAAACCGCCGTCACCGCCCTGCTCGCCCGCTTGTTCTAACCCCGCTTACTCCAGATGGATGGGCTTTTTGTGGTGAGCGGGCTTGCCCCGCGCTGGGCTGCGCAGCGGCCCCAACAAGGACGCCGCAGTGTATCAGCAAGAGAGCGATGCCTGGGTTTAGGGCGGCTCCGCCACCCAGCGCGGGTCAAGCCCGCTCACCACACAAACCCTCTCCGACATTCGACCTTGTTGCTACAGAACTCACCTACGCTGCCGATAAGCTCTTAATAAGTCCAAGCCTTGTTCCAGGGGAGTTCGCAGCATGTATCGTTGGTTAGCCGAAAAGCTGGGGAATGTCAGCGTCAAAACCAAACTCGGCGTGGGCTTCGGCCTGGTGTTGCTGCTCACGTTGATGATCACCTTCACCGGCTGGACCGGCCTAGGCGACGTGATCAGTCGCGGTGACAAACTGGGCTATATCTCCAGCCTCAACGGCCTGACCAAGGACTTGCGCCTGGCGCGCCTGGACTTCGAAATGCGGCGCGGCGAACAAGGCACCGACGCGGTCAATAGCCTGATCGCCAAGCTGGACAGTGGCCTCAAAACCGCCGCCGACCTGATCGAGCAACCCGGCGACAAGGCCCTTGTGGAACAGCAACAAGACGCCTTGAACCAATACAAAAAGGCCTTTGCCGCCATGGTCCAGGCCGGGCTCAAACGCGAAGGTGCGCGCAGCAAACTGGGCGACACCGCCGACAACGCCGTGGCGAAGGTCAGCGAGGTCGAGAAAAGCCTGCTGCAAGGTGACAGCGTCACGCAGTTCAACAGCGTGGTCGACCTGAGCAAACTGATTCAGCAAGCGCGCTTCCAAGTGCGCGGCTATACCTACAGCGCCAAAGTCGAGGCTGAACAACCGGCCCTCGACGCCATTGATAACGCGGTGAAGAAAATCACCGAGCTGGAAGGCCAACTGCCCGCGCAGTACCAAGCCAATCTGCAGGAGGCCAGCACCTCGTTGCAAGCCTACCGCGCGGCCGTCAGCCAGTACCGTGACTCCCAGACCGCTGCCGCCGAGGCGCTGAAAGTCATGAGCGCCCAGGGCGACATCCTGCTAGCTCACAGCGAAAAACTCACCACCTCGCAAACGGTGGTGCGCGATACCGACGCCGCGCAGGCCAAACAACTCTTGCTGCTGGCGACCGTGCTGGCGCTGATCTTCGGCTTGGTGGCCGCCTGGGCGATCACGCGCCAGATCGTCATCCCGCTGAACCAGACTCTCAAGGTGGCGGAGCGCGTCGCCTCCGGCGACCTGAGCCACAACCTGACCTCCACACGCCAGGACGAACTGGGCCAACTGCAACGGGCCATGCAAAGCATGACCGTCGGCCTGCGCGAGCTGATAGGCGGTATCAGCGACGGCGTCACTCAGATCGCCAGCGCTGCCGAGCAATTGTCGGCCGTGACCGAACAGACCAGCGCCGGGGTCAATAGCCAGAAGGTCGAGACCGACCAGGTCGCCACCGCCATGAACGAAATGGCCGCCACTGTGCAGGAAGTCGCGCGCAACGCCGAGGAAGCCTCTGAAGCCGCCGTAGCGGCTGACCAACAGGCCCGAGAAGGCGACAAGGTCGTCGGCGAAGCCATCGCCCAGATCGAACGCCTGGCCACCGAGGTGGGTAACTCCACGGTCGCCATGGGCGACCTGAAGCGCGAAAGCGACAAGATCGGCAGCGTGCTCGATGTGATCAAGTCCGTCGCCCAGCAAACCAACCTGCTGGCCCTCAACGCCGCGATTGAAGCTGCGCGCGCCGGGGAAGCCGGGCGTGGCTTCGCCGTGGTGGCGGACGAGGTGCGTAGCCTGGCCCAGCGCACGCAGAAGTCCACCGAAGAGATCGAAGAGCTGATCGTTGGCCTGCAAAGCGGCACCCAGCAAGTAGCGACCATCATGGACAACAGCCGCGGCCTGACCGACAGCAGCGTCGAACTGACCCGTCGTGCCGGCAGCGCCCTGGCGAGCATCACCCGCACGGTCTCGACCATCCAGGCGATGAACTCGCAGATCGCCACCGCCGCCGAGCAGCAAAGCGCGGTGGCTGAAGAGATCAACCGCAGCGTGTTGAACGTGCGTGATGTGTCGGAGCAGACCTCGTCAGCCAGTGAAGAAACCGCCGCGTCCAGTGCAGAACTGGCCCGCCTGGGGATTTATCTGCAAACGCTGGTGGGGCGCTTCCGGATCTGAGCCACACTTTATGAAACGTCCTACGTAGTTATCAGCCCAGCAGTGTGCCGAATCGAATTAGCGTTTCCTTAGTTGCGAAACGCTTCTTCAGATTCGGAGGCCACCATGTTTTCTCTGCTGGTCAATGCCAGCGTCCGCCTCAAGCCCGCACAGGAACAGGCTATAGGACCTGACGCAGGAAGGCCTGGGCCCGTGGGTCCTTCGGCGCATCGAAGAACGCGGCCGGGGCAGCGTCTTCCAACAGTTTGCCATGGTCGAAGAACAGCACCCGGTCAGCCACTTCACGGGCAAAGCCCATTTCGTGGGTGACGCAGACCATGGTCATGCCTTCCAAGGCCAGGGTCTTCATCACGTCCAGCACTTCGCCGACCATTTCCGGGTCCAGCGCCGAGGTCGGCTCGTCGAACAGCATGACCTTGGGGTCCATCGCCAGAGCCCGGGCAATCGCGACGCGCTGCTGCTGCCCACCGGACAAGCGTGATGGAAACTCGTTGGCCTTCTGCGCGATTCCGACCTTTTCCAGCAATGCCAGGGCCTTGGCCTCGCGTTCCTTCTTGCTGCGCTTGCGCACGACTTTTTGCGCCAGGCACAGGTTTTCCAGCACCGTCATGTGGGGGAACAGGTTGAAATGCTGGAACACCATACCGACTTCGCGGCGATAGGCGTTCACGTCGGTTTTTGGATCAGCCAGTTGCAGGCCGTCGATGCTCACCGAACCCGAGTCGAATTCTTCCAGGCCATTGAGGCAGCGCAGGAAGGTGGACTTGCCGGAGCCGGACGGGCCAATCACCACCAGCACTTCGCCTTTGGCTACCTGGGTGGTCACGTTGTCGACCGCACGGACCACATGGCCACGGGTATCGAAGACTTTTACCAGATCGCGGACTTCAATCACTTTGCGCGAGCCTCCGCTCAAGCCGGCTGGCCATTTTCGACAGCGGCAGGTTGATCAGCAGGTACAGGCCTGCGACGCAGAACAGAATTTCAAACGGCGAGAACGAGGTGGTGATCACTTCGCGGCCGCTTTTGAGCAGTTCGGTAATCGCAATCACCGAGACCAGCGAAGTGTCTTTTACCAGGCTGATAAATTGCCCGGCCAATGGTGGCAACACGCGCTTGAACGCTTGCGGCAGTACCACATGGCGCATCGACTGGCTCGCGCTCAGGCCCAAGGACCGCGCGGCTTCATTCTGGCCGCGGGTGATGGACTGCACACCAGCGCGCACGATTTCCGCTACATAAGCGCCGGTAAACAGCGACAGTGCGGCGATCCCGGCAAATTCCCGGGACAGGTTGAGCACCGTGCCGATAAAGAAATAGAAAATGAAGATTTGCACCAATAGCGGCGTACCGCGCACCAGCTCGACGTAGATCGTCGACAGATCTCGCAAGGTCGGGTTGCTGGACAACCGGCACAAGCCGGTCGCCAAACCGATTGCCAGGCCCAGGATGCCCGATACCACCGACAGCCACAACGTGGTCCACAACCCCCACATCAGCGGGCCCAGCGCCCAATGGCGGGTCACGCCCACCACGTCGCCTTCGGCCACATCGTCGCCACGCGCCACTTGCAGGCTGTTGTCGGCAACGGTCAGCTTCTGCTCGGCGCCTGCGTCGTTGCGCAGGGTCACTTCGGCGACATCGCCTTTGCGTACCAACTCGACAACGGTGGAGATATCAGCGGCGCGCTGGGAAGTTTCAGCCTGGTAGGCGAAGTACTGCGGCACGCGGTTCCAGCGCCACTCGTAGGACATCAACGAGGTGGCGTAGTACAAGGCGCCAGCCAGGCCGACCAGCACGACCACAGTCAGCAGGTGCCAGGGCCATTGGGCTTTTTTCTGTTTCATTTCAACTCTCGGAGTGTGTCGCACTTGTAGGAGCGAGCTTGCTCGCGAAAAACCTGAGAGCGCCACGGGATGTCAGGTTTCCCGCGTCATCGTTGGCGATATTCGCGAGCAAGCTCGCTCCTACAGGTTCTGGATCAGCGCTTATTCCATGTCCTTGAGCCACTCGGAGCTCTTGAACCACTTGTCATGGATGCGATCGTAGGTGCCGTCGTTACGGATCTGGTGCAGGAAGTTGTTGATGAAGTTGATGCTGTCGTAGTCGCCTTTTTTCAGGCCGAACGCCAGGGGTTCGAAGGTGAAGGGTTCTTCGAGGTATACCAGCTTGCCGTTACCGACTTTCTTCTCGGCAACCACGTTGTAAGGCGCGTCATACACAAAGGCATCGGCCTTGCCGTTGACCACGTCCAGCACGCCTTCCTGCTCGTTGTCGTAGCCGTGGTACTTGGCTTTGGAGATCAGCTTCTTGGCGACCATCTCACCGGTGGTGCCGAGCTTGGAGGTCAGGCGGTATTTCTCGTCGTTCAGGTCTTTGTAGGACTTGATAGTGCCTTCCAGCTCCTTGCGGATCAGCAGGGTCTGGCCGACCACGATGAAGGGTTCGCTGAAGTTCAGGCGCAGGTTGCGTTCCTGGGTCAGGGTCATGCCGCTGCCGATCATATCGAACTTGTTGGTCAGCAGCGCCGGGATGATGCCGTCGTAGCCGGTGGAGATCGGTTCGAACTTGACGCCCATGGACTTGGCCATGGCCTTGAGGATGTCCACTTCGAAACCGATGATTTCGCCGCGCTTGTTGGTCATCTGGAACGGCATGTAGGTCGGGTCCATGCCGACTTTCAGCGTGCCGCGCTTGACCGCATCATCGATGGCGCCGGCCTGGGCCGCATTGACCGCGACCAGCGCGGTGACGCCTAGCAGCAGCATCGAAAGATACTTTTTCATCATCAAGTCCCCTGAACGATTCTTATAAGGTCGGCGCGCAAACGGGCTGCACCATTTCGGGGTGCGATCCTAACCCACTCGTCTGCTGTCACAAAGGTTTCACGGCTATTTGTTATCGGCGTATGTCGGAAAAGCCCCCACGACAGGACAGCAAAGGGCAGGCGTAGACACGTGCAGGGGCGATTGAAGCAACGGTTTGATATGTAAGCAGTTATGACTTTCAGTCGATCTCTGCCAGCCAGGCAGTGTCTTTAAACCACTTATCGTGAAGATGATCGTAGGTGCCGTCCTGGGCAATCTGGTTGAGGAAATGGTTAATCCAATTGAGGCTGTCGAAATCACCTTTTTTCAAGCCAAATGCCAGGGGTTCAAACGTGAAAGGTTGCTCAAGCGCCAGTAGGGTGCCGTTCTCCGCGCGACTCAGGGCGATCAGGTTGTAGGGCGCGTCATGAATAAAGGCATCGGCCTTGCCTTGTACCACTTGGCGTACTCCTTCCTCCGGTGTTGAAAAACTGCTGAGTCGGGCCGCCCCTAGAAACCGTCGCGCGGCCGCCTCGCCGGTAGTGCCTTCGGTAGCGGCGATCCGGTAGCTGGCGTCATCCAGGTCTTCCACACTGCTCACCTTGCCCGCCAGGCGTGGGTGCAGCAACGCGGACTGGCCGACCACAATGAACGAATCGCTGAAGTTCAGCTTGAGGTTGCGCTCTTGGGTGATGGTCATACCGCTGCCGATCAGGTCGAACTTCTTCGCCTGCAACCCCGCTACCAGTTCGGTGTAAGGCACCGCGACCAGCTCAAGCTCCACACCCAACGCTTGGCTCATGACGTTGAGCAGGTCGATTTCAAAGCCGACGATGCGGCCCTGTTTGTCGGTCATTTCGAAGGGCACATAGGTGGGCGTAGTGCCGACCTTCAGCACGCCGCGTCGAACGGCGTCGTCAATCGCGCCGGCCTGCGCCAACCCCGTGTGAATCAATGCGGCAGCGCTTAGCAGCAGTGCCAGACAATAGCCTTTGCTCATAAATACCCCTGTGGCAAGTCCAAATCCGGGGCGATGCTAACTCAGTCACAGGCACGGCAATACGCCTCGAACAAGGGTCTTTTGTTTCGAAAAAACAAGAGCTTGGCGTAAGGAAGGAAGAAGGGGAAAACGCTGTAGGACCAGCGCTTCGAACACCCCCGAGGAGAACCCTCGGGGGCGTCTGAATCAGGCCGGTTGGGCCTGGGACGACAACGGTTGCAGTGGCAGCAACGGCGCGTGCGGATCAGCCTTGATCGAGTCACGCCAGGCGGCGAGCCACTCGACATGGCCTTCGTTCCAGACGTGCTCATGCAGGCGCGCCAGGGCGACCGGGTCGCTCAGCAGGGCCAGGCGTTCGCCGTTGTTGAGGCCAGCGGGGCCGACTTTCAACGCGTGACGCACACGTTCGGTACGCAGGTACTCGATCGGCTCGGCCTCACGGTGACGCGACGTCGCCAGGGCACAGGCAAGGGCGTTCTGCTGTGGGTCGACCACCGAACGCACGAAGCCGTCGTTCAGCGCGTGCCAACGGTTTTCGTGAGTGTACAACTCGGTCGACAGCAAGGCCTGCGGCGGATTGTATTCCTCGGGGATCAGGAACAGGCTCTCGTCGCGGGACTTGAGGCCCAGCCCGACACGGCTGGAGATCACCGAGACCGGGATCGACAGCATCAGCGAACCCACGATCGGCACCAACCACCACAGGAAGCTCGGGTTCAACCACACTACCAACAGGGCCCACAGGAAGCCCAGCACGGTTTGCGGACCGTGGCGCTTGACCGCTTCGCTCCATGGGGTGGAGTCGTCGTCACGCTGCGGCGAGTTCCAGGTTGCGGCCCAGCCGAGGAACGCGGCGAGCACGAAACGGGTGTGGAAAATCATCCGCACCGGCGCCAGCAGCATGGAGAACAGCATCTCCAGCAGCATCGACAAGGTCACCTTGAACTTGCCGCCGAACTCTTTCGCGCCCTTGGCCCAGATCAGGATGATGCTCAGCAGTTTCGGCAGGAACAGCAGCACGATGGTGGTAGAGAACAGCGCCACCGCCTTGTCCGGATGCCATTGCGGCCACAGCGGGTACAACTGGCGTGGTGCCATGAAGTACTGCGGCTCCATCAGGGTATTCACCGCCAGCAACGCCGTGGACAGCACCAGGAACAGGAACCACAACGGCGCCGACAGGTAAGACATCACGCCGGTCAGGAACACCGCACGGTGCACCGGGTGCATGCCCTTGACCAGAAACAGGCGGAAGTTCATCAGGTTACCGTGGCACCAACGACGGTCACGCTTGAGTTCGTCCAACAGGTTCGGCGGCAACTCTTCGTAGCTGCCCGGAAGGTCGTAGGCAATCCACACGCCCCAGCCGGCACGGCGCATCAGCGCAGCTTCAACGAAGTCGTGGGACAGAATGGAACCGGCGAACGCGCCTTTGCCCGGCAACGGCGCCAGGGCGCAGTGCTCGATGAACGGCTTCATGCGGATGATTGCGTTGTGACCCCAGTAGTGGGATTCACCCAGTTGCCAGAAGTGCAGGCCGGCGGTGAACAGCGGGCCATACACGCGGGTAGCGAACTGCTGCATGCGCGCATACAGGGTGTCCATGCCCGACGCACGCGGCGCGGTCTGGATGATCCCCGCATCCGGCGTGGCTTCCATCAAACGTACCAGGCTGGTCAGGCATTCGCCGCTCATCACGCTGTCCGCGTCGAGCACAACCATGTACTTGTATTCACCGCCCCAGCGACGGCAGAAGTCGTCGAGGTTGCCGCTCTTACGCTTTACGCGACGGCGGCGACGGCGATAGAAGATCTTGCCGAAACCACCGGCCTCGCGGCACACGTCGAGCCAGGCTTGCTGTTCGGCGATGCAGATGTCGGCGTCATTACTGTCGCTGAGCACGAAGAAATCGAAGCGATCCAGATCACCCGTGGCGGCGACCGACTCGAACGTCGCACGCAAACCGGCGAATACCCGAGGCACGTCTTCGTTGCAGATCGGCATCACCAACGCGGTACGGGCATCTTTCGGAATGGGCTCGTCACCGGCACTTTTACCGGAGATGCGGTATTTATCATGACCGGTCAGCAGTTCCAGGAAGCCCATCAACGCAGTCCAGAAACCGGCTGACACCCAGCAGAACAAGATCCCGAACATAATCAGGATGCTGGTTTGCAGGGCGTAAGGCAGTACCTGGGTAGCCGTTTGCAGCAGGGTCTGGTTGCGGATTTCGTCGAAGTCGACCAGCGACCAACCCTGGTACGGCATGATGCCTTTCATGTACCAACCGGCAACGATGGTCTGGCCGAGCATCAGCACCAGCAGGATGTAACGACGGATCGAACCGACCGTACGCCAGCGCGCGGCCGGCAATACACGCTCATCCTTCGGCGGCGCCGGAGGATTGCTGCGCCCGGTGATACGGCGCCAGCCGCGCACCAGGATATTGGTGCGCCACGGCTCCGGCACCACGCGGGTACGACGGATCGGCGGCGTGGCCTTCAAGCACACGCGACCGGCGGCGTCGACCGCCAGCATTTCGGCGTCTTGCAGCTCTTCGGCAGTGTTGAGGGTCAATCGGCGGCCAACCGACGCCTGGGCGGCATCGACCGGCGCATCGAAGGTCGACGACGACAAGCGTTCGTGCAACTCGGTGAAGGATGTGCAACCCGCCAGTTCGGCGCGCTGCTCAGCGGTCATCGGTAGATGCGCCAGATACTCCTGCAGAGTTTCTGGCTGGACTTGAGAATTACTCATCGGCAGGCAACTGGTAGCTCCAGGTTTCGGTCAGGACTTGTTCGGTCTTGATCGGCTCCGGTGTGGCTGGGGCAGCTTCTGGCTGCTTGGCTTCCTTGTCTTTCGCGTCTTTCTTGGCCTGTTTCTCGTGCTGCTTGGCCAGGACCTTGTCAGCCTTGAGCACGTGGCTGGAATCCTGCTCAGGAGCGGGCGGCGGAACGTCCTGCACCAGTGCAGCGCGCATTTCGGTCGGCTTGCCTGCGTCCTTGATCTTCATGCGCAGGGTCAGGCGCCAGCCTTTCGTGTGTTCGTTGTAGCGCACACTGTTTTCAACCAGTTCGGCGTTGTCGCTGACACTCACTTGGCTGCGCACCGGGGCATCCGATGGCAGGGCCTTGAGGGATGGGCCCTCGAAGTCCACCAGGTAGGCCACGCTGCCGTCAGGCTGGCGGATCAGGTTGGATTGCTTCACGTCACCGGTAGAACGCAGGGTTTGCTTGACCCAGGCGCTGTCGCTCGGGTGCAGGGACTTTTCGTCCATGGTCCAGTGCAGGCGGTAGGAAACATCCAGTGGCTTGCCGACTTCAGGCAGCTCGGCCGGGCTCCAGAACGCAACGATGTTGTCGTTGGTTTCGTCGGCGGTTGGGATTTCCACCAGGTTGACGGTGCCTTTGCCCCAGTCGCCCTCAGGCTCGATCCAGGCGCTTGGGCGCTTGTCGTAGTTGTCGTCGAGGTCTTCGTAGTGGCTGAAGTCGCGACCGCGTTGCAGCAGGCCGAAACCTTTCGGGTTCTCTACGGTGAAGTTGCTGACCGACAGGTGTTTCGGGTTGTTCAGTGGGCGCCAGATCCACTCGCCGTTGCCGGCATGGATCGACAGACCGCTGGAGTCGTGCAGTTCACGACGGTAGTTCAGCACTTTGGAAGGCTGGTTCGCGCCGAACAGGTACATGCTGGTCAACGGGGCGACGCCCAGCTTGCTGACCTTGTCACGCAGGAACATCTGGGATTTCACGTCGACAATGGTGTCGGTGCCCGGACGCAGGATCAGGCGATAAGCGCCAGTAGCCCGCGGGGAATCCAGCAAGGCAAAGATCACCAATTGTTTCTCACCCGGCTTTGGACGCTCGATCCAGAACTCGGTGAACCGCGGGAACTCTTCCCCGGACGGCAATGCGGTGTCGATCGCCATGCCACGGGCAGACAGGCCATACGCCTGGCCCTTGCCGACCACGCGGAAGTAGCTCGCGCCCAGCATGGTCATGATTTCGTCTTGCTTGTCGGCCTTGTTGATCGGGTACAGCACACGGAAGCCGGCATAACCCAGCTGTTCGGTGGCTTTAGGATCAAACTTCACGTCGCCAAAATCGAAGCGCGTCGGGTCGTACTTGATTTCCTGGACGCTGTCGGCGGTGACTTCGTTGATTTTCACCGGTGTATCGAAGTGCATACCCTGGTGATAGAAGGACAGCTTGAACGGGGTGTTCTGATCAGCCCACTCGGCTTTTTCGTTGCGGAAACGAATCTTCTGGTAGTCCGCGAACTTCATTTCACGGAATTCGTTCGGCAGATTGCTGCGCGGAGCTTCGTATTTCTGCCCGGCCAGCTCTTTTGCCTTGGCCGACACATCATCCAGACTGAATGCCCACAGTTGACCCGCGCCGAACAGGCAAAACAGGGCGGAGCCCGTCACCAGTGCGTTTCGTAACCGTTTGGCAGACAATTTTGGTGCATTACAGGGACTAACAATCACGAGCAACCCTCGCCGAAAACAGATCAAAAAACCAACGGCCAGCTATCTATATGCCAGGTTGGCGAGCATTGTTCCGACTCCCCTGGGGCAAAATGATTCCCCATTGGCGATCGGACAAGTCTCTACCTAAGTCAAAAATGGACCAAACAACGCTGATCCCCGTAGCGCGCGATTATCTAGTAGCCCGCGAGACAACGCATCAGGGACAACGAAGTATTTGTAGCGAAACCCTGCGTTTTTAGGCATTAAAAGTCGTTTTTAATACATTCACGTCTGCAAGAGGAAGGTCACAGGGCCATCATTGACCAAATGCACCTGCATATCGGCGCCAAAACGCCCTGACGCCACCTTGCCATGCAATTGTTGCGCTTGTAACAGCAAGTGATCAAAAAGCGCTGCTCCCAAGGCCGGCGGGGCCGCTGTGGAGAAGCTCGGCCGCAGCCCGCTCTTGGTATCGGCCGCCAAGGTGAACTGCGACACCAGCAGCAAACCGCCGTCGATATCCTTCAACGACAGGTTCATCTTGCCTTCGTCGTCACTGAACACCCGATAGTTCAACAGCTTGTGTAACAGCTTATCGGCACTCTCCGGCGTATCCGCAGGCTCGACGGCCACCAGCACCAGCAAACCCTGGTCGATGGCGCCGACGATTTCGCCCGCCACCTCGACTCGGGCGCCGCGCACCCGTTGCAGCAGACCCTTCATGCTTCTTCAGGCGGCAGGTCGAGCAAGCGCCGTGCCATCTCACTGGTCGCACGCACCAAGGCATCGGTGATGCCGGGTTCGGACGCCGCATGGCCGGCCTCGCGAATCACCTGCAACTCACTGTTGGGCCACGCCTGGTGCAACGCCCAAGCGTTATCCAAAGGGCAAATCATATCGTAGCGCCCGTGGATGATTACGCCAGGCAGATGGGCGATCTTGTGCATATCGCGGATCAGCTGGTTGGGCTCCAGAAACGAGTTGTTGGTGAAGTAGTGGCACTCGATCCGCGCGATGGACAGGGCGCGTTGCGGCTCGGAAAACCGCTCCACATGCTGTGGGCTCGGGCACAGGCCAAGCATGCGCCCTTCCCAGCCGGACCAGGCCTTGGCCGCGTGCATCTGGGCGATCTGATCGTTGCCGGTGAGGCGCTTGTGGTAGGCCGCGATCATGTCGTGGCGCTCTTCCGGCGGGATCGGCGCGAGGTAGTCCTGCCAGTAATCAGGGAACAGGCGGCTCGCCCCTTCCTGATAAAACCAGTGAATGTCCTGCGGACGTGCCAGGAAAATGCCGCGCACAATCAGGCCGAGCACCCGCTCCGGATGGGTTTGCGCGTAGGCCAGGGCCAGGGTCGAGCCCCAGGAACCGCCGAACAGTACCCACTTGTCGATGCCCAGGTGCTCGCGGATGCGCTCTAGGTCGGCGACCAGGTCCCAAGTGGTGTTGTTTTCCAGGCTGGCGCGCGGGGTGGAGCGCCCGCAACCACGCTGGTCGAACGTAACGATGCGGTACAGGTTCGGGTCGAAATAGCAGCGGCTCTGGGCATCACAACCGGCACCAGGGCCACCATGGATGAAGACAACGGGCAAACCTTCGGGGGAGCCACTTTCGTCGACGTACAGCGTGTGGGTGTCATCGACAGCCAGATCGTGCCGGGCGTGGGGTTTGATCTGCGGGAACCAAGTCTGCATTGCGCGCTCCGTAAGGGGTCGGGTTCATCCCTGGGGGGACGTCTTTTATTTTGCCGTCTGGCACTATAAACCCGAATTGTGCAATGAGCATGTCCTAGAGCGCTTAGACCTGTGTCAGCCCTTCGCTCCCCAGGTAATCCAGCAGGTAATCGTAGAGCCGGTCCACTTCCGGCACCTGCCGCCGCGCCCGAAGGCAGCCGTGCACCAGGCCTTTGCCGGGATACAGCACGGTGGCTACGCCCGCCGCTTGCAGGCGTTCAGCGTAAAGCATGCCGTCGTCGCGCAGCGGGTCGAACTGGGCCACGGCGATGAACGCCTTGGGCAAACCGCTGAAGTCTGCGGCCAGCAGCGGCATGGCGTAGGGCGACGGTTTGCCGCTGCCCTGCAGGTACAGCGCCAAGTAGCAGTCGGTGTCGGCGCTGCTGAGCAGGGGCGCGTCCATGCAGTCACCCCGCGATGGCAGGTCGGAGGGACCGCCCAACCCCGGATAGATCAAGACTTGGGCTCGCGGCAACGGTTGCCCGTCGTCACGCAATCCCGTACACAATGCTGCCGCCAGGTTGCCGCCCGCACTGTCGCCCATGACCGCCATACGCTGCACGTCGATGGCATAGGGCCCCTGCCCTGCCTGGATTGCCTGCCACACGGCACGACAATCCTCGTAGGCGGCCGGGAACGGGTGTTCAGGCGCCAGCCGATAATCAATGGCGATCACCAAGACTTGCAAGGCCGTGGCCAGTTCGAAGCAGATGAAATCGTGGGAATCCAGGTCGCCGACCACCCAGCCGCCGCCGTGCATATAAAGGAGGCATGGCCAGCCGTCAGCAGGCACCGGCGCGGCCGGCAGATAACTGCGCACGCCTACGCCGGCCAAGGCGAAGTCCTCGACCTGCAAGCTTTCTGGTTTCGGCGGGGTAAACGCCTGGCACATGCGGTCGTAATTTTGACGTAAGCCTGCCAGCGAAGAGTCCTCGCTGGTGAAGGACTCCGTCTTCTCCACGAACGCTGCCAACTCAGGCGAAATAGGGTATCGACTCATTTCAAACTCGCCTGGACCGCCGTGGCACCGTCGCTGCCATCAAACGCCTTGACCCCAGCCAGCCAGCGCTGCAAATCCTCGGGATGGTCACGCAACCATTGCTTGGCCACATCCTGCGGCGACTTTCGCTCCATGATCGGCACCATCAACTGGCTTTCCTGGGCGGCGGTGAAGGTGAGGTTCTCCAACAAGCGATTGGCGTTGGGGCAGCGTTCGGCAAAATCCGGCGCGGTGACGGTGGAGACGGTGGCGCGGCCTTCGTCGGGGCCGAACACGTCTTCACTGCCGGTGAGGTACGCCATCTTCATATTGATGTTCATCGGGTGCGGGGTCCAACCGACGAACACTACAAACTCCTTGCGATTCACCGCCCGCTGCACCGCTGCCAGCATTCCGGCTTCACCGGAAGCCACCAGCTTGAAGCCGCCGAGGCCGAAGTGGTTGGTGTCGATCATTTTCTGGATATCGGTATTGGCGCCGCTGCCTGGCTCGATCCCATAGATCTTGCCGCCCAGCTTATCCCTGAAGCGGGCGATGTCGGCGAAAGTCTTCAAGCCTGCGTCGGCCACGTATTGCGGCACGGCCAGGGTGGCCTGGGCGTCGGCGAGGCTAGGCGTATCGAACACATTGACCTGCTTGGCCGCCAGGAACGGCGCGATATTGTTGTCCATCGCCGGTTTCCAGTAGCCGAGGAAGATATCCAGGCGTTTGTCGCGGATGCCGGCAAAGATGATCTGCTGCACGGCGCTGGTCTGTTTGCTGTCGTAGCCGAGGCCATTGAGCAACACGTCGGCCATACCGGAGGTGGCGACCACGTCAGTCCAACTGACCACGCCCATGCGGATGTTCTTGCAGGAGGCCGGCTCAGCGGCCATGGCGTGTGCACTGAACAGTGCGGCGCCGATAAGGCTCAACAAGGTTTTTTGCATGGGGGGTGGTCTCACTTGGCTGTTGTTATTCCACAACCTTAACCAGTGGAGCCTGAGTCAACACGAACTGGGGCGACGGGCAGTTGCACTGGGGCGACTGTGCGGCCGTCATCGCGGGCAAGCCCGCTCCCACATTTTGACCGTGTGAACCCGATTCAATGTGGGAGCTGGCTTGCCTGCGATAGCTATTTCAGCCGTAACGCTGTTGCCCCCATGCTAACAACCCGTCGAGCAATTGCTTGAGCACCACCCGCGTCGGTTCGGCCAGATCTGGTCGATAACGGAACGGCTCAACTTCTTCCATGTAGGTGCTCTGGCACAACTCCAGCTGCACCGCGTGGATATCCTGGGCCGGGTCACCGTAATGCCGGGTGATGTGGCCGCCCTTGAAGCGCCCGTTGAGTACGTGGGTGTACTGCGGATGCGTGGCGCAGATGGCTTCCAACTGGCTGGCCAACGTTGGATCACAGGCGGCGCCGTTGAAGGTGCCGAGGTTGAAGTCCGGCAACTTGCCGTCGAACAGGTGCGGGATCACCGAGCGGATCGAGTGCGCATCAAACAACAGTGCATAGCCAAACTCAGCCTTGAGCCGCGCCAGCTCTTCTTGCAGGGTTCGGTGATACGGGCCCCAGATTTTTTGCAGGTAGGTCACGCGCTCTTCTTCAGACGGCTCATGCCCTTCACGAAACAAGGGCACGCCATCGAACAGCGTCGCCGGGAAGAGGCCGGTGGTGGCGCCGGCATATAACGGCTTGTCGTCGGATGGCCGGTTCAGGTCGATCACAAACCGTGAATATTCAGCCGACAAGGTGCTGGCACCCAGTGCATCGGCAAAGTCATACAGCGCAGGAATGTGCCAGTCGGTGTCCGGCAGGCTTTGCGCCTCGGGGATCAACCCTGCCTCGACAGCAGGCGTCAGGCGCAGGCCGGCGTGAGGCATGCTGATCAGCAGCGGCACACGGCCTTGTTTGAAGTTCAGAACCTTATCCACGAGCAGTACTCCTCAAACAGTGACGTCGACGCCATGGCGTACGACGCGTTTATCCAGCTCGCCGCCCAGCCAATAGGCCAGGTCTGCGGGACGATCAATCTGCCAAGCGACGAAGTCCGCCACCTTGCCCACTTCCAGGGAGCCGTGGGTGTCGCCCATGCCCAACGCAGTGGCGGCATGTTGCGTGGCGCCGGCCAGGGCTTCTTCCGGGGTCATGCGGAACAGGGTGCAGGCCATATTCAGCATCAGACGCACCGACAGCGCTGGCGAGGTGCCGGGATTGAGGTCGCTGGCGATGGCAATCTTCACGCCGTGCTTGCGCAGGGCGTCCATCGGCGGCAACTGGGTTTCGCGCAGGAAGTAGAACGCGCCCGGCAGCAAGACCGCGACGGTGCCGGCGGCAGCCATGGCGATGGCGTCTTCTTCGGTCATGAATTCCAGGTGATCCGCCGACAGCGCGTGGTAACGCGCGGCCAGGCTGGAGCCGTGCAGCGACGAAAGCTGCTCGGCGTGCAACTTCACCGGCAGGCCCAGTTGCTGGGCGACTTTGAACACGCGCTCAACCTGCTCGGTGGAAAACGCCAGGTATTCACAAAACGCATCCACCGCGTCCACCAGCCCTTCCGCCGCCAGGGCCGGCAGCATTTCGATGCAGATGTGCTCGATGTAGTCGTCGGCGCGGTCCTTGTATTCCGGCGGCAACGCGTGGGCCGCCAGGCACGTGGCGCGCACGCTGACCGGCAGCGCTTCACCGAGGCGACGGGCTACGCGCAGCATTTTGCGTTCATTGGCCAGGTCCAGGCCGTAGCCGGACTTGATCTCTACGGTGGTCACGCCGTCCCGTAGCAGACTGCGCAGGCGCTTTTCAGCGCTGGCAAACAGTTCATCTTCCGTCGCCGCACGGGTGGCACGCACAGTGCTGGCAATACCGCCGCCCTTGGCCGCGATCTCGGCGTAGCTCACGCCTTCGAGGCGCTGCTCGAACTCGCCGCTGCGGTTACCGCCAAACACCGTATGGGTGTGGCAGTCGATCAGGCCGGGGGTGACCCACGCGCCTTGCAGGTCATGCACCTGGGCGTAATCCGCCGTGGGTGCCTGGCTGCGGGGGCCGATCCACTCGATGAGCGAACCGACGGTCACCATGGCGGCATCCTCGATGATCGAGTATTTTCCCTGTGCCATGGTTGCGACGTGGCAGTGTTGCCAAAGCGTTTTCATCAACGCCTCCCTAGATTAACGATGAGACAAAGCCGGGTCGTAATGGACCTTGGCCGCTTGCCCGGCAGCGGGCTTGACCCACAGCAGGTAAGCCACCACCAGCAGCACGATCCACACAGCACCGACCAGCAAAGCGGCCTGGGTGTCCGGGAAGTAACCCAGCACGCCAAACACGAACAGCATGAACACAATGGCGGCCGCCGGCGCATAGGGCCAGAACGGCACGGGGAATTTCAGTTCGGCCACCTGCTCTTTAGTCATCGAACGGCGCATGGCGACCTGGGTGAACAGGATCATCAGCCACACCCACACGGTGGCGAAGGTGGCAATCGAGGCGATCAGCAGGAACACGTTTTCCGGGATCAGGTAGTTAAGCACTACGCCGCCGAGCAGCGCTGCGCCCATCACCAGCACGGTCATCCACGGCACGCCGTGTTTGGACAATTGCGCGAAGCCCTTGGGCGCCTGCCCTTGCTGGGCCAAGCCGTACATCATGCGGCCAGCGCCGAAGATGTCGCTGTTGATGGCCGAAACGGCCGCCGAGATCACCACGATATTGAGGATGGTCGCCGCCGACCCGATGCCCAAGTTGCTAAAGATCTGCACAAACGGGCTGCCCTGGCTGCCGATCTGCGGCCATGGATAGATGGCCATCAGCACAAACAAAGTCAGTACGTAGAACAGCAGGATACGCAGCGGCACCGCGTTGATCGCCTTGGGGATCACGCGTTGCGGGTCCTTGGCTTCGCCGGCGGTGATTCCAATGATTTCGATGCCGCCAAAGGCAAACATCACCACTGCGAACGAGGCGATCAGGCCGCCGACGCCATTAGGCATGAAGCCGCCGTGGGCCCACAGGTTGCTAAGGCCGCTGGCCTGGGTTTCACCGGCAGAATGAATACCGAACAGCATGATGCCGAAACCGCCGAGGATCATCGCCACGATGGCGCCTACCTTGAGCAGCGACAGCCAGAACTCCATTTCGCCAAACACTTTGACGTTGCACAGGTTCAGGCCGCCGATCAAAAACACAATGCCGAGCACCCAGACCCAACGCGCGACTTCGGGAAACCAGAAGCCCATGTAGATGCCGAAGGCGGTCACATCAGCCAGGCAGACGATGATCATTTCAAACGCGTAGGTCCACCCAAGAATAAAGCCGGCCATGGGGCCCAGGTAGGTGCTGGCGTACTGGCCAAAAGAACCAGCCACCGGGTTGTGCACGGCCATTTCGCCGAGGGCACGCATCACCATGAACACGGCGGCGCCGCCGATCAGGTAGGCCAGCAGCACCGCGGGGCCGGCCATCTGGATGGCGGAGGCAGAGCCATAGAACAGCCCGGTGCCGATCGCAGAACCGAGTGCCATGAAGCGAATATGTCGGGCGCTGAGCCCGCGTTTCAACCCTTTCTCTTGCTGGTGCATTTCTCTTCCCTAGTTATTTTTATCCCGAGAAAAATCCGAACGGCTGCGTGATGAATGCCTTCTTTTGTGCTGAGCGGGCTTGCCCCGCGTTGGGTCGCGAAGCGACCCCAAACCCGACGACGGCAGATGGGGCTGCTGCGCAGCCCAACGCGGGGCAAGCCCGCTCACCACAGGAGGCATGCCCCCCTGCGAATGGGCTACAGGCTCGGCAGCAACTTGGCCGGCACCAGCTCATTCAGGCAGCGGCTGGCCAACAGCTCGCTGGCGGCGTTGATGTCCGGTGCAAAGAAACGGTCCTTCTCATAGAACGCCACTTTGTCACGCAGAATCCCACGTGCCTTTTCAAGCGCAGGCGAAGTTTTCAGGCCTTCGCGCAGGTCCAGGCCCTGGCACGCGGCCAGCCATTCCACGGCGAGAACGCCACGGGTGTTTTCAGCCATTTCCCACAGGCGCTTGCCCGCAGCCGGGGCCATGGACACATGGTCTTCCTGGTTGGCCGAGGTCGGCAGGCTGTCGACGCTATGGGGATGGGCCAACGCCTTGTTTTCGCTGGCGAGCGCGGCGGCGGTCACTTGGGCGATCATGAAGCCGGAGTTCACGCCACCATTGCCCACCAGGAACGGCGGCAGTTGCGACATGTGCTTGTCCATCATCAGCGAGATACGGCGCTCGCTGAGGGAACCGATTTCAGCGATGGCCAGCGCCATGTTGTCGGCGGCCATGGCCACCGGTTCGGCGTGGAAGTTACCACCGGAAATCACGTCACCTTCGGCGGCAAAGACCAGCGGGTTATCCGACACGGCGTTGGCCTCGACCACCAGCACCTCGGCGGCCTGGCGGAACTGGGTCAGGCACGCGCCCATGACTTGCGGCTGGCAACGCAGCGAGTACGGGTCCTGCACCTTGTCGCAGTTCTGGTGCGACTGGGATACCTGACTGCTTTCACCCAGCAGGTGACGATAGGCCGCTGCCGAATCGATCTGCCCACGCTGGCCGCGTGCGTCATGAATGCGTGCGTCGAAGGGTGAGCGCGAACCCAGCACCGCTTCCACGGTGAGTGCGCCACACGCCAGGGCGCCGGCGAACAGGTCTTCACCTTCGAACAGGCCACGCAGGGCGTACGCGGTGGACACCTGGGTGCCGTTGAGCAGCGCCAGGCCTTCTTTGGCGGCGAGGGTCAGCGGCGTGAGGCCGGCGACCTTCAGCGCTTCGGTGGCTTCCAGCCATTCGCCCTTGTAGCGTGCCTTGCCTTCGCCCAGCAGCACCAAAGACATGTGCGCCAAGGGTGCCAGGTCGCCGGAGGCACCGACCGAGCCCTTCAACGGAATATGCGGGTACACCTCGGCGTTGATCAGCGCGATCAGCGCGTCGATCACCTGGCGGCGGATCCCGGAGAACCCACGGCTGAGGCTGTTGACCTTGAGCACCATGACCAGCCGCACCAGCGCATCGCTGATCGGCTCACCGACGCCAGCGGCGTGGGACAGCACCAGCGAACGCTGGAGGTTTTCCAGGTCTTCGCTGGCGATGCGGGTCGAGGCCAGCAGGCCGAAACCGGTGTTGATGCCATAGGCGGTGCGGTTCTCGGCGAGAATCTGCTCCACGCAGGCGACACTGGCTTCGATCTGCGCCGTGGCGCTGTCATCCAGACTGAGGGTTACCGGCTGCTGGTAGATGGCTCGCAGTTGGGCAAGGCTCAGTTGGCCTGGAATCAGGTTTAGCGCAGTCACATTCATACTCCTTTTGAATTGTTCTTTTGAATAAGTCTTCAGTGGAAATTCGGCAAGTCGGTGTCTTTGAGCAGCTGGGCGGTGGCCGCAATGTCCGGCGCCAGCCAGCGATCCTGCTCGTAGGCCGGCACTACTTCACGCAGCAAGCGCCAGGCGCGGCCGGTGCCGGCGCCAAAGCGTTGTTCTTTGAGAAACTCGAACGCCTGGGCTGCCAGCAAGTACTCGATGGCGAGGATCTGCGTCACGTTGGCCAACACCTGGTGCAGCTTGAGCGCGGCATTGGTGCCCATGCTCAGGTGGTCTTCCTGCAGGCCCGAGGTGACGAAATTGTCGAGCACCGCCGGTTGCGCCAACTGGCGGTTCTGCCCACACAGCGAGGCGGCGACGTACTGCACGATCATCATCCCGGAGTTGACCCCAGGGTTGCTCACCAGGAACGCCGGCAAGCCGCTGACGTGCGGGTTGATCAGGCGGTCCAGGCGACGTTCGGCCACCGAGCCGATTTCGGCCATGGCAATCGCGAGCATGTCCGCCGCCAATGCCACGGATTGTCCGTGGGGGTTGGCCTGGGACACTACGCGGTAATTGTCTGGCGTACCGAGTACCAGCGGGTTGTCGGTGGCGCTGTTGAGTTCGGTCTCGATCTGGCGGGTGGCGTGCTCTACCTGGTCGCGAGCCGCGCCATGGATCTGCGGGATCGAGCGAATGCTTAACGCATCCTGTGTGCGAATGCCCTTGCTGCTGGCGATCACTTCGCTGCCATCAAGCAGGGCGCGCAGGTTGATACCCACTTGCTGCATGCCGGGGTGCGGCTTGAGGGCGATGATCTCTTCGTCAAACGCGTCGATCTGGCCGCGCTGTGCCTCGAAGCTCATGGCGCCGATTACGTCGGCCCATTGCAGCAAGTGATGGGCGTCAGCCAGGGCCAGGCAGCTCAGGCCGGTCATGCACGGCGTACCGTTGACCAGGCACAGCCCGTCCTTGGCGCCGAGCACTACCGGATGCAAACCCTCTGCACTTAAGGCGTCTTGAGCCGGGACGATTCGACCTCGGTAACTCACATTACCCACGCCCAACAAGGCCACGCCCACATGGGCCATATGGGTCAGGTAACCCACCGAACCCTGGGACGGCACCTGCGGTGTGATGCCGTGGTTGAGCAGCGCCAGCAACGAGTGCACCACCTGTGGATGCAGGCCGGATTTGCCGTGGCTGTAGTTGATGATCGCCGCGCAGATGATCGCGCGGGTCTGCTCGTCACTCAGCGCCGGGCCGACGCCGCAGGCATGGCTCAGCAAGGTGTTGCGCGACAGTTGGCTGAGTTGTTCGCCCTTGAGCGACACATTGCACAGCGCACCCAGGCCGGTGTTCACGCCATAGGCGCGCTCACCGCTGGTGACGATGCGCTGCACGATGGCCTGGGCATTGTCGATGCGCGCCCAGGCCTGGCCCGAGAGTTCGAGCACCGCGCCGTGGCGGGCCACGGCGACGACGTCCTGCCAGCGCAGTGGCGTATCGGCGATGGTGATTTTTGTTGCCTGGGACATCTTCATACCTTCTTGAATTCTTGTGTGGCTTCACTGGCCTCATCGCCGGCAAGCCGGGCTCCTACAGAGGATTGCGCGCTCCATGTAGGAGCTGGCTTGCCAGTGATGGCGCCAGCAGCCTCATTACACCTTTCAGCTCAGACCACCGCCGCCCGGCGCTGAACAAACCGGTCCACATATTCATCCGCCGGCGAATGCAGGATCTCCCGAGGGGTGCCGACCTGGATCAGCTTGCCGTCCTTGAGGATCGCAATGCGGTTGCCGATGCGCACGGCCTCGTCGAGGTCGTGGGTGATGAACACGATGGTTTTGTGCAGGGTCTTTTGCAGCTCCAGCAACTGGTCCTGCATCTCGGCGCGGATCAGCGGGTCGAGGGCGCTGAAAGCCTCGTCCATCAGGATGATGTCGGTGTCGGCCGCCAAGGCACGGGCCAGGCCCACGCGCTGGCGCATGCCGCCGGAGAGCTGGTGCGGGTATTTGTTTTCGTAACCCTTGAGGCCCACGGTTTCGATCCAGTGCAGGGCGCGTTCGGCGCAGACCTGCTTGGTTTCGCCACGTACCTTCAGGCCGTAGGCAACGTTGTCGAGCACGCTCTTGTGGGGCAGCAGGCCGAAGCTCTGGAACACCATGCTGATCTTGTGTCGCCGGAATTGGCGCAGGGCTTCCATGTCCAGTTGCAGGATGTCTTCGCCGTCCACCAGGATCGCGCCGCTGGTGGGGTCGATCAGGCGGTTGAAGTGACGCACCAACGTGGACTTGCCGGAACCCGACAGGCCCATGATCACGAAGATCTCACCCGTGCCGATGCTCAGGGACAAGTCGTTCACGCCGACCACGCAGCCGGTCTCGGCCAGGACCTGGTCCTTGGTCTTGCCCTGCCCGACCATGGCCAGCGCATCCTTGGAGCGCGCGCCGAAGATCTTGAAGACGTTTTTAACTTCGATTTTGCTGACAGTAGTCATTTGCTCGCCTCATGCCGTGGACGACCATAGGCCTGGGTAATGCGGTCAATGACCACTGCGAGAATCACGATCGCCAGCCCGGCTTCGAGGCCTCGGCCAACGTTGAGGGTCTGGATGCCGACGAGTACGTCCTCACCCAAGCCACGGGCGCCGATCATCGAGGCGATCACCACCATCGACAGCGCCATCATGGTGGTCTGGTTGATACCGGCCATGATGCTTGGCAACGCCAGCGGCAGTTGCACACCGAACAGTTGCTGCCAACGGTTGGCGCCGAAGGCGTTGATGGCTTCCATGACTTCGCCGTCGACCTGGCGAATACCCAGGTCAGTGAGACGGATCAGCGGTGGCGCGGCGTAGATCACCGTGGCGAAAATCGCCGGGACCTTGCCCAGGCCGAACAGCATCAGCACCGGAATCAGGTACACGAAGCTCGGCATGGTCTGCATGATGTCGAGCAGCGGCATCAGCACCGAACGCAGGCGATTGCTACGTGCGGACAGAATGCCCAGCGGAATACCGATCAGCACCGAGATCACCGTGGCGACCATCATCAAGGCCAGGGTCTGCATGAGCTTGTCCCACAGGCCAACCGCGCCTACCAGGAACAGCAAACCGACGATCACCGCCGTGGTCACCACCTTGCGGGTAGCGTGCCAGGCGACACCGCCGACGATAGCCAGCATCAGCCACCAGGGCGCTGCGCGCAGCAACCCTTCCAGGTTGACGATGGCCCATAGCAGGGTGTCGGAAATGTGTCGGAACACATCACCGTAGTTGGTGACCAGTGAATCCACCCAACCGTTGACCCAGTCGGCGATGGAAAACGTAAAACTCTCAGGAAACATATCGTGCTCTCGATCCAGTGGGTTGTGGCTGGGCGTCCGGTTGCCGGTGAAGGCAACCGGAAACGCTCAACCTACAAGGCCGCGTCGATTTTCTTGGCTGCGTCGTCGCTCACCCATGCGTGCCAGACTTCAGGATGTTCCTTGAGGAAGATTTTCGCCAGTTTTGGCGACTCAATTCGCTCCTTGGCCATGCGACCCAGGTTCTGGTTCAGCAGGTCGATTGGCAGGTTGACCTTTTCCAGCACGGCCACCAGTTCCGGGGCTTGTTCGTGGAAGGTCTTGGACAGGCCGACCTTGATGCTCACGCTCTTATCCACACCGGGTTTTTCCTCCAGCTTGACCAGGTCGACCTGGCCCATCAGCGGGGTTGGCGACCAGTAGTAGAACAGGATCGGCTCGCCACGCTTGTAGCTCGACAGCACCGCCGCATCCAGCGCCGGGCCGGTGCCTGGACGGAAGTTGGTGTAGGCATTTTCCAGGCCGTAGCTTTTCAGCATTTCGCTGTTGTCCAGCTCGCAGGTCCAACCGGCCGGGCAGTTGTAGAAACGGCCCTTGGAGGGCTCTTCCTGGTCCTTGAACACCGCGGCGTACTTGGCCAGGTCAGCGATGTTTTTCAGGTCGGGTGCCTTGGCTTCCAGCTTGCGTTTGGCGTCGCCTTCGATCACGTAGCGCGGCACGTACCAGCCTTCGATAGCGCCGACAACCGGGGCGCCGACGCCGACGACTTTGCCGGCCTTCTCGGCCTTGTTCCAGACTTCACTGCGGCCTACCCACTCTTCGGCAAACACTTGGATGTCGTTGCTGCTCAGGGCGTTTTCCATGGTGATGGAGTTGCCCGGCAGGCTGTCGGTTTTGCAGTCGTAGCCTTTTTCCAGCACGGTTTGCAGGATGTCGGTGAGCAGCATGCCGCTTTCCCAGTTCAGGCCTGCGAATTTCACCGGCTTGCCGGATTCGCACCAGCCAGCCGCCTGGGCGCCAGCGCTTGCCAGCAAACCTGCCGAGAGCAGGGTGGCCATCAGGGTCTTATGCATTTTCATTGTTGTGACGCTCCCAATCTTGAAATGGATTACGGCAGTCAGTAGGCATCCTGCCCTGTCCACGTCCCATCAGGCTTGTGCAGCCAGCCCGTTTGTTCTTGGTATAGCGCACTGCTCTGTCGGCAGGATCAGTCGATCGGGCACCGTGCCGTGCCATTTTTTCGCACACAGGTAGTACAGCGCTGCCGGCAGGACCAGACCGATGATCCAGGAAATGTCGACATCACCCAGCGCAGCTACCAAAGGGCCGGTGTAGAACTTGGTGGAGATGAACGGCAATTGCACCAACACGCCGAAGACGTACACGCTGATCCCCAGCAGGTTCCAGCGACCGTAGCGACCGTTCGGATCAGCCAGCGCCGGCACGTCATAGCGGTCGCGGGTGATGCAGTAGTAGTCCACCAGGTTGATCGCGCTCCAGGGCGTGAAGAACGCCAGCAGGAACAGGATGAAAGACTTGAACGCGCCGAGGAACGAATGCTGGCCGAGCAAGGCGATCAAAGTCGCGGTGCCGACAATCACCAGCACGAACACCAGGCGTTGCAAGCGCGTGACCTCCAGGCGGCCACGGAAGCCGCTGATGATGGTCGCGATGCACATGAAGCTGCCGTAGGAGTTGAGCGTAGAGATGGTGACCTTGCCGAACGCGATGCTGAAGTACAGCAGCGCAGCGGTGGCCCCCGTGCCACTCAAGCCCACGATGTAGGCCACTTCGTGACCGGCGAATTGCCCGTTGGACATGGCCGCGGCAAACACGCCGAGGACCATCGCCACCTGGGCGCCAATCACCGAACCTGCGCCAGCGGCGAGGAAGGTTTTCACCGACGAGGTATTGCTCGGCAAGTAGCGTGAGTAGTCCGCCACGTACGGGCCGAACGCGATCTGCCAAGAGGCCGCGAGCGACACCGCCAGCAGGAAGCTGCTCCAGCTGAAGTGGCGGATCTGCAGGAGTGCGCCAACGTCGGTCTGGCTCATCAGGCGGCTGAACAGGTAGACAAAGGCGATCACGCCAATGACGCTGGCGACACGACCGATGAAGTGGATCACCCGATAACCGAGCACCGTCACCAGCACGATGACACTGGCGAAGATCAGGATGCCGACGCTGTCGCTGACCCCGAACAACTGGCCCAGCGCCTGACCGGACAATACCGTGCCGGTGGCGGTGAAGCCGAGGTACATCAGGCACACCAGCACGATAGGAATGGCTGCGCCATACACCCCGAACTGCACCCGGCTGGAGATCATCTGCGGCAAGCCGAGCTTAGGCCCTTGCGCCGCATGCAACGCCATGACGCCGCCGCCCAACAGTTGGCCGATAAACAGGCCGATCAACGACCAGAACACATCACCGCCCAGCACCACGGCCAGGGCCCCGGTGACAATCGCGGTGATCTGCAGGTTGGCACCCATCCACAGGGTGAACTGGCTCAATAGACGACCGTGTCTTTCCGCTTCCGGGATGTAGTCGATCGAACGCCTTTCGATCAACGGGGTGGTGTCATTTGCAGCCATGTCGGTTCAACCTCTGATGGATTGTTCATAAAGCCTGTGTAAAACCGCTTTTCTGTGGGAGCTGGCTTGCCTGCGATGCGGGCGACTCGGTCTATCAGTAGAACCGAGGGGATGCCATCGCAGGCAAGCCAGCTCCCACATGGGTTATTTGATCATCGGGAGATTGAGGCCCTGCTCCTTGGCGCAGTCGATCGCGATCTGGTAACCGGCGTCTGCGTGACGCATTACCCCGGTGGCCGGGTCGTTGTGCAGTACACGGGCAATTCGCTCAGCCGCTTCGTCGGTGCCGTCGCAGACGATCACCATGCCGGAGTGCTGCGAGAAGCCCATGCCCACACCACCACCGTGATGCAGCGACACCCAGGTCGCGCCGCTGGCGGTGTTGAGCAAGGCGTTGAGCAGTGGCCAGTCGGACACGGCGTCGGAACCGTCCTGCATGGCTTCGGTTTCGCGGTTCGGGCTAGATACCGAGCCGGAGTCCAGATGGTCACGGCCGATCACCACCGGCGCCGACAGCTCACCGCTGCGTACCATTTCGTTGAATGCCAGGCCGAGCTTGGCGCGCTGGCCCAGGCCCACCCAGCAGATACGCGCCGGCAGGCCCTGGAAGCTGATGCGCTCGCGCGCCATGTCCAGCCAGTTGTGCAGGTGGGCGTCGTCCGGGATCAGCTCTTTGACTTTGGCGTCGGTCTTGTAGATGTCTTGCGGGTCGCCCGACAGCGCAGCCCAACGGAACGGGCCGATGCCACGGCAGAACAGCGGGCGGATGTAGGCAGGTACGAAACCTGGGAAGTCGAAGGCGTTTTCCACGCCTTCTTCTTGCGCCATCTGGCGGATGTTGTTGCCGTAGTCGAAGGTCGGGATGCCTTGCTTCTGGAATTCCAGCATGGCGTTGACGTGCACGGCCATCGACTGCTTGGCGGCTTTGATTACGGCGGCGGGCTCGGTCTTGGCGCGGGCACGGTATTCGTCCCAGGTCCAACCGGCCGGCAGGTAGCCGTTGAGTGGGTCGTGGGCGCTGGTCTGGTCGGTGACCATGTCTGGGCGCACGCCGCGCTTGACCAGTTCCGGCAGGATTTCCGCCGCGTTACCCAGCAGGGCAATGGAGATAGCCTTGCCTTCCTTGGTGTACTTGGCGATGCGCGCCAGTGCGTCGTCGAGGTCGGTGGCTTGTTCGTCGACATAACGGCTGTTCAGGCGGAAGTCGATGCTGACTTGTTGGCATTCAATGTTCAGCGAGCACGCGCCGGCCAGCGTTGCGGCCAAAGGTTGCGCGCCGCCCATGCCGCCGAGACCGGCGGTGAGCACCCAACGGCCAGTCAGGTCGCTGTTGTAATGCTGGCGACCCGCTTCGACGAAGGTTTCGTAGGTGCCTTGGACGATGCCCTGGCTGCCGATGTAGATCCAGCTGCCGGCGGTCATCTGGCCGTACATGGCCAGGCCCTTGGCATCCAGTTCGTTGAAGTGTTCCCAGCTGGCCCAGTGCGGCACCAGGTTGGAGTTGGCGATCAGTACGCGCGGGGCGTTGCTGTGGGTCTTGAATACGCCGACCGGCTTGCCGGATTGCACCAACAGGGTTTCGTCGTCATTCAGGTTAGTGAGGCTCTCGACGATCTGGTCGTAGCACTCCCAGTTGCGCGCCGCACGGCCGATACCGCCGTACACCACCAATTCTTTCGGATTCTCGGCCACTTGCGGGTCGAGGTTGTTCATCAGCATGCGCAACGGCGCTTCAGTCAGCCAGCTTTTGGCAGTGAGCTTGTTACCGTGGGCGGCACGGATTTCGACGTCACGGTATTTTGTAGGCTTGGTCACAACAAGAACTCCTCGGCGATCGATGCGCGAACATGGATGGTGCGAAGGAGAGTCTTACGCACACATCTTTACTTGTACATACAAGCATATGCAATCAAGCGGCCAACTTGCTGAGGGTGCTGTTGAGATTTTTTTCGAAAGTGGGCGCAAGCCTTGGAAATTAAGGCTTGGAGACTTAATGAAATTTCTTACGGAGGATTTTTACAGCAAGGGAGGTTTGGCGCGATGGCGTGGTTTTGCGCCACGCTGGGGCATTCGGTAACAAATTGGTGCGGGCGTTGGAAACAGTTCTGTTGCTGACCAAAAAACAAATGTGGGAGCAGGCTTGCCGCGAATGCAGTGGGTCAGCCAGCCTCTCTGGTACTGATACACCGCATTCGCGGGCAAGCCCGCTCCCACAGTTTTTAATCGCGAGCAGTCAGTTCGATAATGCAGCTGCGGCCACTGACAGAGATATCCAGCAGGCCAGTGTTACCGTCCACTTGCAGGCAGTCGTGATGCCCCAGCTTGTGGTCCAGCACCTTCACTTCATCCGCCACGCTGAACACCAGCACTGTCTGCGCGGTGCTGAAGAAACGTTGCTCGCCATCGATCCATTGCAACCGTGCGTGGTAGCGCTGTGGCGAATAGATCAGGTTGAAGTCGCGGATCGGCCCGGTGATCAGGCGACATGACACTTGACTGTCACCCTTGAACGCGAAGGGTTGGAGCGGTAACAAACCGCGCTGCTCCTCACCGTCCACGGTCAGGACCATGCCCGCGCCCTTGATCACGGTGATCACGCGCTGGTAGCCGGCGAAAGTCGAAAACCCGCCCGACTCGGCAATATCGGCAATCGAAAGTCGCCAGCCAAAACCATCCAGGCCGGTACCGGCATCACGGGTGATTTCTTCGGTGCTGCCACCGCCGTTTTTCCAAGGCATGCGCACGTAATCGGTGGCGCGCCAGACTTTCACTGCACTCATTTACTGAAACGTCCTTCCAGGCTGTGACGGGAACCGGGGTGGATCAGACGCGCAGCGGTCACCGGCTGGCGGCCCGACCAGGTGCGTCGGCGAATCAACAAGCACGGCTCGGTAGGTTCGATCTGCAGCAGCTTGCACTCGGCAGCGTCGGCAAGAATGGCTTCGACCACGTGCTCGCCTTCGGTCAGCGGTGCCACCTGGTTCAGGTAGGCATACGGCGTTTGCTGGGTGAAATCCTGTTGCAGGTATTCCGGCGCGACCAGGGCATTGACGAAGCGGTCTTCGATTTGCACGGGAATATCGTTTTCAAAGTGCACGATCAACGAATGGAAAACACGCCCGCCTTCACGCATCTCCAAGGCGACAGCGCGCTCGGAACCGGCAGCCTCCTCGCCCAGGTGGATGACCTGGCAGGTATGTCGATGACCGCGCGAGGCGATCTCATCGGCAATGTTGTGCACTTCGAACAGGGCCGACTGACTCTTGGGCTCAGCGACAAAGGTGCCGACACCTTGCATGCGCACCAGCAAACCTTCAGCGGTGAGCTCGCGCAGGGCACGGTTGATGGTCATGCGGCTGAAACCCAGCTGGCTGACCAGTTCGCTCTCGGACGGCACGCGGTAATGGGGTGGCCAGTTGCCGTTGAGAATCTGCTGGCTGATCATCTGTTTGACGCGGGCATACAAGGGCGCCGGACTTTCGTCCATGTGGGCAGCCAGCGAAGACTTGGCAGGCGGAGTCGGCACAGGGAATCCTTGCAGGGGGAAAAGATGCATAGATTGCCGGAGTTTACCGAGCAGGCAAACGTCTGTATATGTATATACAAATAAACACACGACCGGGGTGCCTTGATCATGTCCGCTTTCTTTGCCGAACGCGCGCTGCTGCCTAATGGATGGGCCAATGATGTACGTCTTGAAGTCAGCGCTGAGGGCCTGCTGACAAAGGTTGAGGCCAATGCCAGCGCAGAGGGTGCCGAACGGCTGAGGGGCCCGGTATTGGCGGGCATGCCGAACCTGCACTCCCATGCATTCCAGCGCGCCATGGCCGGTTTGGCCGAAGTGGCGGGCAATCCGAATGACAGCTTCTGGACGTGGCGCGACCTGATGTACCGCATGGTCGGCAAGATCAGCCCGGAACAATTGCAGGTGATCGCGCAACAGCTGTATATCGAGATGCTCAAGGCCGGCTACACCTCGGTGGCAGAATTTCACTATGTGCATCACGACGTCAGCGGCCAGCCGTATGCCGATCGCACGGAACTGTCACGGCAGATCAGCCAGGCGGCGGCCAGCAGCGGGATTGGCCTGACACTGCTGCCTGTGCTTTACACCCACTCCGGTTTTGGCGGCCAAGCCCCGAATGAAGGCCAGCGGCGGTTTATCAACAGCACCGAGCAATACCTGGACCTGCAGGCGCAGCTCAAACCCATCCTCGCCGCACAAACGGCGCAGCAGTTGGGGCTGTGTTTCCACTCGTTGCGCGCGGTGACGCCACAGCAAATCAATGACGTGCTGGCCGCCAGCGACAAGGCGTGCACGGTGCATATCCACATCGCCGAACAGCAGAAGGAAGTTGAAGACTGCCTGGCCTGGAGCGGCAAACGCCCGCTGCAATGGCTGTATGACAACGTTGAAGTGGATGAGCGCTGGTGCCTGGTGCATGCCACTCATGCCGATGCGGATGAAGTCGCACGCATGGCCAAGAGCCGCGCGATTGCCGGCTTGTGCCTGACCACCGAGGCTAATCTGGGTGATGGGATTTTCCCGGCGGTGGATTTTCTGGCCCAAGGCGGACGCATGGGTATCGGGTCCGACAGCCATGTGTCATTGAGCGTGGTGGAGGAGTTGCGTTGGTTGGAATATGGCCAGCGCCTGCGCGATCAGCGGCGTAATCGGTTGTACCGCAGTGATCAGCCGATGGTCGGCCGTACGCTGTTTGATGCCGCGCTGGACGGCGGTGCCCAAGCGTTGGGGCAACCGATTGGCCGGCTGGAAGTGGGCAAGCGTGCGGATTGGATTGTGCTGGATGGCAATGATCCATACCTGGCGACGGCAACAGAGGATGGGATTCTGAATCGCTGGCTGTTTGCGGGCGGGGATCGGCAGGTGCGGGATGTGCTGGTGAATGGAAAGTGGGTGGTGCGCGATGGGCATCATGCCGGCGAAGAAGAAAGCAGCCGGGCGTTCACGCAAGTTTTGAGAGCGCTACTGGGCTAACACGCGACACATAACAAATGTGGGAGCTGGCTTGCCTGCGATACAGGCACCAAGGTGTATCAGTTACACCGTGGTGATGCTATCGCAGGCAAGCCAGCTCCCACATGTATTGATCGGCGGTGGCCCAGGGTTACTGCGAGGTCTTTGCCATCTGCTTGTCCGACGTACGCCAGATCAATCGCGTGGTGTCATACCCCTGCTGCCGCGCCCTGCTCAACAGGTCTTCGCGGGTGTCCGCACTGACCGTCGGCGTGCGCGACAGGATCCACATATAACGCCGGCTCGGGCTGCCCACAATTGCGGTCTTGTAGTCATCGCTGACATACAACACCCAGTAATCGCCCTTGGCAACGCCCGGCAACAACGCGGTAAACCAGTTATTGAATTCCACCCAGAGCTTGTCGGTCTTGCCCGGCACTTGCGGGGTGGCGGTGCCCTTGGCTTCTTCCCACTTCCATTCGGTCGTCAGGCAGCGGTTGAACACCGACATGTCACCATCGGGCAACAGGGTGTAGCGGGCTTCGGACTGCGCGCAGTTGCGCTGGAAGTACATCGGCAATCGGGCCAACTCATACCAGGTGCCCTGGTAACGCTTGAGGTTGACGTTGCTCGCTGTCTTGGGTTGCAGATCATCGCCAGAATGGCTGGCGCAGCCCGCCAAAAACAGGCTGGCACAAAGGAACAAAACAAAACGCATCATTCTTCTTCTCCCGCAGGCTCTCGCCCCGGTTTACTTCAGGCCTTGCCCGGAAAACATCAGAACTTTGTCACCGGCATATTGAACGCTGATAAAGCTGGTTTTATCGCCCCAGGTGCAACTGGACATGCCCAGCGCGCCGGAACAATCGGTCGGCTTACCCAGCAACGACTCCACCTCAGCCTTGGCCATGCCAGCCGACAACTTCGCGTAATTTTCTTGGTTGACCTTGCTGCAAGCGCCCAACAACACGCAAAAAGCCAGCAAAGCGAGACGGCGTAACGACATGGAAAAACTCCTGGAGGGACGAAGCAGCGTGGGTATCTGCCAGAAGCTTAGAAGGGAAAAGAGGTGTCTGGTTCCCGATGAACGAAAACAAAAAAGCCCCGAAAACGCTGAAACGTTTCGGGGCTTCTTCAAGGGTGAACCGGCTCACAACAACGCCGCTCACTTATCGCATCAACTTACTTCTTGTGATAAGCCGTCACACGCTCAACTTCTTCCTTCGAACCCAGGAACACCGCCACACGCTGGTGCAGGCCTTCAGGCTGGATGTCGAGGATACGCTGGTGGCCATCGGTGGATGCGCCGCCCGCCTGCTCAACCAGGAAGGACATCGGGTTGGCTTCGTACATCAAGCGCAGTTTGCCCGGCTTGGACGGCTCGCGGCTGTCGCGTGGGTACATGAACAGGCCACCACGGGTCAGGATGCGGTGCACGTCGGCAACCATCGCGGCAACCCAGCGCATGTTGAAGTTTTTCTTCAACGGGCCTTCTTCGCCGGCCATCAACTCGCCCACGTAGCGGGTCACAGGTTCTTCCCAGTGGCGCTGGTTAGACATGTTGATCGCAAATTCCTGGGTGGACGCAGGAATGGTGATGTCTTCGTGGGTCAGTACGAAGCTGCCCATCTCGCGATCCAGGGTGAAGCCTTTGACGCCGTCGCCCAGGGTCAGCACCAGCATGGTCTGTGGGCCGTAGATGGCGTAACCGGCAGCAACCTGCTCGGTGCCTGGCTGCAGGAAGGCCTTTTCGTTCAGGGCTTCGTTCTGGCTCAGGTATTCGTTGGGGCAACGCAGTACCGAGAAGATGGTGCCGACCGGGGCGTTGATGTCGATGTTGGAGGAACCGTCCAGTGGGTCGAACACCAGCAGGTAGGCGCCTTTCGGGTATTTACCGGGGATCTGGTAGGCATTGTCCATTTCTTCGGACGCCATGCCGGCCAGGTGACCGCCCCATTCGTTGGCTTCGAGCAGAATCTCGTTGGAGATCACGTCGAGTTTCTTCTGCACTTCGCCCTGCACGTTTTCGGTGCCCATGCTGCCCAGGACACCACCCAGTGCGCCTTTGGACACGGCGTGGCTGATTTCCTTGCAAGCACGCGCCACCACTTCGATAAGGAAGCGCAGATCGGCAGGCGTGTTGTTGCTGCGGGTCTGCTCAATCAAATAGCGACTCAAGGTAACG
>Ga0209173_100174_pt1 | contig 57350 bp, 53 predicted proteins | sample SynthPrep_16_END_FD_187206 | JGI IMG/M metagenome (GOLD analysis project Ga0209173, IMG submission 187206) | Synthetic microbial communities from Ohio, USA - SynthPrep_16_END_DS12_MetaG (SPAdes) (version 2) | ecosystem: Engineered > Bioreactor > Aerobic > Activated sludge | place: USA: Ohio...
TCTTGACGACCATAGAGCATTGGAACCACCTGATCCCATCCCGAACTCAGCAGTGAAACGATGCATCGCCGATGGTAGTGTGGGGTTTCCCCATGTGAGAGTAGGTCATCGTCAAGATTAAATTCCAGAACCCCTGATTGCTTATGCAGTCAGGGGTTTTGTTTTGCGCGGTCGGAAACTTTACCGACATGCTCGATATACAGCGGCACCCCGACAAATTTGCACAGTTATTTCTGAACCAGAACACTAGAATAGGCACCTAACCTTTTTTAGAGTCCGAGCCCTATATGCCCGACCCGGTTGATGCCCTTGAGGCGTCAGACTTACCGCTGGACGAACTCGTGGCATGCCATGAGTGCGACTTGTTGATGCGCAAGCCGGAGCTTGCCCGCGGTGAAAAGGCCCAATGCCCACGCTGCGGCTACGAGCTGTACGCTCACCGCCACAACGTCGTTGAACGAAGCCTGGCGTTAGTGATTGCCGCGCTATTGTTGTACGTCCCCGCGAACTTTTTACCCATCATGCAGCTCAATCTACTCGGGCAGTCCTCGCAGGACACCGTATGGACCGGCGTCGTCGGCCTGTTCGACACCGGCATGCAGGGCGTCGCCGTGGTGGTGTTCCTCTGCAGCATGGGCATTCCGTTGCTCAAGCTCCTGTGCCAACTGGCGGTATTGCTGAGCATTCGCTGGAACATCGGTCGCAGCTACGGCCTGCTGTTTTATCGCATTTACCACCACCTCAAGGACTGGGGAATGCTCGAGGTGTACCTGATGGGCGTGCTGGTGGCGATCGTAAAACTGGCTGACATGGCCACTATCACCGTAGGGCTCGGTCTGGCCTGCTTCGTCAGTCTGTTAATGGTCCAGATATTGTTGGAGGTGGTGATGTCACCTCACCAGATCTGGGAAGCGCTGTCAGGAGAGGATGCTCATGCGGGCGATTGATGCGGGCATTCTGATCTGTACCGAATGCCATGAATTAAACAAACAAGACCCGGACACCGACGAGCAAACCTGCACCCGTTGCGGTGCGCTGGTCCATGCTCGCCGGCCGAACAGCCTGACGCGCACCTGGGCGCTGCTGATCACCGCGGCCATCCTGTACATCCCGGCTAATCTGTTGCCGATCATGACCGTCAGTTCCCTGGGGCAAGGCGATCCGAGCACCATCATGTCTGGCGTGATCCAGTTGATGCAGCACGGCATGTTCCCGATCGCCGCTGTAGTGTTCATCGCCAGCATTCTGGTGCCCACCTTCAAGCTGGTGGGTATCGGCTTGTTACTGTTCTCGGTGCAGCGTCACCAGCCACTTTCCGCGCAACAACGCATTATCATGTACCGCTTCATCGAGTTCATTGGCCGTTGGTCCATGCTGGATATCTTCGTGATTGCCATCCTGGTGGCAGTCGTAAACTTTGGGCGACTTGCCAGTGTCGAGGCCAATCTCGGTGCCGTGGCGTTCGCCAGTGTGGTGATCTTGACGATGCTTGCCGCAGTAACTTTTGATCCCCGACTGATTTGGGATAACACGGAGTCGGACGACGACCATGAGTGATTTGCCTAAGGCTAAAACCCGCCCAGCTTCAAACTGGTCGGCCATTTGGGTGCTGCCCCTGATTGCCCTGATCATCGGCGGCTGGTTGGGGTGGCGCGCCTACAACCAGCAAGGCATCGAGATTCAGGTTCGCTTTGAAAGCGGCGAAGGCATCCAGGCCAACAAGACCGAAGTGGTCTACAAAGGCATGTCCGTGGGTAAGGTCAAGACCCTGGCCCTGGATGACGAAGGTAACAATCGCGGGGTGATTGCTACCATCGAGATGAACAAGGATGTGGAGCAATACCTCAAGACCAACACCCGCTTCTGGCTGGTAAAGCCAAGTGTCAGCCTGGCCGGGATCACCGGCCTGGAAACCCTGGTCTCGGGTAACTACATCGCCGCCAGCCCAGGCGATGGTGAGCCGACGCGCAAGTTCAAGGCCCTGTCCGAAGAACCGCCTTTATCCGACGCCAAGCCCGGCCTGCACCTGACGATCAAAGCTGATCGACTCGGCTCGCTGAACCGTGGCAGCCCGGTGTTCTACAAGCAGATCCAGGTCGGCCAGGTCAAAAGCTACCTGCTCTCCGAAGACCAGACCACCGTTGAAATCAAGGTTTACATCGAGCCGACCTACGCCAGCCTGGTGCGTAAACACACGCGTTTCTGGAACGCCAGCGGCATCAGCATCGACGCCAACCTTTCCGGCGTAAAAGTCCGCAGTGAATCCCTGGCCAGCATCGTTGCCGGCGGTATCGCCTTCGCCACGCCGGAGAACCGCAAGGATAGCCCACCGACGGACCCGAGCCTGCCGTTCCGCCTGTACGAAGACTTCGATGCAGCCGCGGCGGGCATCAAGGTCAAAGTCAAACTCACCGACTTCGAAGGCCTCCAGGCGGGCCGCACCCCGGTGATGTACAAAGGCATCCAGGTCGGCAGCCTGAAAACCCTGAAGATCGATCCGGACCTGTCCAGCGCCAATGCCGAGTTGACCCTCGACCCACTGGCCGAAGACTACCTCGTCCAGGACACCCAATTCTGGGTGGTCAAGCCGTCTATCTCCCTGGCGGGCATCACCGGGCTGGAAGCGTTGGTCAAAGGTAACTACATCGCCATCCGTCCCGGCGACAAGGGCACCGCGCCACAACGGGAGTACGTCGCCCGCGCCAAGGCGCCGCCACTGGACCTGCGTTCCCCCGGCCTGCACATGGTGCTCTTCACCGACAACCTCGGTTCCCTGGATGTCGGCAGCCCGATCCTCTACAAGCAGGTCAAGGTCGGTTCCGTGCAGAGCTACCAGTTCTCCCGCAAGAACAAGCAACTGGTGATCGGCGTCCATATCGAGAAAGAATACGAAGGCCTGGTCAATGGCTCGACCCGTTTCTGGAATGCCAGCGGCGTGACCCTGACCGGTGGGCTTACCGGCGGCATCCAGGTGAAAAGCGAATCCCTGGCCAGCCTGATGGCGGGCGGTATCGCCTTCGAAACCCCGGAGCCGAATGTGCCGCTGAAAAAGCGCATCCCACGTTTCCGTCTGTTCCCGGATCGCGAAGCCGCCAACCAGCACGGTACATTGGTGACCATCAAGGTCGACCGCGCCGATGGCCTGCGCCCGGGTACGCCAGTGCGCTTCAAGGGCCTGGACGTAGGCAAGATCGAAAGTGTCGACCTGAGCGCCGACATGCAATCGGTGCTGCTCAGCGCGCGTATCACCCAAGTGGCCGACCGCATCGCACGGGCCGGCAGTCAGTTCTGGGTGGTCAAGCCTGAACTGGGCCTGATGAAAACGTCGAACCTGGAAACCCTGGTGACCGGCCAGTACATTGAAGTACAGCCAGCGACCAAAAGCATCGGCCCACAGAAGAGTTTCGTCGCGCTGGACAAGCCGCCAGAAGCCGTTCATCAGGAGGAGGGCCTGAGCCTGGTACTCAGCGCCGCACGCCGTGGCTCGTTGAAGGAAGGCGTTCCGGTCACTTACCGCGAAGTCACCGTAGGCAAAGTTACCGGCTACGAGCTGGGCCAGACCGCCGACCGTGTGCTGGTTCACATCCTGATCGAGCCCAAGTACGCGCCTCTGGTGCGCAGTGGCAGCCGGTTCTGGAACACCAGCGGCTTCGGGCTCGACTTCGGCTTGTTCAAGGGCGCGACTGTTCGCACGGAGTCCCTGGAGACCCTGGTCGCCGGCGGCATCGCCTTTGCCACGCCGGACGGCGAGCGCATGGGCAACGCCGCTCGGCCCCAGCAGACCTTCCCGCTGTTCGACAAGTTCGAAGACGAATGGCTGACCTGGGCGCCTAAAATCCCGCTCGGCAAATAGATCGAGGCGCGGCCTTCGCGAGCAAGCCCGCTCCCACATTTGACCCAGTTCCCATTGGAGGAACCCGATTGAATGTGAGAGCGGGCTTGCTCGCGAAGAGGCCCTCAAGAACACCAAAAAAAGGCCGCGATCCAGAAGATCGCGGCCTTTTTGCATTTCAGCGCAACTGATTAAACCTCATCCAGCTCCGGCTCATCCGCCTGCACATTCACCGTCGCCTTCACCACATCGTGACGACGGATGTACTTCCAGTCCGCTTCATCAATGTAGATCCCGTTCGGCCCGCTGCCGCCTTCCAGGTCGATTGCCACCTGGGCGGAAACCTGCGGCTTCACACTCGCCAGAATCGGCACGAAGCCCAGTTGCAAGCTGGTCTCCAGCAATGCCGCCTGGTTCTTCTCATCGATGTCCGCGGCTTCATCGAGGTAGTACGGCAGGCGCACACGACCGGCCTGGTCGCGGTCCATCAAGTGCAGCAACAAATACATGTTGGTCAGCGCCTTGATGGTCATGGTGGTGCCGTTGGAGGCGGCGCCATCGATGTCGGTGTGAATGATCGGCTGGCCGTTGACCTTGGTGATCTCGAACGCCAGTTCGAACAAGTCCTTGAGGCCCAACTGGTTATGGTTGGCCGCTACCAGGCGCGCCAGGTATTCCTTGGCCTCTTCGTTCTTGTTGTCCTGCTCGGCGCTCTGGCTCAGATCGAACACCGACAGGGTTTCGCCTTCTTCATACTGGCCGGCACTGTGGATGATCTGGTCGATATGCTTGAGGGCTTCCTTGTTCGGCGCGAGCACGATGCGGAAGCTCTGCAGGTTGGACACCTGGCGCTTGTTGATCTCGCGGTTGAACAACGCCAACTGGTGCTCAAGGCTGTCGTAGTCGCTGCGGATATTGCGCAAGGTGCGTGCGATATCCGTGACCGCCGCACGCCGGGCCTTACCCAGCGTCAGGGCTTCATCGGTACGGTGCGCGTAAGCGTTGATCAGCAGGTGCAGGCGGCGCTCCATATCGTCTTCACTGTCGAACTTGGCCACGCCCTTGAGGCGCACCTGTGCGTACAGCGCGTCGATCTGGCCATCAGCGCGCAGCAGGCTTTGCCAGCTGTCCTGGTAGTCATTGAGCAGCGGCAGCAGGTTGTCCATGGAATCGTCGACCGGGTCCATGAACGGCGTACCAAACGGCAAGTCTGCCGGCAGCAACTGACGACGACGCAACGCGTCATCCAGAGTGCGCTGCTTGGCTTCCATATCACCAATCTGCCTGCCTACCAATTGCAGCTTGGCCGACAGTTGCTGGACGCGCTCGGTAAACGCATCGCTGGAGCGTTTCAATTCGTCCTGGGCCGCTTCCATCTGCGCCAGGCTTTCCAGCTTCTCGCCTTCCTCGGCGCTCAGGGTTTGTGCACGGCGGAAATCTTCCAGCGCCTTCTGCGCGTCCAGTACCTGTTGGTACAGCGCTTCAGTCTGGGTCTTGCTCGCCGCGCGGTCGGCCGCCACGGCTTGCTGGGTTTTCAGTTGCTTGAGTTCTTTTTCCAGACGCTCTTTCTGGTCGCGCAACGCAGCGCGGTCAGCCAGTGCCTGCAACGCTGGTGGTTCAATGTGCGAGATGTCGATGGCCAGCCCCGGCACTTCAAAACGCTCGCCCTTGAAGCCATCAAGGATCTGCTCCAGGGATTTCACCCACAGGCCGTCCTCGTCCAGCGTGATGCCATGCTCACCCAGCGGCAAGCTGAACAGCGAACTGTTGAACAGGCGCATCAGACGCTCGACATCCTGCTGCGAGAATTCTTCCCGCAGCTTGGCGTAGCTGTTGTTGTCGGCGTGATCGAGTTGCTGCTTCACCGACTTCAGGCGTTTTTCCAGGTCCCGCAGACGTTCGTCCAGATCCTCGGCGCTGAACTGACGCGACTGCGCCAAGGCCCCGGCCAGTTCATCGTGAGCATCCTTGGCGGCCAGCAGTTGCTGCTCCAGCACCTTGACGTCATCCACCAGCGCGAAGCGGTGCTTGAGCACCGACAGCTCACCCAGCCAGCGCTGAATCCCGCTGATTTCCCGCTCCAGGCGCATCAGCTCCTGAGTGCCGCCGCGCTGGTCGTTCTGCAGCGAATCCTGCTCGTTGCGGTAATGCTCGGCCTGGATCGTCAGTTCTTCCTTGCGCGCACTGGCGTAGTCCGACCAGGTGCCCAGCAACGAATCCAGCAGCGGTGACAGGCGATGCAGCTTGCCCCGCAGAATGTCCCGCTGCTTCACGCCGTTGGCCAAGGCTTCTACCAGAGGGCCGGCAGCCACCAGCGAGTTGTAGTCCTGCTCCATGCGTCGTACATCGCGGAAGGCTTCTTCGCACGCCGCGATGTAATCGACACTGCCGGAACGCAGGCTGTGTTCGAACGCATCCAGAAACAGCTGCTTCAACTTGGCCGCGGTGATTTCCCGCATGTGCAGCAAATTGATAAACAGCGCGCGGAAGGTCTTCAGGCTCTGCTCGCTGGTGGAGCGCAGCGGAATCAGGGTCAGGTCCAGCGGGATCGACGTATGGCCGCCCACCAGCAAACGCCGCAGCTCATCGGGCTTGAGCTCATAGGCTTTCAGGCCTTCGCGCTCAAGGTTGGTGAACAGCTCTTTCTGGCGCAGGCAGGTGTCGTTCTTCTGGTAGTGCGCCAGGTCCAGCTTGCCGGCGTAGGCAAAGAACTGGTGACCGAAACCACCGCCCGGGCCGCGACCGACCACGCCGATCACGTGCGGGCCATGGGGAAGCGAGACTTCCACGAGGATGTAGCTGGTGTCGGTGGCAAAGTAGAAACGCCGGGATTGCTCCAGGGTGTACTTGCCGAAACTCATGTCCGACATGCGCGCCAGAATCGGGAACTGCAAGGCGTTGATCGACGCCGATTTGCCGAGGTTGTTCGCGCCGTACACCGACAGCGGTTCTTCCAGCGGGAACAAACCCAGGCTGTAACCGGCGGTGTTCAAAAGGGCGAAGCGGCGGATGCCGTAGCGTTCCTTGCTCATGCGTCGGTCTCCTGTTCTTCGGCAATGGCGCGGGCCAGGGCGTCTTCTTCGCTTTCTTCTGCAAAGTCACTCAAGTCCAGCGGGTCATCGGTCTTCAGCAGTTTTTCATCGCTGTCTTCGTCGATGATCACCGGGGCCGGCAACGGCAATACGCTGTGGATGCTCGCGGCCAGGTCGCGGTCTTGCTGGACCGAGAGGCACACATCGAGGAAGCGGTGCATCGGCGGCAGGAAGCGGTAGATGCCGTTCTCTTCACCGGCAAAACCCAGCTGGGTCATGCGGCGCATGATTTTTTCTTCCAGTTCCTCGACGGTCTGCACTTCGGCCTGGATAAACAGGTCGCGGTACTTTTCCAGCAACGACGGCAGTTCGTCACGGCCCAGGCTGCCACCGTCGAGCACGGCGATCGGGTCGCGGCCCTGGTCGGCCAGGTGCTCGACGATGATGAAGGTGAACAACGCCAGGCGCTGGGCGGTCTTGTTGACCTGCGCGGCGGCCACGGCCGAGTCCGGCACGAAGTAGTAGAAACCCCGCGTGTCGCACACCAACTCAAAGCCCAGGGCCTTGAACAACGTGCGGTACTGGTCCTGGAAGTTCGACAGTTGGGCGTACAGCTCCGGGTCGCGGCGGCTGACGTGGTAACCCTTGAACAGCTCGCGAAAGATCGGCGCCAGCTGGGACAGTTCGGATAGATCAAGATGCATGAGGGGTGCTCGCAGAATTCCCGGCCGTATCAATACTGGCTGGAAGCAGGGCGAATGAGCGCAGGCTGACCTGGTGCTCGTGAGTGTGGTAATCCCGTCGTTCCAGACGTTCACGCTTGAAGCGTTTTTCCCGCGACAGGCGTGAGAACCAGTACAGCAACTCGTCGGTTGCGCCGTCCGGTTCCTGCTCCAGCAGCCAGGTCATCAGGTCCGGCATCGGCAGCGCGTCTTCACAGCGCTCGAGCATTTCCTTGACCGTGCGCGGTGCGCGAGGGGCTTCGCCCTTGTGGGATTTATGCGCCTTGGGGAAACGCGCCGGCTTCGGTTCGAAGTTGGCCAGGGCGTACACGTAGGCTTCGACCTGGCTGGCACTGCCAAGAAAGGTGCTTTGCGGCCGGGTGAACATCGGCATCGCCGCTTGCGGCACCGCGTCCAGGCCCTTGCGGCGAATCGCCGACAAGGCCAGCGCCGCGCCACGGGTCACGGCGTTGTGCCGGCGTGCTTCTTCCCGCAACGGCAGCAGCAGTTCCCGGGCGTGACGCAAGGTCAGTTGGGCGCTGGTCTGCATTTCGAGGATGCGCGCGTGGGTGCGCAGCAGCATGTCGTCGTCCACCAGGTGGCCGAGGCGCTGCTGCTCGGTGAGCATGCGTAACAGTACGTTTTCCACCTTGCGCACGCCTTGTTCGAAGGCGCCGTCGGCGTTCACCAGTTGAATCATCGGCTCGACGTATTCGTCCCAGGTCGCCAGTACTTCGGCGTAGCGCTGGCGCAACGGGATCTGCCGGTCGCTGGTCTTGGCGCGATCGGCCACGGCAGCGAGGGCCTGTTCGTCGTTGGCGAGTTTTTTCAGCACGTCGCGCACGCGCATGTCCAGCAGGCGCAATTGGCGCGCCAGGTCATGGCCGTCGCGGATGTCGAAGGCGTCCTGGATATAACCCGCCAGGCGCTCAAGGTGGCGCAGGTAGGCTTCGATTTCCAGGCACAGGCCTAGCCGGTGCTCCTTGCGAAGATACGCCAGGAAGTCGTGGATCTGTGCGTTGAGCTCGAAACGGTTCGGGCTCTTGGCGACAGGCACCAGGATATCCAGGCGAATCCACACGTCCAGCAGGCTGGTGATGTCCTGTGGCGTGCTGTCCAGTTGTTGGGCGGCCAGCTGGGCGCGCAGTTCGCTGAGGCTCAGGGTGCCTTGGTCGAAGTGTTCGCACAGTGGCTCAAGCAGGGCCCAGTGTTCGGCGAGGGCGCGCAAGACGCGCTTGGGTTCGATCATCGGAATGGCCGGCTGGTTAGCGATTAAAAGCAGCGATTGTACTGCATCGGTGCCGGGATTTATCCACAGCCGGTCGTGAGGCGCTCACCGGAGCGATCAACTGCGGGCGATCTTCGTCGAAGGGCGGTAGAATCCCTGTTCTTTAGTTATCCACAAGTGGCCGACCTTTGCTTATCGAGTCCCGACGTCGCGCTTACTTGACCGCCATGCAGGTGGTCAACTGGCTGCCGCGCACTGAGTTACCGTTCGCCGCCCCTTCGCGGCCCGAGCTGCTGGAGGCCCCGGAACCGTTCGAGGCTTTCGAGCCTTCGGGTGAGGAGGCGGCTGCGCCGGTGCCGCTGGTCAAGCCCGTGGCAGAAACCCCGGTGGTCCGGCCAAAGGTCGAAGTGCCGCGCCCGTCGCCGGTGGCCAAGCCGGTCGTCGCCGAAGAGGCGCCTGCCGTGGTCAAGGCTCCGGTCGTACCGCCGCCACGCTTTGCCCTGCAACTGCTGCGGGCCGGGCGTTGCCTGCTGCTGGTGGAGTTACCCACAGGCGAGCGCTTCCAGGCCCGCGACCCGGCCTATCTGCTGCTCAAGGACATGTTGCGCGCCGCCGGCCTGCCCGACAGTCCGCAAATCGTTGGCGAGCCGGTGCGCTGGCCGCTGCTGGCCCGGGGCACCATGGACCAGGGCCCGGAAGCTGCACGGGATTTTGTGCAAGGTTTTGTCTCGGCGCGCCTGGAAGACGAACCCTGCGTGTGCCTGTGGCTGATCGGCCTGCCCGCCGTGCGTTTTGCCGGCGAAGCGAATGCCGAGGCCTGGTACCGCGAACTGCAGGTCGAAGGCCTGGGCTCCGTCTGGGCCCTGCCGGGCCTGGAACTATTAATGGAAGAGCCACAGCGTAAGGCTGATGTCTGGCAAGCCATGCGCCGGCTGATGGCGCGCTGGAAAAGTACCGATGAGTGAAGCTTTATCCTTCCGCCCGATGACCGAGGCGGACCTCGACGCTGTACTGAAGATCGAATACGCAGCGTTCAGCCACCCCTGGACCCGCGGGATTTTTCTCGACGGGCTGGGCAAATACCAAATCTGGCTGATGTTCGAAGGTGAGCAGCAGGTGGGTCACGGGGTGGTGCAGATCATCCTCGATGAAGCGCATTTGCTGAACATCACCGTCAAGCCGGAAAACCAGGGCCGTGGCCTGGGCTTGAGCTTGCTGGAGCACCTGATGTCCCGGGCCTACGAGGCCAAGGCGCGGGAATGTTTCCTGGAAGTGCGCGACAGCAACACCGGCGCGTTCCGGCTGTACGAGCGTTATGGTTTCAACGAAATTGGCCGTCGGCGGGATTATTACCCCGCCGTCGGTGGCCGCGAAGATGCGGTCGTGATGGCCTGCACCCTGGTCGACTAAACACAGGGCCCAATGTGGGAGCGGGCTTGCTCGCGAAGGCGATGGTCCAGTCGCCAGATGTAATGACTGACACACCGCCTTCGCGAGCAAGCCCGCTCCCACATTCAGTTCGGCAGGGTGTCAGCGGTTGCCGTCTACTGGATCGATATCGGCCAACTCGGCCTCATCCAGGCCATTGCCGCCGCCGATCTCGTCTTCATCGACGATACTCAAATCGTAATCCGCCGGATGGTCTTCACCTGCTTCCTGCGCATCCCGCGCGCCATCCTCATGGATCAGCGTTTCCGGGCTCATGTCATCATCGGTTGAGTCATGATCGTCAGTGGAAGCACCGGTCATCCCGGCTTCGCGCACCCGTTCGTCGGGCATCAGGTGCTCACGCTCCCGTGGTGGAATCTCGTCGCCGATTTCCGCAGTCGGCTCCTCCTTGTCAAAATCCAGCTCGCGCATTTCGCCCATGCGATCTTCGTTGTCATCAATCGGTTCCGGCTGTGTAGCGCCGTAGGGACGTCGTGATTCAGTCATGGCGATTCCTCATACTGTGGGGCTTATAGTGTGTGGACAGGCATGGCTCCCCAAGATTCAAGTAATTGCCGCCGGCTATCTTTATTGCTGGCGTGACCCGGACGGGCGGTCGAGTGTCAAAAACTGCGCATCATTCCTGAGGCTTTCCCTGATGAACGAACTACAAGACTTGCTTGATAACAACGAACGCTGGGCGGATGCGATCAAACAGGAAGATCCCGAATTCTTCGCCAAGCTCGCCCGCCAGCAAACCCCGGAATACCTGTGGATCGGCTGTTCCGACGCCCGGGTACCGGCCAACGAGATCGTCGGCATGCTGCCCGGCGACCTGTTTGTGCACCGCAATGTGGCCAACGTGGTATTGCACACCGACCTCAATTGCCTGTCGGTGATCCAGTACGCAGTCGACGTGCTCAAGGTCAAACACATCCTGGTGACCGGCCACTATGGCTGCGGTGGCGTACGCGCCTCGATGCAGGACAACCAGTTGGGCCTGATCGACGGCTGGCTGCGCACCATCCGTGACCTGTACTACGAAAACCGCGACGTGCTGGCCCAGTTGCCCACGGAAGAGGAACGCGTAGACCGCCTGTGCGAACTGAACGTGATCCAGCAGGTGGCCAACGTCGGCCACACCAGCATCGTGCAGAACGCCTGGCACCGCGGGCAGAGCCTGTCGGTTCATGGCTGTATCTACGGGATCAAGGACGGCCGCTGGAAAAGCCTGAACACCACCATCAGTGGCTTCGAGCAACTGCCGCCGCAATACCGCCTGCGCCCGCTGGGTGCGGTCTAAGGGCTTTTGCGTTCGCGCCACTGCTCCATGAATTGCTGACCCTCGGTATTCAAAGGCTCCTTCATGCCGGTGATCCAGCCCCGACAGTTGAGCTCGCCGCACTGGCAGCGAAACTGTCGGAACAATACGTCCTCGGTGTGGGCGTAATCCATGGTCAGCAGGGCGCCAGCGGGAATGGGCTGAACGGACCACAGTTCCAGGTATGTCATGTCGAGAAACGCGTTCGGGTTGCATGAATGCGAAAGCAGGCCGCTGAACCAAGGGTCGTACAAGTGGATACGCGAGGACATCTGCACCGTATGCAGGCGCCGCTCATTCAATGCGTAGCCGGACACCCTGGCGATACACAGGCGGCTGTCAAAGGCGACGCGGGTCTTGATTCCGTCGCCTGAACCGTCTCGGGTACGCACCACTTCATAGTCGCGAGCGCGGGGGTAGCCGTGTTCGGCGAGGGCGGTCGCGAACGGGTAAAGACACTGGCTCACAGCGGTTTTAGCCTTGTCCATGGCTTGAGTTTTCATGACTCTCCAGGAGGGGCTGCATCGACCTGCCGGTGGTGTCTTGACTGCCAGTCTTGCAGCGGATGGGCGCGGCTCAAGACTCGCTTAAGTGGGAAACAATTTCTACTGTCAAATCTGACAGTAGAAATTGGCTATCTTTTATGTAGGAAAATGCCCTTCTTGCAGCCTGCTTCAGAGCGCCGGTGCTTCAATCGCCGGTTCTGGCACTGCGCTTTTCAATTGCCTCAGCTGGGTCTTGATTGCCGGCTGGGCACACTTGGCGTTCGCTTGATCGGGCGTCAGCTCGCGGATAGAGGTGTAGAACAGTTCGCAGGTCTGCTCCTTGCGCGTTACCTGCCAGGTGTTCATGCAGCCTTTGAGCTGCACATTCGGATCGCTCGCGGGCTTCTGGCCCATCGAGGCCTGCCAGCAGGCGGCGCTCAAGTCCTGGCCCATCACCTTCAAACCGGCCTCGTCGGCCTTTTGCTCGTCACCGTCATAGGTGTCGGGGTTGGCGGCATACCAGATGTAGCTTGGGTGATTGGCACCCAGTACGGCGACCTGGCTCCCGACGGCCGGGCTGATTTGCGCCAGGCCCAGTACGGCAACGGTTTGCCCGTATTGCTGCTTGATCCAGCTGCGCACCGGCGCGCCGAAGGCCACCATCGGCAACGCGCCGCCCGCGTGCTGGCTCAGCTCCTTGACCATCCGGGTCTGGTAGTCGGTGAAGTAACCGTAGACGCCTTCCAGGTCCTTGCCCGCCGTGGCAGGGGCGGCGATCGGGGCGATGTCGATGATGGTCTGGTATTCCGGCGTCTGGGTCGCCGGGATGCCGTTGGCCGTGAGCAAGGTCGCCCAGCGGTCGGTGGTGGCCGACTCCAGGTAGTCCTGGAAGTGGGTCAGGGAATAATCCGGCGGGAAGTGCAGCAGCTCGATGCTCTTGCGGTTTTCCAGGGCCATGCCCAGCGGCAGGAACAGGTACCAGTTGAACTGCCACTTGCCATCGCCATTGAGTTTGCTGGCGCCCTGGTAAGCCAGGTCGGCGGTATCGAGCAAGGTGGTCAACGGCTGGCCATAACCGTCTGGCACGCCGCTGAACGTGGCCAGCACCTGGTCATGCTCGGTCTTGACGCTGACTTTGCCCCGGCTGTAACCGTCGCGTTGCAGGCTCTGGTTCAGGTAGTGCTCGACGGTCTGTTCCAGCGTCCAGGGACGAAAACAGATGACGTTGCAATTGTTCGGGTACGCGAACAACTGGGTGACCCGTTGCGGGGTACCCAGCGGTACGGTGATGTCAGCCTGTACGACCGCACTCAAGGTCAGTGCGGCCAGGGTGAAGGACAACCTGGTGAGTTTGAACATGGATGGTTCCCTGTCAGCGAAAGCCCGTCTGCGCGGGGTGAATGCCCACCCTCACACAGTAGCGGTTGACCGGGAAAAGCGCGTAGAAAAACTGCGCGCTTGTCGCTTTTGAACAAGTGCGTCTACACCTTGAAGTGCAGGGCGTTGCTCAAATCCCCCATGGGTTTCTGGCCGCGCGCGGTCATGGCGTCGTCACGCTGCTTGAGCCCGTCGAGGGTTTCCAGCTGGAACACCCGGGTGATCAGACGCAGGATCGACGCGGTGTCGTAGACGGTATGGTCCACCGTGCCCTTGCGCGCGAACGGCGAGACCACCAGTGCCGGAATCCGCGTGCCCGGGCCCCAACGATCGCCTTTTGGCGGTGCAACGTGGTCCCACCAGCCGCCGTTTTCATCGACGGTGACGATCACCACCATGTTCTTCCACTGCGGGCTTTCCTGCAGCACCTTCAAGGCGCGGGTGATATGCCGGTCGCCCGAAGCGACGTCGGCGTAACCGGCGTGCATATTCAGGTTGCCCTGGGGTTTGTAGAAGGTCACCGCAGGCAGCTTGCCGGCCTGGGCATCGGCGAAGAATTTGTTGGTGCTGGCGTCATCCCCCAGGCCGCCATCGCGCAGGCGTTTATTGCGCTCAGCCGGGTTTTCCGGGCCTTGCTGCTTGAAGTAGTTGAAGGGCTGGTGGTGGTACTGGAAGTTCGGAATCTTCGGAATGCCGCCCGAGTCCTTGAACTGATCCAGCGTTGCTTGCCACGCACCGGCGTACCAGGCCCAGTCGACGTTCTTTTTCGACAGTTTGTCGCCGATGTGCTCGTGGGTTTGTGGCACCAGCACGTTAGGCAAGTCGGGCTTGGAGTAATCCGGGCGCTCGGGGTCGCGAATCCAGGTAGGCCAGTAAGGCGGGGCCAGGGTGTTCACGCCGAAACCGTCCGGGGTCAGTGCGCTGGGGCCGAATTGCGGCGGGCCGGTCATGGCGCTGGCCGGGGACTTGTCCAGAGGCTTGAGGCGCGGGTCGGTCGGGTCGTCGCTTTGCAGCGTGGCGATCTGTGCCTTGGCCACCGATTGCGCAGCGTTTGGGTACACCGGGGGGGTGGCGCTGATCAGGTATTGGTGGTTGAGGAACGAGCCGCCAAACGCGCCCTGGAAGAAGTTATCGCAAAGCACAAACTCCTTCGCCACGTCCCACAAGCGCAGGGCGTAACGGCTCTGGGCGTAATGGCCCATCAGCAGGCCGCCGGAGTCGCCCCAGGCGACGAACGCATCGTTTTTACCGCCATTGATCTGCATCTGGTTCTGATAGAACACGTGCCACAAATCCCGGGTCACCAGGCTCAGGGGCTGGTCTTCGCCGTTCGGGCCCTTCAAGGCGTAGGGGGCGTTAGGCAGGTTTTCCTGGTATTGCACTTCGCTGGGGTAGGTCACGCCATCGACGGTCTGCGGGCCGATTTGCAACACGCCGCCCCAGGTCGGGGGCAGGGTGCTCAGCAGGCTGCCGTCGCGGTCGCGCTGCTGATAGTCCGCAGGGGCGAGGGCCGACAATGGTTTCTCGACCCCGGGGAAATCCGCAAACAGGTTGTTGAAACTGCGGTTTTCGGCGTAGATCACCACCACGTTTTTAACCTGTTCGTGCAAGGCCTTGTCCAGCTCTTGCGGCGTCAGCGGGCGATCCACCGGCTTGCCCGGTGCCTCGCTGGTATTGCCGCAGGCACTCAGGGTCGCACCCACGCCCAGCACGGCCGCGCCTCCCAGGAAGCGCCGCCGGCTGCTGTCGACTGGCGGTTTGGCTTCAATGTCTTGGGAAGGGCGGTCTTTGTGCTCGTCGCTCATTGCTGGGAGTCCCTGCGGGTTAGTTGTTGCAATATGTTTCGCCGGAACGGTAGCAATGGAATGTGACGGAACGAAGACAGCGGTGTGATCATGTGGGCATGCTTCCTGATCCCAAGCACTGCTAGACTGGCCCGATATTGCATACCGCAGAGGTGCCCCATGAAACCTTCAACTGCCCTGGGTCTCAAGAGGGCTGCCGTGCGTGAAGTAGTAGGACGTTTCCATACCTCCAACCCAAGGGTGTTTGGGTCCGTTTTGTTGGGGACTGATAAAGACGGCAGTGATCTCGATTTACTGGTTGATGCGCTACCGGGAGCGACCCTTTTTGACCTTGGTGGGCTGCAGGTGGAGTTGGAAGACTTGCTCGGGGTAAACGTCGATTTGCTGACGCCTGGCGATCTGCCTCTGAAGTTTCGTGCTCAAGTCTTGGCTGAGGCCCGGCCCGTATGATCTCAAATCGGATTGGCGACTACCTTGAGCACATGCGCCAGGCATCGTCCGACGCGATCACCTTTGTCGAATGGGTGAGCAAACCTGAGTTTTTTGAAGACAAGCGTACCCAATAAGCCGTGATCATGAGTTTGATCATCATCGGCGAAGCGTCGACCAAAATAATGGATCAACATCCAGAGTTTGCAGCCGCCCAACCGCAGGTGCCTTGGCGCAGTATGCGCGGGATGCGCAACCGGATTGCCCATGGTTACTTCGACATAAATCTTGAAGTGGTATGGGACACGGTTCAGCACGCGCTACCTGAGCTGCTGAACAACCTGCCAGCCGCACCCGCCTGAAGAGCGGGTGCAGCTTCAGATAATTAAGGCATCACCGGCGGCAAATATTTAAGCGTCGTGCCCAACGCCCACAGCAGGAACAACACCAGCGGCGTATGCACCAGCAACTGCACAAACGAAAAGCCGATCAAGTCCCGCGCCTTCAACCCCAGCACGCCCAGCAGCGGCAGCATATAGAACGGGTTGATCAGGTTAGGCAGCGCTTCGGCGGCGTTGTAGATCTGCACCGCCCAGCCCAGGTGATATTCCAGGTCGTTGGCGACCTGCATCACGTACGGCGCCTCGATGATCCACTTGCCGCCGCCCGAAGGAATAAAGAAGCCCAGCACCGCCGAGTACACGCCCATCAACAGCGCGTAGGTGTCGTGGGACGCAATCGAGGTGAAGAAGGTCGAGATATGGTGCGCCAGGGTCGCGCCGTCACTGCCTTTCACCACGGTCATCAACGCCGCAATCGAGCCATACAACGGGAACTGGATCAGCACCCCGGTGGTGGTGGGTACCGCACGGGCCACCGCGTCGAGGAAGCTGCGCGGGCGCCAGTGCAGCAAGGCACCGACCATCAGGAACAGGAAGTTATAGGTGTTCAGCCCCGAGATCGCGCTGATCGCCGGCTTGGTCGAGAACTCGTGGAACAACCAACCGGCGGCCAGCAACGCCAGCAGGATGGTCAGCAACGGGCTGTGCTCCAGCCACTCGCCCGGACGGGTCGGCGGTTGCGGCTTGGGCATGTTGAAGGCCGGGTCGATACCGCAAGCCTTGGCGTCACGGGCGGAGTTCGGCCCGGGCGCGGTGGCGTAGGCGATGATCAGCGACACCACGATCAGCGCCAGCAACAGCACGCCGGACTGCCACAGAAAGATGGTGTCGGTGAACGGGATCATCCCGGTGATCGACAGGATCGACGGCGGCAAACTGGCCGGGTTGGCCTGCAACTGCGCCGCCGACGACGACAGCCCCAGCGCCCAAACGGCACCCAGGCCGAGGTAGGCCGCAGCACCGGCCGCGCGGTAATCCATGCGCAAATCCGTACGCCGGGCCAGCGCACGCACCAGCAAACCACCGAACACCAGGGACAGGCCCCAGTTGAGCAACGAGGCGACCATCGAAATCAGCGCCACCCAGGCCACGGCAGAACGGCCGTTCTTCGGGATGCGCGCCAGGCGGTCGATCAACTTTACGGCGGGCGGGGAGCTGGCGACCACGTAACCGCCAATCACCACAAAGGCCATTTGCATGGTGAACGGGATCAAACTCCAGAAACCGTCACCAAACGCCTTGGCGGCCTCGGTCGGCGCGGCGCCCATGCCCAGGGTCGCCACGGCGACAATGATCACGGCGAGGGCGGCAAACACCCAGGAGTCGGGGAACCAGCGCTCGGCGAAGTTTGAACAACGCAGGGCGAATCGGGCGTAGCGGCTGTCTTCGATAGCATCGGCCACGTTCAGTACCTCTATTTGTATTTATTATGGGGGCGGCAGTTTTGCTGCATGTTCCTCTACGGCTATTCATTTGGGAATGTAGTTATCTTCATTGATCAATGAGTAAAGCAAATATATCCGGCGAGATTGCCATCACCGGGCCCAGCTCATAACCTGCAGGCCATTTTGTTTGTCTGCCGAGCTTTTCTATGACTGCCACCTCTTATCCACAGGCGCAGCGTTTCTCCCGCTCCGACTACAAAACCCTGGGCCTGGCTGCCCTGGGCGGGGCCCTGGAAATCTACGACTTCATCATCTTCGTATTTTTCGCGCTGACTCTCAGCCAGCTGTTCTTCCCGCCGGAAATGCCCGAGTGGCTGCGTCTGCTGCAAAGCTTCGGCATCTTTGTCACCGGCTACCTCGCGCGCCCGCTGGGCGGAATCCTGATGGCACACTTCGCCGATCACCTGGGGCGCAAACGGGTGTTCAGCCTGAGCATCCTGATGATGGCGCTGCCGTGCCTGCTGATCGGCATCATGCCCACCTACGCACACATCGGTTATTTCGCACCGTTGATCCTGCTGGCGCTGCGCATCCTCCAGGGTGCGGCAGTGGGCGGGGAAGTGCCCAGCGCCTGGGTGTTTGTCGCCGAACACGCTCCGGACAACCATCGTGGTTATGCCCTGGGCTTCCTGCAGGCCGGGCTGACCTTCGGCTACCTGCTCGGCGCGCTGACGGCGACGCTGCTGGCGCAAGTCTTCACCCCGGCCGAAATCCTCGACTACGCCTGGCGCTTCCCGTTCCTGCTCGGCGGCGTGTTCGGCGTGATCGGTGTCTGGCTGCGGCGCTGGCTCAGCGAAACCCCGGTGTTCCTGCAAATGCAGGCCCGTCGCCAGGCCGGCGCCGAATTGCCGCTGCGTACCGTCCTGCGGGAACATCGCAGCGCGCTGCTGCCGGCGATGATCCTCACCTGCGTGCTCACGTCGGCCGTCGTCGTACTGGTGGTGATCACCCCGACCATGATGCAGAAAACCTTCGGCATGAGCCCCAGCCACACCTTCGCCCTGAGCGCGTTGGGCATCGTGTTCCTGAATATCGGTTGCGTGTTGGCCGGGCTCCTGGTGGACCGCATCGGCGCCTGGCGTGCGGTGTTGGTCTATAGCCTGCTGCTGCCGGTGGGGATTGCCGTGCTCTATGCGAGCCTGATTGCCGGCGGCGTGTGGCTGGGCGCAGCGTATGCAATTGCCGGCTTGAGTTGCGGGGTGGTGGGCGCGGTGCCGTCGGTGATGGTCAACCTGTTCCCGGCGCAGGTGCGGGTGTCGGGGATTTCCTTCACCTACAACATTGCCTATGCGCTGTGGGCGAGTACCACGCCGCTGATGTTGATCGCGTTGATGCCGACCAGCCCGTGGATCTGCGTGGGGTATTGCGTGGCGATGGGCGCGGTGGGCGCAGTGAGTGCGGCGCATTTTGGCAAGCGCCAACCTACCTGATCGTTCCCACGCTCTGCGTGGGAACGCCTCCCTGGACGCTCCGCGTCCGCTTGTGTGACGCGGAGCGTCACGGGATGCATTCCCACGCGGAGCGTGGGAACGATCATTACGTCAGGAAGTGCCACATCAGCAATGTGCCCACCAGGCCCACCACCGACACAATGGTCTGCAACACCGACCACACCCAGATCGTCTGCTTCAGTTGCAAGCCGAAGTATTCGCGCACCATCCAGAAGCCGGCATCGTTGACGTGGCAGAAGAACACCGAGCCGGCACCAATCGCCAGGGCGACCAGTGAGCTTTGCGTCGCCGCCAATCCCGCCATCATCGGCGCGAGGATGCCCGCCGTTGTCGTGGTGGCGACGGTCGCCGACCCCGTGGCCTGACGCAGCGCCACCGCAATCAACCAGGCCAGCAACAGATACGGCATGTGCGCGCCTTCGGCCACCTTGCTGATGGTCTGGCTCACGCCGGCATCCAGCAGGGTTTGCTTCAACCCGCCACCGGCGCCGATGGTCAGCAGCAGCACCGCGATCGGCGCCAGCGCCTTGCGCAGGGTGTTGCCGACATCGGCCCGCGGCATGCCGCTGGCCCAGCCCAGGCAGATCACCGCGGCAATCACCGCCAGGCCCAGCGCGATCAACGGCTCACCGAGGAACTTCAAGGTCAGTGCCACCGGGCTTTCCGGCGACATGGCAACCTTGGCCAGGGTGCTGCCGAGCATCAGGATCACCGGCAACAGGATGATCAGCAGCGACACACCAAAACTCGGCTGGCGCGGCGCCTTGGGCGGTGCGCTGAACAGCGCGCCAATGTCGGCCGGCTCATCCACGTGCATGCGCTTGGACAGCCAGTTGCCGTACAACGGGCCGGCCAGAATCACGGCCGGTACCGCCAGGCAGAAGCCCAGCAACATGGTCAGGCCCAGGTCGGCGTGCAACGCGCTGACCGCAATCAGCGGCCCCGGATGCGGTGGCATCAAGGCGTGCAGGGTGGTCATCCCCGCAAGCGCCGGGATCGCGATTTTCAGCAGCGGCTGGTTCGAACGCTTGGCCATCACGAAGATGATCGGCACCATCATCACCAGGCCCACTTCGAAGAACAGCGGCAGGCCAATCACCATCGCCACCAGCGCCATCACCCACGGCAATGACTTGCCTTTACCCAACCCCAGCAGGGTGGTGGCGATACGATCGGCAGCGCCGGATTCGGCCATCAACGCGCCGAGCATCGAGCCCAGGGCAATGATGATCCCGGCTTCACCGAGAATCGCCCCGGCGCCTTTGCTGAAGGCCTTGGCCACTTCTTCCGGCGGCAAGCCCGCGCCGACACCGGCGATAAACGTACCGATCAGGATCGACAGGAAGGGCGGCAGCTTGGTCGCGCTGATCAACACAATGATGCTGGCGATGGCCAGTAATACGCAGAACATGAGGCGGGTGTCGTGAACCATCCACGCGGCAGTCGATAACTCCAAAACGGGACTCCTTATCGAACAGGTTGGCTAATGTGTTTCTTTTTGTTTCCTGCTCGAAAAGCATACCTGATACAACGGTTCCAGAGCGTTCATGTTCAATTTTGGTGCGCATGGCTTAACGCCCAGCTGACGGCGAGATGACAATTTTGCAACTCGTGCCGGTGGTTTTGGCCTATAGCTCTATGATCAACCGGACGACCACCCACGAGGATATTTCATGAGTGCAGGACACAGCCACGCCCAGGTACGCGCCGGCCACGAACGGCTGTTATGGATCGCATTGGCACTGACCGGCAGCTTTATGATCGCCGAGGTGATCGGCGCCTTTATCACCGGCAGCCTGGCGCTGTTGTCCGATGCCGCGCACATGATGACCGACGCCCTGGCGCTAGGGATTTCCCTGGTGGCGATCCAGGTCGCCAAGCGCGCCGCCGACCGCAAGCGCACCTTCGGCTATGCGCGTTTCGAGATCCTGGCGGCAGCGTTTAATGCGCTGCTGCTGTTCGGCGTGGCGTTCTACATCCTGTATGAGGCGTATCAACGCTTGCAGGCGCCCGCCGAGATCCAGTCCACCGGCATGCTGGTGATCGCGGTGCTGGGGCTGATCGTCAACCTGATTTCCATGGGATTGCTGAGTGCGGCCAGCGGCGAAAGCCTGAATGTGAAGGGCGCTTACCTGGAGGTCTGGAGCGACATGCTCGGCTCCATCGGCGTGATCATCGCGGCGCTGGTGATCATGTACACCGGCTGGGGCTGGGTGGATTCGGTGGTGGCGGCAGCGATTGGCTTCTGGGTGTTGCCCCGCACCTGGACGCTGCTCAAGGAAAGCATGAACGTGCTGCTGCAAGGTGTGCCGGATGGCATTGATATCGACAAGGTGGAGCAGGCGATTCGCGGCGTTCCCGGCGTCAAGGACGTGCACGACCTGCATATCTGGGCCCTCACCAGCGGCAAAAATGTGCTGAGCACTCACTTGGTGGCGGATTCTGCCCAAGGCTGCGAGCAACAGATCCTCAGCCAGGTGACGGAGTTACTGCATGAACAATTCGATATTTCCCACGCCACGATCCAGATCGAGGGCGAAGGTTTTCAGCATGACGAGCATGACGAGGTGCACGCCTGACCCTCACTCACGGTCTTCCAGCACATAACCCACGCCGCGCAAGGTATGGATCAACTTGCGCTCGAACGGGTCATCGATCTTCGCCCGCAGGCGGCGGATCGACACTTCCACCACATTGGTGTCGCAATCAAAGTTCATGTCCCACACGAACGAGATAATTTGCGTGCGCGACAGCACCACGCCGCTCTGGCGCATCAGCAGGTGCAGCAGGGCGAACTCCTTGGTGGTCAGGTCGATGCGCTGCAAACCGCGAAACGCCCGGTGGCGGCCCTGATCCAATTCCAGGTCGGCCACCCGCAACACATCCGGCACCGGCGAATGCACGCTGCGGCGCATCAAGGTGCGCACCCGCGCGAGTAATTCGGGGAACTCAAACGGCTTGACCAGGTAATCATCGGCGCCCAGGTCCAGGCCCTTGATCCGGTCGGCGAGGCGGCCCTGGGCGGTCAGCATCATGATGCGGGTGCTGCTGTTCTGGCGGATGCGTTGCAGCACGTCCCAGCCATCCATCAACGGCAAATTCACGTCGAGCATCACCAGGTCGTAGGCGTGCTGGCGAGACAAATGCAGGCCGTCGGCGCCGGTGGCGGCACAGTCGACGATATAGCCACTTTCGCTCAATCCCTGGTGTAGATAATCGGCGGTTTTAGGTTCGTCTTCGATAACCAGAATACGCATGTCGAGGATCCCGCTGGGCAGTGGAAAAGTTGCCCGGAGCTTAAAGCAAAAGCCCGCGCCAGAGCCGTTGCTAACGGATTTGTAATGTTCTGGCCACTCCTCTGATAAGTACCGAAAGTTACATTGCCCACCTGTTAATTCATGGGCATGGAACTCTTGTTATGCCAACTTTTGTCCGCACGTTTATCGGCGCTTCGGTGCTGTTGCTGATGACGGTCCAGGGCGCAAACGCGCAAACCCTGACCCTCGAATCGGCCCTGCAAACCGCCTTCGCCAACAACCCCGACATGGCCGCTGCGCAGTGGGAAATCGACATCGCCCAAGGCGGTCGCCAGCAGGCCGGTTTGATCCCGAATCCGGTGGCCTCCTGGGATGCCGAAGACACCCGCCGCAACTCGCGCACCACCACCGTGAAACTGAGCCAAACCCTGGAACTGGGTGGCAAGCGCGGCGCCCGGATTGACGTCGCCACCCGTGCCCAGGAGGCGGCCGCACTCACCCTGGAACAGCGCCGCAACGGTCTGCGAGCGGAGGTCATCGACGGTTACTACGGTGCACTTCGCGCCCAGGAACGCCTCGACCTGGCCCAGCGCTCATTGGCATTGGCCGAGCGCGGCCTGGTGGTGGCCAATGGTCGCGTCACCGCCGGCAAAACGTCCCCGGTGGAAGCCACCCGCGCCCAGGTGCAACTCTCGGAAATCCGCCTGGAATTCAACCGCGCGCAGATGGGCCTGAGCGATGCCTACCGGCGCCTCGCGGCCAGTACTGGCGCGGCCAGCACCGATTTCCAGGCCGTCGCCACCCAAGCCCAGGCCGCCCCGGCGTTACCGTCGCCCACGCAGTTGCTGGGGCGCCTGGAACAGACCGCCGAACTGCGCCTGGCCGAGCTGCAAATCGTCCAGGGCGAAGCGGCCCTGGGCCTGGAAAAAGCCCAGCGCATTCCTGACCTCGACGTGTCCATCGGCAGCCAATACGACGCCAGCGTGCGGGAGCGGGTCAACGTGGTGGGCGTGTCGATGCCAATCCCGCTGTTCAACCGCAACCAGGGCAACGTGCTGGCCGCGAGTCGCCGCGCCGACCAGGCCCGCGACCTGCGCAACGCTGCCGAACTGCGCCTGCGCACCGAAACCCGCCAGGCCCTGGACCTTTGGCAAACCGCGAATACCGAAGTGCGCTCGTTCAACCAACAGATCCTGCCCGCCGCCCAAAGCGCGGTGGACAGCGCCACCCGCGGTTTCGAGATGGGCAAGTTCAACTTCCTCGACGTACTCGACGCCCAGCGCACCTTGATTGCGGCCCGCACCCAATACCTCGCGGCGACGGCCCAGGCCACCGAAGCCTGGGTGCGTATCGAACGGATTTACGGCGACCTCGCCCGGTTTTGATTTTTTCAGGAGCGTTCCATGAACAACAAACACAGGATGGCGCTGGCCGTTGCGCTGATGCTGGCGTGGCCGGCCATCAGCGGTGCGGCAGAGGCGGAAGAGGAAGGCAAGATCGAGCTGACCGAACAGCAGGTCCAGGCCGCCGGTATTCAACTGGCCCCGGCGCAATCCCGGCAGATCAGCACTGTGCTTTCGCTGCCGGGCGAGGTGCGTTTCGACGAAGACCGCACCTCCCACATCGTGCCGCGTGCTGCCGGCGTGGTGGAGTCGGTGAAGGTCAACCTCGGCCAATCGGTGAAGAAGGGCGAGCTGCTCGCGGTGATCGCCAGCCAGCAGATTTCCGATCAGCGCAGTGAACTGGCGGCCAGTGAGCGCCGGGTGGTACTGGCCCGCACCACCTTCCAGCGCGAGCGCCAGTTGTGGCAGGACAGGATCTCCGCCGAACAGGATTACCTGCTGGCGCGCCAGGCGCTGCAAGAGGCCGAAATCGCCCTGAACAATGCCCGGCAAAAGATGAATGCCCTGAGCGGCAGCGCTGTATTGGTCGGCGGCAATCGCTACGAACTGCGAGCGCCGTTCGACGGCGTGGTGGTGGAAAAACACCTGGGTGTCGGCGAGGTGGTGAGCGAGACCAGCAACGCCTTCACCCTGTCGGACCTGTCCCAGGTGTGGGTCACCTTCGGCGTGTTCCCCAAGGATTTGAACAAGGTCCGGGTCGGCAAACCGGTGAAGGTCACGTCCTCGGAAATGGGCACCGAAGTGCTCGGTACCGTGGCCTATGTCGGCAACTTGCTGGGGGAGCAGACCCGCACGGCCACCGTGCGCGTCACGGTGCCGAACCCCGACGCTTCGTGGCGTCCAGGGCTGTTCGTTTCCGTGCAGGTCGCCACCGACACCTACCCGGCCAAGGTCACCGTCCCCCAGGAGGCGATCCAGACCGTCGAGGACAAACCTTCGGTGTTCGTGCGCACCAGCGACGGCTTCATGACCCGGCATATCGAACTGGGCGTCAGCGAAAACGGTTTCGTCGAAGTGCGCCAGGGCCTCGACGCCGGCGCGCAGGTGGCCACCGTCGGCAGCTTCATCCTCAAGTCCGAGTTGGGCAAGGCCTCGGCCGAGCACGCCCATTGATCCTGCGAGTGATTTCCCATGTTTGAGCGCCTTATCCAATTCGCCATCGAGCAGCGCATCATCGTGCTGTTGGCGGTGCTGTTGATGGCCGGTGTCGGTATCGCCAGCTATCAGAAATTGCCCATCGACGCCGTGCCGGATATCACCAACGTCCAGGTGCAGATCAACTCGGCGGCGGCGGGTTTTTCGCCGCTGGAAACCGAGCAGCGCATCACCTTTCCCATCGAGACCGCCATGGCCGGGCTGCCGGGCTTGCAGCAGACCCGCTCGCTGTCGCGCTCGGGCTTGTCCCAGGTCACGGTGATTTTCAAGGACGGCACTGACCTGTTCTTCGCCCGCCAACTGGTCAACGAACGCCTGCAGGTGGCACGCGAGCAATTGCCGGAGGGTATCGAAAGCATGATGGGCCCGATCTCCACCGGGCTCGGGGAAATCTTCCTGTGGACCGTGGAGGCGAAAGACGGCGCCCGCAAGGAGGACGGCTCAGCCTATACGCCGACCGACCTGCGGGTGATCCAGGACTGGATCATCAAGCCGCAACTGCGCAACGTGCCGGGGGTGGCCGAGATCAACACCATCGGCGGCTTTGCCAAGGAATACCAGATCGCCCCGGACCCCAAGCGCCTGGCGGCCTACAACCTGACCTTGGGCGACCTGGTCACGGCGCTGGAGCGCAACAACGCCAACGTCGGCGCCGGCTACATCGAGCGCAGTGGCGAGCAATTGCTGATCCGTGCGCCGGGGCAAGTCGCGTCCATCGACGACATTGCCAACATCGTCATCACCACTTCCGACGGTACGCCGATTCGGGTGCGCAACGTCGCCCAGGTCGACATTGGCCGCGAGCTGCGTACCGGTGCCGCCACGGAAAATGGCCGCGAAGTGGTGCTGGGCACGGTGTTCATGTTGATCGGCGAAAACAGCCGCACGGTGTCCCAGGCGGTCGCGAAAAAACTCGAAGAGATCAACCGTTCGCTGCCTGAAGGTGTGGTGGCCGTCACCGTCTACGACCGCACCAACCTGGTGGAAAAAGCCATCAGTACCGTGAAGAAAAACCTCTTCGAAGGGGCGCTGCTGGTGGTGGCGGTGCTGTTCCTGTTCCTCGGCAATATCCGCGCTGCGCTGATCACCGCGATGGTGATTCCCCTGGCCATGTTGTTCACCTTTACCGGGATGTTTACCAACAAGGTCAGCGCCAACCTGATGAGCCTCGGCGCGCTGGATTTCGGGATTATCGTGGATGGCGCGGTGGTGATCGTCGAAAACGCCATCCGCCGCCTGGCCCACGCCCAGCAGCGCCACGGGCGATTGCTGACCCGCAGCGAGCGCCTGCATGAAGTGTTCGCGGCGGCCAAGGAAGCGCGTCGCGCGCTGATCTTCGGGCAACTGATCATCATGGTGGTGTACCTGCCGATCTTCGCCCTCACCGGGGTGGCCGGGAAGATGTTCCACCCGATGGCGTTCACCGTGGTGATCGCGCTGCTGGGGGCGATGATTCTGTCCGTGACCTTCGTGCCGGCGGCCATTGCGCTGTTCGTCACCGGCAAGGTCAAGGAAGAGGAAAACCTGGTGATGCGCAGCGCACGCCGTGTCTACGCGCCGGTGCTGGATTGGGTGATGGCGCGCCGGCCGCTGGTGTTCGGCCTGGCGGTGCTGGCCATCGTTGCGTCGGGCCTGGTGGCCAGTCGCATGGGCAGCGAATTTATCCCCAGCCTCAGCGAGGGTGATTTCGCCCAACAAGCGTTGCGGGTGCCGGGCACCAGCCTGACGCAGTCGGTACAGATGCAGCAGCAGCTGGAAAAGACCTTGATGGCCGAGGTGCCGGAAATCGAGCGGGTATTCGCCCGCACCGGCACCGCGGAAATCGCCTCCGACCCGATGCCGCCGAACATCTCCGACAGCTACGTGATGCTCAAGCCCAAGGACCAGTGGCCCGACCCGAAGAAGTCCCGCGAGGCAATCATCGCCGACATCCAGCGCGCCAGTGCGATTGTGCCGGGCAGCGTGTATGAACTGTCGCAACCGATCCAACTGCGCTTCAACGAACTGATTTCCGGCGTGCGCAGTGACGTGGCGGTGAAGGTGTTTGGTGACGACATGGCGGTGCTCAACAAGACCGCCGGGGAAATCGCCGAGACCTTGCAAACCCTCAAGGGCGCCTCGGAAGTGAAGGTGGAACAGACCTCCGGCCTGCCGGTGCTGACCATCAATATCGACCGCGACAAGGCCGCGCGTTTCGGCCTGAACGTAGGCGATGTGCAAGACACGATTGCCGTCGCCGTGGGTGGGCGCCAGGCCGGGACGATGTACGAAGGCGACCGGCGTTTTGACATGGTCGTGCGTTTGTCGGACGCGCTGCGCACCGATATCGAAGGCCTGTCGCGGCTGTTGATTCCGATCCCGGCGCTGGCGAATAACGCGGCGGGGCAGTTGGGTTTTATCGCGCTGTCGGAAGTCGCCAGCCTGGACCTGGTGCTCGGCCCCAACCAGATCAGCCGCGAAAACGGCAAGCGCCTGGTGATCGTCAGCGCCAACGTGCGTGGGCGCGATATCGGCTCGTTTGTCGAGGAAGCCGGGACGGCCATCGACATTCAGGTGAAAATCCCCGCGGGCTACTGGACCACCTGGGGCGGCCAGTTCGAGCAGTTGAAGGAAGCTTCCGAGCGCTTGCGCATCGTGGTGCCGGTGGCGTTGCTGCTGGTGTTCGGGTTGCTGTTCATGATGTTCAACAACCTCAAGGACGGGCTGCTGGTGTTCACCGGGATTCCCTTCGCGTTGACCGGCGGGATCATGGCGCTGTGGCTGCGGGACATTCCATTGTCGATCTCGGCGGGCGTGGGTTTTATCGCGCTGTCGGGGGTGGCGGTGCTCAACGGGTTGGTGATGATTGCGTTCATTCGCAACCTGCGGGAAGAGGGGCGCTCATTATCGGTGGCCATCAACGAAGGCGCCCTGACGCGCTTGCGCCCGGTGTTGATGACGGCGTTGGTGGCGTCGCTGGGGTTTATCCCCATGGCCCTGGCCACCGGCACCGGCGCCGAAGTGCAGCGCCCGTTGGCGACGGTGGTGATTGGCGGGATTATTTCGTCGACGCTGCTGACCCTGCTGGTATTGCCGGCGCTGTATCACTGGGCGCACCGGCGTGAAGAACAGCAAGACCGCCCGATGCCTGGCCAATAACCTGTGGTGAGGGAGCAAGCTCCCTCACCACAATGGGTTATTGGCAGATAGCGTTGGTATGAAGGGGAAACACCAACCGAAACACAGTGAAATCTCCGGGCTCGCTGCTGACTTCTGCCCGGCCTTGATGCAGGGTCATGATCGACCGCACGATGGCCAGCCCCAGCCCGGTCCCCCCTTCGGAGCGGGCGCGGCTGCTGTCGACGCGGTAGAAACGCTCGAACAGGTTCGGCAGGTGGTGCGCTTCAATCCCCGGGCCCGGGTTGCCCACCGACAGCGAGACTTGCTGCCCGTGGGTTTCCACCTGCAACGACACCGTGGAAGCGTGCGGGGTATGCCTGATGGCATTGGACAACAAGTTGGAAATCGCCCGCTGAATCATCAGGCGGTCGCCATGCACCGAGGCATCACCGTGAAGGCTCAGGCTCAGTTGCTTGTCTTCGGCACTCAACGCAAACAGTTCCATCACCCGGCGTGCTTCAGCGGCCAGGGACACGGGCGCAAACGAAACCCGCGCCGCCGGGTGGCTGACCTGTGCCAGGAACAGCATGTCGGAGACGATCCGCGCCAGCCGCTCCATCTCTTCGGTGCTGGATTCCAGCACCGCCTTGTACTCCTCGGGCGGTCGCTCCCGGGACAACGTCACCTGGGCCTTGCCCATCAAGTTGGTCAGTGGCGCGCGCAGTTCGTGGGCCAGGTCATCGGAGAACTGCGACAGCTGCTGCACACCGCCATCCAGGCGCTGCAGCATGAAGTTGATGCCCTGCGCCAACTCGCCCAACTCGTTGGGCAAGTTATCCACAGCCAGGCGGTGGGTCAGATCCTGTGTGGTGACCTTGGCCGCGACGCGGCTGAACTGTTGCAGCGGTGCGAGCCCGCGTTGCACCACCCACCACGCGCCGATGCCGATCAGCAGCAACAGCAACGGCAGGGCGATCACCGTGGAACGCAGGTAAGCACTGAGCAATGCCTGATCGTCCATGCGGTCCAGGGACAGCAGCACCCGCACGCGTTCGCCGCTGGACAGGCGCATCAGGCTGGAGGCGCTGAGCACCTGGTTGCCGTTGCTGTCGTCCCAGTTCAGGTAACCGAGGGTCTGGCGTGGTGCGAAGTCGGTCAGCAACGGTTCCTGTGGCTTGGCACCGACGCTCAGCAGCACCGCTTCATCGGGTGCGGTGCCGACGATGGTCAGGTAGAAATTGTCATGCCCCATCACCAGGTCCATCAGCGAATGCGGGCGGGCCTTTATGTCGCGGGTGTCCAGGCCGAGGGCGAGGCTGTGCTGGATCTGCTCCATCTTGCTTTCCAGGCCCTTGCGCGCCAGTTTCTCAAGCTCGTGGGTCAGCGCCAGGTAGGCCAGTGTCGCGAGCAGCACCACCAGGCCCGCGCCCATCAGGCTCACCGTCAGCCCGAGGCGCATCGACAGGCTGCTGGCTTTCATTGGCGGGCCTCCAGCACATAGCCCACGCCGCGAATGGTATGGATCAGCTTGACGTCACTCTGGTCATCGACCTTGGCCCGCAGGCGGCTGATGGAGACCTCCACCACGTTGGTGTCGCAGTCGAAATTCATGTCCCACACCAGGGAAATAATCTGCGTGCGGGTCAGCACTTCGCCAGACTGACGCATCAGCACATGCAGCAGCGCGAACTCCTTGGTAGTCAGGTCAATGCGCCGGGTGCCGCGATAGGCGCGGTGGCGGCGCGGGTCCAGTTCAAGGTCCGACACGCGGAAGACTTCCGGCACCGGTATGTGCTCGCTGCGGCGCAACAGCGTACGCACCCGGGCCAGCAATTCGGGGAATTCGAAGGGTTTGACCAGGTAATCATCGGCGCCCATGTCCAGGCCCTTGATCTTGTCAGTCAGCCGGCCACGGGCTGTGAGCATCATCACCCGTTGGTTGCTGTCGCGGCGCAGTTGCTCAAGCACTTCCCAGCCGTCCTTGGCCGGCAGGTTTACATCGAGAATCACCAGTTCATAGGCGTGTTGCCCGGCCAGGTGCAGGCCGTCCACGCCGCTGGCGGCGCAGTCGACCACGTAACCGCTTTCGGTCAGGCCCTGCTGCAGGTAGGCGGCGGTTTTTTGCTCGTCCTCAACCACAAGGATACGCATGGGGGTTTACCTTTTACTGATAGAGAGAGACTGAAATTCGAATTTTCCGAAGCCTGAAGGCTGAAGTAGCTACAGGGTCAATCAGCCAGTTTGTGACTGGTTGTTGCGTTGCAGAACGGGCGGGCAAAAAAAACGCCCCATCCGGGGCGTTAAAAATTCATCTCTTTCCAAAGGAGCTACACAAAAGCTTCAGAGATGAATGTGCTCGGTGTGCGCCGTTCAGATCGACTGCTTCTGTGCGTCGGCGGGCGCGGTCTCGGCCACGGACTGTTCACCGTGGACCTGCTGCTGTTGCTGGCGGAACTCGGCGAGGAACTGCCGGGAGCGGTCGGCGCCGTCGTCGGCGAATGCGAGGGTGGAAGTGGCGCCGAGAAAACTGATCAATAACAGGTGGGATGGCTTCATGACGTGTCTCCAAATAAGGCGTGTGCCGTTAGTTGTGACCAGTATATGAAGCGCAACTTAACGAGAAGGTGAGGCGCATATTACAGTTCTGACAGGCTTCAATTTGTGAACAGATGTTAGTCAACGGCAAATGAATGTAAGCATTTGCCGTTGTGTTCATTTACAGAATTGCCAATGGGTATTCGACAATCAACCGAACTTCTTCCAAGTCCGACTCAAAGGCACTTGAGCGAACGGTCGCCTGGCGCAAACGCAGCGACAGGTCTTTCAAGTTACCGCCCTGCACCACGTACTTCGCCTCGATATCCCGCTCCCAGCGGCGTTGATCGGTCAGCGGGTCGCCGGCCGCGTCACGGCGCATGTACACGCTGTTGGCGTTGCTATAGTCGGCGCCGGTACCTTTGCCATAGCGGGTCATGAAGGTCAGGCCAGGAATGCCGAAGGCCTGCATGTCGAGGTTATAGGCGAGCATCCACGAGCGTTCCTTGGGCGAGTTGAAGTCGCTGTACTGGATCGAGTTGTTGAGGAAGATCGAGTCCGACATGCGCAGGTAGTCAAAGTCGTCATCGCCGTTGTTGCGCTGGTGCGACAGAGCCAGGCTGTGGGCGCCGACCTTGACCCCGAGCCTGGCGCTCCAGATGTTGTTATCGAACTCGCCAAGGCGTTTCTTGCCCTCGTCCACGGCCTTGTAATAGTTGAAGTCGCCAAACAGCGACACGTCATCGTTCAGCGGGTAGCTGGCGGCGCTGCCGAAGTAGTACTGGTCCCAGGCATCCTTCAGGCGGCTGGTGTACAGGCTGACGCTGAGGTGTTTGTTCACCTGGTAGTCGCCGCCGGCATAGCCGATCCAGGGTGAATCCACCTTGCCCGCATAAAACGTCGCGAAGCCTTTATCCATGCCGCTTTGAGTAGGCTGGCTCATGCCGCTCAAGTGCCCGGCCTGCAAGCTCAAGCCGTCAATGCTGGTGTTTTGCGCGGTGACGCCACGGAAGCTTTCCGGCAACACCCGCGAGTCGCCGTAGGCCACCACTGGGGTCAGCGGGAACACGTCACCGGCCTTGATCACGGTATCCAGCAGACGCACTTTTACCGCGCCGCCGAGCTTGCTGTAGCCATCCTCGGGGTGGTTGTCGCTGTCTACCGGCAGTACGCCGAACGAGCCCTTGCCGCCGCTGCGGCCGGTGCCGGAGTCGAGTTTCAGGCCATACATCGCAAACGCATCGAGGCCGAAACCCACCGGACCCTGAGTGAATCCGGATTCGAACTTGCCGATAAAACCCTGGGCCCAGGCTTCGGAATAGCCATTGCCGGTGGGGCTCGACTGGCCCTTGCGGTCATCGCGGTTGAAGTAGAAGTTGCGGGCCAGCACGTTGAAGGTGCTGCCTTCGATAAACCCTTCGGGTTTTTCTTCCACGGCCATGCCTGACAGCGGGGTGAGCCCCGCCAGGGCGGCAATCATGGAGAGTGAAAATGTGCGGTTAGTGCTCATGTAGCGCTCCTCGGTAGTGGCAGCTATCAGCTTCTTATCGATGGGGCATTCTTGTTGTGATGGCGCCCGGGCAGATAGTTGCAAACACGAGATAACGGCGAGGTGGCGCACAGATTACAATTTTGGAATTTCAATAAAACATAACGGATAAGTAATCTGTCGGTGAACTTTGCGACAGGCTTGGTTAGTTATTCTTGCTCTGAACTTTTAATTCAATAAGTCAGACGAGGACGCCCTCATGAATACCCTGAAAACCACTGTCGCTGCATTGGCCCTGATCGTTTCCGCTGGCGCGATGGCCGAAGGTGGAGGCGACCGCACCTTCGCCCAATTGATGCAAAACAATGAGCAAGCCATGGCCGCCTACGCCGCCAGAAAGGGCAAGCCTGCGCCCGAGGTGATGGTGTATCGCTACGGCATGAAGCTGGACATTGCCAGGGTGGTGAATGTCACGCCGCCGATCCGCTCGTGCAGCGCGGTGCCGTCACGCATGACCTACGAAGACTCCACCGGCAAGCTCAACACGCTCCACTACCAAGTGATGGGCATCTGCCGTAACAACGGCAGTTGAGGGGCTGAAAAAATATAGTTGGGCAATGGGCTAAAGCTCTCTTAAGAAAATGCCGGCAGCGCCGATGCAGGTCAGATCCCGCCCTCATTTGCCCACCGGTGCCTCCATGTTCAACACCCGTCTCAAGCAGGAGCTGTCTGCTCTTCGCGAAGAATTATCCAGTTTGCAGCAGGTCAAGGAGAGCCTGGAAAGCGAAATGATGGCCCTGACCCTGGATCCCGAAGGGCGCATCGAGTCCGTCAATGCCATCTTCCTTCAAGAGATGGCTTACCAGGCAAGCCAGCTGCAAGGCCGCCTGATCGAGGATCTGGTGCCGGCGCACGTCAAGCACGACACCTTTCAACTGCGCTTCACGAACGCCCTGGTGCGTGGCGAACACTTCGCCGGTTCCGTACGCCTGATGCGCGGCAACGGCAATGAGGCGTGGCTGCGCTCCATCGTGCAACCGGTGCGTGGCAGTGACGGGCGTATCAAGCATATTTCGATGTACTCCAGCGACCTGACCCGCACTATCGAGGCGTCCCGCGAGCACGAAAACCTGATCACCGCGCTGGTGCGTTCCACGGCAGTGATCGAGTTCGACCTCAACGGTAATGTGCTGACGGCCAACGACCGTTTCCTCAACGGCATGGGTTACAGCCTGGCGCAGATCCAGGGCAAACATCACCGGATATTCTGTGAGCCGCAGGATGCCGGCAGCGTCGAGTACCAGCAGTTCTGGAAGCGCCTGAACGCCGGTGAATTCGTCGCGGGCCGCTTCAAGCGAGTGGACAGCCACGGGCGGGTGGTGTGGCTGGAGGCTTCGTATAACCCGGTGCTCGACGCCAACGAGCGGCTGTACAAAGTGGTCAAGTTTGCCACGGTGATCACCGACCAGGTCAACCAGGAACAGGCCGTGGCCGACGCGGCCAACATCGCCTACAGCACCTCGCTGCACACCGACAGCAGCGCCCAGCGCGGCACCACCGTGGTCACCCAGGCGGTGGAGGTGATGCGCGACCTGGCCAAGCACATGGAGCAGGCGGGTGAGGGCATTGAAGCGCTGAACGCCCAGTCCCAGGTGATTGGCAGCATCGTCAAGACCATCAGCGGCATCGCCGAGCAGACCAACCTGCTGGCGCTCAACGCCGCCATCGAAGCCGCCCGTGCCGGTGAGCAAGGCCGTGGTTTTGCGGTGGTGGCCGACGAGGTTCGGCAACTGGCGTCGCGTACCAGCAAGGCCACCGAGGAAATCGTCGGCGTGGTGCGCCAGAATCAGGACATGGCCCGCGATGCAGTGGCGCTGATGACCGATGGCCGCCTGCAGGCCGAGCAAGGGCTGGCATTGGCGGCCGAGGCGGGCACGGTGATCGTCGAGATCCAGGACGGCGCCCAGAAAGTGGTCAGCGCTGTAGGGCAATTCGCCAATCAACTGAGCAGCTAGTCACCCGGGCTCATGCTTGAGGTATCGTAGGTTTTTTTTCCGAGCCTTTCGTCCATGAGCCCTAACCATCGCCGTCCCGTCCCGCTGTCCAAGGCCTACCGCTTGCTCAACCACGGCCCCACCGTACTGGTCAGCGCTGCGCACAACGGCCAGCGCAACATCATGGCCGCGGCATGGGCGATGCCGCTGGATTTCGAGCCGCCCAAAGTCGCCGTCGTGCTGGATAAGGCCACCTGGACCCGGCAACTGCTCGAAGGCGCCGGCACTTTCGTGCTCAACGTACCGTGTGCGGCCCAGGCCGATATCGTGCAGACCGTGGGCAACACCACCGGCAGCGAGACCGACAAGTTCGCCGCATATGACTTGCAGACGTTCAGCGGCGAACACACCGAAGCGCCGATGCTCGAAGGCTGCGTGGCGTGGCTGGAGTGCCGCTTGCTGCCGGAACCGCATAACCAGCAGACCTACGATCTGTTCCTCGCCGAAGTGGTGGCCGCCCAGGCTGATGAGCGCGTATTCAGCGACGGTCGCTGGCATTTCGAAGGGCAGGATGCGCTGCGTACCTTGCACCATGTGGCGGGCGGGCATTTCCTGACGATTGGTGAGCCTATTGATGGGCGACAGCTTTAAGCCCAGTGCCAATTCTTCCGGTACAGCCTGGTTTTGTGGCGAGGGAGCTTGCTCCCGCTGGAGCGCGAAGCGGTCCCATTGTTTCCTGCCAATACACTTGGTCGGTAGATATACGACTGCTGCGCAGCCGAGCGGGAGCAAGCTCCCTAGCCACAAAGGTTGTGTTACCACTGGGTTTTGCTGAGCGCCTCGGCAAACGCCATCAACTTCGGCGAGTACTGCCGCGATGGCGGATACACCAGCGATATCGCCCGACTGCGCCCGGCAAAGTCCTCCAGCAAGGGCACCAGGCGCCCGGCCGCCAGATCTTCCCGCACCGCAAAGTCCATCACCTGGGCGATGCCGAATCCGCCCAGCGCGCCGTCCACCAGCGCATCGCCGATATCAAAGATCAACCGCCCCTCGACACTCACGTCCTGCACCCTGCCATCGAGCATGAACTGCCAGTCCACCAGCCGGCTGGTGCGCAGGTTACGCACGGTCAGGCAATTATGGTCCTTGAGTTCATCGACGGTTTGCGGCGTACCAAAACGCGCGAGATAAGCCGGGGCGGCGACGGTGACCCAGCGCAGCGGTGGCAGTGCCCGGGCGATCAGGCGTTGGTCCTGGATATCGCCGGTGCGCAGCAAGGCATCAAAGCCTTCGTCGACGATGTCCACCAGGCGGTCGGTCATTACCGCTTCAATGCGCAGATCGGGGTATTGCAGGGTCAGCTCGCCGATCACCGGCATCACCACCTTGCGGCCAAACAACGAGGGCGTGCTGATCTTCAGCAAACCGGACGGTGAGGCACGGCGGTCGAGCATTTGCCGCTCGGCTTCGGCCAGTTCCGCCAGCAGCGGCGCGCTGCGTTCATACAGCATCTGCCCGTCGGGCGTGAGGCTGACGCTGCGGGTGTTGCGTTGCAGCAGGCGCACACCCAGCTGGTTTTCCAGCCGGGAAATGGCCCGGGACAAGCCCGATTGGGTCAGCCCCAGGTCTCCGGCGGCGCGCGTGAAACTGCGGGTTTCGGCGACGCGCACCAGCAGGCGAACAGCATTCAGATCCATGATTAAAGTCATTACTGAAAGAGTGATAGGGCTATTTATCATCTGTTGGGCATGAAAGAAACTGGCGCCTCTCATTTTCAGGCAGGACGCTGTGATGTCTTCTTCTCGACCCTCTGGCTGGATGCTGTTGCTGCTGGCAACCGCGCAACTGATCATCGCCCTCGACGCGACCATTGTGTTTGTCGCGCTGCCCCAAATCGGCAGCCACCTGGGGTTTTCTGCCCAGCAATTGCAGTGGGTGGTCAGTGCCTACAGCGTGGCGTTTGGTGGCTTCCTGTTGCTGGGCGGTCGGGCGGCGGACCTGTTGGGCAAGCGGCGCTTGTACATGCTTGGCCAGTCGCTGTACGCGCTGTCTTCCCTGGCGGCGGTGCTCAGTGGCAGCGCCTTGCTGCTGGTGCTGGCGCGGGCGGTGCAGGGTGTGGGTGGGGCGCTGTTGTTCCCGGCCACGCTGGCGCTGATCAACACCCACTACGCCGAAGGGCCCGCGCGTCATCGGGCGTTTGCCGTGTGGAGCGCGGCGTCTGCGGCGGGCCTGGCAATGGGCGCGTTGCTCGGCGGCGTGCTGACCCAGGCCTGGGGCTGGGAAGCGGTGTTCCTGGTGAACGTGCCATTGGCCGGTGCCTGTGCCCTGGCGGCGCGCTACTGGATTCCCGCCGATGGCGAGCGGGCCCGCGGGCGCAACTTTGATATCAGCGGTGCGTTGACCGTGACGCTGGGCGGCACCTTGCTGGTGTTCTCCCTGGTGCAGGGGCCGGAGTGGGGCTGGGCGGCGCCGTCGACCCTGGGCTGCATGGTCCTGGCGTTGGTGCTGCTCGGGTTGTTTGGGTGGATCGAACACCGGGGCCGTGATCCGTTGATGCCGCTTCGCTTGTTGGGCTATCGCGAGTTGCGCATGGCCATGGTGTTGACGGCGGTGTTCATGAGCAGCTTTGGCGTGCAGTACTACTTTCTGGCGGTGTACTACCAGCAGGTCTACGGCTACAGCGTGTTGCAGGCGGGGTTGGCGTTTTTGCCGGCGACGCTGGTGTGCACCGCGGGTATCTGGCTGGCGGAGCGTTCATTGGCGCGGCTGGGGTTGCGCAACACCCTGGTCAGCGGCCAGTTGGCGGGCGCGGTGGGTATCGCTTTGGTATGTGTGGCGTTGCCGACGGGGGCGGGGTTCTGGTCGTTGCTGCCGGGGATTTTCATCCTGAGTATTGGCCAGGGCATGACCTGGACGGCGATGTGGGTGGCCGCCGGGCTGGGCATCCGGCCGGGCGAGCAGGGTGTGGCGGCAGGCATGGCGTCCACCAGCCAGCAGATTGGCGGTGCGTTGGGGCTGGCGTTGCTGGTGTCGTTGGCGAACGCCGGAGGGGCGACGGGCGCGGCGCAGGCAGGCGGGATTGAACTGGCGTTGTGGTGGAGCGCGGCGATTGCCCTGGCGGGGGCGGTTCTGGCGTTAGCACTTAAAGAGCGCGCTATAGAGTCGGATGCGATTTCAGCAGCGACATAAATCAACTGTGGGAGCTGGCTTGCCTGCGATGGCGGAGTGTCAGCCAACAATTTATTAACTGATCCACCGCCATCGCAGGCAAGCCAGCTCCCACAGGTTGATCGCGTTTCCAGGCGGGATTTCAGCGCCCGAGCATCTTCACCCAGCGCGACGGCGGCATGCCGAAAGTGCTGCGGAACTGGCGGGTCATGTGGCTCTGGTCGGTGAAGCCGGCGGTCAGTGCCGCATCTACCAATGACTGGCCCTGGCCCAGCAGGCTGCGCACCAGGTCCAGGCGGCGCATGGTCAGGTAGCGATAGGGGCTGGTGCCGAACAACAAACGAAAATCCCGCGACAACGCCCAGCGGTCGCGGTTGGCGTATTCCGCCATTTCATCGAGGGTAATCGGGCGGCCCAGGGCGCTGTGGATAAATTCCCGTGCGCGCTCGGCGGCCCGGTAGTCGAAGGTCTTGCGATTGACCGTGATGCCCGACGCGTTATTCAGCGCCTGGGCCAGGTCAAACATCGCGTCCTGTTCCTGCAACGGATCAATCGGGCAATCCAGGCTTTGCAGCAACACCTCGCTGGCGCGGTACAGCCACGGGTCGCTGGACAGCCCGCCGGGAATAAACGGCAACGGCTTGCCGCCGAGCACCTGCTGGATCAGCGCCGGCTCCACGTAGATCATCCGGTATTTGAAGCCTTCCTTGCTGCCGGCCCAACCGTCATGCACTTCGTCGGGATGGATCACCATGGTCCGCCCCGGCAGGCTGTGGGTCATGCCGCCGCGATAGTGAAAACTCTGCACGCCGAACAGGGTGCGGCCGATGGCGTAGGTGTCGTGGCGATGGGGGTCGAAGCCAAACCCGGCAAAATACGCCTCGATACGCTCCAGGCCACTGGCGTGGGGCGCGCGGTGCAGCCAGTCGAGAGAGGGTTTGGTCATGGTGAAAGCCGCAAGTCGGGACGCAAATACGTTAACCCAGTGTGACCGGGCTGTCTGCCGTGGTCTTGAACGATTGTGCCAGCACCGGAACGACGGGGGCAGGGATCCGGTTTATACGTGGATATCGCAAATCATTAAAAAATGATTGTTTTACGATAATTTATCGTTTATTTTTCGCCACACATTAACCCCCGAGGCTTACCCATGAATTCCCAACGTCTTGCCCAACTTAGCCAGCGCATGGCACTGCTCACCCTGCTGTTGATTGTCGCGATGCTGCTGCTCAATACCACCGCGTGGCTTTACCCGGTACAAAGCGCTTCGGTCGGGTTTGGTTTCGCCTTGAGTGCCCAACAGATCGAGGGGCGGGCCGAGATGGTGGCGGCGTTCCCTTGGTGGCAGACCCTGGGCGGTGTCCTGCTCTCCAGCATTCCCCTGATGGCGCTGGTGTCGGGCTTGAATCATTTGCGCCAGCTGTTTCAGAACTATGCCCGTGGCGAGTATTTTTCCAGCGCCGCCGCCCAGCACTTGGGTAAAGTAGGCCGGGCCGTGGCACTGTGGGTGTTGCTGGATTTTCTGTGCGAGCCATTGCTCAGTGTCTGGGTCACGATGAATGAGCCGGTTGGCCAGCGGCTGCTCACCTTGAGTTTTACCCCGCCCAGCATCGTTGCGCTGTTTCTCGCCGGCTGCATCTCGGTGATCGCGCGTATCCTGTGGCAGGCCAGTGAAGTGGATTCTGAAAACCGCACGTTTGTTTGAGAACAGCATGTCTATTGTCATTGAGTTGGACGTTATGCTCGCCCGGCGCAAGGTCAAGTCCAAGGACCTGGCCGCCGCCATTGGTATCACCGAACAAAACCTGTCATTGCTCAAGCAAGGCAAGGTCAAGGGCATACGGCTGGCGACCCTGGACGCGATCTGCAAGTATCTGGAGTGTCAGCCGGGCGACCTGTTGGTGCACGAACCCGAACCTGAGCTGTAAACGGCAAGGATCTTTTAATTCCCTTAAGGATGGATCAATCGATGCTTTTCCCCAGCCTGCCGTATGCCGCGCCGTTGTTGTCGCTGGCCTTGCTCTGGACCGTCGCGGTGGTGACGCCCGGCCCGAACTTCTTCAACACCGCGCAACTGGCCGCCAGTTGTTCACGCCGCCATGGCGTGGTGGCGTCGGCTGGCGTGGCCACCGGCACCGTGATGTGGGGCCTGGCAGGCGGCTTGGGGATCAAGTCGTTGTTCACTGCCGCGCCCATGTTGTACCTGGCGTTCAAGATCATCGGCGGCTGCTACCTGATTTACCTGGGGTTGAAACTGTTCCGGCGCTCGGCACCGTCGATGGCCCAGAACCTGTTGCCCGACGAACCTCGGCGTTCACTGTTCTCCGCCTGGCGCCTGGGTTTGCTGGGCAACCTGTCCAACCCCAAGGCGGCGCTGTTCGTCGCGACGATCTTTGCATCCACCATGCCGCAGTCACCGTCGCCGACGCTGCTGACCCTGGCCGTGATCACCATGGCGACCTTGTCATTCAGTTGGTACTCCTGCGTGGCACTGGTGTTTTCCAGTGAGCGGATGGCCAACGTCTATGCCCGCTCGCGCAAGTGGCTGGACCGGTTTGCCGGTGGTTGTTATGTGCTGTTCGGGGCCACGCTGGTAGCGAATCGCTGACGGCTCATGGTAAGAAGCCTTACTTTCAAACGTGAGGCCGATCATGAGCAAGCTGCGGGTAGGGATTATTTTTGGTGGCCGTTCGGCCGAGCACGAAGTGTCGCTGCAATCGGCGCGCAACATCGTCGATGCACTGGACCGTTCGCGCTTCGAGCCGATCCTGATCGGCATCGACAAGGCCGGCCACTGGCACCTCAACGACACCTCGGGCTTTCTGCTCAACGAAGAAAACCCGGCGCTGATCGCCCTCAATCAATCCAACCGTGAACTGGCCGTGGTGCCGGGCAAGGCCAGCCAGCAACTGGTGGAAACCGCCAGCCAGGCCTCGTTGGAACATGTCGATGTGATCTTCCCGATCGTCCACGGCACCCTCGGCGAAGACGGCTGCCTGCAAGGCCTGCTGCGCATGGCGGACTTGCCGTTTGTCGGCTCCGATGTGCTGGGGTCGGCCGTGTGCATGGACAAGGACATCAGCAAACGCCTGCTGCGCGATGCCGGGATTGCCGTGACACCGTTCATCACCCTCAACCGTCGCACGGCGGCGCGAACCACCTTCGAACAAGCCCGGCAGAAACTCGGAGTGCCGATGTTCGTGAAACCCGCGAACCAGGGTTCATCCGTGGGCGTGAGCAAGGTGAGCAGCGAGGCTGAATATCAGGCCGCCGTAGAACTGGCCCTCGGGTTTGATGAAAAGGTGCTGGTGGAGTCGGCGGTAAAAGGCCGGGAAATCGAATGCGCCGTGTTGGGCAACGAGAATCCCATCGCCAGTGGTTGCGGCGAGATCGTGGTGCGGGACGGTTTCTACTCCTACGACAGCAAATACATCGATGACCAGGCGGCCCAAGTGGTGGTGCCGGCGGACATCAGTGTTGAAGACAGCGAGCGCATTCGCGCCTTGGCCATCGAAGCGTTTGAGACGTTGGGCTGTGCCGGGCTGGCGCGGGTGGATGTGTTTCTGACGGACGAGGGCGAGGTGCTGATCAACGAGATCAACTCGTTGCCGGGTTTTACCCGCATCAGCATGTACCCCAAGTTGTGGCAGGCGGCGGGCATGAGCTACAGCGAGCTGGTAAGCCGGTTGATCGAGCTGGCGCTGGAGCGGCATGCGGGGCGTAAGGGGCTGAAGATCAGCCGGTAGCCCAGGAATGCCATCAGGCGTTACTGAGGACTTCTCGAAAAACGTCCGGCCTGATGGCTGCTATATGCAGCAATGAACGTGCTGCGCCGGACGGAGAGCGGCGGCCTTGCTCCCATTCTTGAAGCGTTCGTACAGAGACTCCCAGCAATTCGGCGAACTTGGGTTGCGACAGCCCAGTTTTACTTCGGGCCTCGGCGGCTTGGGTGATTTCGACGTGATGGACCTGGCCATGACGACCTTCCTTGACATCAATAACGGCAGCCAGCAATTCCTCGCCGATGTTGCGTTTGGCGTCACGTTCCTTAAGTTGTTTCTCAGTGAGTGGCATGGTTCATTTCCTTGGCGATTTTGTAGAGGACATGCGCGGGAATATTCTCGGTGGCACCTTTGCCATAAATCAGCAGGGCAACCAGTGCACCACACGCCAATTGTGTTGTGTAGATGATCCGCACTGAGCTGCTCTTGCCTCGGCCTTCAAGGCTCCAGCGTACTTTTCGGCAACCACCAGAGCCTGGAATGACAGTTCCTGAGTCGGGGTGGTTGGCGAGAAAAGCCATAAAAATACCCCGTTCTTCTTCGGTCCAGTAATCGGGCCATAGCTTGCTGAATAGTGGCGACTCGATGATCGTTAACACGCAAAATTCTACGTCTTTGACGTAGCCTCTGGCAAGGAATGGCGGGGCCAGAAAATGTCAGCGGATGGAGTGGTATTCAAGAAGCGTTGTATCGCAAAAGATGACAGCCTATGGGCTCCCCAAGGCTAGTAGCTACGAGAACTGTAGGGGGCTTCCCATCACTCTGCGCGAGCAATCCACGAATACAACAACGTCTTGCGCTCCGTGCTGTCATGGGTCCTTCGGCGATAACTCGCAAACGCCGGCGAGGTGCAATACGTACACACCTCACTCACCTCGACCTGTTCACGCCTGATTCCCGCCGCCTCCAGCAAGATCAGCGCATAACGACTCAAATCAAACCACGCACTCAAGGCCTGCCTGGGTTCTGGCGGCTGAATCTCCGGTGCCAGCAACGGCCCCGGCTGCTCGAACGTCCACGGCGCATTCCCGTCCGGCCATAAGTGACCCTGGCTCGCCTGTAACTGCGCGACAAACTCGCCGCTCACCTCATAACAACAAGGCTTGATCGACGGCCCGATCGCAACCCGCAATTGGTCCAGCGCCACACCCTCGGCGCTGAACCGTTGCATGGCATTGGCGATAATCCCGCCTTGCAGCCCCTTCCAGCCGCCATGAGTTGCCGCGACAAAATCTCCGCTCTCCGAGGCCATCAGCAACGGCAAACAGTCGGCAGTGATCACCGCGATCGGCTGCACATCCCGGCTGAAAACCCCATCGGCCTCAACCGTATTGGCCGTAAGCTCCGCGCTCCATTCAATGGTCGTGGCGCTGTGCACCTGCTTGCAGATGAACACGTCGTCAGGTCGCAATGGATCGTCAATCGAACAGAACCCATGGTCGACGCCAACCAGGGCGCCGAGGTTATTTGCCTTGTGCACGCGCAGCTCTCCAGTGAGTCACATCAGTCCCCGAGGGCCTCGCCTTCACGGCGTGGGTCCGCCCCGCCGATCAACGATACCTTGCCCTGCGCATCACGCACCCGAACGATCGCCTGGGCGCCGCTGGTCATGTCGATTTCACTCAGGGCGTGGCCCTTGTCCTTCAGCGCCTGTTTCAACGGCGCACTGAACAAGCCGGCTTCCAGTTCGGTCGCCCCGTTGCGGCTGCCGAAGTTGGGCAGGCCGACGGCGGCTTGCGGGTCGAGGTTCCAGTCGAGCATGGCCACCAGGGATTTGCTCACATATTCGATGATCTGCGAACCGCCCGGCGAACCCACCGTGGCCACCAACTCGCCGCTCTGGCGATCAAACACCAGCGTCGGCGCCATGGACGAACGCGGGCGTTTGCCCGGCTCGATCCGGTTGGCCACCGGCTGGCCATTTTCTTCAGGGATGAACGAGAAGTCAGTCATCTGGTTATTCAGCAAAAAGCCCTGAACCATTACGTGGGAACCGAACGCGGCCTCCACCGTAGTGGTCATCGACACCGCGCCACCCACGTCATCCACCGCCACCACTTGGGAGGTGGAAATACGCAGCGGCGAGCGATCCGGCGCGTAGGCCACCTGAATCCCGGCAGGCTTGCCCGGCTTGGCGACGCCCATGCTGCGCTCACCAATCAGTGCCGCGCGGCTGGCCAGATAATCCGGCGCGACCAGCCCGGCAACCGGCACCGGCACGTAGTCAGAGTCCGCCACATACTGGGCGCGGTCGGCATAGGCCAGGCGGTCGGCCTCGGCGATCAGGTGCACCGCTTCGGGCACCGGCTCCAGGCCTGCCGGGGAGTCGTTTTTCACCGGCTTTAACGGTGCCAGGGCCATACGCGGGTCGCGGGCTTCCAGGGCCTGCAACGTGCCGAGGATTTGCGCGATGGCAATCCCGCCCGACGACGGCGGCGGCATGCCGCAGACTTTCCAGCGCTTGTAGTCGGTGCACAACGGCGCCCGCTCAACCGCGCTGTAGCCTTTGAGGTCGGTCAGGGTCAGGCTGCCGGCATTGCTGTTGCCCTGCACCTTGCGGGTGATTTCTTCGGCAATCGGGCCGTAGTACAGCGCGTCCGGCCCTTCCTTGGCGATGCGCTTGAAGACGTTGGCCAGCGCCGGGTTTTTCAGCAGCGTGCCGGTGGCCTTGGGGCTGCCGTCGGCGTTCAGGAAGTAGGCGGTCATTTCCGGCGAGCGGCTCATGTAACGGTCGGCGGCGATCAGGCTGTGCAGGCGCGCCGAGATCGGGAAACCCTGTTCGGCCAGGCGAATGGCCGGCTCGAACAGCGTTGCCCACTGCAGGTGACCGGTCTTTTTGTGGGCCATTTCCAGGGCACGCAACACCCCCGGGGTGGCCACCGAACGCCCGCCAATCTGCGCCTGCGGGAACGACATCGGCGTGCCATCGGCGTTGAGGAACAACCGCTCGGTAGCGCCCGCCGGTGCGGTTTCGCGACCGTCGTAGGCGTGCACCTGCTTGCCGTCCCACAGCATGATGAACGCGCCGCCGCCGATCCCGGAGGACTGCGGCTCCACCAGGGTCAGCACGGCCTGCATGGCAATCGCGGCGTCGATGGCCGAGCCGCCCTTGCGCAATATCTCGCGCCCGGCTTCGGCGGCCAGCGGGTTGGCGGCGGCGGCCATGTGGCGCTCGGCGTGGCGGGGGCTCATGTCGGTGCGATAGCCCGAGCCGAGCTCCGGGGCGGGCGGCAGTTCCGGCGCGGTGGCGCTGTGGCAGGCGGCGAGGGTGAGGGCGGCGGTGATCAGCGAGAGGGTGAAAAGGCGTTGGCGGTGAAAAATCGAAAACACGCGATGACTCCGTTCATTTGAGAATGATCTGTTGTCCGTGGGGAGGGAATGTACCTCAGTGGTTTGCAGGTTGGGAGATTGATCTGTATTTGGTTGTGCGGTACAACTATGTCCTTCGTCATTCGGGCAAGAGGTTTCCCCCCCGTGAACCGTTCCAAGCCAGACCTTATCGATCAGATCCGCTGTGCTTCGCGTCTTATGGTGCGAGAGCTGGGCTTCATGCAGCCGAAGTTGGCGGCCAGCAGTTACCCACCGTCATCGGTGCACACGATTGTTGAGCTCGGCGAGCGTGGCGCGCTGACGGCGGCTGAACTGGTTACGTTGCTGGGGCTGGAAAAGTCGTCGGTGAGCCGCATGGTGCGCAAGCTGGTCGAGGCGGGCGAGCTGGAAGAGTTTGCCAACGAGGACGATGCCCGTTCGAAAAAGCTGCGGCTCACCACACGAGGCCAGAAGACGTTACGCGACATCGAAACGTTTGCCCGGCTCCAGGTGGGCGAGGCGATTGGCGACTTGTCCAGCGAACAGCAACAGGCCGTCAGCCGTGGGCTCGATCAATACGCCGCAGCCCTGCAAACCCAACGTACTGGCGCCCGGCAGCCGAGGCACTACCGCATTGCCCATGGCTACCGGCCAGGCATCATCGGGCGTATCGCGCAGATCCACGCCGAGTACTACGCCCAGCATGCGAATTTTGGCCAGCCGTTTGAAAGCCTGGTGGCGGCGGACATGGCCGAGTTGATGGGGCGCCTGGCCAACCCGCGCAACCAAGTCTGGGCAGTGCTGGACGCAGAGCAGATCGTCGGTTCGATCGCGATTGATGGCGAGGGCGAAAACGGCGAGGCGATCCTGCGCTGCTTCATCCTCGACCCGTCGGCTCACGGCCAGGGCTTGGGTAAACGGTTGTTGAAAGAGGCGCTGGATTTCTGTGACGGGCACCGGTTCCCGGCGGTGCGGCTGTGGACGTTCAAGGGCCTGGATGTGGCGCGCAAGCTCTATGAAAACGCGGGCTTTGTGCTGGAGTCGGAACAGGAGGGGCAGCAGTGGGGCAAGTCTGTGGTGGAGCAGTGTTTTGTGCGGCACGCTGTTTGACGCAACAGCGCCCCACGTCACGGGGCGCTGGCGCCTGGCCGGTTAGAAGTCCCAGCGCGTGGTGAGCATCACGTTGCGCGGGGTGCCGTAATAGGCCGTGTTATAGAAGCCGATGTTGGTGTAGTACTGCTTGTCGAACAGGTTGTTGACGTTCAGCGTCGCGGAAAGATGTTCGCTGACCTGATACTTGGCCATCGCGTCCACCACCCAATACGCTTCCTGCGAGAACTCTTCGTTTTGCGCCTTGGGCCGGTTGTACACCACTTGCCAGCTTCTGCTCTGCCAGCGCGCGCCGCCGCCGACGGTCAGGCGGTCCAGCGGACCCTTGAGTTTGTACGAGGTGAAGAAACTGAGCTGGTCCTCCGGCTCCCAGGTCGAAGCCTTGTCGCCATGCTCATCCCGCAGGATCTTGTGGGTGTAGCCGGCCTGGGCCTGCCAGCCCGGCGCCAGCTCGCCGGACATCTCGGCCTCGAAACCCTTGGTTTTGGCCTTGATGCCTTTCTCGGCATACCCGAGGGATGGGTTGGTCGGCGCGGCGTTGTATTCGGCGTCCGGCTCCGCACGGTTGGTTTCGTGCACTTCGAAGTAGGCCATGCTGGTGTTGAGCCGGCCCTCGAAGAACTCACCCTTGAGGCCGGTCTCGTAGTTCTTGCCTTCATCCGGTTCCAGCAATTTGTTGTTGCGGTCGCGGCTGTAGGTCGTCGGCATGAAGATGTCGGTGTAGCTGGCATACGCGGTGAAGTTGTCGTTCAGGTCGTAGGTGACCCCGGCGTAGGGCACCAGCTTGCCGGTCTCGGTGGAGTCGTCTTCGCCACGCAATTTGTAGTTGGCCACGCGGCTGCCGAGGAACAGGTTCAGGTCATCCATGAGGTTGAAACGTGCGGCCATATAGCCTGCGGATTGTCGGGTCGTGGCATCGATGATCCGTGTCGGTTCACCCCAGTTCGGCTCCGGAGCGTTGCCATCGAAGTTCCAGAAATCGATCTCGTTGTTGCCCACATAAGTGGGGGCGCCGTAGTCCTTTCCGGTCCAGTGGGAGTTCGAGGCCGACGCGCCAATCACCAATTCATGGGTACGGCCCAGCAGGCTGAACGGACCGCTGGCGTAGACATCGCCCGAGTCGGCGCGGGTGTTGCCGGTGAACTTGTTCGCGTACAGGGACGACAGTCCGGTGGCGGGGAACGGGCCACTCATGATCGAGCCCAGGGGCGCGTCGTAGCCCATGAGTTGGTGGGTGTATTGGCCCTTGATCACCCAGCCATTGTCGAAGTTGTGTTCCAGGGTGGAGAACACGCTGCGGGAGTACTGCTCCCAGCGGCTCCACTTGGCGCCGTTGTTGTAGGAGCGTTTTACATCGATGCGGTTGCCGTTGCGATCGAACAGCGCACGGCTGCCGGACCAGCCCGAGCCTTGCGGGTCGCTGTCCAGGTAATCGAAACCGACGGTGAGCAGGGTGTCGTCGGTCAGGTCGGCTTCCAGCGTGCCGAAATACACATTGGTGCTGCGCTGGTAGTGGTCCATGAACGAGTGCTTGTCCTGGTACGCCGCCACCGCACGCCCGCGCACGTTGCCGCTGTCGGTCAGCGGGCCACTCACGTCGATCTGGGAACGATAGTTGTCCCAGCTGCCGGCGCCGAGTTCGACGCTGGCCTTGAAGTCCCGCGTGGGCTTTTTGCGGATCAGGTTGATCGTCGCGCCAGGGGCGCCGGCGCCGGTCAGCAGTCCGGTGGCACCCTTGAGGATTTCCACGCGGTCATAGATCGCCATGTCGCTGAGGGTCTGGCTGGACGAGTAGGCGGAGTTGCGCAGGGTCGGGATGCCGTCGTACTGGAAGTTTTCCACCGAGAAGCCGCGGGCGTAGTAATTGTTACGCTCGCTGTCGAAGGTCGACACGGTGATGCCCGGTGTATGGCGCATCACGTCGTCGATCGAAGTGAGCGCGAAGTCATCCATATGCTGGCGCGTGATCACGGTGATCGACTGCGGGGTTTCCCGTGGGGTCAGCACCATGCGCGTGGCGGTGGCGATGGTGCCCGGGGTGTAGGAACCGCTGCCCTCAGTGATGGTGCCCAACTGATTCGCGGTGATCTCTGTGGCACCCAGCGACAGCGCGCCGCCGGCCACCGGCAGGCTTTCCAGCTGGTAGCCATCGGCATTGCCGCGTGCTGCGAAGCCGGTGCCGGCCAGCACCTGCGCGAACCCGTCCTCCACGTTGTAGCTGCCGCGCACGCCGGGGCTGTCCAACCCGGCCACTTGTTGCGACAGGAACGAGATCGGCACGCCGGCGGCCTGGGCGTAACGCGTCAGCACGTCACCGAGTTTTCCGGGGGCGATGTCGAACGCCTGTACCTGCTGCTGCGCGTAGGCCAGGCCCGGCACCGCCAGGGGCAGGCAGCCAAGCAACAGTCGACTGGCCAGCAACAGGCCGCCGCGTGTGGGGGTTGAAGACATGTTATCGGTGCTCCTTTGGATGTTGGCCAAGGAAAGGACGCGGCAAAACCGAAAACACGCAACGGTGCGTAAGAATTATCCGGCGGGGGATTTCAGGCGCACACGTGTGAGCCACGGGGTGTAGGTGCTGACTTCAATCGGCAGGGTGCGTGTGAGCAGGCGCAATGCGCGGTCGCTGTCGTCCGTCGGCAGCATCACCGTCACCCGAATGCCTTGCAGCGCCTGGCGATCGAACATCAGCACACCCGGGCGATGCCGCGCCAGGCGCTCAAGTACATCCGCCAGCGGCTCGTCGTTGGCCAGCAACTGGTGGGCCGTCCAGGCTTGCTGCTGCGCTTGCACATCAACGCTTTTCGGCGTGCCGGGCCCGCTTGCATCCAGGCGCACCTGCTCGCCGGGGCCGAGGGTAATCGTATGCCCGGCACTGTCGATGCGGGTCGAGGATTCGAGCATCTTGACCACGGTGGCGGTGTCGCTGAGTTCGACGATAAAACGCGTGCCCAGGGCGCGAATGCTGCCCTGCGGGGTGTCGACATAAAACGGGCGCTGGGTGTCCTTGGCCACTGTTACCAGAATCTCACCATGCAGCAGTTGCACGCGGCGCTGGCTGGCGTCCAGGTGCAGGTTCACCGCAGAGCTGCCTTCCAGTTGCAGGTCGCTGCCGTCGGCCAGCAGCGTCTGGCGCCATTGGCCACGGTCGGTGCTCAGGTCGGCGAACAGATAGCCACGTTGCTCGTACTGGTACGCCGGCACCCCCGCGAGCAGCAGGGCCAGGGCGAGACACTTGACCAGCGTTGCCCCTTGGCGAGGCTGCCGGGCCCGGCGCAATGCGGCACGGGCCGGGGCTTGTTTGAGAGGCAGCAAGTGGCCCTGAAGGCGGGCAATGGCTTGCGGGTGCTGCGGGTCGGCGGCCAGCCAGGCGCGAAACGCCTGTTCGTTGGCGGCATTGCCTTCGTGATCCAGCCGCACCAGCCATTCGGCGGCCTGGCGCAGCACAGCGTGGGGCAGAGGCTGGTTCATGGCTGGGCGCACGCATCACACGCCAGCAAGGCTTCCACCAGATCGTTCTGTACCGTGCGCACCGAGACCCCGAGGCGCTGGGCGATTTGCGCCTGGTCCAGGCCTTCGAGGTAACGCAGGATGAAGGTGTCGCGTATCCGCTTGTTCATGCGCGCCAAGGCCCGATCAATCGCTTCAAGCATTTGCGCGGCTTGCAGGATCTGCTCCGGCGAAGGCGCCTGTTCAAGGTACGCGGCGCAGCGTTCGAGCTCTTCGCGGTAGGCCTGTTCCAGGCGTCGGCGGCGGCCATTGTCCATCAGCAACCGGCGCGCGATGGTGGCCAGATAAGCCCGTGGCTCACCCGGCGCCACGTAAGTACCCGATGCCAGCAAGCGTACGAAAGTGTCTTGCGCCACGTCGGCCGCCTGATGGGAGCAATGCACGCGACGCCGCAACCAGGTCAACAACCAGCCGTGGTAGCCGCGGTACAGCGCATCGAGCGTAGGAGCGTCGGTGGGCGAAGACAGCTTCATGAGAGAGAGTCGTAAGTGAGAATTAATCCCATTCTAGTGGTTTAAAACTTCGGGCTGCAATAGACGGTCGCTTGCCGGATTGATCAGTGCCGTTAACACATGGTCCGCCCAAACCCCGTTGATCCTAAGATACGCCCGCGCTTCACCTTCTCTTTCAAACCCCAGCCGCGCCAGCAGGCGCGCGCTGCGCTCATTCTCTGGGCGGTAGTTGGCCATGATTCGGTGCAGTTGCATGGCGTCGAACACATGGGCAATCGCCGCCGTCAGCGCTTCATGCATCAGGCCTTGGCCTTGTGCGGATTCAGCGAGCGCGTAACCCAAGTGACAGGCCTGAAACGCACCGCGCACGATGTTGCTGAAGTTGCAGGCGCCGATGATTTGGTCCTGGCTGAATATCAGCAGGTGCAACGCTTCGCCGCTGGCGGTTTTGTCGGCCATGGCGTGGAGGCGTTCGATGATGGCGTCCAGTTCAAAAAAGGCGTCGTCACGCGAAGGCTCCCAAGGCTGCAGAAAGGCGCGATTTTGCAGCAGGTACATTTGCAGGGCGCGAGCGTGGGAAGGGTGGGCGCCCAGCAGTAAGAGGCGGTCAGTGCTGATGCCGGTAGCGGGGAATGTCATGCGTCACCTTCTTGTGGTTTGCCAGCCGGGCTATCCTGCCGTTTCAGTCGTACAGAATCCAGCCAGGCTGGCGTTCACATAATTCTTACCCGGGCACAGCTATGATGCTCGTCCTTATGCAATAAGCCTGACAGGGCGACCCATTATGAATGTGAGCGTTCTCTACGCGTTGGCGGCGGCGGCGTTGTTCGGCGCCAGCACTCCGTTTGCCAAGCTCCTGGGGGTCGATACGCCGCCCATCCTGTTGGCCGGGCTGCTCTATCTGGGCAGCGGCCTGGGCCTGGCCATCGTTCGGTTTGCTCGCGACCACGGCTGGAAACGGCCCGGGCTTGCAGCCGGAGAGTGGCCCTGGTTGGTGGGCGCCATTGTCTTTGGGGGCGTGCTTGCGCCTGTGGCGCTCATGTACGGGCTCACCCGCACAGCGGGCGCCACCGCATCGCTGATGCTCAATCTTGAGTCGGTGCTCACGGCCGTGCTGGCGTGGGTCGTGTTCAAAGAGAACGCAGATCGCCGGATTGTCATCGGCATGATCGCCATTGTTTTGGGCGGGCTCGTTTTGTCATGGCCGCACGGGACAGCGACGGCTCATGATTGGACGGGGCCGTTGGCCGTGGCTTTCGCCTGTTTTTGTTGGGCCATCGACAATAACCTGACCCGTAAGGTCTCTGCCTCGGATGCGCTGTTTATCGCCGGCAGCAAAGGCTTGGCGGCGGGTGTGGTGAATTGCTGTTTGGCGTTGGCCATCGGGTCGCAACTGCCAGCCTTGGCCACGCTCGGGTCAACCATGGTGGTTGGGCTGCTTGGGTATGGCATGAGTCTGGTGCTGTTTGTGCTCGCTCTGCGCGGGCTTGGCAGTGCGCGCACCGGCGCCTATTTTTCCACGGCTCCTTTCCTGGGCGCGGTCATCTCGATCCTGATCCTGGGCGAGTCGGTTTCGCTGATGTTCTTGCTCGCGGCCGCCTTGATGGCCATCGGGGTGTGGATTCATCTGATGGAACATCATGCGCACGAGCATCAGCACGATCCCCTCATGCACGGTCATCGCCATACACACGATGAGCACCACCAGCATGTGCATAACTTTGCGTGGGACGGTACCGAGCCACATAGTCATGCCCATGAGCACGCACCGATCCAGCACAGTCATGCGCATTTTCCCGATGTGCACCATCGGCATAAACACTGACGTCGTGGGGCAATAGGGCGGTTTACTTTTCTGCAGGCATAAAAAAACGGCCTACCTTTCGGTAAGCCGCTTTTAGTACTTGGTGGCTACACAGGGACTTGAACCCCGGACCCCAGCATTATGAATGCTATGCTCTAACCAACTGAGCTATGTAGCCAAGTGGCGCGCATTATTCGCGGAGAACGGGAATGCGTCAAGCGCTTTTTTTGAAAATTTATCTACGCTATCAACTGTTTAACGGGAAACACCGGGTTTGGTGACGAGCGGTTGGGGTTTGCGCAGGTCCCAAGGCAGCGAAGATCAAAAGGTGGGAGCGGGCTTGCTCGCGAATGCGGTGTGTCAGTCAGCAGAGGTATTGGCTGGTCCACCGCCTTCGCGAGCAAGCCCGCTCCCACATTTGATCTGCTGTGTTCTGGCGTTCGTGCGTCAGGTTTTGCGCGGGTGCAGGCACTCTATCGAGCGATCCACCATGGCTTTGGCCATTTCCAGCAGGTGCCATACGGCTTGAATTTTGGCTCGATCATGGTGTTGCATAGTGTCGCGGCAGTCGAGAGCAGTGGCGGATGCGCTGTTGAGCAGGTGTGAGGTGTAGAGCAGGGCGTCTTCGAAACTGAGGTCTTCGCTTACGACGAAGCAATCTGATGGAGGCTCGGGAAGTGATTTATCCATGGTGTAACTCCTGTTTTTACCTTAGGAAGCTGACACCTATTGATTTCAGGCTGCTAAACCCGATCACTGAAAACCAGCGACGGACCGAAGACTAGCCACCGACTCCCCCAGGCACAAGGCCGAAAGATTCTCTAGGAAACGTCCCGCAAATTAAAGGGATTCATCTTGCTGGCCCTTTACAAACCATGACCGCTGCATCGATTCATCTACTCGTTAGCCTGCTAACGGGATAGCCTTCCTGCACCCAAAAGTGGCACATTGTCGCACCTGCACCTGTGCATCCATCTGCTGTACGGAAAACCTCCCATGGCTCTGAGCAATTCCCAGCCCTCCGTGGCTACGGCGCCTGCCGCCGGGCAAACCAGCCCGTTGGTGATGCGTGTAATCGGCGCGGTGGCGCTGGCGCATTTGATCAATGACTTGATCCAGTCGGTACTGCCCTCGATCTACCCGATGCTCAAGGCCAATTACGGCCTGACGTTCACCCAGGTCGGCCTGATCACCCTCACGTTCCAGCTCACCGCGTCCCTGCTGCAACCGTGGGTGGGTTATTACACCGACCGCCATCCCAAGCCGTACCTGTTGCCCTGCGGAATGATCTGCACGCTGGTGGGCATCTTGATGATGTCCCAGGTGGGCAGCTTCCCCCTGATCCTGCTGGCGGCGGGGTTGATCGGCATCGGCTCGTCGACCTTCCACCCGGAAGCGTCCCGCGTGGCGCGCCTGGCCTCGGGCGGGCGTTATGGTTTGGCGCAGTCGACGTTCCAGGTGGGCGGTAATGCCGGCTCGGCCTTCGGCCCGTTGCTGGCGGCGGCGATCATCATTCCGTTCGGCCAGGGCAATGTGGCCTGGTTCGGCCTGTTCGCGGTGTTTGCGTTGTTTGTGCTGTATGCGATCAGCCGCTGGTACGCCCACCACTTGAACCTGTTCAAGCTCAAACAAGGCCAGGCGGCCACTCACGGCCTGTCCAAGGGCCGGGTGCTGAGCGCGCTGGTGGTGCTGGGGCTGCTGGTGTTTTCCAAGTACTTCTACATGGCCAGTTTCACCAGTTACTTCACCTTCTACCTGATCGAGAAGTTCGACCTGTCTGTGGCCAGTTCCCAGCTGCATCTGTTCCTGTTCCTCGGCGCGGTGGCGGCGGGTACGTTCTTTGGCGGGCCGATTGGCGACAAGATCGGCCGTAAGGCGGTGATCTGGTTTTCGATCCTCGGCGTGGCGCCGTTCACCCTGATTCTGCCCCATGTGGACCTGTTCTGGACCAGCATCCTGAGCGTGGTGATCGGCTTTATCCTGGCTTCGGCGTTCTCGGCGATTGTGGTGTACGCGCAAGAGTTGGTGCCAGGCAATGTGGGGATGATCGCCGGGGTGTTCTTCGGTTTGATGTTCGGTTTTGGCGGGATCGGTGCGGCGCTGCTGGGGCACCTGGCAGACATCCACGGCATCGAGTACGTGTACACGCTGTGCTCGTTCCTGCCGCTGTTCGGGGTGTTGGCGATTCTGTTGCCGCGTACCAAAAAGGCCTGATACCAGGTCAATCGAGTCGGGCAGATATCCCTGCTGCCCAACGCTTGCGTCAAACGGGTAAATCAACTGCTCCTGCAAAGGGTGTCGGCGTTGCGCCGGTGCGCTGATTTACGGTTGTAGCGGGTTGTAGGTGGCCCGCTTGAGCTGTTCTCGCGCCCGGGACAAACGTAGGCGCACCGTGCTAATGGGGATGTCCAAGGTGTCGGCGGTGTATTGGGCGTTTCCATCGGCAAGTGCTTGTTGCTGTACTAAGTCAGCAGGTTCCAGCCGCCGGTAGATATGCTTTCCATGAAAGTGATTCCGAGTGATTAAGGCGTCGGTGCTACGCTTGCTCAAAACACGGAGAGCCGCCATGACGGATATCAAACTGATTGCTAGCTTGTTTGATCGCCTTAATCAGAACCAACTCGCCCTAGGCGCCGCAGTTGAAGAGCTTTCCAAGTGGGTCGAACAACGTGGGTCGGCAGAAATTGCCAACAACGTGCGCGGTGCGCTCGAAACACTGGATGAGAACCTTGTGTTTATTCGTCAGGGAATTGCTGAGCTAACAGTCACAGGGAGTTTAGGAAAGCTGTGACGGTCTGGAGCAGTAGAAGGTCCGGCTGTCTAACATCGAGGCAAGTAGTCCGATTCCGCCCAGGTGCCGTCGTTAGCAATAACGGCAGGGTAGGCCGCTTACTAGCTTACAACGGCGCCCTATCGCAGGGAGGCGCTTCCCCAGGGGCATGCGCACGTTGGTAGCGAGCTGGACTGCCTACCGGGCTGGTGATTTTTCATATCTACCGAATCGAATTCTGAAGTTCTCGCTGCTAATTTTAGAGATGGGACTGGCTCTAACAATATTGAATACCGAAGTTTTTTTCGGTGGCGGGGAAGTGAGCGCCCACAAAAAAGCCGATGCAGTGCATCGGCTTTTTGTTTTGCGGCATAGGCCGCAGGTAAAGCTTATACGTTGAAGCGGAAGTGCATCACGTCGCCATCCTTGACGATGTATTCCTTGCCTTCCAGGCGCCATTTACCGGCTTCCTTGGCACCGGCTTCACCCTTGAACTGGATGAAGTCGTTGTAGGCGATGACTTCTGCGCGGATAAAGCCTTTTTCGAAGTCGGTGTGGATCACGCCAGCCGCTTGCGGGGCAGTGGCACCGACCTTGACGGTCCAGGCGCGTACTTCTTCAACACCGGCGGTGAAGTAGGTCTGCAGGTGCAGCATTTCGTAGCCGGCACGGATCACGCGGTTCAGGCCAGGCTCTTCCAGGCCCAGGGCCTCGAGGAACATGTCTTTCTCTTCGCCGTCTTCCAGCTCGGCGATTTCCGCTTCGATCTTGTTGCACACTGGAACAACCATCGCGCCTTCTTCTTCGGCAATTGCCATGACCACGTCGAGCAGCGGGTTGTTCTCGAAACCGTCTTCAGCCACGTTGGCGATGTACATCACCGGCTTGGTAGTCAGCAGGTGGAAGCCCTTGATCACCGCCTTTTCGTCGGTGCTCATGTTCTTCATCAGGCTGCGTGCCGGCTTGCCCAGAGTGAAGTGGGCAATCAGTTGCTCCAGCAAGGCTTTCTGGACCACTGCGTCCTTGTCGCCGCCCTTGGCGTTACGCGTGACCTTTTGCAGTTGCTTCTCGCAGCTGTCGAGGTCGGCGAAGATCAGTTCCAGGTCGATGATCTCGATATCGCGTTTCGGGTCGACGCTGTTGGAGACGTGAATCACGTTCTCGTCTTCGAAGCAGCGGACCACGTGGGCGATGGCATCGGTCTCGCGGATGTTGGCGAGGAACTTGTTGCCCAGGCCTTCACCTTTCGACGCGCCGGCTACCAGGCCCGCGATGTCGACGAACTCCATGGTGGTCGGCAGGATGCGCTTTGGATTCACGATGGCCGCCAGGGCGTCCAGGCGTGTATCGGGCATCGGCACGATACCGGTGTTCGGTTCGATGGTGCAGAAGGGGAAGTTCTCCGCCGCAATACCGGATTTGGTCAGGGCGTTGAACAGGGTGGACTTGCCGACGTTAGGTAGGCCGACGATGCCGCAATTGAATCCCATGGTGTTTCCCCTCGGGTAAAGAGTCAGGCCTTCTGGCTGTGCAGGTTTTTCATCGCACGGTTCCATTCACCGGCGAAGATATCCGGCAGCACGCCGAGGGCAAAATCGATGCTGGCATCGAGTTTTTCCTGTTCGGCGCGTGGCGCACGACCCAGGACGAAATTTGAAACCATACTGGCAACGCCCGGGTGGCCAATGCCAAGCCGCAAGCGGTAGAACGTATTCTGATTGCCCAACTGCGCGATGATGTCGCGCAGGCCATTATGCCCGCCATGGCCGCCGCCTTGCTTGAGCTTGGCAACGCCGGGTGGCAGGTCCAGTTCGTCATGGGCCACCAGGATTTCTTCGGGTTTGATCCGGAAGAAGCCCGCAAGCGCCGCGACAGCCTGGCCGCTGCGGTTCATGTAGGTGGTGGGAATCAACAGACGAACATCCTGACCCTGATGCGAAAAGCGTCCGGTCAGGCCGAAATATTTGCGATCGGCCACAAGATTGACGCCTTGGGCGTGGGCGATGCGCTCAACAAAAAGGGCCCCCGCGTTATGCCGGGTCTGTTCGTATTCGGCGCCTGGATTTCCCAGGCCAACGATCAGTTTAATGGCAGTCACGACAGGGGCCCTTCCTTTGGAGTTGTGGATAACATCGCCGTTGGTGCGGCGAAAGTGGACGACAAAAACTCATTAACCGTTAGAGGCCAACTTCGCATTCTCGCCCGCTTTCTCGCTACGTTCCGGTCCGCGATGTTTCCTCAAGCTCCGGCATTACAGAGTGAATTACTCTGCAGCGCCTTCTTCAGCTTCTGGTGCAACGCGTGGAGCGTGTACGTTTGCAACAGCTTTGTCGTCACCGTGAGCCAGTGCAACGAACTCAACGCCTTTAGGAGCCTTGAGGTCGGACAGGTGAACGATTGCGCCGATTTCCAGAGCCGACAGGTCGACTTCGATGAACTCAGGCAGGTCTTTCGGCAGGCAGGTCACTTCGATCTCGGCGATAACGTGCGAAACTTCGCCGCCTTTCTTGACCGGAGCTTCTTCACCAACGAAGTGCACAGGCACGATAGCGGTCAGTTTCTGACCAGCTACTACGCGTACGAAGTCAGCGTGCAGCACGTGGCCTTTAGCTGGGTGACGTTGCAGTGCCTTGATGATGACGTTCTGCTTGGTGCCGCCAACGTTCAGCTCGATGATGTGGCTGTAAGCCGCGTCGTTTTCGAGCAGTTTGGCGATTTCTTTAGCCAGCATGCTGATGGATTCAGGGGCTTTTTCGCCACCGTAAACTACAGCTGGAACCAGGCTTGCGAGACGACGCAGGCGGCGGCTCGCACCTTTCCCCAGGTCGGAACGCAGTTCAGCATTCAAAGTAAAATCGTTCATGTTGTATCTCCAAAATAACCACATTCGCCCTAGCGTTTGCGACCAGCGCTAAAGGCGATATGGGCAAAAAAGCCCCGCCCCAACAGAATGCTGGGGCGGGGCGCTTTTCGTCAGGTTGATGCTGCTAAGGTTTGACCCTTAACGGAACATCGCGCTGATCGATTCTTCGTTGCTGATGCGGCGAACCGCTTCGGCAACTACCGGTGCGATATCCAGTTGACGGATACGCGAACAGGCTTGAGCGGCAGCGGACAACGGGATGGTGTTAGTCACCACCAGTTCGTCCAGCATTGAGTTCTCGATGTTCTCGATCGCTCGGCCCGACAGCACAGGGTGTGTGCAGTAGGCGAAGACTTTTGCTGCACCGTGCTCTTTCAAGGCTTTCGCCGCGTGGCACAGGGTGCCGGCGGTGTCGACCATGTCATCAACCAGAATACAGGTACGCCCTTCGACATCACCGATGATATGCATCACTTCAGAGTGATTGGCTTTCTCGCGGCGTTTGTCGATGATCCCGAGATCCACGCCCAGGGATTTGGCAACAGCCCGTGCACGCACGACGCCACCAATGTCCGGGGACACGATCATCAGGTTTTCAAAGCGCTGGTCTTCGATGTCATCCACCAGGACGGGGGAGCCGTAGATGTTATCTACCGGAATATCGAAGAACCCCTGGATTTGGTCAGCGTGC
>Ga0209173_100177_pt1 | contig 56397 bp, 43 predicted proteins | sample SynthPrep_16_END_FD_187206 | JGI IMG/M metagenome (GOLD analysis project Ga0209173, IMG submission 187206) | Synthetic microbial communities from Ohio, USA - SynthPrep_16_END_DS12_MetaG (SPAdes) (version 2) | ecosystem: Engineered > Bioreactor > Aerobic > Activated sludge | place: USA: Ohio...
CTATAACCGCATGTTCTCGCCGAACAGCGAGAACATGCGGTTATAGGTCATGATCGGCGGCGACTGATCCAGCAGGTGATCTTCCAGGGCTTTCCAGAAAATGCTCAGGGCCTCGAAGAAGAAGCGGTCCGGGTCGTCCTTGGCGAAGCTCATCTGGCCGACGGCAGTCGGCACGTCCAACCCCAGGTTCTCGATAAAGCCGGCGGCCATCACGAAACTGTCCAGCAGCGGCGCCGACACCAGCTCGCCCTTGACCTTGTAATCAAAACCGGGACCCGCGCTGGCATCCCCGGCGAGGCTGCTTAACAGACGCTTTGATGCGTCATAGCTATCAAGCCATATCAATGGCTTACGACAGAAAGCTTGAAACAAGGTGCGCTTTACCGCCCACTCTGCACGGACCGACAGCTTCGAATTCGGCCGGCTGATCTGGGCATTTTCCCTGGGATCAAAGCCCAGCATTACCCACGCATCCAGCGCCGGGATATAGCCGTGGCAATGGAACTGCGCGCCATTGATTTCGAAGCGCTGGCGACTGGGCTCAATCCCCTTGATCGGCCAGGCGCCGGCACGAAACCACAGGTCCTCGATCACATCGCAGAGTTCTTCATCGCGCTTGGCCGCCAGTTCGGTCACGGCTATGCGCTTTTGTACATCCGGATGATCGCGCTCCAGTTCGCGCAGTTGCAGGCCCTGGCGTGCCAGTGGCGCAATCAGTTCACGAAACCGTGCATGTCGCCCCTGCAACTGGTGGTAGCACGCATTCATCTGCTGGCGCTGGGCGTCGCTGATGCGCAGGTCGAACGGGTTGCTGTCAGCGTCTTCGAAACCGGCACTGAGGTTTTCAAACGCCTGCAGGCGTTCAAAACCCGGCAGGCTGCGGACCATCGGCAGGATGCGCGAGTGAAAGGTCCGTACCACCGCCTGGGCTTCTTTCATATCAATGGGTTGGCCCCACAGGGTGAGAATGTCCATGAGCTTGTTGATGAAGTCTTTGCGCGACTCGCGGGTGAAGGTCACCACGGTCATCGAGCTCAATTCGAAGCCCAGGTAATGGGTGAGCAGCAAAATACGCAGCACCAGCGAGGTGGATTTACCCGCGCCGGCACCGGCGATCACCGAGGTTGACGGCGTATCGCTGAAGATCATCTTCCATTGCGCCGCGCTCGGCTGGGCATGGGCCGGCAGCAACCGGGCCACATCAGCCTTGATGCGTTTCTTCACGTCGGCGGTCAAGGGTAGCCGCCAATCGTCGAACAGGCTGTCATCGACGCCGGGCGCGCTGTGCTCATCGGGACGGAAGTCGCGGATCAACAGGACTTGTCGGCCTTCCTCGATGCCATCGGCCTTGCCCTCGCGATAGCCATACTCCACGCCGGCCTCGTGACCACTGCGAAAACCATCGGCCTGCCCGTGCAACCAGGAAAACCGATGCTGTGCGCGCAAACGCGTCAGGCCATGGCCAAACAGGCGTGCGGCGAGGCGTTTGAGTAGGGGCATTTCCGCCAGTGGGCGCAGTTCGGGGGGCAGATCAGGCTTGTGTTGCGGCACGCGGACTCCTGCGATGAGCTGGGTTTTGACAAGGGCACCATGGTCGCCGGAATCGGCGCTCAGTTCCAGCCAATTGCTTTACCGTCATGCAGTTAGGCGATGAAGTGAAAGTCAAAACGCCAGCAATCAATCTAATTCACCGATAGGAATCAGGCATTTTTTACGCTTTTTATCGATCATGGGCTCACGGATCATGGGCGCCATCAACAGGAGACGATCATGCTTGAACTTCGACCTTTCAACACCCTGGGCGGCGCCCACCACGGCTGGCTTGACGCCCATCACCACTTTTCATTTGCCGAATACCACGACCCAAAGCGCATGCACTGGGGCAACCTGCGGGTCTGGAACGACGACATCATTGCCCCCGGCACCGGCTTCCCGCAGCACGCCCATCGCGACATGGAGATCATTACCTATGTCCGTGAAGGCGCGATCAGCCACGCCGACAACCTGGGCAACAAGGGCCGCACCGAGGCCGGTGACGTGCAGGTAATGAGCGCAGGCACGGGGATCGCCCACAGCGAGTACAACCTGGAAGCGACGCCGACCAAGATCTTCCAGATCTGGATCATCCCGAACGAGGCCGGCCTGCCACCCTCCTGGGGCGCCAAGCCGTTTCCGAAAGGTGATCGCGAAGGGTTTGTGACCCTGGCCAGTGGCAAGGCCGGTGACAGCGAGAGCCTGCGCATCCGCGCGGATGCCCGCCTGGTAGCGGCGAACCTGAAAGCCGGGGAAAGCGCGGAATACCGCTTGGACAGCGGCCGTCGAGCTTACCTGGTGCCGGCGACCGGCGTGATTGAGGTCAACGGCTTGCGTGCGCACGCTCGAGACGGTGTAGCGGTTGAGAATGAGCAGGTGTTGCGGGTGACGGCGGTTGAAGACAGCGAGATCGTGTTGGTCGACCTGGCCTGATCAACCCTGTGGGAGGAAGGCAATCCTCCTCCCACAGGGGTTTTGCGTTTTTACTGGGAGATGGCGCCGTCTACCAGTACCTGCGCCTCTTGCACCAGCTGCTTGAGGTGATCTTCACCAATAAAGCTCTCAGCGTAGATCTTGTAGATGTCCTCGGTGCCCGATGGTCGTGCGGCAAACCAGCCGTTTTCGGTCATCACTTTCAGGCCGCCAATCGCCTGGTCGTTGCCCGGCGCGTGGCTGAGGATCTGCTGGATGCTTTCCCCGGCCAGTTGCGTGGAGGTCACCTGCTCTGGCGACAGCTTGCCCAGCAAGGCTTTTTGCGCCGGGGTGGCCTTGGCGTCGACACGAATGGCGAACGGCTCGCCCAAGGCATCGGTGAGGCCACGGTAGATCTGGCTCGGGTCCTGGCCTTTGCGCGAGGTCATTTCCGCCGCCAGCAAGGCCGGGATCAGGCCGTCCTTGTCGGTGCTCCACACCGTGCCATCCTTGCGCAGGAACGACGCCCCGGCGCTTTCTTCGCCGCCAAAGCCCAATGAACCCTCGAACAGGCCATCGGCAAACCACTTGAAGCCTACCGGCACTTCATACAGGCGACGACCGATGCGTGCGGCCACGCGATCGATCAGACCGCTGCTGACCACGGTCTTGCCCACGGCCGCATCGGCGCGCCAGTCGGGACGGTTCTGGAACAGGTAGTCGATGGACACCGCCAGGTAGTTGTTCGGCGCCAACAGGCCGCCGGATGGGGTCACGATGCCATGGCGGTCATGGTCCGGGTCGCAGGCGAACGCTACGTCAAAACGCTCCTTGAGACCGATCAGGCCTTGCATGGCGTAGCTGGAGGACGGGTCCATGCGGATCTGGCCGTCCCAGTCGACGCTCATGAAGCGGAACGTGGCGTCGACTTCAGTGTTCACCACCTCCAGGTTCAGTCGATAGTGCTCGGCAATCGCCGACCAGTAGCGCACCCCTGCTCCGCCCAGCGGGTCCACGCCCAGGCGAAGGCCGGCACTGCGGATGGCGTCCATGTCGATCACGTTGATCAGGTCGGCCACGTAGCTGTTGAGGTAGTCATGGCGATGGGTGGTGTCGGCCTTGAGCGCCTGCGCATGGGTGATGCGCTTGACCCCGGCCAGTTTATTGGCCAGCAGCTCGTTGGCCTTGGCTTCGATCCACTTGGTGACGTGGGTATCGGCCGGGCCGCCATTGGGCGGGTTGTACTTGTAGCCACCACTTTGCGGCGGGTTGTGGGACGGCGTGATAACGATGCCGTCGGCCAGGCCGCTGGTACGGCCACGGTTGTAGCAGATGATGGCGTGGGAAATTGCCGGGGTTGGCGTGTATTCATCGCCTTCGGCCAGCATCACGTGCACGCCATTGGCGGCCAGCACTTCGAGTGCGCTGGCACCGGCCGGGGTCGACAGCGCGTGGGTGTCCAGGCCGACGAACAGCGGGCCGTCGATGCCCTGGGCTTCGCGATACAGGCAGATGGCCTGGCTGATGGCAAGCACGTGCCATTCGTTGAAGCTCAGTTCGAACGAGCTGCCACGGTGCCCGGAGGTACCAAAGGCTACGCGCTGAGTGGAGATCGCTGCATCAGGCTGGCCGGTGTAATAGGCCGTGACCAGTCGCGGGATATCCACCAGCAACTGGGCCGGCGCCGGTTTGCCCGCAAAAGGACTGATTGTCATGCATAAACCTCGGATAGAAGGATTCGGAAAAAATGGCAGTTTACTGAGAGTTGGACTGCTGCGCGACGGTATCGATCCTACATCGTTAAGAGAAATTTCACCCAGTCTGCGCCTGGCGCAACGCGTCGCTCAATGCTTCCAGGGCAATGTCCAGATTGGGTTGCCCGTGAAACGTGTGACTCACGCGCAGGTGCTGCTGGTGCAAGCCACTGACACTGAACAGCTCCCCGGGGGCAATCACCACTTGCCGTGCCAGCAGGCGCTGAAATGCCTGGCGCATGTCCACGGCACGGGTGGAGGCCAGCCAGAACGCGGCACCGGCGGCCGGCATCCGATAAGTCACCTGGTCGCCCAAGTGCTGTTCCAGGCGCTGGCTCATGTGCGCCGCCTGCTCGCTCAAGCGTTGGCGCAGCGTGCGCAGGTGCTGGTCAATCCGCCTGCTTTGGTACAAACGGGCAATCGCGCGCTGACGGATCGACGATAAACGGAATGAGCGCAGCAGGAACTGACGCTGCAACTCATTGCTCATGCGCCGGCACAGCAGGTAGCCGTAGGGGGCTTCCGAGCCGAGCGCTTTCTCGAACGAAGAAAACACGATCAGCCGCTCAGGGTTCACCCGTTCACGCAATGCGGTGTGGGGGGCTTCAAAACCCAGCTCGCCAAAGGTGTCGTTTTCAAGCAACCAGCAACCGGACTGCTCCAGCAGGTGTGCCACGTCGAGACGCTCGTCGATTGACATGGCCACCCCGCTGGGCAGGCTGACGGAAGACGAGAGCAACACCAGATGCACCGGCTCATCACGCAACAGCTTCCCCAGCACAGTTCGATCCAGACGACCCTCCGGCGTCCAGGGCAACTCGATGATGCGCACCCCGGCGTCCTGCAACAGGCGCAGGATCAGCCAGTCGCAGGGCGACTCGACAATCACGGTGGTGCCCCGCAGGCCCAGCACTTCGATCAGGATATCCAGCACGCCGCGCAGGTCGGCGCCGATGTACACGTCGTCGGCATGCCAGCAGCGCATGGGCGACGAGGTATAGCGCGCGGCCAGGGCTGCGCGTAATTCCCATACACCGCAGGGCTGGGACCAGGGCTGCAAATGCGACGGGTACTGGCGCACCAGTTCCCGCTCGAGCCGCAGCAGTGTTTCATCCAGGGAGCCCAGCAATGCCGGCTCGTCACCACTGAGTACCAGCATGCCGGGGCGCCGGGCCGCCGCGTAGAGGCGATCAAGCAGATCCCCGCCGGCCCAGGCCAGCGGGTTTGCCGACATCGGCCAGGCGTAATAGCCGGATTTGGCCACCGAATACACCCTGCCCTCCTTCTCCAGCAGCGCATAGGCGTACTGGATCGTTGAAATGGACACGTTCAGGCGTCCGGCCAACTGCCGTAACGACGGCAGTTTTACCCGGGTGTCGGTACTGACCTCGTTGATCAGGCTGATCATGTAGCGATAGACCGCCTGATACGCGAAATCCGCCTGACGCTCGCCGCGCAGGGTCATCGCCCGAACAATGGCACGGCCTGCGCGGCGCCCTGGGCCGCAGCGGCGCGACACATGCCGTTTTCTCTGGCCAGCGGCCGTTTGCGGTACAGGTGCTGCAACAAGGGCATCGGCAAACCGCTGGTGTCCGTTACCCACTGCTGCAGCATTTCGGCGGAACCGTTGCCCTGGAGGACTTTGTGCAACTCAGGCAACGCCACCAGCATGCCCGGGTGACATTGGCGCAAATAACCTTCCAGTCGCTCTCCGTGATGAACAAAGGGTGAAAACAGCAGGCAGGTCAGCTGGGTCTCATCCAAGCCGAAGAACTCCTGGGCGTAGGTACTCCAGAGCATGCGCCCTTCGCGGGTCCCGGCCTGAATGAGCAAGTCGTCGGGCATGCGCAAATGGCGCATGTACGCGGCGGCCTGCTGCACAAAGCCTTCGACGCCGTCCTCATAATCCAGCGCACGCAGGGATTCGGCCTGCAACCCACGTAGGTGAGCCATCAGCAACGGATTGGAATAGGCCGGATGGCTGAAGTGAAAGCCCAGTGGATCGGGAGCGTAGGCCATGAACTCGGCCAGCAGGGAGGTCGACGCGATGTCGACATCCTCCAGCAGGTCGGCGATGCCGATGTAGGCCAAGTGACGATGCCCCGCCGTGCTGGGGTTATCGCTGGCCACGTAATGCTCACCGAACACATCCTGGTAATAAGCGGTGCTCCACTCGTCCATGTGGGCGAACAACGCGTTGAGCGACAGCGGATGGCCCTTGGGAACTCGGACGCCTGCGCCCTGGGCGGTTTTCTTGAGCCAGGCAAGAAACTGACTTTGCCTGCGCGGGGAGTCACCACTGACCAGCGCGTGGACGCCGCCATTGCACGTGGTGACACGCTGGTAAAAATCACCGACGGCCAGGTAAGTGTCGTTGCACAGGGTGGCGCGGCAGTCCCCGGCACTCACATGGCCCATCATCAACATATTGCGCTGGCTGATCTTTCGCCCGATCGCTGAGGCCGGACGCTGGTGATTGAAGGGTTGTACCTCCTGGTTTTCCACCATCAACAACTCGACACGCGGGTCGTCGTGGAGAAACAGCCGGCCGTAGCCGCGATTCAGGGTATCGAGCTGCCCCTCGGTCATGCCCGCGTGCCGTAACGTCGCGACCCTCAGTTGAAAGGTACGTGGCGCACGACCGGCAATGGTCAGTTGAGCAGCTCGCAGCAGCGCCAGGGTATAGCTGCTGACTTCACCGCCACCATGGGCCACCAGTACCTTGAAGTCCCCCACCTGTTCCATCCCGCCTGCCGCGACAATGATTCGCTGGACCAGTAACTGGAGAGCGGTACGTCCCGCGCGACTGAAGTGCCCGATCAGACGTTGCAGAACTTGCTGGTAAACATGATTCATAGCCTGTTCGTGAATAGTGCTCATAGTTCTACTACCCGAGTTGAAATATCAGTTTCAAGCAACTGCTGACAGTGTTTGCTTGACCTATTTTGCGTGTAGGAAAATCGCGCCTCGCATTGTGCGCCGATGATTAAACACTAGCACCACGCAACAAAACGACAGGGATTGCCGGGAAGCATCTTTTACCCGCACACTCGCATAACCTAATGAAAGTACTGGTAAAAATTTCTAAAAGGTTAGCCTTAGGAGTCTTCCGACAAGGTCCTACGCGTTTTTAACCAGCCTTTTAAAGAAGTGTCCGACAATAGGCTCAAACAACTTTTCCATTTGCATGGCCGGTACGCTTTATGAAAGTACCTGTCTTGCTGAGTACACCTGTGGGCCGCGTCGATAGTTCGAGCAACTATCAGCAGCCGAGTCATGGATTCAATCATTGCTCAGTCCTTGAGATGAAAGTGAAGGCGCAATTATCAGTGTTGGAATAATGATTAATAGATACAGAAGCGGGCCGAAAACCAGTTCAGATGAACAACCGATGTCGCGTAAAAGGCGCACATGCAACGACGCCGCACTGGGATTCAGGGCGGCGTCAGGGAGAGAGGGCCGGATTTGTGGGCTAAAGTGCCAGGTCGGCAGCTTCTGGGGCGGGCGGGTTAAGCCCTGTCAAATGGCGCATTTGCCCCATTCACTCAGGCGTCGGAGCGCTCATTTACGAATACTCCTACAGCTCAAACAGCCGCAACCTGCAACGCAACCCGCTCGCGGCACGGGCATTCATCCATGTAACGGTGGGCTTCGACAAACTGATTGAACGGAAACACCGTGGTTTTCAGGGGCACGAGCACACGATCGGCGGTCAGTTGGTTGATGTCACGCAACGCACGCTGCAACGCCACCTGATCCTGGATGATGCCCAGCTCCGGCTTGCCGGTGAAGTTGCCGATACAGTGCACGAAGAACTGAATGTTCTTCTGGAACGCCGCGCACGCCGGGAACGGTGTCTGGTTACCACCCTGCAAGCCATACAGCACCAGGCTGCCACGGGGCGCCAGCACATCACCGAGCAGCGACATCTGCGGGCCCCCCAAGCCATCGAACACCACATCGACACCGCGGTTGTCGGTGAACTTGTTGATTTGCATCAGCAGGTCCTGTTCCTCGGTGACAATGACTTTTTCTGCGCCAAGAGAAAGCAGGTACTCGCGCTCAGCGCTGTCCTTGGTGGCGGCAATCACCCGCACACCCAGGGCCTTGCCCAGTTGCACAAACGAAGGGCCGGCGCAATGGCTGGCGTCGGTCACCAGGGCAAACTGCCCGGGCTTGACCCGTGCCAGGTCCACATACGCAAAGTAGGCAATCAGCAGCGGCGTGTAGTGCACGCTGGCTTCGATGGGGCTCAGGACGTCCGGATAGCGGGTCAGGGCCGAACGGGGCAGGACGATCTGTTCGCCATACACCGGGTAATCATTGGGGCTCTCGGCCGGAAAACTGGCCACTTTATCGCCCACTGCCAAGTCATCCACGCCCTCGCCCAAGGCAACGACCACCCCGGCCATCTCATGGCCAAGGCCGGATGGAAGACGTGCGTGGGAAGACGCCAGGTTCTGGCGCCACAAAATGTCATACCAGCTGATGCCAATCGCCTCGACACGGACCTGCACTTCGCCCGGTGCGGGCTGCGCGGCTGCATGCTCTTCGCACTTGAGCACCTCGGCCGGACCAAACTTGTGAAAACGGATCGTGCGGGACATCGCAAACCTCGTCAAAGTAACCTCTATTGCCATGAACTCTATCTGGGCTTTCCGGCTAAGGCCACCGGTCGCCGTTAATAGTCGACATGTCTGTCATTGATTCCGCATCTGAGGAATAGACCTCAAGTATCGTAGGAAAACTCAATTAGCCGGTGCAGAGTACCAGCCTTTCCCCGTAAGATTCATACCGGTCACGCGTCTGAATGGACCTTCAGGGCTCTTATATCGCCGTTCTCGTCAAATAAAGCTGACTCTTCCAGGACACAAGATGAACCGTAACGACCTGCGTCGTGTCGACCTTAACCTCTTGATCGTATTCGAAACCTTGATGCATGAGCGCAGTGTGACCCGCGCCGCCGAGAAATTGTTCCTCGGCCAACCAGCCATCAGCGCCGCGTTGTCGCGCCTGCGTGGGCTGTTCGACGACCCCCTGTTCGTGCGCACCGGCCGCAGCATGGAACCCTCGGCCCGGGCCGTGGAAATCTTCGCCCTGCTCTCCCCGGCCCTGGACTCGATTTCCACCGCCGTCAGCCGCGCCGCCGAGTTCGACCCGGCCACCAGCACCGCGGTGTTCCGCATCGGCCTGTCCGACGACGTCGAATTCGCCCTGCTGCCCCAACTGCTAAAACGCCTGCGCGCGGAAGCGCCCGGCATCGTATTGGTAGTGCGCCGCGTCAACTACATCCTGATGCCCGGCCTGCTCGCCTCCGGCGAAATTTCCATCGGCGTCAGCTACACCGCCGACCTGCCGGCCAACGCCAAGCGCAAAGTACTGCGCCGCAGCCTGCCGAAGCTGCTGCGCGCCGACAGCGTCCCGGGCTCCCTGAGCCTGGACGACTTCTGCGCTCGTCCCCACGCCCTGGTGTCGTTCGCCGGCGACTTGAGCGGGTTCATCGATGAAGAACTGGAGAAACTCGACCGCAAGCGCCATGTGGTGCTGGCGGTGCCGCAGTTCAACGGGCTGGGGACATTGCTGGCAGGCACGGACATTGTCGCCATTGTGCCGGACTATGCCGCCGAGGCACTGACCGCCGCAGGGGGGTTGCGCGCGGAAGAACCGCCGTTGCCGGTGCGTTCGTTCGAGCTGCATATGGCTTGGCGTGGGTCGCAGGACAATGATCCGGGGGAGCGGTGGTTGCGGTCGCGGATACAGATGTTTTTTGGCGACCCTGAGAGTCTTTAGGTGTCGTCGGGCAGGCTGTTCATCTGATCATTTTTGCCTTTCCACAAACCATGGAGCTCCATGCACTTCCAGTGGATTGCTACATTGGGGGCACATCTGAGGGCATGCTTTGGATGGTTTGAAAAGGATGCCCCCAGCCTGAGGTCCAACAGCCCCCTTCTCGAAAAAGTCACCCTTTGCTGTTCCCAGCCGCCGTCGAGCGCTGTCCGATCACCTCAGTTAATGGCTGAACCTCCGTACGAGAACAAGTGGGGATAGTCGAGTGATCGACAATAATGGTAGCGTGGAGCCATCAATGGATGTGTCCGTAAGCTTGCGCTTGCTCTTCACAAAGCCCGGCCGCCAACCTTCTTCATCGATACAAGGACGTCATGGTGACCCAGATCTCCTCGAAATTCAAAGGGGCGATCTTACCTTCAGAAAACCTTACCCAACTACTCGACAAGTTACGTGCATGGGCGCCTAGAATCGAATCAGCACCGTTGACACACTTCGAAAAAAGCATCGTAAGGTGGGCTGTAGACGGAATCTAACAGGGAGTATTGCAGCCATTCACCAGCACCCTAACGCCCGCTACAGTCGTAGAGACCATTCATGCTCGGTGGTATGTGTACGCAGTCAACGGCAACCGGACAGTATGTCAGCGGAGACGACGAATGAAGTACCCAGGCCACCCCACTGATGAGACTCCGCCTTCGTGGTACCACGACCGGGGGCAGTCCTACATCGAGCAGGAGTTCCAGAACGCGATTGAGGATCTCGCGAGTGCCATCGAGAGCGAACACTGGTTCGGAGACACCGAAAAACATCATCGATACAGGGTCGACTTCATTCTCAAAGATGCACGTCTGATTGTCGAACTGGATGGGCACGCATATCACTCGACAAAGGAACAGCTCGAAAAGGATGCGATCCGGCAGCGGTACCTTACCCGTGCTGGTTACTCAGTCATCCGCTTCACTGGACGTGAGATCAACCGTGATGTGCGGAAATGCGTTGCGGATGTTAGGCAAATCTACCTTGAGCGCATGCAGCGGGCTCCAGCGAAATATCGTGTCATGTACGTCGATTACACATTCGTAATGAAGCAGATGCACTTGGCGCTGAGTTTTTATCGGGACATTCATCCTGACAAAACTCTGGAACCCCAATCGATCGAGAGCATCATTCCACATGCGATTTCTTGGCTTCACGAAAAGTCGTTCATCACCGTATTCGTCTTTTGCCCAACGGAAGACCGAAACGAAATCGATCACCTGAACAGCGTGGTGATGGAATACGACACTGGGGAGGTCAGGTTCAATACCCTGACAAGCGACTGGTACACCCTTGATCTAGGTGAGCATATGGAAGCCTATGCTCACCTGTTCGATGAGTTCATCCTGGTCGCGGATGACCCGGTCTACACGGCCCCGTTCCGAGCGGTCCTACCTCAACAGCTCAGAGATCAAAAGGTGGGTTTGTTCACCAATAAGTACTTTGCCAATGGAAAGCTCCTGCGCCTGGGAAACCAGGAGACTCATTTCGCTGGAACCGACCTGGTGCAAGTACGGTGGCAAAACGTCTGGTATGCCATTGGATCATCATTTGGGCTTGTTCCCTATGAGCTATAGCTACCGTGCCATCATTAAAACTCACTGACTACACTGCGACTCGAAACGCTGAAGGTTAATCTGCTAGAGTGCCGATCCGCATAGATTCGGTCTGCCTACGGCGGATAATACGTTACGGCTCTCCGCAGATTCAGCCCCAACTTTCATCCACGAATACCGGATTGAATGACTTTTACCGCTGCCATCAGCTGTTGGTCCAATTCAATCAAAGCCTGACCGAAAAATACCTTGAAAAGTACGGTCGCCTGCACATCGTCCAGTAAATCGAAATGTCTCCCCAGTGTCTTTCCCGTGCGAATAATCAGGTTCGCAGTCTTTGTATTGCCAGCGAATCCAGCGCAAATCAGCACTTGCACGGGCTGAACCGAATACTCTCGAGCCATTTCGATCACGCGTGCGCACAAGTACACGCTAGTGAGGTACACCTGCTCATACTCATCTCCCACAATGAACTGCTCGCTACCACCACTGAGGATTACTAACCCTTGCGCCCCACCGTCAGCAATTCGCTGAAGCTCCTCAAGGCTGAAACTGACCAGGTCAAACTCGCCGGGTCGAAGTGGCGTGCAATACGACCGCACAGTACTTGCGGCATATCCCCTGACCTTTACTTGCCATTGCCTGAACTCCGTCAACTCGACGGCATGGCCGGCGGGCTGGCTGCACTGCAAATAGTCACCAAGCACCTGCGGAAAGTTGACACTGGTTGGCACCCAAGTACCCCGGTGTCGGCCTCTTCCACGTCCACGGCTGGGCGAGAGCACTGTACGGTTGACCATGGGCGCCGACAGAAGACAGCGCAGGTCATAGCCGATCATAAATAGCGCCGCCTCTAAGCAATGACTGCGCTCCTGCAGCGAACCAGCAAACATCGTCGGCGCCCCGGCAAGGGTCACTTGGATGATCCAACCGAGCTCGAGCTGGCTGCGCGCCCATGAATAGCTCGGTACAGCCTTGGAAAAGAACTGCGGCGAGTTTGCGAAACCGAATGCACCAGGATCACGGATCTGCGCTCCACGCGCCGCACCCGAAGGGAATCTGAGTTGCGATGGCGTCTGCTTGCCTTGACGGTAAAGTGCATACAGCATGGCGATCGCTGCACCAACCCGGCTGTCATAGATCGGCGAACCAGTCTTGTCGAGCAACGAGTGAATCTTGGTCAGCCCCGCATCGAAACGCAGGATGCTGCTCGCATCCAATTGGGAGAGCTTTTGAATGGAATTCAGGTCGAAAAGCGGAATACAGCTATCGAGGTAATGTACGAGCTTCCCATGACGACGGAGCTGGTGAAGAAAAGGGATAGCTCCGCGAACGCCGCCCCATTGCAATACCGCCAGGCATGCACTGTAGGCAGTGTTGTCACACTTCAAAGCCAGCGCCTTCGTCAGCCGGATACGAAGCAGATCGAGCGATACCTTCGTGCTGGCCCAGTCCGCAGACTTCACCCATTTCCCGGTCTGGTAGTCGTGCCAAACACTTCCCCAACAGTACAGTGCATGTACTTTTTCGATGCCTACGACCTTGTGGTTCAACCCATCGTCGACAAACCTGCTTTTCGGGAACTGCAGGTGCACAGCTAGCCGGGGAAGCTCCACTTGAAGCCACTCGATAAAACTTCGCACATCCGGCTGCGCGAGAAAGGCCGTCCGATCCATCTGTCTGCCAATTCCCTTTAAAAAAATGATTGATGTGTCCGCGGCCCGCAGATGACAGGATCCATCTCGCGTCGATAGCGAGGCGAGACGGATGCACCCGGCTACGGCAAAAGGTTCACGTGCCGTAGTGCGTCTCGATGAGCGAGAGCATCGCTAGCGCATGCTCGTTGATCTGATCCTGCCCCCAGTCGTCGCCTTTGCCCAGCACGTGGAACATGTGCGCCAGTTTCAAGGAGTCGTACTTGGGCTTGGCGCGGAATGCCGCTTGCTTCTTAAGTACCGCCAGATTGCTGTATGAGGAGTTTTCGCCGGGGCTGAGCAGCACCAGATTGCCGAATCCGTGTAGCAACTCGTCAGGTAATGTCCTGCAGAACTCTTCGTTTTGCGGATGCACATGTTCGACAGAGTTCTTCGACGTAATCCGGTACAGGTGCAGCTTTTCAAGATCAAGCCAGTTGAAGGTGCTGCGTTCACGCCACAGAATGTATTCCAGTTTCTGGAACCAGTAGTGCTCGAAACTCGTGCCGTTGGCCTCCTTGAGATAAGTCACTGTCGTTGCGATGGACACCGGCTCGGCGGTGTCACTGGACAACAGCCAATAGCTCGCTTCTTTCTGGGTCATTTCGGTGAGGGAGAGCTGGTTATCGATCTGTTCGAGCAACGCCAGCACTTGATGCTCCTTCATATCAGGCGAGTCGACCAGCCTTCCCAGGAACGGTGTCAGCCAATACTGAGCACTGCGCTCACCCGTGAGGTAACGCATACTCTGCAGTTGACTCAGATCGGAAGTGTCCTGAGTGATGGAGCGCCAATCGGGGCCATTGCCTTTGCTTCGATTGTTGATGGAACTCAAGCGCAAGGTTCGTTCATCTTCCTCACCCAGGCGCACCCACTTGACGACCCAGCGGTCGAACTGAAACCGCACGTTCCAGAGGCATTCCATAAACCCCTTGGCTTGCGCCGCAGTGGCCTTTTCGACGAAGCGGGAGAAACAGTCATTGAGGTTGCTGTCGTTGAGCCGTGAGCCGATGTCACTCCAATCCTGAGTGCGTCGGTAGATTCGAAACGCATGCATAAGCAACAGACCAAAGCTGACGATCGACTGATAGCGAGCCTCATCCTTCTCCCGCGGCTCTTCAACCGACGCATCGTCATTCATTCTCATCGAACGTATTTCGCTGATCGTGCGGCCTTTCGCATAACCAGCTACGGGGCGATCAAGGGAAAAGTGCTCAAAGGAGTGGTCCGTGAGATCGTTGAATTTCAAGCCCCCCCAACTGGCACCAGCGAAGACATCACGTAGGTTTTTCTCGAAGTAATTCCCCATATCTTCGCACGCCCGCCAGATGCCTTCGTAAGTGGCACGGTGCTGCTTGATACGATTCATCAAGCGTGCCTTGAGGATATCGGTCTGCTCAAGCTGGACCCCGCTGGTGTTCAGCGTCGCGAACAGTTTGTTCAGGTCCATGCCTGCGGGCATGACATTGTTGACCCAGGTCACCTGGTTGAACAGATAGTCCCCGACGCGTTCAAGAGCTCGCTCGCCTCCCACTGCCTGCAACCTCTTCAGTCTATCGCATGCGACTTTTCGAGCAGCAATCAAGTGTATGAGATAGGGGTTCGAAATCTCCCTTTCGTCCGGCTCGATGTCCGCCGTCAAACCCGCCCAGGCGCTCAACCGTGACTGAACTTCTTCACGAATATTGAATGTGAGTCTCGGCGCATTGCCCAAGATCACAAGCGACCGCAGCGGCGATGATGGCCTCAACGCACAGAACGCAAGCGCCAGCACCATCAATGTCGTCATTCGTTGCTGGCCATCGATGAGTTCGTAGGTCATGCCTGCATCAGAGGTCGAGCTCGGAACTACTTCGCTGGTCAGCACCGTGCCGATAAAGTAATGCGATTGCGCGGGTTGACCGTCCGCATCGGGCTCGCTCGCCAGGATGATCTGCTCCAGCAGTGCCTCCACATCGTCACTGGGCCATACATAGGGCCGCTGGTAACAGGGAATGGTCAGCGATATGCCTTGCTGGCATAGCGTGGCGGCAGTCTGCACATTTGACTGGACCTGAGCGTTCATCATTTGCCTCCTTGACGGGCAATGTCAGCGAGGCTGATTCGTTCGATGGCGTCACACAACGCGGCATCGTACCCAGCAGCCACCCGGGTCGTATCCGGCCAAGCCAGATCCAGGTGAAGCGTGATGGATACCGACTCTACGAAGCGCTTCTTGATACTGTGCTTATCGAGTCCTGCCTCGGTGGTGGTGTAGGTGTAGGTCCGCAAGTACCCGAGTAGCTCCTCATGGGTATGGCTACTGGCGATCCAGTCCATCAGCGGATTTTCCCTTATGTGCGCCTGGACGCCGTCTTCCCGTACGCTGACTTCTTTGATCAGGCGCAGCGAAAAGACCATCCGGAACATCCAGAGGCTGGCTTCGAGCAGTCGGGCAGTACCGAACTGGCTGGCGTACATCAGCAAAGCGCAGTCATACGCCCGGCTCAGGAACACGCTGCCGCACGCATCCTGAGACAACCGTTTGTAGTAGTAGCCGAACGAGTGCTTGAGCGGCGCTTTACCAACGTCGAGCAACGTCTGGCGAAGGCCTTGGAAGTATTCGACGTAGCGCATGGCGTTTACCCCTGCGCCCAGTGGCTGGCGCATTGCATACCCCGCTTGGACGATATGCGCGTCCTTGTCCCAGACATCGCGATTCACCTGCAAGGGCCGATAGGCAATATCGGCAGTATTTGCCAGCGTCCGCTCGGCGAGCTCCGTGACGATCTGCTTACGCTCAAGTATCGGGTCACGATCACTGGCAACGTTTCGCCAGCGCAGGCTTTGCCAATGCCGGGATTTCATGAGCGTTGCGACCAGGGGCTTGAGATCGCCGAGGCGCTCCCAGGCCCGGGCGAAATCATTCTGCGCAGCAGGAACCACGCTGCGTAGATGATAAGCCTTGATGATGTCCGCGCCACTCAAGCGAACACCAGAAGTGTTCTGAGTTTCGAAGAAGCGATAGGCATCGTCTTCTCGCCGCGTGACGACCAGAGTCACGTTTATGCGGGTGAAATCTATCTGCGGCAGCTTTTGCTGCTCCAGCCATCGAAGATTGAGCTGGATGCGCCGATAGCTTTCTGGAGAGTTGAATTTCAACTCAGGCGCGCCTTTGTCGCCCTTCTGCAGGCAATGAAGCAACGCCAGGCTGGTAATGCGCTGCTGGCCATCGATAATATTCAGAGTGCCCCGCTCACGGCCGTTACCACCTTGCTGGTGCAGGATGATGCTGCCCAGGTAGAAGTTGTGGTGCGGCGAAGCCGCGCTGAAGAAATCTCGCAAATCATCGAGCAGCTTTGCCAGTTGCTCTTCGCTCCAGCGATAGGGCCGTTGATATTCAGGCAAATTCAGGTTGCCGAAAATACAACTGCCGTCGTTGGACGGAATCTTCCTGGCGTTGAACACATCGTCGAGACTCGTAGACGCAACGACGATGCCCTCCACATCGAGCGGCAGATGCGGGGCAAATGACCGCTCGCTCACGGCTTGATTCATATGACTGTCCTTGTGATGTGTTCTACGGCCTTCCAATCGAAGATGCCAAATTCGTCCAGGAGCGATAGAAACTGAATTAATGGCATAGTGCCACAACCCTAATCCGAAAAGCTTTCGAAATGGCCGCGCAAAGCGCGGATGAGCGCCATCCTGCTGGCCAAGAGCCGTTCGTCTTCACTCATGGATCGGACCTCCGCACATGGCCCTCATCAGCGCACCCGTCTTGATCGGTAGCCTGGTGATCGCAGTGATGCTCGATACCCTGACCGCCGGCCTCATCGCCTTAATATGCTCGACCTTGGTCCGTCAGTGTTGGCCAATGAAGCTGTCGAGCACCGGACGCAAGGCGCCGGCTAACGCCTGACGCAATATCGCCATAGTTGACTGTATCCGTTACTCCGGCACGCTACTGGCATCGGAGCCATCGCCCATCTAGTGATTCCATTTCGCACCGGAAAGCCGCTCTACTTCCTCATGTCGTTGCTTCTAGATGCTCAAGCATATCCAATCAAACGAGTAAACCTGTCAGAGGTTGGGCCATTACAAACATGCTGGAGATAGCTCAAGCGACCCAAGCCAAGCGGTGCAGCAACCAGCCAGGCCTCGCAACTTAACCTGCAAACAGTCGATCAGCTGATCGGGCGAAGGGAGAGCGCTGGTGCTCAGAGGCTCAAGAACCCCACTGAAGCCTGGGACCTCAGAAGGCATTTTGATGGGCAACCAAATCCGCATCGGCGCCATTGCTCTCACTCACCAAACGGGACAGCAGGCTACAAATAAATAAAGAAACGCATCGACAAATATGTCTCATAAAGTCAAATATGACCAGTTAATCAACCTAACAAAAATATGAATATCTTTATAAATCATCATATTAGATAAATATCACGCTTAGGCACATCGCTTGCAATGGAGTTTGCTGACATTCACCCACAGGAATTGACCGATGGCATTGCTTTACTATCAAAACCTTGAGCGCCACCGTCCCGACATTCTCATGAGTCGGGCTTTTTATGGCCTCAAGGACTTCAGCGACTTTCTTCAGCAAACCGAAAAGCACCTCAACAGCGACCACGCCGTTAAGCGGCTGGCCTGGGCAGCCGCTTCTCGACCTGAGGGCGATGAAGACAACGCATTGGGCGCTTGGATCAGTCTGGAGGCTCCCGAAGATCGGCCAGGCGAGCCGGAAGCGACCTTCCGTGCATTTCTAGACGAAGACGCTCGTGAGGTATACGAGCAAGGCGCACCAGAAGGCCGCCGCGTGGAATTCAGGTTTGGTCGCCAGCATTCAATCCGCATCCTTGATCGGGATCCCGCCGGCCAGCGCCTGCTGCTGGAACGGCAACCCACCGAGAGCCAGTTGTTGCTGCGCCCCAACACCAACATGCTCAAACGGCAGTTGGAAGCCATCGCCTGCCTGCAAGACACCCCCTCAGCTGAACACCGGCCCTTGCTGCGCTTGCTGGAGGCCAACGACCACGCATGCTGGCCAGCGTTTGCCGCGCCACCACTGGCTGTCGACGCCTGGAAACTGTTGCTAGACCTTGAGCGCCCCGGCACCGACGAACAGCGTCGCTTCGTCGAGCAGGCCTTGCACACCACGGACTTCATGTTGTTGGAAGGCCCCCCGGGCTCCGGCAAAACCACCGCTATCTGCGAGCTGATCCTGCAAATGGCCGAACAAGGCAAGCGGGTACTGCTTTGTGCCTCGACCCACGTGGCCGTCGACAACGTCCTGGAAAAACTCATGGACGTCCGTAACGAGCATCGCGACCAGATCATTCCCATACGTATTGGCGATAAACGAAACGTCTCCGAAAAAGCCCGCGAATGGCAGTTGGAGAGCTTTCGTACAACCGAACGCAAGCGCCTGCAAGCGGCATTAAGCCGTCAGCGAGACTTGAGCCGGGCTCAACAGACATTGTTGAGCGCTTTGCGTCAGGACGAGCACGTCATAACACAACTGGTGCTCAGTACGGCCAACCTAACCTGCGGAACAACCACAGGCATCCTGCAGCATCCGGATCTGAAAAACCGGCGCAGCAACCACCCACCGTACGACATGCTGATTCTAGACGAGGCCTCCAAGACCACGTTTCAGGAATTTCTTGTCCCCGCAGTGCTAGCAAAACGCTGGATCATCGTCGGCGATCCGTTGCAGCTGTCACCTTATGTCGATGAACAGGCCATGGCGGCAAACCTTGACGCTTGCCTGCCCCAGGCATGGCTGCGCAACGCCTGTGTCGATACGTTCATGGCCCGTACCCGGCGACGCACCTCAGTGATTGCCAGCCCCGACAAGAATGCTCGGCAGGCCTACAAGGCTCAAGCCGAGGCACTGGGGGTCAACCTTGCACAAGCTGAGGACGGCACTTCGCTGTGGGATGCCTCGATCGTACTGGGAGCCAGCGAAACCCTGAGCGCACGCCTGGATGAACTGCCTCTGGACACGACCACCATACGGGGCGAAGCACCTGTAATACTTGAGCGTCGTGCAGCAGCAGCCCGCCAGCGGAACCGGCAACTGAGGACAGCGGAGCCCCTACCCGATTGGAGCACCGAGTTGGCGTGGCGTATCAATGCCCACTACGAGCAACGCCAGGGTAGCAACGACGCCGGCTCCGAACAGACGCGCAAGTCCCAGCAGATCGAACAGTTGATGCCGGTCGAAGGAACGGGAGCAACGCTTGATCACGTTCAAAGGAACGTGGAACGGGTCCGTAAGGTTGCCCTGCCTTCTATCCTTGAATCCCTACAGGAAGGCTTTGGCCGTAACGCTTGGGAAAAGGCCGGCAACGCACTGAGTGATGGCCTGCCCTCCGACGTCATGGCTTCACGACACATACGGCTGAGTCATCAGCACCGTATGCACCCTGATATTGCTGCTTTCTCGCACCATCACATCTATAAAGGCCAAGCGCTGTTCACCCCTGAGCGGATGACGACAGACCGCACCTGGAGCTACGACAGGCAAGCGGCCTCCTGGCGCCATGTCAAGGCACGCTTCGATGCTCAATCGAACAGCAACACGGCTGAAGTCGATGAAGTCATCGCAGAACTCAAGCGCTTCGAGCGTTGGGCCAGCAAAAACCGCAGGATGGACGGTCACCCCTGGGAGATCGCGGTGCTCACCTACTACCGCGGACAGGAACGTGCACTGCGCAAAGCCCTGCGTAGCTGGTCCGGAAATGGCTATGCCCAGCGCCACTTTAGCAAGGGCACGAAAGGCAACCCCTACATCACGCTGGATCTGTGTACGGTCGATCGCTTCCAAGGGCACGAAGCCGACCTGGTGCTGCTATCGCTGGTACGTAATCACATGACGGCATTTCTACAGAGTCCAAATCGCCTGAACGTTGCACTGACTAGGGCACGCTACTGCCGAATCATCGTGGGCGATCGCCATCGCCTGGGCAAATACAAGGACAGCCTGCTCAGCAAGCTGGCGGATGAAAAGAACTGGGAGACATCGCTGTATGACAAGCACTAAAACCGAACGCGGCGATATCGTACTGACTCGCGAGATATCCATTTCCTGCTGGCACGTGCTAGGTGAGGTCGCCCGGGCTACCCAACGCCCGGAGTTGCTGCCGCTTCTGCAACGTGCCGGCATGAAGAGCGCCATCGACGCCCTAGACATCGCCATTCACCTTTTTTGCGAGCCCTCCCGCCAAACTGCGGCCCGGCGCCTGCTGGAGATCGCCTGCGGGTTGGGCCTACTGCAACTGCTGCCAGAGTTCAGCGGATCGGGAGCCAACCGTGGAGCCTACGGCCTGACCGAACTAGGCCGGGAAGCCTTGCAACGCGAGGAGGTGTTCGTGCCCGAATACGCCTGTTGGCGGCTGTGGGCCAGCGATGATCCTTTGCTGGAGTGCCCGGTGCTGCTGATCGAACCGATCAAGGAGCCTCGTGCCAAGCAGGAAGTCCATAAAAAAGAGCAACCCGTCCCGGAAAAAATCCCTTCCTGGCTGAACCAGGTCCTACGCAAGACCATCACGCCCCCTGGCAACAAGGAAGCGTTGCGCATCGAGCAGTTGGAGAAAAACCTGCAGCCTCAGGAAGTACAGGCGACGCTTATGGCCACCTGGGACGTCGACAACACCCGCTTGCAATTGCACGGTAAGCTCGATGAAACGCTCATCGACACGCCCTCCTGCGCACCAAAAGTAACGGCACAGGCCGTCTGGCAAGGGTTGTTGCAGTCGGCGGGACTGCACGAGGACTGGGACACTGAGACACTCGCATTAAAAAGGTCCTTCGACGCCAGCAACGCTGCTGAGCGCAATAGCCTGCGTGCCGACCTGCATGTGTCCACACCGCAGCTTCCGAAGTTGGGCCGTTTCGATGATCTGAGCATCGGTCGTGTGGCACTGACCCCGTGTTCGCCTGACGATGCACAACGCTGGGCACAATGGCGCCTGCTCGAACACATCAATCACTATGCCAGCACCGAACAGTTCGAAACCTGGACTACGCAGGCCCACGCCCCTTTCCACACCTTCAAGCTGACCACACCACAGCGCAAAGAGCTCGCCGAACAGACCTGGCAACGGCGGGAAAACAGCCGCGCCACCACCACTTGGCACCTAGTTGCCGCTGAAGATTGGGGACTGTAATGACTACGAACACAACCAACCCCTGGGTGCGCACTCACACCGAGGTGCTCGACCAGCGTGCCTTGCCCATGCCAGCTGCCTGGCAAGCGACTCAAGTGAACCGTTTGCCAACACTGGAAGTCGGCCGTTCGATCCACATCTCCGGCAATCAGGGAGCCTTGCGCGACGAACTGATTACACTGCTGAACCAGGCAGTGGACATGGCAGTGGTCTGCAGTTTCCTGATTGCCGATCCGGCCTTTGAGGCAGCGCTGAAGGTCACTGCCGAGCGTGGCGTGCGGGTGTATGTGATGCTGGCTTCGGAGGCCCGTCTAGGCAGTGAACCGAATCAGGGCGAGTTCGACCAGAAGACGCACGCGCAACACAAGGCAATGCTCAAGACATTAGGCAAGTCCGTCCTTTTCCGCACGGCGGCACATTTCCATGCCAAGGTAGTCCTGGTCGACCCATATACCCGGCCAGCAGGCGTCCTGCTCACCGCCAACCTCACCCAGGAAGCCCTCACGCGCAACGAAGAGCTCGCTGTCCGCCTGAGCCCGACACAAGTCGAAGGCATCGCCGGTTACCTGCGTTGGGCCATGTGGCAAACCGCGGAACATGAACTGCTTGATGGTCACGACTTCAAGGCCGCCAAACTCGTCAGCAGCGTGCAGCACCCGACGCCCCAGGGTGAAATCTGCGCCACCACGATGAAGCATAGGGGCATCGCCAAACAGTTGCAGCAGGCCCTGAAGAACGCGTCATCCCACATCATCGTCAGCAGCTTTGGCTGGGACGTGCAGCATCCTGTGGTCCAGCAGCTCTGCCAACGCGCCCGCGAGGGCCTCAAGGTGACGGTGCTGGCTCGAGTACGCACGGCGGCCATGCCGGCACTGTTGGCGCTGGCAGAGAGTGGTGCACAGGTTTACGGCTTCAAGTGGTTGCATGCCAAGGCGCTGTGGACCGATGCCGGAGACGCCATGGTGATGTCGGCGAATCTGGAGGCGCACGGTCTGGACGATAGCTTCGAGCTGGGCGCGTTGCTGGATGTGCGGCAAGCTGAAGAACTCAAGGTACGCCTGGAGCACTGGCAAAATATTGCACCCTGGCACCTGTTGCCAGCCCCGACGCTGGGGGATCTGAGTGGCGAGGTGCAATTGTGGCGCAACGGCCAGTTGAATCGGGTGCAGGTACTGACTGAAGCTGAAGTCAACCTGGGCGAGGTGGTTGCCCAGTCCGCCCACCAGTTGGAGACACCCCGCCCGGGAGTCTCCAACCCCTCGCAGAGCGATGATCCGGCCCACCAGTTGAAATGCTGCTGGACAGCAACAGCACCATACAGCCATCCAAAGGCGAGCCCTCAAATGCGTCCTGCGCAAGGCAACGAAAAACCCCAACCCTACTCCCCCAAAGTGCTTCGGGAACCTGACGGCCGCCTCACGATAGCCATTACCCAGCCGAGCGAGCTGAACGCTGCAGTACAGTTGCTCGGTGAAATGGGCGCCGCCGCGATCGTCATCGACAGGGGGCAACGCCCATGAGCGATACGCTGCTTTGCTGGCACGCGGAAAGAGCCGGCCTGGACGTACTGGAAGGAGCGCTCGGTAAACTTGCCGAGCGCGGCATTCAGATCAGCCGAGTGATGTATCTGATCCAGGCGCAGAGCCATGCACGCATCCCACCCAGCATCAACGATGCGCGAGTGGAACCGATCAGGATCGATCTGGTCGATCCGACTCGGCATCAGCTCATCTATGAAGCGATCCAGGAGCAGGTACTACCCAGGCTGAACACCGTCGCTGGTCGCCTGCACCTGAACCTCTCGCCGGGTACTCCTGCTATGCACAGCGTCTGGCTGATCCTGCATGCCGGCGGGGTGTTTGCCCCTGGCACCCGCCTGTGGTCATCCCAGCCCGACCGGCTTGATCCCGTGCAATTTGAGGTCAGCACCTACCTCGCCGAGATTCGTCGGCAACAGCGGCTGGATCCGAAGGTGCCTTCCTACAATCCGGAAGCCCGCTCAGCAGCACGCCGCGAGGCAATGAACAGCCTGTTTCGCTACGCCCGGGTTACGGGTGCTCCGTTGCTGATACTGGGAGAGCGCGGTACCGGCAAGAGCCGTCTGGTGGAGACCCAGGTGGCCACGCTCAAGCAGCGACCGAACAAGGTGGTCACCCTTGCTTGTGGCGGCCTGGAGTCGACGCTGGCCGAAAGCCTGTTGTTTGGCCACGTCAAGGGGGCCTTCACGGGTGCAGCACAAGAGCGCAAGGGCCTTCTTGCGCAGGCGAATGGCGGCATTCTGTTTCTTGATGAAATCCAGGATCTACCACGGCCAGTACAGCGCCAGTTGGTGCGGGTGTTCCAGGATCGCCAGCGGCGCTACCGCCCCATCGGCAGTGACAAGGAGATTTGTGTCGACTTCGAACTGGTCTGCGCCTCGAACCTTCCCATGGGGCAACTGCGCGAACGCCTGGACGAGGACCTCTGTGATCGCTTGAGCCACCTTTGCGTGTCGCTACCAGCCTTGCGCGATTGCCGCGAGGATTTGCATGAAGACTGGCAACGGGTTTGGGGAGATTGCCGTGTAGATGCAGACCTTCCCGTAACAGCCCCCTGGTCAAATGCCCTAGCGAAACGGTTGGCAGAGCACCCCCTGACCGGCAACCTGCGCGACCTGCAGCGTCTTGCGGCGCTGTGCATGGCCTGGTTCGAACCCGGCAACGAGGCCCATTGGCTGGACAAGGCTCTTCAGCAGTGGTCCGGTGCAGCCCATGACTCATCAACTGCCGAGCTTATAAGAATGGGCAGCCGCGAGGAGCAAACCAAGTATTTCCATGCAGAATTGGCACTACGAACCAAAGCAACTGAAGGGAGCTGGAAGGCTGCTGCCAAGGCGTTGGATTGCAGCGTAAAAACACTGCAACGCGACGCCGAGGGATACCGAGGCCTGCCAGAAGAACTAAAATACTAATTTAAGGGAATACACTGAAAGCCATACGAATCCATCTTGGTCTCTGTCAGAAATCGCCACTCGCGATTGCTCGCAAACCTGATGCAACCGGGGGCAAAATTGGGGGCATATTTGAACTTTTTCTGCCTGAAAATATTGTTCTAGAGCCCAGTCAAAATGTTTTTTGGCGACCCTGAAAGTCTTTAGGTGTCGTCGGGCAGGCTGTTCGGCTGATCATTTCTGCCTTTCCACAAACCATGGAGCTCCATTCACTTCCAGTGGATTGCTACATTGGGGGCACATCTGAGGGCATGCTTTGGATGGTTTGAAAAGGATGCCCCCAACCTAAGGTTCGACAGCCCCTTCTCGGAAAAGTCATACGCTACTGCTCGCAACCACCATCGCACGAACTGTTTTGATCAGTAGCAATAGAGTGTAGGCTCTACTCTACTAGTCTCGATGTCTGTTCTAAATCGATTGTCGTAAGCAGTGATGGCAGCTTTGGGTCGACATGAGTCAGTCGCCGTAGATGGCAGTCTAGCGATGCCGTTCAGTCGGCACAGGCAATGAGCGCGGAAATAATCCAGAGCTAAGTTAGAGCTGCTTCCAGAGCATACTGATCCACGATGTCGCCAGACTCGAAAATTCCTGTCTCTACGATTTTTTCTAGAGCATTTTCGATGTCCTGAAAACCCAATCTGACATTTTTACACACTCTGGCCCGTTAGCGGCCGTACCGAGTGACATTTGCACACGATCAAAGCGGAATACTTTGGGCCATAACCCATTGAAACTACTTGTTATAGTCATGGAATTGAAACAGTCAACTGTAACAAGTCCATGAGTTCGAATCCCACCGCCTCATCCGTATTTGATACGACAAAGCCATGATTATTCAGGGCTTTGTCGTTTGTGAGGTAAGCGATTGTAATCGCGGATTTCGTAAATCCTTTCCGCATGATTTGTTCGGTTTCCGCAACCAAAACTAACAACCGTGTCTACAGGATCGCTCGGTTGATCTTAATTGGAGGGTCGAATTTAACCGATTGGCATATCACGCCATAGACCTGACGGAACGAATACGATGCCGCTGATTAAAAGTCTGGCGGTGCGCATCAACCCGCAGCCCGCTATTTTCCCATCCTTTAACCGTACTTCAACAGTAAACTCGCCCGTCGGGTGTTCGATCGACAAGCGCTTCATATCACCTTCCTCCACAACTGCCATGCCCTCCGCAACACTGCCTTCAATTAGGCTGGCAGCAGCTACACTGACGGCGCCAAACACACCAATGCTGGTGTGGCATCGATGGGGAATGAAACTGCGTGTGCTGATGGCCCCACCTATTTGCGGTGGTGCAATCAAGCACATCTTCGGCACGTTGCGCTGGCTCACATCTCCCAGGTTCATACGTCGCCCCGCTTGCAGTCGAATGGACTCCAGACGCTGTTTCAGTGAAGCATTGACGTCGAGTTGCGCAGGACTCTCATAGCCACTGCAACCAAGCTCTTGCGCGTTGATCAGCACTACGGGCATGCCGTTATCGATGCAGGTCACTTCAACGCCGTCGATCACGTCCCGGGCGCTGCCGGTCGGCAACAGGGCGCCGCAACTGGCGCCAGCGATATCCTTGAATTCGACAATCAATGGTGCGGCCTGTCCTGGCACGCCGTCGATACGCGCGTCGCCGTCATAGCGCACCTCACCATCAGAGGTTGGTACATGGGCGATGGCGATCTGTCCGGTGTTTTCCATGTAGATCCGCACTGGGGTGACGTCGGCTATCGCCGCCACCAACCCGCGCTCGATGGCGAACGGGCCGACACCGGCGAGGATGTTTCCGCAGTTCTGACCGTAATCGATGCGCGGCTCATCCACCAGCACCTGGGCGAAAAGGTAATCGACATCTGCACCCACGCGGCTTGACGGTCTGATGATCGCCACTTTGCTGGTCAGTGAATCACCACCGCCAATGCCGTCGATCTGCCGCGCATCCGGCGAGCCCATCACCGCCAGCAACACGCGGTCTCGCAGCGCAGGCTCTTGCGGTAAATCGTCGGCCAGAAAGTAAGCGCCTTTCGACGTACCGCCGCGCATCAACAGACAGGGAATGCGGGTCTGCGCCATGCTCAGTCTCCCAGCTCTTCAAGATTGTCGACGTAACGCAAACCCTTTTCCGCCAAGCGCGCGCGCATGTTGTAGATGTCCAGACCCAGTTCGCCCTTGGCCAAGCGCAAGGCCTTCTGTTCCTCCAGGTCGGCCCGGGCGCGACTGGCTTCGACGACTTGCTGCAGCTCGGTACGTCGCACGATCACAACACCATCGTCATCCGCAACCACCACATCACCCGGGTGCACCAGTTGCCCGCCGCACACCAGCGGCAGGTTGACCGAGCCCAGGGTTTCTTTGATTGTGCCTTGGGGGCTGATGGCGCGGGACCAGACCGGGAAGCCCATTTCGCGCAGGGTGTGGGTGTCGCGCACGCCCGCATCAATTACCAGCGCCCGAACGCCGTGAGCCTTGAGCGAGGTGGCCAAAAGGTCGCCGAAGTAGCCGTCGGTGCAAGGTGAACTCGGTGCAACCACCAGAATATCACCGGGCCGGCATTGTTCGACGGCCACATGGAACATCCAGTTGTCGCCCGGAGCGACGAGTACCGTGATGGCTGAACCACTGATTACCGAGCCTTGTTGAATTGGTCTGATCGAAGCCGCGAACAGTCCTTTGCGGCCTTGTGCTTCATGAATAGTCGCCACCCCGAAGCGATTCAACTCATCGACCAGCGCCGCTTCGGCCCGCTGAATATTGCGCACGACAACGCCAGTCTTGCCGATATGTTCGCTCATCCCAGATTCTCCGTGACACGCGGGAAAATACTCTGATAACCCTCGCCATAGACGATGTTGCGGGTTGAGGTGATCCCGACATTACGTTTGGCTTGCACACCGCGTTGCAGGGCAACGCGCGTGTAGTACTCCCACAAATGTTCCTGACCGGCCATGCACTGGATGGCCGCGTACTTCTTGTCCCAGACCTCCGTGATGTCGAGCAATACATCGGGGCGCCATTCGCATTGCTCGGGCTGGTGCGGCTCGAAACTGTAGACCGGCGGTGCGCCGACGATTTTCTCACCCGGTTTATAGCCTTCGGCCTGGGCGATGATGCGCGCCTCCTGCGTCAGGTTCATGGCCAGCGGGTGATCGTAGTTGTACGGGTCCTTGAGCGAGTGACTGAGGACGAACTCCGGTTGCACCCGGCGGAACACATCGGCAAGGCGGAACAAGGTTTCCTTGTCGGCGCGCATCGGGTAATCGCCGATATCGAAGAACTCGACACTGGCCCCGAGAATATCGGCGGCGGCCTGAGCCTCTTCGCGACGTGCGGCTTTGACCTTGTCTTCGCTCATCTCGCCCTTGCGCCACAGCTTGGCGGATTCGCCGCGCTCACCGAACGACAGGCAGACAATGTGAACGTGGTAACCCTGCTGGGCATGCAGAGCGATGGCGCCACCGGCACGCCAGACAAAATCGGCTGAGTGGGCGCTGACGACCAGCGCGTTTTTGGTTGAATCGATCATTGCGGATTCTCCTTTAGCGTTGCGAAAGAGCATCGCATCGCACCCCGCCGACGGAGTAATGCGTTCGAGTGTTCGAGGTATGCGTTTTTTTTATTGCCACTCGAAAATATCGGCGGCATAGTCGTCGAATTCGCCGACCCGCAGAGCCCTTGTCCATGGAAAACCTTGAACTGCCGAGCCTGATGCACGTGCGCGCCTTCGTCCGCGTGGCTGATCACGGCAGCGTCTCCAAGGCTTCAGTCGCGCTGTACCGGGCGCAATCGGTGGTCACCCGCTCCATTTCCGAATTCGAAGAACGGCTGGGCGTAATGCTGTTCGAGCGCCATGCCAACGGTATGCGTCTGACCAATTTCGGAGAGCGTTTGCTGCCCCGAGCGCGACGGGTGCTGGCGGAGCTTGGGAGCGTGCCTACATTGCTCGGCCTAGGCGAAAAAGCCGCGATTGAACCGCTTTATCTGTTCCAGGCGCGACGCCTGCAAGTGTTCATCAAACTCTGTGAAACCCACCATATGCAGACCGTGGCCAGTCTGCTGGGCCTGAGCCAACCGGCCGTCAGTTCGACGCTGAAAGTGCTGGAAAACGGCTGCGGCCAATCGCTGTTCGAGCGCACGCCACGCGGCTTGCAGCCGACCCGCGCCAGTCATGACATCCTGTTTGCAATCCGCCGTGCGCTGAACGAGTTGCGCCATATCGACACCGACATCACCGCCCTTCGCGGCGCCTTGCACGGTGTTGTGCACGTCGGTGCCCTGCCCCTCGGCCGCACGCGCATTCTGCCCGAGGCCATCGTGCGCCTGATGGCAGAGCATCCCGGCATTCAAGTGATCACCAATGAAAGTCCCTTCGACCTGCTGGCGACCGAGTTGCGTGCCGGCGATGTGGATTTCATTTTGGGTGCGCTGCGTTCATCGACCTATGCCAGCGACCTGGTCGGCGAGTCACTGCTGACGGAAGAAATGGTCGTGCTTGCGCGGCGTGATCATCCGCTCTGCGGCAACGGCGATTTGCAGAATCATCTGGGCAACGCGCGCTGGGTATTGCCTCGTGCTGGCTCACCGGCGCGGACGATGCTCGAGGAATGCTTCGCCGGTTTGGGCATTCCGGCGCCTTCCCCGGTGGTGGAAAGCGCCGACATGGCGATCATTCGCGGACTGTTGTTACGCTCGGACATGCTCGCGGCCGTTTCAGCGCATCAACTGGAACAGGAAATCACTAGCGGCGAGTTGTGCATTTTGCCGCTGGAGTTGAAACAGACCGCCAGAGCCATTGGTCTGACCTACCGCAGCGGCTGCCTGCACTCACCGGTGGCGCAGGCGTTGATGGAAATGATCCGCCAGGTGATCCAGGCACAGGCCGCTGAGGCGCTTAAAGCAGGTTCAACGGATAGCTGATGATCAAGCGATTCTCGTCGAACTCATTGCTGCTGTAATCGCGGCGAATGCTCGAGTTGCGCCAGCGCAGGTTGAGGTTCTTCAACGCACCGCTTTGCAGTGTGTAGCCCAACTCGGATTCGCGCCCCCATTCCTTGCCGTCGGTGACGGCCCCGCTATGCACATCGTCGCCGCTGATGTAACGGTTCATCAGGGTCAGACCGGGCACGCCGAGTACGGCGAAATTGTAGTCATGGCGTAGTTGCCAGGATTTCTCCCGCGCATTGTCGTAGCTGTTGTTGTAGCTGTCGTTGGCCAAGGTTCCGCCGCTGGTGCCGTTGACTCTCATCCAGGCATCATCGCCGCTGAGCTTTTGCAAACCGACGTAAAACGTGTTGCCGCCGTAGCGTGCCGACAGCAATGCCGAGAACGTGCGGTTGTCCAGATCGCCTGCGCGGGCACTGCCATCCTCGCGACCCCAGAAGTAGCCAAGATTGGCGCCCAGCGTCCAGTCACCCAGTGGTTGGCTATGAACCAGTTGCAGATACTGTTGCTGATAGATGTCCTTTAGCTGAGCATTCCACACGCCGATCATCGTGCGCTTTTCGTTGAACGCGTATTCGCCGCCGACGAAGTTGAAACGGTCAGAGGCAAACGCGGTTTTGCCCTGCATGAACATGTTTTCCATGCTTGAATCGTTGCGCGGACTGTTCTGCCGGAACTGACCGCCATACAAGGTCAACCCGGCGATATCCTGTGAAGTGACCTGACCGCCACGAAAGGTTTGTGGCAATGAGCGACCGTCGTCGGAACGCAATATCGGCAACACTGGCATCCACTCGCCGAGCTTGATTTCGGTCTTGCCGATTTTCATTTTCCCGGCGACAGCCAGGCGCCCAAATTGATCGGCAGGTCGGCCATCACTGTCCAGCGGCAGCAATTGCGTGCCTCCCGTGCCTTGCCCGCCGTCAAGCTTCAGCGAATACAGGCCCAGCACATCCACACCAAATCCGACTGCACCTTGGGTGAATCCAGAGCGGAAATCGAGAATGAAACTCTGCGTCCATTCCTCGGCTTTGCCCTGCGCATTGGCCGGGTTGGTGAAGTTGCGATTGATGTAGAAGTTGCGCAGGTTGAGATTGGCCCTGGCGTCTTCCACAAAGCCTGCAGCGCTCGCCTCGACAGGCAGAGCACAAACGGCGGACAGCGTGAAGACTACGCGTGTATTGGCGGTGATTTTCATTGTTATTGTTATCCATTTTTTTGGGATGAAGCAGTCCGCTACGCCCGCATGAGCCGGGCGCAGTGAAGTCATTCAAGGGTGTTGCGAAGCGGCCCGGAGCGAGCCGCCGATGACGCCGTGTCGTTAGCGTGGGGCCTTGCCCGCTACCGAATAGAGCACCTGCTGATTACGGGTTTTCATGAATTCCTCGAGGCTTTGTCCGCGCATTGCCGCGTATATTTGCAGATTCGGCACCCCGACCACGGCAGCGAGTTTTTCCAGCACGAAAAAAATCGCCCCGTAGTGAATCAATCCGCGCCAGTCGCGGCGTCGCAGCAGATCCCGCTCTTCATCGCTCAGCCCTGCTTGATCGAACAGCGCTTCGGGTTGGTCGAGGAAACGCTGACGCCAGTGCGGCTCGATCATGCGATGCAAAAACTTGTTCAACCGATAGCCCTTGGCGCTGCGTTCCAGGGTGAACGGATAGGTGCCTGCGAGCCTCTCGATACCCGCCAACTGATGTTGCATGTGCAGCAAGTGCCGCGCGTTGACGTCAACGGGAACGGGCCGATCCTGATTTTCCAGCAGCAGTGTGGCAATGCCGGTCATCGACGGCAGGTAGTAATCCTGGTGCAGGTTTTTCACCGTGGCCGACAGCGCGCCGCGCATGATCAGCCAGGTGATCACTTCCGAACCTTCCATGCCCCCCAGCGCGGCGTACTCGGCGTGGGTCATTTCGGTCAGCCGCTCGGGATCATTGACCAACAGATCAATGAACTGCTGGTCCCACTCCGGGTTGTTGAAACCACAGCGCTCGCCGTGCACCTGGTGGGAAACACCGCCGGTCGCGACGATGGCCACTTTCAGATCCTCGGGGTAGCTTTCAATCGCCCGGCGCAGCGCCTGGCCCAACTTGTAGCAACGCCGCGCACTCGGCACCGGGAACTGCAACACGCCAACCTGCAGCGGCACGATCTCCACCGGCCAGTCCGGCTCGCACGGCAACAGCGCCGACATCGGCGAGAAGAAGCCATGGTCGAGCGGTTTGTCGCGGAAGAAACTCATGTCGAATTCATCCGCCACCAGGCTCTCGCCGATGTGCCGCGACAGCGCCGCATGACCAGCGATCCCCGGTAACTCACGTGGATTGCCGCCCTCATCGGCGACTTCGTAGCGATCATCGACACCGAGGGAAAAGGCACCATAGTGATCAAAGAAAAACGACGTCACGTGGTCATTGAAGATATAGAACAGCACATTCGGTTGCTGCTCCTTCAGCCACACCTTGATCGGCTCAAAGCCACGGAAGATCGGCGCCCAGGCGGCCTCATGCTGCTTATCGTGATCGACTGCAAAGCCGATGGTCGGGGTGTGAGATACAGCGAGGCCACCAATGATGCGTGCCATAACGAGTTCCTTTATTGAAAAGATTAATGCGCCAGCAAGGCCCGACTGACTCGGCGCCGTGCATGACCGTTGGCCAGGATCGCCAGTGCAGCGATAAAGGCAGGCACGCTCAACAGGGCAAACAGCAGCGGCAACCCCAACCCGAGGCTGAGCACCGCGCCACCGATGAGCGAACCAAAGATAGCCCCGAAGCGGCCGATACCCAGCATCCAGCTGACGCCCGTGGCGCGGCAGTCCGTCGAGTAGTAACCGGGTGCGAAAGCATTGAGGCCGGTTTGCGCGCCGCTCATACAGAAACCTGCCGCCACCACGCCGAATGCCAGCAGGCCCGATTCAAGGCTGAAGGCGCCCAGCAGCAGAATGAAAGCGCCACCCAGAGCGTAAGACGTGGCAATCACCGCGTTCGGATTTCGCCGGTCCATCGCCCACCCAACCACGATGGCGCCGACAGTACCGCCAATCTGGAACAGTCCGGTGATGGTCGCGGCCCGTTCGATGGACAGCCCACCTTCACGCAGCAGGGTCGGCATCCAGCCCATGGTTAGGTAGATCACCAGCAACCCCATGAAGTAAGTTGCCCACAAGGCGAGAGTGCCGAAACGATAGTGATCGGTGAAGAGCAAGCGCAGCGGTGCTTTTTGCTGAGTCTGCGGTTCGGCAATGACGAATTTCGTCGCTGCGCTGAACGTGCCCCCCAGCTTGTTCAGCACCTTGGCAATCTGGCTGGCGGGCGCGTTGCGTGCGGCGAGAAAACGCGCCGACTCAGGCAGCAACAGCCACATCAAGGGCAGCAGCAACATCGGCAGAATCCCGCCGGCGAGCAACACCGACTGCCAGCCGTGATGGGGAATCAACCACGCAGCGAGAAATCCGCCCAACCCCGACCCCATATTGAATCCGGTGAACATGATCGTGATGAACAGTGACCGATTGCGTTCCGGCAAATACTCGGAAAGCAGTGTGGTGGTGTTTGGCAATGCTGCGCCCAGCGCCACACCGGTCAGCAGACGCAAGGCAGCCAGCTCGTAGGGATTACGTGCAAAGGCGCATGCAAGGCTTAGCACGCTGAAGCCAGTCACCGCCGTCAGTAGTACTTTTTTGCGGCCGATTCGGTCGGCGTAAGGGCCAGCGGTCAGCGCACCGATCGCCAGCCCAATCATGCCCGCGCTCATCACCGGGCCAAACGCCGCTTTCGAAAGCCCCCACTCTTGAATCAGCGAGGGGGCAATAAACCCCATCACCGCGACGTCGAAGCCATCGAAAAGCACTATGAAAAAACATAAACCCATAATCAGCCACTGGTACGGCACCAGTTTTCGGTTGTCAATCCACGTTTTGATATCCACCGTTTCACTACTCATGCTCTCACCTTCTTATTTTTGTAGAAGTCCCGACGGACGAGGCCTGTAATTGGACTGTCCACGCTAAACGATGGAGGTGACTGTAAAGCCGCAGGTATACCGCCCGCCTCTGGGAAATTATTAACCGGGTATCGATTTTTCTTATCGGGGAATCAACAGAGATAGACAGAGCGTGGTAGAGCGGGGGTGATGATTGCGGCACGAGCAGCCGCTAGTAGGAGATGCATCGTCAATAGCTGCTCCGTATTCGGTATACGGAGCAGCTCAAAACTAAAGCAATTTATTGTGCGGCCTTGATCGCCGCCAGCAACTGCCTGCCAGCCTTACCAGCATCGGCGGACTTGTCATTCATGAAGTGGGTCACGACATCGAACACAGCGCCCTGCACCGCCTGAGAAGTCGACATGTTGAATGCCATGCTCGGAGCGAGTGAACCAGTCTTCTCGGCAGCAGCGAAATCCTTTGCAGAGGCTTGTGCACAGCTATCGAATCGACTCATGTCCAAACCCTTGATGACGGGTATTGACCCCTTGTTTTGATTGAAAACATATTGAAACGACGGCTCCAGCGCTACTTTGGCCAGGTCGTTGCGGGCTGCAATATTGCCAGGGGTGTCATTCTTCGAGGCAAGTTTGAACATCGCCAGTGAATCAATGGTATAGCTGTAAGCACCCTGCGAGCCGGGAAATGGCACACAAATGTAATCTGTATCGGCAAACTTGCCCGCCGCGCTCCACTCACTTTTCGCCCAGTCCCCCATGATTTGCATGCCTGCTTTGCCATTGATGACCTTGGCTGTTTCCAGATTCCAGTCTTGACCGTTGCCATCGGGATCCAGATAACTCTGTATTCTTCGCAGCGCATTGAATACTTCAATCATTTTCGGCCCGGTGAAAACACTGTCGTCGACATCAATAAAGGCCTTCTTGAAACCATCAACGCCCATCACGCTCAAAACGAGGTTTTCGAAGATTGTCGTGTCCTGCCAGGCCTGACCGCCATGTGCGATAGCTATGAACCCTGCCGCCTTGAGCTTATCCCCAGCAGCATAAAGTTCATCAAGAGTGGTCGGCACATCGGAGATGCCCGCCTGCTTCAGAACGACAGGGTTAAGCCAAAGCCAATTGATGCGATGAATATTCACCGGTACCGCAACGTAATGCCCCTCGTACTTCATTATTTGGGCGACGGACTCGGGAAGCAGGCTGTCCCAGTTATTCGCCTTGGCGACGTCGTCAATGCTGGCAAGAAGATCGAGGCGACCCCACTCCTGAATATCTGGCGCTTTTATCTGCGCGGCGGTGGGAGGATTGCCCGATACAGCACGGGTTTTCAGCACAGTCATGGCCGCACTGCCTCCGCCGCCAGCGACTGCACTGTCCTGCCAAGTGAATCCATCTTTCTCGATGATTTTCTTCAAAACTTCCACCGATTTGGCCTCGCCCCCGGAGGTCCAATAGTGAACGACTTCAACGTTTCCCTTGGTTTCAGCGGCCTGAATCACAAGAGGAAATAAAGCGGCAAGAGAAACCATGGCTGCAAGGCGGTTCATTGAGTTCATGTCAGTACCTTATTGTTTTTTTATCGAGGTAGTGGGCTATTCGCTCAGTCTCACGCAATCATTCGAGCCCCAGACCGGCACGTCCGAGCGCGTTCAGACGCTCCAAGGTGAAACGACCTTCCCAAGTTGTTTCATAGTCTTCCCGAGGAAAATCGTCGGGTGATGCACCCTGCGCGAATGCCCTGAACACATCCTTGGCGTAACGCAGGTTTTTTTGACACATAGGTGCAGCCGGAACGTACATAACATTGCCCCAGCCTTGTTGATTTGCCACGGGTGCGACACTGTGAATTACATCGCAATGCCACCACACCGAATCGCCCGCACGGACATCCGGAATCGGACTCAGCCCTTCGAACAGCAGTGGATGCCACTGTCGGGACACCGGAAGTACCTTGCCCGGCGCAACCCCGCACAGCTCATCCTCAGGTACATCGTCCAGCAGTGGCCGCAGCAGCATGTAAGCCATCGCCTTGGGGATCGGCAAGGTATGCAGTACCCCCTGATCGGCGTTCATATCCGATAACGCGGTCCAGCCTTGAAACGTGCGGAACGCAGAGCACTTGACCGTATCTTTGTAGGCGTACTCATCGACTTCAGTACGGAAGGCTGCGTCCCAAGGGTCGTAGGCGCTGAAATCGTTGCTGTAAATTTTGTCGAATACCTTCAGGTAGGCTGGGTGCAGCCATCGCTCCAAGGCGCCCGAGTCGGTGTGTGGCCCGAGACCTTTTGAATGTGTTCCCGGAGGTCGACGCCGTACTCGATCCGGGTATAGGGCATTGATATCAGGGTTGAACCATTGCCGCCCTTGAGAATGGATCTTCCAAAGACGATTCAGAAAAGATTGTGCGGCCCCCATGCGCTCATCCTGACGCAACTGCATCTGCGACTCCGACCAATAGATCGGAAAAATTTCTGGACGCGATGCCTCCAGGCTTCCGAAAAACTGGTCCGCTGGACCACGATAAATTGCATCGAAGTGATTGCGATCAAGGTAATCCAAAAGCCTCTCGTCCCACCCCAAAACCTGCTCCCGAGGAAAATGGTTTCTGAGCACGACGCAACCACGCCGCTTGATTAGCGCCAATTGGTCCGCACTCGCTTTCCCGACCGCGATATCCTCGAACTCAAGGATCGGCCAAGCCGAACCGGTGAGCGCCTCCTGCGCCTTGATTGAGTCGATTTCAGCAACGATGAATTCGCTAACTTGTTCAAACAAAGATTCAACGTCGCCGATCTGCGCGCGCAAGGCGCGCTTCATTTTGACGATGCTGTCTCGATAATCTTGCGGAAGCGTTTCGCTTTCGAAGGCACGGTATTTACTCATGGGAACTACCTGCTGTTTTTGTTATTCATGCAGGTATGGAACCACTTTTAAATAAGCACACGGCAGCCTCATTTGAAGCGTCGACTAGTACGATAATGGCGTTTTGAGCCAATACGATCGGAGTATCAACCCACTAGATTTCTGACCTTCACTGAAAATGGTGGCTGTGCGTTTGACGAAACGCGGAAGGTGTCAGCCCTTTCAACGCCTTGAACTGGCGGTTGAATAATGCCAGCGACGAGTAGCCTACCTGCCCCGCTATTATCGATACCGGCGAGTCGCCCTGCATCAGCAACGCACAGGCATGGCCGATGCGCAGTCGAACGATATAGTCCAAGGCGGTACAGCGTGTATGCCGGCGAAACATTCGATGGAAAGCAGACAGACTGACGCAGGCCAGCTCTGCTAACTCGGCAACATTGATTGCCCGGGCGTAGTTACCATGTAGGTAATGCAGAACTCGATGAATACGCGCGTCTTCGACAATCTGATCACCCGCCAGACCGCTTAGCGTCGGCAGGATCCGAGTAGCATCAGCGTCTCTTGCCAGCCTGTCGAGCACCGTTAGCAATGCGATCAAGCGCTGGGGCGGCGTCTGATTGACCATTGCCTCGATGGAGGAGCGTACATCACTGGAGGCCCTACCACTGAAACTCACCGCGTGTTGAGCTGCCGCCAGCAATGGGCGAAACGCAGCCATTTCCGGAAACAATGTCACAAGCGAGTCGGCCCAAGCAGCGGAAAACCAGATAACCAAGGCAACATGCGGCTGATCCTCATCAATACGCTCCGCTGAAGACCAGCTATGAGGAATATTCGGCCCTACAAGAATCAGGTCTCCATCGTCATAGCGCGCTACGTCATTACTGATGTAGCGATGGCCGCGACTATTGAGCGTGAGTGTCAACTCATATTCGGGATGATGATGCCACTCGAATGGAATCGCATCCGGCAAACGCCTGTTCAATAGCGTCCAAGAGTTTGCAGCCTCTGTGGGTACTTTCTCGAAGCTGGGTTTCATGACATCGACTCGGCCTAGCAAGGGACTTGTATCGCCATCATCGTAACACCCACTACTTCTGCAGTGAGCTGACGAGATCTCAACGCGTAAAATCGTCGGCCGCCTGATCATGACATTGACCTGCAGAAGGATTCCATTGAAAACCAGAGCGCGCCAGCACGCTTGGTTTCAATCGCTGGTCGCTACCGTAATCCTCGCGTGGGTGGAAGAACAGTGTTTGCGTAGCTGGAAGTACTCGCAACCTGGTTTCGTAAGCAGCCAGGTAATCGTTGCGCACCTCAAGTGAAACGCTGCCAGGCATCCATGCGACAAAAGGAGGAAGAACCTCGAATCCGAGGTAGCGAAACATCCCATCGTGGATGGGCAATAGAATGTGACTCATACACCCATGAATGCCATCGGGTTGATATAGGCTTTCCGCAGTGCCGGTGGTAATGCACAGCGCTATGACGCCGGCGTGCGTCTGGGCGATCAGGTGGAGAAGGACGTGATTGCCGTGCCGATCGGCCCGTCATTGCGCATCGCGGTAGTAGGTTCTCCCGAGTATTTCAAGCACCGACTGATCCCGAAGGGACCGAGCGATCTGGCTGCGCACAACTCCATCAATCTGCGCCTGCCTACCCATGGCAGCCTGATTTGAAAAAGACGGCCACGAACTCAAGGTGCGCGTTGAGTGGCAATAGACGTTCAACAGCAGCATGCCGATCTGGCGTGCGGCGGAGGCAGGCTGGGGGCTCGCGTTTCTACCGGAAGATATGGTCATGAGCCAGTTGGCCAACAGCACACTGTTGGGGGTACTTGAGGACTGGTGCCAACCTTTTGCCGGTTACCACCTTTACTACCCGAATCGTCGTGAACATTCATCAGCGTTTGGTGTTGTAGTTGAAGCGTTACTCTACAAGCGCTGAGTCATCGACCTTCAAGGCGCATGAGCTTTATCCGCCCCATAAACCCGTAAATGAGCAAATGCTTTTGATCGGTTGCAGCCGGAAGCGACCGGCTGCAATAGGGCGATTACTGCTGACTTTGAGTGGTAGCTATTGGCTGTAGGTTCAACCGGTCGTTCAACAGCAGCAGCTATCAGCCATAGACGACCCTATGCAACAGTCTTTGTTCGAGACAAGTATTCGTATCTCAGCATCGGACGATTCGACAAACGTATGACTGCTTCCCACTGACTCTCCCGTATTGCTTGAGCTCTTATTCTAAAGGCAGAGGACGGTCTGTGATGACGTGCTTCATCACTAACGTCGATGTGAGACGCTGTACGTTAGGTAGCCTAGACAGTTCTTCATCGTAAAGCTTCTGAAAGGCTGGGAGATCTGCTGTCACCACCATCAGCAGATAATCAGGATCGCCAAAAAGTCTTTGTGCTTGGACTATATAAGGAATTCGCGGTAGAGCATTTTCGAAATCTGCTACCGCCTTTTGGTGCCCCTCTCGAAGGGTTACGAATACCAGGGACGAGAAATTCAGACCTATCTCGGTCGCCGATAGCTGAGCACGGTACCCTTTGATAACGCCTGCGTCCTCCATCGCCCGAACACGTCGATGGCATGGAGACAAACTGAGACCTACGCGGTCTGCCAATTCTGTCAGCGACTGGCGACCATCCTGCTGTAGCTGCGCAAGAATCTTCTTATCAATTCGATCCATTCAGAAAAACCTTCTAATTAAGTCCGCCTTTGCGTATATCTTCGAAAGATAATACCACGTGGCATTCTTTATCCTTCCAGGACAGTGTTTCAGGGCGGTAAACGGCGCACTGAACTGATGAAAAAAGAAGGATTTGATCGTGACAGTGTCTTTGATGATGGCCTTCTGGGCCGTATCATTTTTGTTTGTTATCACGCCTGGAGTCGACTGGGCCTACTCGATATCGGCAGGTTTGCGAGGTCGTGTTCTACCCGCCGTAGTCGGCATGCTTTCCGGTCACCTTTTGGCCACGTTGATCGTCGCTGCAGGCGTGGGCGGGGTGTTGGTCAAAATACCCCATGCGTTGCTGACATTAACGCTAATGGGGGCGGCCTATCTCCTATGGCTCGGCTTCAACATGTTGCTAAAGCCTTCGTTGCCTGCTCAAGGAGCATCCAGCGGTGACAGTAGCTGGATGGCCTGGGCGATAAAAGGACTGTGCGTCAGCGGTCTCAACCCGAAAGTTCTTTTGTTGTTCCTGGCACTGCTACCTCAGTTCACTGATGCGTCAGCGGGGTGGCCAGTAGGGGCTCAGATTATCGCGTTAGGTTTGATCCACGGTTTCAGTTGCGGCGTCGTCTATCTTGCGGTTGGCTACGGCGCCGGAGCGGTGCTTGCTTCACGTCCAGCAGCGGCTACCTATGTGAGCCGGATATCGGGAGCCGCGATGATCGTCATTGCTGTGGTTCTTGCTGCCGAACGGCTGACCATTTGAATTAAGGAAGCAAAATGTCTGATCAAATCACCGCCCCCTATAACAGCCCTCGTCTCGGCAGGGTAAGAATTCCACATTTACAAGACATGAAGGCACGGGGTCAAAAATGGGCCATGTTGACTGCTTATGACATGTACGCCGCGTCGGTGTTTGAGGCAGCAGGAATTCCGGTACTGCTCGTAGGCGATTCCGCCGCCAACAACGTTTATGGGCACGACTCGACGTTGCCGGTAACAGTTGACGAGATGCTGCCTCTGGTCAGGGCGGTTTCGCGCGCTACTGAGCGGGCGTTGGTCATTGCGGATTTGCCTTTTGGCTCTTATCAGGGATCGCCTGAACAATGTTTCCATACCGCAGCCCGTTTCATGAAGGAAGGCGGCGCTCATGCCGTAAAGCTCGAAGGTGGGATCGAAATGCTTGCGCAGGTTGAGAAGTTGGTAGGCGCAGGCATTCCAGTTATGGCTCATATCGGTTTTACCCCGCAGGCAGAACACCAGCTGGGCGGATACCGCATTCAAGGCAAGGGCGAGGACGCTCAGAGTTTGATTAACTTGAGCGTTGCCTTCGAGCGTGCAGGGGCGTTTGGCCTGCTTATTGAAATGGTGCCAGGAGACGTGGCTACGAGGATCACCGAGACAGTCTCCATCCCTACCGTCGGAATCGGTGCAGGTGTTGGCTGCGATGCCCAGGTACTCGTCTGGCAGGACATGGTAGGGCTTCGTGATGGTCAATTGCCGCGATTCGTCAAACAGTATGCGGATATGAGAAAGGTGATGGGTGACGCTGCAAAAGCCTTTGCTAAAGACGTCGAGTCGGGCTCATTCCCAGGGATTGACCATACGTTTTAAATCGTCGGAGATGCCAATGAACGCAATGCGCCAGAAAGCAATTGAAGGACTTAAGGAAGGCGATACTTTCGAAATCAAACGCACTTTTTCGCACGCAGATATCGTTCAGTTTGAGGTGCTATCGCGCGACCACAACCCGGTGCATTCCAACGCTATGTACGCGGAAGCAAAAGGCTTTGATGGTGTCATCGCTCATGGCTTGCTGACTGCGACGCTGATTACGGAAATCGGAGGGCAATTGGGTTGGCTGGCCACCTCTATGAATTTTCGCTTCAAGCGCCCCGTTTACATTGGTGATGAGCTGACTTGCGTGTGGAAAATCATGGGGATTGATGACGGAAATCGAGCGCGAGCCGAGGTAACCGTGAACAACATTCACGGCCAGGCTGTCTTGCTCGCAGACACAACAGGGCTGATCCCCACTGACACCGAGAGGAATCTACTCGCATCAATAAAAATTGATGAAACTTAGATTTATAACGGTGGCCAAGACATGCCAAAAACACCTCTTATATAGGAACCACGCATGCAAGACTTAGTAATATTTATTGTTAGACCAGGAAGGGGAATTGAAGACGCCTACTTTCTCCTGCTAGCTGCTTTCGTTGGTGGCGCTGCGGGAGTATTACTGGCCTACAAGGTATCGCTATGGGTGGGATTGCCCTTTGCACTAGTCGCGACCCTGATGCTTTATTTCACGTGGCGAACCCCAAGCTTGGTGCCTCTACCCTCTGAGAGACCAACGCCTAATGAGCCGTAGCATGAGGGGATAGAGGCAATCAAACTGGAATAATCACCTAAAGCCTGCGAAAGGCTTGCTGTTTAACTCGCACTTTATAAAACGCAGATTACCGCTTTTGGCTGATAGCAGAGGACGCTTTAACCATCATGCCGGCCGAATGACATCGATATACTTTTAGCGTTCGTCTAATACAAATCCAAAATCGTCGCTGGACACTTGAGCCGCTTCGCTGAGCCGTTGACGTAGTGCAACGGTCAGCTGTCGTTCCACCTCCTGAATCGCCACTGGTTCCGTAGAAACCTCCAAGCCCAGCAAACCAATTACGCGGATACAAATATTCGGTCGAACACAGCCGATCGGAGTTGCTGTTGTCGACCTAGAGCGGACTAGCTGGTCCTTCCTGAGCCCTGCCCTCTCCCACCCAGATCCGATGAGGAGCAACACTGAAAGCCATCGACGACCACCCTGGCACGCCTCAGAGATCGCCAATCTCGATCGCCCGTATATCCCGCGCCAGTGGGGGCAAAACTGGGGGCACACTTGAATTTTCTCCGTCTGAAAACAGCTTCCTAGAGCCAAGTCAAAATGTTCTTCGGCGATCCTGAGAGCTTTTAGGCGACGTCGGGCAGGCTATTTATCTGATCATTTTTGCCTTTCGACAAACCATGGAGCTCCATTCACTACCAGTGGATGGCTACATTGGGGGCACATCTGAGGGCATACTTTGGATGGTTTGAAAAGGATGCCCCCAGCCTGAGGTCCAACAGTTCCCTTCTAGAAATGTCACCCTTTGTTGTTCCCACACACCGCGGTCATTTGCCCTCCGGCTCTACCGCATGCAGTAGAGCCACCTTCCTCAGCAACTGATCTACGTGCTCCCTCTCCGCTCGAAGCGCCGAACGTAGCTCCTTGTTCTCTGTCTCATGAATCCGCGCCCAACGCAGGCTCGCACGGCAATTGACGACCACCGTCCACACCTTCTGCAGTTTCAAGTAGTGGGCCAACAGCAGCACAGCAATCGCAACCATCATCACCAGCGCCGCTGTCGAAATCACATCCGTCTTAGTCATGCTCAATCCTTTCGCTAGGTCATTTGTTCCAAAGACAGCCAAAGGATATGTAGTGATTTTTTACACGTATAGATTGTAGACTTGTACAGGTAAACAAATCACGCACATGGACGGCCCATGAAACGCACTCAGCAGATCAATCAGGTTCGCTGGGACCTGGCACTTCGCTATCGCTTGATCGAGACCGTGGCCTGGTGGGAGGGCCGCCTGACCACGGGCCATCTGATGCAGAGCTTCGGCATCAGTCGCCAGCAAGCATCCAAGGACATCAACACCTACATCACCGAGCATGCGCCTAAGAATCTTACATATGACAAACAACTGAAGGGCTATGTGCCGAGCAAGCACTTCAAGCCGCTGTTCATCGACGACAGTGCCAATGCCTATCTGCAACTGTTGAACCAGACCCACTCGCGGGCACCGCATGTGGAGGGGCTGGCACTCGCCTATGCACACACCAAGGTGCTGGAGGTGCCGAACCGCACAATACGCCCAGAGGTACTGAGGCCACTGCTCAAGGCATGCCGCAATGGCGAGGTGATTGCCATTGAATACGTGTCGTTAGCCAACCCAGTTCCGGAGACGCGACTGATCTCGCCGCATACCTTGATCTACACAGGCATGCGCTGGCATGTACGGGCCTACTGCGAGAAGAACCGCAAGTATCGGGATTTCGTGTTGAGCAGATTCCGTGGGGAGCCGGAGTTCGAGCGAACGAGCGAGAACCTGATCGGCGATGACGAGGAATGGAACACCCTCATCGATGTGATAATCGAGCCGGATTCGCGGCTGAAACCTGACCAGAAGGCGATCATCGAAGTCGACTTCGGTATGGACGATGGCGAACTGGTCATCCCGACGCGGTGTGCGCTCGTGGGTTACGTACTGCAGCGCTACCAGATCGATCCGAAAAAGCTTGAGCCCAAGGCCCCGGCGCAACAGATCGTGGTGAAGAACCTGGAGGCGTTGACCCCTTGGCTCTATGTATAAGCCCTGTTACAGGAGAGATGGCGTTGAATCGTGGCCAGTGTGCAGACATATGTAAAGTTTGCGACGCACCCAAGGTGCTTGGGATGTGCGTGCACTTCAACGCCCATTGATTCACTTGCAAAAGCTTCACTTGCAGTGGCCCAGGGGCCAAGCGTCCATCCCTCCGAGCCCCGGATTCGAACGTCCTCCTCTCGAACTGCAAGCCCCTTTCCAACTATGCCAGGTGTTCATCCATGAATTCGCCCCCCGAACCTGCATGGATTTTTTACCTGTGCATGTAAACACTCTAGATACGCCCTGAAATCCTACATATCTTGCCCCTATCTGACACGGTTGACCTCATCGACTCAGGTCGCTGCGCCAGACCCAAAAAGTCAAATTACCCGAAAGGAACGCACCATGAAAAATCTCCTGGCAACCATTGGGCTCGTGGTGGTGATCAAGAAGGGCTACGAGTTGCACCGCGAATATTCGGAGTTAAAACGCGCCCTTTCGGCACGCGAAAAGGCTCAGTCATGAACTGCTTGTGTGTAGCCGCTATCGCCTAAAGTCAAAATGGCATTGCGCCACCATCCGAGTTAGCATGTCGCGACTCGCTTAACCTAGAAAAGGACCTTCCATGAGTGTTAGCGCCTATCTTCGCGAAAACCTCCGCTCTATCTCTTCCAAGAATGTTTCCGTTGCTCCGGGGATCGATGAAAAAAAGCTGAACAACGCACTTAAGGCCTTCGCATACAACGGGCTGCCAGGAAACGTCGTGGCATTGTTCGACAACACCCTGTTCGGTACTGGCAAGGACGGTCTGCTGTTCACTGGCGAGCAAGTGATCTACCGCTCCGGATTCGCCGACCCGATCCACTTCCCCTACGAAGATATCCGCAGCGCCAAGTACACCCAGGTGCACACCGGAAGCATGGACAAGCTCGAGCACACCCTGATCTTCGAGCGTAAGGATAATAGCCAACTGGTCATCAAGGACCTGAGTGATTGCGACTACGCAGCACTCGCATCCGTGCTGCAGGGCGTTATCGAAAACTTCACCGAGTTCCAGGACGAAAAACAGCTCATCCCTCTCGAGGAGATGGAAGAAGCAGTCAAAGTGGCTTACCTCAAAGTCATCGTGAACATGGCCTACGACAACGACTCGGTCATCGATGAAAAAGAGTTCGCGGAGATCTTGCTGTTGATGACGCGGCTGGACCTGGAACCCGAGTCGCGCTTCACTGTGCGCGCCTACATGACCGGTTTCAACCAGGCGGCAGCGCTCGATGCACTGCTTGCGGAGCTGGACAGCCATTGCCCACGGGGGCAGATTAGGCCGCTGCACATTTCTCTGACCAAAGACTTGATCAACCTGCACTTCTCCACCGGCGGCGGCTCGCTGGAGACCTTTGGCTTCCTACAAAGAAACCGTGCGCTCTTGCAGGTCACCGATGACGAGATCGACCTCGCCGTCGCGGCCATCCGTAACGACCACAGCATGCTGAAGGACGATGTCACCGATGACCAAATTGTCAGCGCGCTGAAGCTGCTTTCGGCGAAGGCCGCGGCTGTCGGCACCCCACTGGCCGCAGTGTATCTCTCGGGTTCGGTGGTAGGCATGTCTGCGGCCGGGCTGACGTCCGGCCTCGCCACGCTGGGCATGGGCGGCATACTCGGCCTGTCGGGCATGACCACGGGGATCGGTGTCGCCGTGCTGCTCGGTGTGGGCGCCTACGCAGGCGTGCGCAAACTGACGGGCGCGGACGAGCTCACGCGCTCGAAGCGACGCGAGCTGATGCTGGTCGAGGTCATCAAGCAGACCCAGGCGACCATTTCGCTGCTGATGCAGGACCTCAACCACATTACCGATCGGCTGAGCCAGGCCCTGGCCGAGCATGGCGAGCAAGGCCAGATGATCCAGCGCCTTACCGCCATGATGGGGCAGATGACCGGCGCCGGTACCGTGCTGACCAACAAGTGCGAAGCGACCCAGAGCAGCGCGACCAAACTGCGCTGCGCTCGTTTCCTCGACGACGCCAAGCTCAAGACGCTCACCAAGGAGCCTACTAAGGCAGAGCTGTTCGACTTCATCAGGTCGTTCTACGAAGAACGTTCATTCTCCCAGGAGAAGGACGGCCAGCAGTTCGAGACGCTCAAGCTCGCAATCAAACCAGGCGTTTCGCCGAAGGCGCTGGAGAACCTTGCCCGAGCCTTTGAAGCGGTCGGTTATTTCAACGTCAGCGATGTACTTGTCGGCGGCGCCGCCGACATGGCAGACAAGGCTAAGGGCAAGCTGCTCGGTCTGTTCTCATGAGCATTAAGAATGCGTCGACTGAACAGGCCCAGGCGATGCTGGTGCAAAAGCACCAGTTGAACACCGCGCTAAACCACGTAGGACTGGTCAATGGTGCACTGCAAAGCCTGCAGGTCACGCAGGCACAGAGCCGCCAGCATCTCGAACTGTTGATGCTCGAAGCTGAAACACTGCTCGAAGGGAACCAGGTGATTTTCGAGGTGGATGACGACGATGCGCTGCTTGTCGAGAGTAGTTATGCCGTACAAGAAAACATCGTGAGCGTCGGCACGCCGCTGCCAAACCTCGACTTCATCGACATGAAAGGCAAGAGCGACTGGAATGGCTATCTCGACCAGGTCACTGCCTATGCCCAGCGATGGCGGATCGAGTTTGGCCACGATCCGTTCCGCGACCTGATGAGCGCAAGCCAACGTATTGCGCTGGAAAGACGCATCCGCGATGAGTTCTCGTACAAGGGCGCCCAGTGCGACAAATACGACTACATGATCGCCGGCACCTGCGGCCTGATCGGCGGCCTGGTGGACGTTCTGTTCGTCGGCCTCCCAGGTCAGGGAGCGCTCACCCACTTTACTGACGAGATGACCGATAACGCGGTGCGGAGGTTCGCTGCCTGGAACGGCTGGCAAGGCCCTAACAAAGGCAGTGACCCGGTAACCAGCGCCATTGGTTTCCTGGAAAGGAAGTACAAGGTCAACTACGACCATCGTCACGGCGGCGATGTCGGCGGCCTATTCAAGATGAGCACGCGCAACCACCACATCAAGAGCCTGGCGCATTCGCCGGACCTAGTCGGGTTGTTCTTTTCGATACTGGATCAGTTCACCAGTAGCGCACATTTCGTCGATGGCGGCCGAATCATCAGTGTCGATACCGAAACGTTCGAGCTCAAGGGCTCGAACCTGGTGGCTAAGCTGTTCTGCGGCTGCATGAATTGGCTGGGGCACCTGTTCTCGGATGTGGCCGGCTCCTCTGGCGCAAAAACGCGAGGGTCGGGTATTCCGATTCCTTTTTACTCGCTACTGCAGTTCATCAACCTCGGCGAGTTTGGACAGCATCGGCAAACCTTCGCCACGATCGCCGTCCAGGTGTTCGAAAAGGGCTACGACCTGCGTCACGGACTGGCAATGGCTATTCCGGTGATGCTTAGCGAAATGTTGACCCGAGTGATGTGGGTCGTGAAGCAGCGCTTCTATCACGAGAAGGAATGGGCTGAGTGCATTCCATCGGCCACTAATCCCGAACTTCAGCGGATGCTGCTAATGGCACACGGCACCCTTTGCGTGGTAGATGGCGCCGATGCGGCGATTCGCTCGGGCGGCGACATGATCCAGTTCATGTTGCGCTCAAACCTCATTGCCTGGGCGCGCTTCGGCACACTGGCACTCAAGGAACTCAACTCCTGGTACCAGGACGGAAGGCTCGACATCAAGGCCGTCGATACCTACCTGGACGCTGAGTACGAGCGGCTAGTGGCGAGCGCGTGACAGATTCAAAGATTTAAAGCTTGGCAGATATGAAGGAGAGACCGCCGGACTGCCGCCCGTACGGCCGCCTTATCGCAGGCCACCCAATGCGCCGCAAGCAGACGGAAGCACCATACAGCCACAACTCAGAACTCTGATAGTTATCAAATTCACGCCCGCGGCCCTTCCCTCTGGCGCGTAGTGAAATCCGTGCGCAACGAATGCGAACGCAGTTGATCCAGTGAGAGCAGTCATGGAAAAAAAAGTACTTGGTGTTTTGCAGAATTTCCATTCCGAAGGTCTTTACGTTGCCCCAGACATTCCACGCAAGAAGGCCGATAACGCCGCCGCGTCGTATGGCATGCCCTCTTCCGCGAAAGTGTTCGCCATCGTTGATTCGACGGTTTTCGGTTCGGCCAAGAACGGCCTGGCGTTTACCTCACATGGCCTGTTCTGGAAAAACGACTGGACTACCACCTCGGCTAAAACTCATATGCCGTGGGAAGAGTTCAAAGCCACGACTCAGGGTCGGGCCACAAAAGGCTCTGAACTGTTCTTGGGTAATGGCTGCGCGTTCGGCATGGCCGGTTCGAGCATGAAGCCCGAGGCTCTGCTGCAACTGCTGGAGAAGTTAGCGGAGCAGTTGCAGGAACCTGCCGAGCCGGTGGGGCATGCAGTCGAGGCGCCCATTGGGCAGCCTGCTACCGGCCAGGCGCCAGTTGTACGCGAAGAGCCTGTCAGCGCCCCGCCTGCAGCTGTTATTCCTCCTCGGCCACCGCAACCTGAGCCTGAGCCTATCCGCAAGCCCGCGTTCGAAGGCAGCTATCAGCAAGATCAGCTGCAGATCCTCAATGCAGTGGCCAAGCGACACAGGTTGTCCCACCAGATCCAGGTGGCACCCTCGATCAAGGTGTACAAGGTCGAGAAGGTCATCGAGATATCGGCTGGGCAGATCAAGCCATACGACATCCTGATGATCGTCGATAACACCTTCCTGCAGACTGCCAAGGACTTCTTGGTGGTGACCGCTCAGGCAGTGTGGGCCAAGGGGACACTTCGCAAACTCGAGCAATTCCCGATCAGCGAGATTCGCAGCATTCGCTGCGAGGCGAAGAATCTCTACATTAACGACTACGATTTCCAGTACTTCGATCAGCTTTCAGAGAACGAAGTGCTGGTGATGACCAACATGCTCAAAGAGCTGGTTGTGGCGTTGGGCAACCAGCAGCAGCGCTCGGTTGGCGGGGGCGAACCACAGCTACCTCACCTGCTAGACAACGTTCTGTCTGCGATATACGACGATGTCATCAACGATGCCGTCAGCCGTATGCGCCTGGACAATCCACAAGGTCGAGAGCTCATTACGGCACTGACTGACTGCTGCTTCGCCACATTCTTGCTGGTGAGCGCTCGCCTACAAGAGCATCAGAGCTCAGACCGTGCAGAGATGCTGGGGCAATACCTGCTGGCACAAACCCTGGCGACTGTGTTCGCGCTCCGAAGCAGTGACGAGTTGTGGAGCAGCCTGGAACTACAAGTAGCGTACATGATGATTCAGGGACGGTTGATTTACCGCGTGTTCGGGCAGACCGAGCGGGCCGGTATCGATATGTATCCTGGGCAAGAGTGCTATGTGCAAGCGCTTAGAAGTGTGATGGAGGCAGGTAGTCTTGATGACGGCCTGGATGCGCTACGCGACGTGCTGGGGGAGATTACGCGGGCGAATCAAAAAGCAATTGAGGCTGCGTTTGAATGTGCCGATCAAGTTCAAGAGATGTTTATTGAAGGGTTGTAAGTAGCGGTCTTCCAGGGTTGAAGCGGGCAGACGGGGGGGGGGTCAAGCCCGCCGTCTGCTAGGTGCGAATACAGAGATGCTGCCAACTGAGCCATGTTTATCGCAGTGCCAAGCTACACAGGCAGGTAGAAAATCGCACCGGCCGCTTTGCGTTAGGCGGGCCGGACAAGAACTGGGCTGCACATAACCTGCTTTGATTCCAGGTCACCGAGGGAGAACGTCTGGGTGTTCCAGTCCCCTACCCTACCCAGTTTGGACGTACACCGAAGGCCATCCAGAGCCATCCAGAGCCATTCTGGATTTCGTCAGGAATCGCCATTCGTGATCGCTCATGTAAGGCTTCTGAGTGGGGCCAAAATTGGGGGCATATTAGGATTTTTTTAAACTGAAACTACCGAGCTAGAGCCAAGTCAAAATGTTTTTTGGCGATCCTGAGAGCCTTTAACGCCAGGTTACGCCGACGATTCACAAAGCCTGTACACGTGAATAAAACGCTGTCCTAACCAAGCCTCAATCGTCCATCAGCCCCGCGAAAGGACGTTCAACCTAACCCAGGTCGAGCAGCAAAACGACCTATCGAAGGAACTCTCCTGATGGAGCTCAGACAGCTTCAATACTTTCTTAAGATTGCCGAACACAGAAGCTTGAGCCGGGCTGCTGCTGAGCTTGGCCTGGGGGTTTCTGCCTTAAGCCAGCAAGTCAGTAAGCTGGAAAATGAACTGAGTACTCGGTTACTCAATCGCACGACCACTGGCGTGACACCGACCAGCGCCGGCATGGCGTTTCTTCACCATGCGCAACTTGCGGTAAGGCAGATAGGTAATGCGGTAGATGCCGCTCAGCGAGGTCGCATGAGCGGATACGTCAGTGTGGGCCTGCCACCCACTACGGCCAGCGTTCTGGCGTTGCCTCTGATCGAGCGCATGCGCACCCGCTACCCTGACATTCAGCTGCACTTAGTGGAGATGTTATCTGGCCATCTCGCGAGCCAGCTTAACGCTCGGCAGTTAGATCTGGCGGTTGTGTTCCAAGCCGATGCCGGAAGGCGATGGCACGTCACTCCGTTGCTCGACGAAAAGCTGTTTGTCATAGCAGTCCCGACTCTGCTTGATATCCCTGAAGGCGATACCGTGCAAATTGATCAACTCGGGCATGTACCGTTGGTTATGCCGAGTGCACAGCACGGATTACGCACTAGCATAATCATGGCGTTTGAGCGCAGTGAAACCGTTCCTCACATCGTGATGGAGATCGATGGGCTAGCGACGCTGATGCAAGCAGTCAAAGCTGGACATGCAGCGACAATACAGCCTGGTGCCGCCGCCGCTCGCTTAGGGGATGCGGAACTTCGCATGGTCGAAATCTCTGACGACCATGTGGGGCGCCGCAACTTCCTAGCCAGCCTTTCGGACGACGAGCTGTCCCCTGCTGCGTTAGCCACGCGCGTCGTTCTTCTTGAGGTCAGCCGTGAGCTAGTGAATATGCACCTTTGGCCGGGGGCAAGCCTTCAACCGCCAGAGGCTCTCCATCGGGTAGGCCTTTAGTAAAAGTAAAGGCCCTGCCGCTAGCACGTTCTTTCGACCACCCAGACCTCGCATTAAGCTTCGCTCACTCACAAGGAGCACCGTGCTCCAGCCGGTTGTAGAGTCGAGTCGAGGAAAATAACAATGATTGATGTGTTAGTCATCGGAGGGGGTAATGCCGCCTTATGCGCTGCGCTGATGGCGCGGGAGGCTGGTGCGAGCGTCATGCTTCTGGAAGGCTCGCCCAAGATTTGGCGGGGTGGCAATTCGCAGCACACACGTAACCTTCGGTGTATGCATGATGCGCCGCAAGACGTTTTAGTAGACGCCTACCCGGAGGAAGAGTACTGGCAGGATTTGCTGAAGGTCACCGGCGGGATCACGAATGAAAAACTTGCCCGAATCACGATCCTTGCATCTTCCAACTGCCGAGACTGGATGCGCTCCCACGGCGTTCACTTCCAGGCGCCGCTCTCCGGCGCGCTCCATGTTGCAAGGACAAATGCCTTTTTCATGGGCGGTGGCAAAGCCTTGGTCAATGCTTATTTCCGAAGCGCTGAGCGAATAGGCGTTCAGATTCGCTATAACGCCCAGGTCACCGATATCGAGCTCAAGGACGGAAAGTTCATTGCTGCACATCTCCCTGAACGCGTGGTGGATGACGAGCATCTGCCGGCTGAACGGATCGAGGCCAAGTCCTGTGTGCTCGCTGCTGGCGGTTTTGAATCCAACCGTGAATGGTTGCGAGAAGCCTGGGGCCAGAACGAACGGGGTGAATGGCCCTCCGATAACTTTTTGATTCGCGGCACGCGTTTCAATACCGGAGTGCTACTTAAACGCATGATAGCGCTGGGCGCGGATGTCATCGGTGACCCGACTCAAGCCCACATGGTTGCGATTGATGCGCGGGCTCCTCTCTACGATGGAGGGATATGCACCCGTATCGACTGTGTGTCTCTTGGGGTCGTAGTCAATCGGGAAGGTGAGCGCTTCTACGATGAAGGCGAGGATTTCTGGCCCAAACGTTATGCCATCTGGGGTCGACTGGTCGCAGGGCAGCCCGGTCAGCAAGCGTATTCAATCATCGACCAGCAAGCTATAGGCAGATTCATGCCACCTGTGTTTCCAGGCACCACCGCTAACACACTGGCAGAGCTTGCCCAGAAACTGAACCTGCCCGTCGAGACCTTCGTTAAGACGGTGGAAGATTTCAATCAGGCATGCCAGGCAGGGACATTCGATCATACCGCGCTCGATGACTGCCACACTGAGGGCCTAACCCCTGCGAAGACCCACTGGGCGCGCCCTCTAGTTAACCCCCCTTTCTATGCATATCCGCTCAAGCCGGGAGTTACGTTCACATACTTGGGACTGGCGACTGACGAAACCTCTGCCGTTCATTTCAACGGCAAGCCTAGCCCCAACTTGTTCGTCGCAGGGGAGATGATGGCTGGGAACGTACTGGGAAAAGGTTACACAGCCGGGATTGGCATGGCCATCGGCACTGCTTTCGGTCGCGTTGCCGGGGTCCAAGCCGCAGCCAGCGCAGACATTGCTTCCAAATCAGAGACAGGGGGATCTCGATATGCAGCTTTATGATCCCAAAACTGCCAACCCGTTGATTCCGGTTCTAAATGTCGATGAGACTGAAGTTCAGCGACAAATGACCATTTGCAACTCGTGCCGTTATTGCGAAGGGTTTTGCGCAGTTTTTCCAGCCATGACGCGCCGCCTGGCGTTTGGGCAAGCAGACATCCATTACTTGGCCAACTTGTGTCACAACTGCGGCGCATGCTTGCATTCTTGTCAGTACGCAGCCCCGCACGAGTTTGCGGTCAATGTTCCCAAAGCCATGGCCAAGGTGAGGGTCGATACCTATGGGGAATACGCGTGGCCTAGACCATTTGGCCAGCTTTATCAGCGTAATGGGCTGACCCTCGCTGTAGCCTCGGGTATTGGCCTGGCGCTGTTTTTGTGTCTGACGCTGGCCATCATGGGCAACCTGTTCCGTGAAATGCCGGGCGGTAATTTCTACGGCATTTTCCCTCATAACACCCTTGCATTGATGTTTGGCGCCGTGTTTGGTTTCTCCATATTGGCGTTAGGGATTGGCGTGAGGCGTTTCTGGAAAAATGTGTCACCCGCCCAAGTTCCTACTTCCCTGAAGGCATCGGCAGCCATCGAGGCAACAGCCAATGTCGCTAAGCTCAAGTACCTGGACGGCGGTCATGGTGAGGGGTGCAACAACGCCGATGACAAATTCACGCTCTGGCGACGTCGCTTCCACCACTTCACGTTCTATGGCTTCCTGTTGTGCTTTGCAGCCACTTGTGTGGCCACGCTTTTCCACTACTTTCTCAACTGGTCCGCCCCCTACCCTCTCTTCAGCCTTCCAGTGATTCTCGGCGTACTAGGCGGCATTGGGTTGTTGGTGGGTCCTGCAGGCTTGTTATGGTTGAACTTCCGGCGTGATCCCGAACATGGCGATGCGAACCAAAGGCCCATGGATCGTGGTTTCATAGCCCTGCTGTTTCTGGTCAGCCTTAGCGGTCTGGCTTTGCTGGCCTGGCGGGAGTTTTCAGCCATGCCGCTGCTGCTGGCGATCCACTTAGGATTCGTTATGGCCTTCTTCCTGACGATGCCTTACAGCAAATTCGCCCATGGGATTTTTCGATGTGCGGCGTTGCTTAAGTTCTCAATCGAGAAACGCCAACCAAATCCTATCAACGCCGGGAGCGATTGAATCCGGCCTTCACGATTAGAATCCGTTTTTTCACAGAAATAACTAATGCAAGGAGACGAAATTGAAAACTCTCGAGTTTCTCACCCATGCTCTCAATAGTTACGTATTGCGCAGGAAACGCTCGAGCACATTGTTGGTGATCATCACGGTGTAGATGTCTGCCTGCATGAGCCCATGCACCCATTCGCACGTGGCGGCAGTGAACACCTCGCCTCGACCTTTGTGGAAGTGCACCACCATGCCGGCCCCGCGGCTATGCATATCGATGCTGGCGTCGCTGAGGTCCGGCGCCAGGATGGAAGCACGAAACCGCGCATCGCCATCGCCGAGCATGAATGAATAGGCATCCTCGGACCGGCCATGCTCGGCATTGGTCGCCCAGCCCATGGCGAGGATTTGCAATCCGCAGGGCGCCCCGTCTGTGTAGAGCGGTTCCGGGAGGCCGTCGACGAAGGTGTATTCCAGGCCATCCACCTCATAGCCGAAGAGGTTGGCTTCGTCCGCGAACATATCCGCGTAGCCGAGGCCCGTCCCCAGGAACGCCCAGTGCTTGGGCCTGAAGACTGTGTAACCGCGCGGGCTGCGCGGCGCCATGCCTCCAAAGCTGGCGTAAATGCCTCGCAGAGCATTCACCCCGAACGTCGTTGCCCCAGGGTGATTCACCCTCGGATCTTCCCAGGCCCCCGTTAGCCGATGAGGCTCGGTAGCGGCCACAGGATCGAGCGCACCGGCGTCGTACTTGTAGGCCACCTGCCGCCGGCCTTCATCCTCCAGGCGAATCTGCCACATGAAATTGCCGGCGAAGCGCGCGACCTTGCCGCCCTCCTCGACAAAGGCGTCGACATGGTCGCGCATTTCCCGCGTCCAGTACTCGTCGTGCCCGATGAAGACGGCGCAGGCGTAGCCCTCAAGCGCGTGGGGGTCGTGATGCAAATCGTCCTGGGTCAGGATATGCACCGTATAACCTTGCTGCTCGGCCCAGAGCACAAAAGGTCTCTCGTAGGAAGCCCACCCCGCCAGCGCGTAGTACTTGGCGTAGCCGTTTAGGCTGGCCCATTCGATGAACTCATAGCGCGCCGGCCCTGGCGTGCGGGGCCGGGTCGCGTTGACGCAACGTGGCGCATCGGCCGGCAGCCACACCTGCCCTCGCGCCCAGGGGCGCTGTGCCGACAGCAACGGTGAGCGACCACGTGGCGTGCCGGGATGAACGCCAAAGTAATGATTGGCGCCGCCCCAGTCGTTATAAGCGGCCCACGTCGAGGTGGCCGCGACGAGCACCAAGGCATCGGCACGCTTGCACAGCGCCTTGACGATAAACAGATGATGCCCGAGGACGCTGTCGTCGCCGTCCCGCACTTCCACTATGTAGCCACCCTGCTCGGCATCCGCCGGAATTGACCATTGCATGAAGACAGGCCATTGGCAGCCATGCTCATAGGCACGTTCGGGTATGGGGTGGAATCGAGCGTCAAGGCTGTCGGTGGTATGCAGCGTGCGGGCGATGGCGCCATCACGATAGATCCGCAGCCTCACGTGCGGGCGGTTCGACGACAGATACAGGCAAACCGAATCACCCGGGCTATAGGCGCGACGGTCCGAGTAGCACCAGGCGGCCGCCGGGCCCGACTCGCAAGGAACTTCGACCCAGGTCTCGCGTGCGGCCTGACGTGGGCCCGAAGTCTGGCTGACGGTCACGTTGGCGCCCGGGCGCTCACCTCGCGCAGCGGTGTTTTTGAAGTCTGTGGAATTCATTGAGTCGTACTCCTTTGATCGGCTGATTCTGCAGCTCGACCAGCCAATGTGTTTACGCTGACTCGAGCGCCAGGCGCCTTGATGTGCGCAAGGTCGATGCCCGCTGTTTCGTCGATAAGAAACCCTGCCAGCACGGTGACGACGCCCAACCCGATCACATAGCTGACGTACAGATAGCCAAGGTCGGCGCCGCTGAGATAGTTGTGTAGATAAGGGGCGGTCCCGCCAAAGATCGCTACTGAAACCGACGAGACCAAACCGACGCCCTGTGCCCTTGCCTGGGTCGGCACCTGCTCGGACAGCACAGCAGGGAAAATCGCCGCGATCAGCGACCAGGCGCCCAGCCCCAGCACCTGGGCCAAAAACAGCGTCCAGGGCTCAGTGGTCACCATTATCGAAAGGGGATAGGTCAGCACGATCACGCCCAGGCCCCAGGCGATAACCATGGGCCGGCGCCCTACCCGATCGGACACCATCCCGCAGACCGGCAACCAGCACACACAGAGGAGCTGCGCGAGAAGGCTGGCCACATAGGCACCCGTGGCGTCCATGCCCTGGGCAATCGCCGTCGAAGCACCGAACGTGACCCACGCGTAGTAAGTGACATTGGCGGCCGCTGCAAGCATGACGATGTTGCGCGCCACCCGTAGCATCTCCCCCCTGGACAGCTTGCGCGGGGGCCGCGCTTGCCCTTGCTGCTCTACGAACACATGAGACTCCTGCGCACCGCGGCGCAGAAACAGCGCGTAGATACCGAGCACTCCACCAATGGCGAAGCCGATCCGCCAGCCGTAGTCACCCATGGCCTGGGCGCCCAGCAGCCAGGTCAGCGTCGCCGCCACGGCCGTCGCCGCCATCACCCCGAGCGTTACCCCCACATAGACGGAACTCGACCATAAGCCACGGTGCTTGCTTGGGGCGATCTCAGCGACATAGGTGTAGGAAACCCCTGTCTCGCCACCATGGGCGAGCCCCTGCATCAGCCGGAAAAACAGCAGCGCGCCCGACGCATACAGGCCAATGCTCTGGTAGTCAGGGATAAGCGCGATGCCCAGGCTGCTGATCGCAAGCAGCAGCATGGTGAGCACCATGATGGTCCGGCGCCCCAGCCGGTCGCTCAGCCGGCCAAACAACCAGCCGCCGACAGGGCGTGCGACAAAGCCAACCGCAAACACCGCAAGGGTCGCGAGCATCGCCGAGCGCGCATCGGTCTTGTCGAACAGGTTGCTTGCCAGGTACACCGAAAAGGTGGCGTACAGGGTCCAGTCGAACCATTCGAGCGCATTGCCGATACCGGCTGCGCGCAACGTTTTGAGGCGTCCTTGGTGAGACGTCGTATTGTTCATGGGGTATCTCCTGGTGACGAGCGGGATCGAAGCGGTTTGGCAAACCGGATCAAAGGTGCAACGCGGGCTTGGGCTGGCGTACGCCCTGGACAGAAGGGACGCGGACACGCAGCGCAATCAGCAACGCCGCCAGCAGCATCAGCACGGCCGCCGCTACGAATACGCCTGCGCTGCCACCGAAGCTGAACACTGCACCGCCAGCGGCGGCCGTGC
>Ga0209173_100179_pt1 | contig 56062 bp, 58 predicted proteins | sample SynthPrep_16_END_FD_187206 | JGI IMG/M metagenome (GOLD analysis project Ga0209173, IMG submission 187206) | Synthetic microbial communities from Ohio, USA - SynthPrep_16_END_DS12_MetaG (SPAdes) (version 2) | ecosystem: Engineered > Bioreactor > Aerobic > Activated sludge | place: USA: Ohio...
AGTTGGTCGGACAGAAAACCCCGCTCCGGCTGAGAGATATCTGGGCCATCCGAGTAAGGCTTCAGCTTGCAGAACGAACCCGGGATCTGGCTTTGTTCGATCTGGCCATCGACAGCAAGCTTCGAGCCTGCGACTTAACCAAGCTCCGTGTATGCGACGTTGCTCATGGCGAGCATGTGTCATCACGAGCAATGGTTATGCAGCAGAAAACGAAGCGACCAGTGCAGTTCGAAATTACTGAGCAAACACGGTCTGCTCTCGCGGCCTGGATACACCAAGCCCAGCTCCGTAGCCAGGACTGCCTTTTCCCGAGCAGGCTGCACACCTCAGACCATCTATCCACTCGTCAATACGCTCGTATCGTCAAAGGCTGGGTGCAAGCCATTGGCCTTGATCCGGCCATGTATGGCACTCACACAATGAGACGTACAAAGGCATCACTGATCTATCGCAGGACAAAGAACTTGCGGGCCGTTCAACTTCTGCTTGGCCATACGAAGCTGGAGAGCATCGTTCGATATCTTGGGATTGAGGTCGACGACGCCTTGGAAATGGCAGAGCAGACCGAGGTTTGACCATGTATAGCGACGGTCGAAGTCAGGCCGTCGCTAACCGGCCAATAGATGCCTATTCCAATATTGAACCTTCCTCCTGAAACCCGACATTTTGAGCATGCCCGAGGGAGCAGAGGCTTTCGCTGCATATCAATCGTTTGTCCCGGTGCAAATCCTGAGTCTATGTAAATCTATTTGGCCATTACATTAGGTGACTAGGATGTGGTGTTTTCCCCTTCAGGGCCATTCCCCCAAGTGATCACACTGGCAATTCGCTCTTTGAACCTGTCTGTAAAAGTCATCAGACCTAGAGGGGAGCCAAAGCGGCGAACCTCCTTAACTCGGGGAAGAATTTCGTCCCAACACGCCACAATTGGCTGGAGATATTGCAGAACGACCGGGTTGGAGAGGAGGCCCTTGGGCAAAAAACGATTGTCGAACTCACGAGTTTCCGTTTTATTCATCGACCAGTAAAGCGTGGCCGAAAGGGCGGCTTTCCCGCAAAGCAAGACAAGTTGTTTGCGATCAAGCCCGTGATCTAAAACTTTCCCAGCAATGTCTAAGGTCTCGAAAATATGAGGCACGTTTAATTCCAGCCGAATCAATGGATTTGGATGAGAGCCTTCGATGACCGCTGTCGGCAGTATTGGTAGACTTCCATTGAAACGGAAGAAGAGCAACGAGAGTCCACATACCATCAGGTATATCAAGCCGGACAACACTTCTGTTCGCTCTTCGCCCTCGACGAAGCCTGGGTCGTTGACGTGCCGTAGTAGTTCCAGTACGTAGAGGTTTGTCGCCTCGAAGTCGGCTGCAAGTTCCGTGACATGGGAAACCAGCGCCTCTCGGCCCACGAGCCGCTTGTGGCTTGACGCTTCAAAATCGTAAACGTCAGAGGTCTTTACGGTGCCACTATGTCCCTCCCCGAACTCGTCACGGATAACACCATGCTCCTGCATGAGGTGGCCGATCTCATGGAAATACACCCAGGTGATCGCAGCGACGAATATATTATTGACGAGATCTCCGTCGTTGAAGCACTTAGGGAGCTTTACCCTGTCGCCGTAGAAGTCGTACAGATTATCGACGCCAGAGTCTTGGGGAATGCTTCGCAAGAACTTGCAAAGCTCCTCAGCGTCCCGCCACACCTGCCGTGCTAGCTCGTAGTACATGGTGACGCGGTGCTGCGGCGGCTTACCTGCTTCGTCCAGCGAGGACGCGTAGGCACCAAATTTCTCTTCCGTGCACCAAGAGAGCGTTAACTCACCGCCCAGTTCTGCGTATCTACTTTCATTTAGATCATGAGTGATGTCGCCCAAGACCTGACTCGCTAAATGATAGATATCAATATCCTTCAATGAGCATCTCCGTATTGCGTCGTCCACCTACGGTGGGCAGGCCGAAGCAGTGTTGACAACGACATTGGCTTGTCAAAAAAGCACACGCCAGGACTCAAAGCGATACATCGGGAGCACATCAAACTGCCCGAAACCAGGCAAGTTGCCGTGCCGAAAGCAGTCGCAAGCGACCGACGGCTTCGGCCAAAAGCAGCCATTCAACACTTCAGCTGCATGATGTAGCGGTAGCCGAGAAGAAAAGGAAATTGCTGATTGTCACGCGCAAGTAGCTCTCCTCGCGCGTGACATCACAGCGTTTCAGTTCTTAGTCGTGAGCATGACCGTGGCTTTCGACTTCGGACTGGGTTTCCGGCTCGCTGCCACCACAGGCTGACAGTAGGCCAAGCAGACAAACCAACAGCAGGGAGCGAGTCAGGGTAGTTGTGGTTTTCATTGTGTATTCCTTTCAATTTCGATCAGGTATGTAGAAGCCCCTGCGCCTGATGACGCTGGGGCGCTTTGCCTTAGATAACTCGTTTGACGCTCAGGTACTCGCCCTTGGTCTTCAGCGTGATGGTCACGTCGCTGTTGCTGCGGTTGCGCCAGAACCAGCCGTGGGTGCCGTCAAAGATGGCGGTGAATTCACCCTTATCGCCCTTGATCTGCTTACCCTTGCTGTAGCTGTGGTAGTAGCCCTTGGGGCCGTTGTAGGGTTCGCCGTGGGTGTCGTGGTTGACCGGAATACCATTGGTTGTCCACTCGTAGCTGACCGTGGCCTTGTCCAGCATCTCCAGTTTGATTTCACTGGCCTCGCCCGGCTTCAGCGTGACGGTCACTTCATCCGACTTCAGGGCTGGCTCAGGCTCAGCTACGGGCTCGGCCACAGGTGCTGCTGCAACAGGCTCTTGAACTACCGGCTGAACAGGCGCGGGAGCTTGAGCGACTGGAGCCGCGACTGGCTGAACCGCTGCATCCGCTGCCGCTTCTTCGGCCAGGGTTATCTTCATTTCGCCCATCTGGGTCAGGCCGAGTACGCGACCAACGCCCGTTGGGTCGATGGCGTACTCCGAAGGCATCACCACGGTGACCAGCAAGGCGGCGGCAACGCCCACGGCAATTACGGTGGAGCGCAGCAGTTGGCGGCTGGTAGGCAATTCGCTTTGGGTCGGGAGCTTGGTATTGAACATGCTGAAAATTCCTTACTGAGAGACGATCAGGCCGGTGAGCTGGTAACCCATCAAGAGGAAACCGGCGCTCATCATGGCGACGTTGGCGGTGTAGGCATGGCGCCAGAAGCTGGCGGTGCGTCGCCAGTAGCCCATGACAATCAGGATGGCGCTCAGGGCCAGGAGCTGGCCGATTTCGACGCCGACATTGAAGGCGATCAGGTTGGTGATCAGGCCGTCAGCCGAGATCTCGTATTCCTGAATCTTGGTCGCCAGACCGAAGCCATGCAGCAAGCCAAATATCAGCGTGGCCGCTTTGGTGTTCGGCTGGTGGCCGAACCAGCGCTGGAATGCGCCTAGGTTATCCAGCGCCTTGTACACCACCGAGAAACCGATGATGGCGTCGATCACATAGGAGCTGATGTTGATTTCCGCCAGTACGCCCAACAGCAGCGTCACGGTGTGACCCACGGCGAACAGCGTGACGTAGAGCCCCACGTCCTTCAGGCGGTAGAGAAAGAAGATCACCCCGAAGAGGAACAGTAGGTGGTCGTAGCCGGTGATCATGTGCTTAGCGCCCATGTAGATAAACGGCAGCACCATCACCCCGGAGCTTTCCTGGATAAAGCCCTTGTCGCCCTCGGCGACAGCGTGGGCCAGTGCGTCAGGCATGCCGAGAAACAGCAATGCCGTGAACAGCAGCAACAGTAGTAACGAGCGATTCGGGCGCACGACAGATGCGTCCATTGCGCCCATAGATAGCGAATGCATGGTTGAGTCCTAAATTAAAGGGGTCTTGGGCCGCACAGCGGCCTGTGTCAGATCACGAATGTGGCGCGCGGTGGCCGCTCGATCAGGAAGATCGGGCTTGGAGGAATGGAGTAATGAGGGGCTGGTATCGGCTGCGCACGTTCTGGCAGCGTGCTGATGCTCAGCAGCGCGGTCAGGTGCGGTGTTTCATGCAGATGGTCGGCGGTCAGCGGCGAGTGGCAGTGATCCCCATACGCAGCACAGGCCAGCGTCTCGTCACCATGCGAATGTGAATGCGAATGAGCACCGTCATTGCCACCCAAGGCAGGCTGGCTCGACCCCATAAACAGCGCAGAGGTATGCCCGGCCCAGGCCATCAAGATGGCGAGAGCAAGGGCAAAAATCACCTTGGTGCTGATGGGATTGCTGAGCATGTTGTGGTTCTTTCGATGCCTAAGCGGGTGGCTTTTCTGGGGAGGTAGCCGGTTTGACCATATCCCCCCCGGGGGGATAGCATGCGAGCGTAATTCATCGACGCACGAGACTCAAGGCATGAGCGATCACGAACACGGCCACCAGCACCAAAGTCATGGCGACATCATCAAAAGGTTGAAGCGTGCGGAGGGCCACCTGCGCAGCATCGTCACCATGATCGAAGAAAGCCGGGCCTGCGTCGACATCGCTCAGCAGCTGCATGCCGTGGAAAAAGCCGTCTGCCAGGCCAAGCGTGTGCTTATCCAAGACCATATCGACCACTGCCTGGAACATACGGTCGAAGCACTGGCGATAGGCGAGCGCGCATCACTCGAAGACTTCAAGCAAATCACCAAGTACCTCTAAGTAAAAGGCATCCACAATAGCGTTCAAGGAGATGCAAGATGGCTTGGGTTATCAGCAAATATTTCCTGACAGCAATCGTGGTCGTTGTGGTCTCGGAGATCGCGAAGCGTAGTGACAAATTTGGGGGCCTTATTGCGGCGCTGCCCCTGATCACCGTACTGACGCTTATCTGGCTAAACGTTGAAAACCAGCCAGCAGAAAAGATCGCTAACCATGCGTGGTACACCTTCTGGTACGTGTTGCCCACCTTGCCGACGCTACTCGCGTTTCCCATGCTTCTGACCCGCTTCGGCTTCTGGCCAGCTCTGCTGATCTACATCGTCGCTACCGCAGCTTGTTTCGGTTTGTTTGCCTTATGCGTCCGCCGTTTTGGCATCGAACTGCTATAAGGCCAAGTAAGTACATCGCCCATTGTCTGCGTAAACGTTAAAGGGCATGTGACTCGGTCGATTCTCGGGCGCTCGCGGGTGATCCATTTTATGCAGCACCTCCTGCCTACCGGGATAAACTCCGGGTGGGCCGGCCAGCGCCGTGCCAGCCAGCAAAGCCATCGATCAGGTAGCGCGCATCCAGGCCCATGGCCTCCAGAGTAGCGGCGATGCCCTGGCTGATTTCATGCCCTTTGGCGCAATAGACAATCACTGGCCTGTCCCGTGTAACCTGATCTTTCCAAGTGAAGACATCCTCAGGATCACGCCAGTGTGCGCCGGCGATTTCTTGGGCATCGGCAAGCCGGACGCTCGTACGGCGCACATCCAGCAAAGTGAACGTCCGATCTGCTGCCTGCCATTCCGCCAGTTCGCATATCGAGATTCTGCTCATCTTCTACCTCTCAATTTTGCAGCAGGTGTACCACCAGCCCGGCCAACGCACAGGCCATCAGCACTTGGATGACGCCGCGTTTGAAGCGAAACAAGGCCACCGCCGCCGCCACAGCAATGAGTGCCGAAGGCCAGTCGAAAGTCCCCGCGAAGCCTTGCGGCCAGAGCACGTGATAGCCGAAGAACAACGCCAAGTTGAGAATCACCCCGACTACGGCGGCGGTGATGGCCGTCAGCGGTGCGGTGAACTTCAGTTCGTTGTGGGTCGATTCCACCAGCGGGCCGCCGGCGAGAATGATCAGGAATGACGGCAGGAAGGTGAACCAGGTGACCAGGCTGGCGGCCACGGCACCGGCTAGGAAGGCCTGATCTGCCCCGAACACCTGTTGCACGTAGCCGCCGACGAAACCTACAAAAGCCACCACCATGATCAGTGGCCCTGGCGTAGTTTCACCCAGAGCCAGACCGTCGATCATCTGTGTCGGAGTCAGCCAGCCGTAGTGGCCGACTGCGCCCTGGTAGACATAGGGGAGCACCGCATAGGCACCGCCGAAGGTCAGCAGTGCTGCTTTGGTGAAGAACCAGCCCATCTGCGTCAGCGTACCTTCCCAGCCGAACAGCGCGGTCAACAGCCCCATGGGCAATGCCCACAGCGCCGCGCCTATTGCCGCCAGCAAAACCAGGCGTGGCCAGCGGAAGCGTGCATGTTCCGGTGTTGGGGTGTCGTCATCAATCAGCGCCGGGCCATAAGACTGCTTGGCAGCGCCATGACCACCGCCAACGCTGAACTTCTCTGGGGCGAAACGCCCACCGAAATAACCGATCACGGCGGCCCCCAGCACGATTAGTGGGAACGGCAGGTTGAGGGCGAATATCGCCACGAATGAAGCAGCAGCTATTGCCCACAGCCAGTTGTTCTTCAATGCACGGGAGCCGATGCGGTGAGCGGCCTGTACCACAATAGCGGTCACGGCGGGCTTGATCCCATAGAACAGTCCGGCCACCACCGGCACATCGCCGAAGGCGATATAGACCCACGACAGCGCGATCAGGATAAACAGTGAGGGCAACACGAATAGCACCCCTGCAATCACACCGCCCCAGGTGCGGTGCATCAGCCAGCCGATATAGGTGGCCAACTGCTGGGCCTCCGGGCCGGGCAGCAGCATGCAGTAGTTCAGGGCATGCAGAAAACGCCGCTCGGAGATCCAGCGCCGACGCTCCACCAGCTCCTGGTGCATGATCGAGATCTGTCCGGCTGGGCCACCGAAGCTGATGAAACCGAGCTTGAGCCAGAACAGAAAAGCCTGGAGCAAACTGACAGGCTCGGCACGTGGCAGATCCTGCTCTACAGGCGGCAGTGTGGTCTCATTCATCAGAGGTCTCTTCTTTCACGAATGCCGCCAGCAACCCATCGAAGATGGCGCAAGCAGCCGTTAGCAGGTGGTCGTCATTGAGGATGGTTTCGCGCAGCCCGGCCAATACACGCTCGATGCCGACCGCCTCGGCGGGTTGAACGCCACCGACATCCAGGTAATGCACCAGAGCCGCGATGCGGCTTAGGCCTGGCTCGGCCAGCGTAAAGCTGGATTGCAGGGTTTCGAATGTGACGCGACTGCCTACATGGCTAAAGGTCGCGCCGTCGAAATCGAAACCCAGCGCCTCAGCAGGGCAATCACTTGGCGTGTCCAGCCAGAGAATGCGAGCACTCGGATCGATGCAGCGCCGGATCAGCCAGGCGCTGGCCAATCGGTCAACCCAGGGCCGCTTGCGCGTAGCCCAGAGGCGGCCTTGGTAGTCGCGACGATCAAGCTGTTCGATAGGCTGATCGTGACTGCTAGGTTCATCCTGCGACAGTGCCCGGCTGATGGCCGTTTCGAGTGTTTTGAGGGCCGTATCGGTCTGTTGCCGCGCTGCCGCAGGGAAGAAATCGATGGCCGCCACCTGCGCAAACGCCTTGCGCAGCTTGCGTACCTGCTTGGTGCTGGCGAGGGCGCTATCCGAAGTCAGCTGAGCCTGGCACGCCTCGATATCGACGCGCAGCTTGGCGTAGTCCTCGCTACGGTCGAATAGCTCGATAAAACGCTCGCCTTGCGGATCATTGATGGGCAGCAGAAAGGCTGTGCCATTGCTACCCAGGATGTCGCGCTCAACAGCCTCCAATGCTTCTCGGCAGGCGGGAGTGTCGGGCAGCAAATAGACCCCATCGCGCAGTACCGCAGCGCCACTGCTCTTGAGGGCACGCCAGGCACGCATACGCTCTGTGGCGTTAGCGGTCGGCAAGGCGATGATCAGGGATAACCAACTATTCATGTAGAGTAAAATACCAATTAGGTAATAATCATTACTCTATTTTAGTGCTGGGTGATTGTAAAGCACTAATTAGTTGGCCGATGATTGCCCGTTACGACTGGCCGCTTTTGGCCGCTTTGTGCCTGTTGCATCTGGCTGGGGTCGGCCAGTTCTGACTATCACAACGTATGATCTTGGCTACTGGCTTGACCCTGCTGGATCAAGGTCGAACCTGCCGAAACGATCATTCAGCTGGAAAAATGAATGGCCCTACCAATGCGGGTATCGTTTCGTAAGGAAGCCGTGGGCTCAGTTGACCACTTCGGAGATGGCTCTGCTAACCACTCTTCAGCTGTGTCAGCAGCGGCCACCGATCATGTATCCACGCATGTTCCGCTGGTGGTGTGGTGGTCACGACGTAGACCCGCCGCTGCTCTCCTTCACCGATCACCAGGCACTCCAACGCCCAGCCCTCAGGCACATCGAACCAATGTGACGTCCTCCTCCTCTCACCTGGCTGACCTTCTTTCTCCATGAAGCGCTGAACCATGCCGAAAGCACGGCGTGGGTGGTATTTGGCCCAGCCTCCGGCCTGAACAGTGCTGAGCTTCGCCCAACCACCGGTGGGGCCATAACCAGGTTGTTCGGTGCGCCTACCCCACGTGATCCAGTCCTGCTGACCACTGTCCTCCATCAACACTGGAATGGCCGCTCTTGGATTGGGGAAATAAATTTTCCAGACCTTGTCCGCCTCGCGGGCCTCAACGCCTCCGCACATACCTGTCTCCTAACGCTTAGCAGCAGTGCATTCGAAATCCGTCACCTTGTTCTAGACTGCCGGTGCAGGATGCACATTCACTTACTCAGCAAAGGACTTGCTCAATGGGCTATCTGACCGTCACTCGCCGCGAAGGCGAGATGATCCGCCTGACTATCGATCCTGGCGTCGACACCGAGAAGCTTCTCAAGGAATTGCTCCGTGACGGCATAACCATGCATATCGGCGCTATCCAGGGCCAATCCCAAGTCCGTATAGGTATCGAGGCCCCGAAGCAGATGCTCATCCTCCGCGATGAGCTGATCGATGCCTGACCGAGAGGGTCTTCCTCCTGTCGGCAACGCCCCAGTCTTCAGTTGACCGATTTCTATCCTTCTCGAATACTGTATGCATATACAGATTAGTGCGGAAGTGTCCCGATGTCCCTTTCCATCCTTGCTCGTGGTCAGCGCCTGCGAGAACGCTTGCTCGCCGATGTGGCTGACCTGCGTATCACCGGCTTCCAATCTCCCGCTGAGGACGAGAAGGAGGAAGGGCTTTCTCTGGATCGTCTGACGGGGCTGGGTGCTCCGCATGTCTGGGGCGTGCGCGTGCTGGATGACTCGCTGCTGGGCTTCGGGATCTTTCCTGGTGATCGGCTGATCGTGAATAGAGCAGCAAGCCATCTGGACGACAAGCTAGTGGTGGTCGACCTGGGGGATGGCTACCGGGTGCGGCTGGTTCAGCGTGATCTTTTCGGAGGTCGCTGGCTGAAAGCCGCTGACCCTATCGTCCCGGATGTCCAACTGGACGGTGAAGAGATCATCGAGGTTTGGGGCGTAGTCAGCTGGGTGGTCAGCTGTGTGTCGTCATGAGCGCCATGCGTCGAGTGTTCGCGCTCATCGACTGCAATTCGTTCTATTGCAGCTGCGAGCGCATCTGCCAACCAGAACTCAAGCGCCGGCCAGTTGTGGTTCTGTCGAACAATGACGGCTGCATCATCGCCCGTTCAGCTGAGGCCAAGGCTCTGGGCATCGGCATGGGCGCCGCTTACCACAAGGTGCGCCTTGAGTTACGCCGCCAGGGCGTAGTGGCGTGCTCCAGCAACTACACGCTCTATGCCGACATCAGCAATCGTGTGATGCGCGTGATGGCTGAGATGCTGCCGGGCATTGAGGTGTACTCCATCGATGAAGCATGGGGGAACATGACCGGTGTGGCTGATCCAGCAGCACTGGGTCGCAAGATTCGTGAACGCCTGGCACGTGAGATTGGTATGCCGGTTGGAGTGGGCATCAGCACCACCAAAACCCTCGCGAAGCTTGCCAATTGGGCAGCAAAAAAATGGAAAGGCACGGGTGGCGTGCTCGATCTCACTGATCCTGTTCGCCAGGAGAGGCTTCTACGCCTGGCCCCCGTGTCCGAGGTATGGGGCGTGGGCCATCGCTCGGCGGCCAAGCTTGCGGCTCTGAACATCGCGACAGCATGGGATCTAGCTGCGTTCGATATCGGTACGCTGCGCAAAACGTTCGGGGTGACAATGGAGCGCACTGCGAGGGAGCTGCGCGGTATCAGCTGTATCGGTTTCAACGAAGGCCCGCCCCCTAAAGAGGCGATCTCCTCAAGTAAAATGTTTGGGGTGCGCCAGACGGAGCTGCCGCCTATTCGCGAGGCATTGGCTGCTTATGTGTCCCGAGCCGCCGAGAAACTTCGTGCCCAGGGCTCGCTGTGCAGCTCCATTCAGGTAGGCCTTCAGACGCAGCTGGCCGATCTCAATGGGCCGCGTTACGCCAACGCGGTGACCTTGGCTTTACCTGCGCCTACCGATGACACGCGTGAGATTCTAGCGCTCGCCCAGCGAGGCCTGAGTCAGATCTACCGCCCTGGATATCCCTTCTCCAAATGCTCCATTTTGCTCATGGATTTGAGTCAGCGAGGTGAGCGGACACCGGATCTTTTTGCGCCCAAACCAAGGCCTGGTGCAGAGCAGTTGATGAAAGTTGTTGACCGGATCAACCAGCGGGAAGGACGGGGCACTGTGCGTATTGGCCGTGTACCGATGAAGCCGGTGTGGGCGATGCGCAGGGAGATGCTGAGCCAGAGGTATACGACGCGGTGGGATGAACTGATTGGGGTGAGGGGTTAGCTTGGAGGGTGCAAGTAGACCCTGTGATGCCATTGCGCTACTGTCAGTGGCAATGAAAAAGGTATGTTGGGGCAAGTGCCTGCTGAAAGGACTCGCCTAAATAACAAGGACTTGCCGTGCTAAAAGTGAACTTCCATAGCGAACACCCTGCCAACACTGATGCATTCCCCGGTGGAAGCCATCAAAAGGTAGCTCAGGCCATCTCATCGTACATCCTAAACTCTGAATCATCCCGAGTGATAGGCCTGGATGGTGAGTTTGGCTCGGGGAAAAGCTCGATACTACACATGCTTGATGTTCTGCTTTCAGAGAGAGATCAAGGTTACAAGGTCTGGTTTTTCGACTGTGAGCAAAACTACCAGGGATCCATTAAAAGCCACTTTATAGAGTTATTCACAGAAGAACTCATGAAGTCGGACTCGCTTAGTGATGGAGAACGCGATCAGCTTAAGGCCAATAGAGATGTGGCTCTTGGGCGGGAATTCACTTACAGGAAGAAAACTACAAGCCGGGTGAGTGCCTGGGCACTGGCACTGCTGACTTCATTGTTTTTCTCATCAAGCTCATTTAAAGAATTGTCCGCTATTAGCCGATCAACCGACCCCGTTGCTGTGTGGGTTCAGATTCTGCATTGGTGTTCATTGCTAAGCCCTGGTTTGATTCTAGGTTTGGCTAAGTTATTCCACAGAAAAGAAACGGTAGGCGGAAAAAGCTGGAGTCTACTGAGCCTCTTTAAAGGTAGTAGTGATGACTATATTAATGAGAAAATTGAAATAGCAAAAGAAGTCACTCCGCTAGACTTGAAGAAGACTTTGTACTCGCAACTGGGGGTCGTTAAGAAAATCAACTATATCGTTGTACTAGACAATCTTGATCGACTACCCAAAGACAGCCTTCGGAGTGTGTGGAGCGATTTAGAGATTTTTACCTGGATCGCAGGGGTGAAAAATCTTTCGGTTATTGTTCCGTTCTGCTCTACAAGGGTTGCTAAGTATCTAAGCCCCGAGCAAGATGGAAACTACGACTCGAAAGATTTTATCGCCAAGAAATTCCCTGTGGTATTTAGAGCTCCTCCGGTAATTGCCTCTGGTTGGAAGAAAGGGTTTCTGGATCTTTGGCAATATACATTTGGCGCCGATTCGATTAGTGAAGCTGAGAAATGTGCCGTGCTCTTGCAGCGGCATAGCCCAATGGCAAACGGGTTAGTCACACCAAGGCTCCAGAAAAAATTCATCAATGACATTGCCACCACGGCATCAATTTTAGATGAAGGGGTTGCGCAGTTGACATGTATTGCAGCCCACTATTTGCTGTGCAAATACAATGAACATCCTATTGATGAAATCCTGAGAGTTGGTGGGCCTTCTCCTAAATATAGGGAAAAAATTGGTGCCCAGGCTGCTGATGCCATCCAAGCAACCCTACAGTCATTAACAGCTGTTGCAGGGACTAATATAGAAAGCGGCTGGCAGATACAGTTGCTCCAAGTGCATTTTCTGACTACAAGCACCATTGCTGTAGCGGAGCTATTGGATGAGCCGCTACGCGAAGCTGTATCGCAGCAGGATGGTGAGAGATTTGCCTCGCTGACAGGGCTATTTGGCTTCTGGGATGCATTCAAGCGGCATCTGGATGAATATAGCGAACTACAAGAAACACTAATTACACTTCACAAGGCCTATGCCAGTGAAGCGAATACCTGGATAGAGAAGGCTATAAGTGCATTTAATGCTGAGAAGAAAACCGTTACTCCATCAGAGGAGACCGAGGATGGCTTCTATCCTGCAATAAAAGCGCTTATTGCACTGGGTTTAGACAAGGAGCCCTTCCTTAAGCACCGAGACAGGCTGAGATCACTATTTCTAGGGGCATATCAAAAACCTGTCACCAAGGAAAATATTGCCCCGTTGCAACAGCAGCTCGCCGAATATGATATCTGTTTGGATGCATTGGGAGAGTCATTTAAGAGCGTGACGGTTAACCGTGCAGAGTACTTATTTCACGTGGTTCTTCCGCAGGAAGAGCTACTTGTGTTTAGGCCAGAGCTCTTCACTATATCCAATGCAGCACTTAATAATGCACACCAGCAAATGGCGAGTACTGAAGGTTATCCGTTTGGCTACATTCCATTGGATCCAGACTATGTCACTCCTGCACTGAATATTACCTATAGTACACGTAAAATGGGTGATGGCGTGCAGGGCGGGCTTGAGCCTGGCGACCTAAGCTCGTTATTGGATATTTACGCAGCAGATCCAACCAATGTGTCTGCGGCTATAGGCATGCTTCTGGCAAAAGAAATCGATAGCGCGACGCTTGCTCGAATTGAGTCGATCAGCACTAGTCACGCAACTATGCTGACGACGACTGTTGCAGCAGTGGCATACTTGCGAACTAAGAGCGCTGTGAAGCTCTCAGGTCTTGATAATTTGCGCGATATTCTTCGTTCAGACCTATTCAAGATTGTTTGTCGCGCCACCCTTACTAGTAGGATGATTTTTGATGCCTATGAGATAGCAGACCTCCGAGACAGCATGGCCGAAGTCATTGCCTGGATGATTAGTCAGAAAGTCGTTTATTCTCTAACCCACGGGTGGGTACGCAATAATTTCACTTCTCTTGTTAGCTCGCTTAAAATCTATGGCGTAGAACGTGATCAAATCCTTTCATGGTATTCAGATTGGGAGAGGTTCACGCTAGAGGCCGCTGAGGATCTTGCAAGTCAAGATTCGCAATTTGTAGAGGCTGTCTTCACTAGCGATGCAACACCATTCAAGGCATTTGTGGCTAAGGCCGTGGAGTACTTCTCTTCGGTGGATCGGGATGAAGAGGATTGGATAGGTGTTATCTCCGCCAATACTGATGTGTATCATCATGTAGTTAGCCATATAGCTAGAAAAGGTGAGTATCTAGAGGATCCTAGTAATGCCAAAGCAGCAGTCTTGAGCCTGTTCACCAATAGTGTTACTGATCCGACTAATCATCATCTTGAAGATTACGTTCAGTTGAACATTAATCAGGTGCTACGAATCATCGGCACTGACTCAAAGAACGTGTTGGGCACCGAGCTTCGTACATTGATCTACTCCGCCGAGAGTAAGCCTGAGCCAGTGGCGTTGTTGCTCGCGGAATTTGGATCGTTAATCCCCGATGTGCAGCCAGCCAATGCTGGCGAAATTGGTGTGCTGCTAGCTCTGTTGGAGTATTTGGCACGAAATGCCGAGTCAGAAGGTAAAGCCATTTCATTCCTAGATAACAAAGCTGAACAGCTTGCTAAATATAGTTACTCAGAAGATTTTAGAAACGCCTTAGCATCGGTTGTGAGCAAGCTAGAGACGCCAGCTCCACGCCTATACAAGACGTTCTCTAGGAAACGTGGTTTCGTCGGCATCTTCAAGTCGTTAATGGCACGACAGGTGGAGACAGGGCCTGACGATGAGCTGAAGGATGGAGGCGGCGCTGAAACAGCAGGGGCTGAAAAACCACAGGCCTGAGGGCTGGGCTGTAGACTCGGTACTTCGGCTGCTGGACTGACTAGCAGCCGGTGTAACATCCATCCCATGTAGATGCAAAAATTCACAGTTCAATTTCGATTTCCAATTTCTTACGCAGAACGCGTCTTATCTCTTCCGTATCCAGGGGGGTAGAAACGCGATGGAAAGCCCACCAAATCTCCCAATAAAAATGAAATATAGGATCTGTCACAGCCCAGTGCCCACACTCATTTTTGGCATTTTCCATCAGGCTATCCATAGCTTTCCGATAGTCATCCGGTACTGACTTACCGCAGGTGTAATGCCAGAGGTGATAATATTCCTTTTTAATCTCGCATAAATCGCCGATCATCTTCGCGAGAATTACATACTGCTCTGGTATTGTCGGCATTGATACATCACCTTGGTAGTGGTCGCATAAAAATCGTAGTCGACTTTTATCGATGCATACATCAACAGGTGTCAAAAGAATCGGGCATCAGCCTACCCCAGTATATCGAAGGTTAGTGATTAGGGACGTCAGTGAAACAGACGCTGCGGCAAGCGCAACTTAGCTTGCCCAGAAGCTCTAAATTGCATCAGCGAGTACCACCCAATTTTGCGTTCAAACGTCGCGACGACGTAGAAGCTACCGCTTGTTGTATGTAACACCCAGAAGCCTGCTTCGCGGTGCAAGTGAATTACATCGGACGTGCGGATTGTTGTCCCTTCACGAAAGACTTTTCGTGAGCTTTGATGGCTGAAAACGCGCCCCACGGCAGACCTGGCGAAGATATGGACATCAGTCAGGTATCCAGTCACTCGCCATGAAAACTGTGTGTTTTGTGCTTTGATCAGGCGTAGCTTGGTGCGTCTTGATAGGCCGGCTGCTGGCATCAAAAAATGCGCCCAAGGGTCTCAAGAGAAGCTCTTGTTCTGATGCCATCGCCGATCAGTATGTAAATCGTATTTAGGGTTTGGAAGATGAATCCGTCTTCGAATTTATGGAGATAACTTGTGCGCACAAAGTCGCCAACATCCCACCTGCGCTGACTATCATAAATCACGGTATCGGCGTAGATAACAACAGGCTGTCGGTTAGTTCTAGCCAATTCGGCGCGTTGCTCTGGTGTTACATCTAAGTCGATCCAGCGCCATTTGGACACGATGCAGTATTCAGCATACGGATGGTGCTCACGGACAATCCGTACAGCTTCTTCCTGACTGACCTTAGCCCCTGGTATTGGAATCCCGGCACTAAAAAGCAGATCGATTACCTCATTCAGCTGTTTCATCGATTAACCGCCGTAATAACGTCGTGCAGGAGGCTCAGCGGTGTAGAGCACTACATCAGACCCCATCTGAACTTGACTTGCCATGACCTTGGGAGGCCCTCCGAATTGATAGCAATTGAACTTGGTATGCACGAGGTGAAAGAGTTCTCCTCGCTTCGTTCGCTGCTCGATTAGCTTTAAGACATCGGCCACTGCAATTCCTTTATTGTCGGGAAAATCACAGCTTGAGACCATTTGAAAACTTCGGATGTACAGCCCTTCGCCGGGGGCATTGAGGATTCGCTTGATGATCTCCGGATCATTTGTAGCGATAGTGTTTACAACGCCATTGGTTTCGACACAGGCAAGCGTAATGCTCATCCAGCGTTCGCTACCTATTTTGTTAAGGCACCAGATGCCTGCGCTTTCTGACTTGAACTCAAAGTCTATATGCCCGGCTTGAGCAGTCATGGTGTTCCTCCGCTTCAAAAATCTATTCATTTGCACCGTCATCACGCAGGCAGGTTGTATTCACTGACACAGGAGCAATGTCTGGGCAATACCCATGTTGGGCTCGGCTGTCTTGGGCTTGGATTCCGCTTGATGTCATGGCGGCTGTTACCAGGCGTCGATAATTTCAATTGGCATTAATTGACGGAGATTTCTGATAACCTTGTGCGACATTTAATTTATCGTAGACGATAAAGAGATGTCGCGTCAAAGCTGCTTTGATGCTCAGTTTTTGGGCTCAAACAAAATGAGGTTCGAAGCGGTATTGGGGCAGGTGCTGCGAGACGTTAGGTTGCAGGCCGGTCTCGCGCTCACTGATTGTGTTGCCGTGCTGAGCGTTGCGAATCTAAGCCAGGTCGAAAACGGTCTGACAGTCATTAAGATTGAGACCTTGGTTGGGCTCTGTGAAGTGCTTGGCGTTGCTCCAAGCGACGTATTTTTGATTGTTGAAGCCCGCCTTTCCGGCCTGAGTGTTGAGAAACAGATCGCTGTGAGTAGTGCACGGCTTGGCACGTTGCTGGCTAATGGCAGCCTTAGTCTGGTTGCGCCAGTTGGCGCTGTGCGCACTATAGCGAGGCAGAGAAAGGACAGCGTACGTGCCGAGGTGATGCGGATGCAGCGCGAGGGGTTGCACAAGCAAGAGGTTGCTCGCCGGCTAGGGGTGACAGTCAGGACAGTGCAACGGCACTGGCCTGAGGGCGAGGAGTGATCGCGCTATTCTGCTGATTCTTGCAGGTCAGCTAGGTGCTGTACTCTGACGAATTGCTTGAACTGTTCGAAGTTGAGCGAATCAACCTCGCCTGCTGTTTCAATGACAAGCTCCTGCTCCAGTGGCTCAGGAAGCTCGCTCCCCAATATGCGCAGACGGATACGGAAAGCGCCAGGAGCATGAGGGATAAGCGCCAACGTTTCAGAGCGCCCCTGCTCACCCGGCAGGAGGGATCCAAGGCGTATGTGGCACGTCAGTTTCGGGCCGCACACGTCTATCTGCAACGCTCGGCTTTGACGCGCCATGACATCCTGTGCCGTTGTTATGTGATCGGTAATATTCCACTCGGCCTCTGGTTTGTTAGGTATGTCGCATCCTGGAATCATTTCAAATGATTGGGCATCAAGCTCGTCAACAGAGACCTCAAGCTTCGCATTTGACAGCTGCATGCTGGATTGATTGACCAGCACAAACTGCATCTCGATCAACGCTTCGTCTACTCGCACGTACTCGGCATATTCCCTCCAGAAGTCGCGATTGTCTCGCTCCAGGGCCGAGTAACCGTAAATGTCGAATGGGCCTGAGGGTTCCCGCTGCCTTACGAAGTCCGGGAACCTCTCAGCAAACCGCAGATATTTGTGGGCAAAGGTACTTGGGAGGGCTTCATTTTGCGGGGTGAGTACGGACAGATCTAGCTTCAGCTCTTTACGTCCGTCATCGTTGATTGCCATTGCAGTGGCTTCTGGTGGCTCAGCTTCATCTGTACTGCTGCCACGGCGAACATACACCACATTACTCTTGAGCCTGCCGTAAGCATTGGTGATGTAAAACGGACGCTTCTGCTTCGGGATAGTGATGACGCCGACAGTCATCCCCTCGTACAAATGCTCTTCGTAGCTGAAGGTCAGCTTCGGTTTGACCTTGCTATTCACAAACTGCTGTATCCGAGAATCGTCGATACTGTCTTGAATGCCAACGACTTCAGCAGGGTGGGGACGGTTATCCTTGAACCCCAAAAGGATATAGCCAGGGCCTTCGCGCCATGAATTAGCGATGGCGAGTATGTCCTTGAGCATCTCTGCTTTATCTACCTCGCTTCCGCCGTTGAAGCGGTACTGGGCAGACTTAAAGTCGATGTCAGGGCCTTCGCTTCTGTAGCGCAGCCTGCTTAGCAGCTCGATCATCTACGCACTCACTCCCTGACATTGGTGTGAGCTGAATTTGAGCATGATGACCGTCTAAGCGGTAGGTCGGATGCACTGAGCGATCAGAGAGAGCTTGGTCTTCCGACTACCCAGTGGCATTCCGGAATGGGTAGAGGCGCGCCTAGCCATCTCCAGTTAGCGCCCTCCACTTTCAAGAAAGGCTACTAGCTTTGCCGATCTAGGCATCGCTGCCCGAAGACTCAAACTATTTGATGATTACTCGCCAATGCTCCAACCTGAAGTGATTGGGTAGCGACGATCCCGGCCAAATCCGCGCTCGGTAACTCGCGGGCCAACAGCTGCTTGTCGACGCTTGTACTCATTCAGATCGACCAGTCGAATCACCTTGTAGACCAAATCCTTGTCGAAGCCATGCTCGATGATTGCGTTAGCAGAATAATCCTGCTCGATGTACAGGCGCAGGATCTCATCGAGGACAGGGTAAGGGGGCAAAGAATCTTCGTCCTTCTGATCTGGCGAAAGCTCTGCTGATGGTGGACGGTCAATTACCCGTTGCGGAATGACATACCCAAGCGTGTTGCGATACTCACTCAAGCGGAACACGAGAGTCTTGGGCACATCCTTCAAAACATCGAACCCACCTGCCATGTCCCCATAAAGGGTCGCATACCCGACCGCCATCTCACTTTTGTTACCCGTGGTCAGCACCAGATAACGCTTCTTGTTGGAGATCGCCATTAGCAAGGTGCCACGACACCGGGCTTGGAGATTCTCTTCCGTGGTGTCTTTGGCCAACCCTTCGAACATTGGTGCGAGCGTATTCAGAAATGCCTCAACCATCGGGGCAATAGGAAGCACGCTGTACCTGACACCCAGGATATCCGCCTCCTCTTTGGCATCATCCTGACTCATCTGGGCGGTGTAGTGGTAAGGCATCATGACCGCTTCAACGTTCTCAGCGCCCAAGGCATCAACCGCGATAGCGAGACACAGTGCAGAGTCAATGCCACCAGAGAGGCCAAGCACCACGCCTTTGAAACCATTGCGCCGGACGTAATCACGAACGCCAACCACCAAAGCCTGGTAAACGCTTGCCTCCAAACTGAGAAGTTCATTCATCAAGCCAGCCACCGGAGTCATGCAGCCGTTCTTGATCTCAAAATCGGAAACAAACAGGCCCTCTTCGAAAGCCGGCGCCCGCTGGGTAACTATGCCCTGTCCATCAACAACAAAGCTGTTGCCATCAAAAACGAGTTCATCCTGGCCTCCCACCTGATTGACATAAACCATCGGAATAGCGGATTCGCATGCGCGCTGCGCAAGGAGCCGTTCGCGCTCAGCTTGCTTGCCTCGGTGGAAGGGGGAGGCATTGAGGGTCAGCATCACCTGCGCGCCGGCTTCGCGGGCTTGCTGGAGAGGCTCGGCAAACCAGATATCTTCACAAATCGTGAGACCGACCTTCACGCCAAACAGGTTCACGACACATGGTTCAGTGCCAGGCTCGAAGTAGCGTTTTTCATCAAAGACCCGGTAATTGGGCAGACACTGTTTGTAGTACCTGGCGATCACCTTGCCTTCAGAAATGACTGCGCAGCTGTTGTAGCGCACACCATCTTCGACCCAGGGGAAGCCGATCACTACCGCAATGCCCTGAGCCGCTTCCTGAACTTGGAGTAGTGCTTTTTCCATCCGGCTCTGCATGCTTGAGCGGAGGAGCAAGTCCTCAGGCGGATACCCGCAAAGGGTTAGCTCTGGGAACACAATGACCTGGGCATTGAGGTCATCGCGCGCCCTGCTTGTTGCTTCGATAACCTGCTCAACATTACCGCGAACATCCCCAACACGGATGTTCAGCTGGGCCATCACCACTCTCAAACGTTGCACCACTCAGCCTCCAAATTTGCTTTGAGCAAGATCTATTAGATGCAACGCCGGCCTGCTGGGGTTGGCTGCATCAGGGAAATGCTCTACCCGCGAACAGAGCTCACATCTGCTGGCTAAAGGGCATTCCCGTGCGTAGGAACGATATCGTGCTCGGGTGTTTGCATTATGCCCTATCCCCTACCGAACCACGCTCCAATTGGCCCGCTGGGCTGGTAGAGAAAATATTTTTGGCTCATACTAGAGATGTGCAGTTTTTATTTTTGCACATCATATTACCCACCATCAAAGCCTTACCAGATATGGCGATGTGCACTTTTCGGGGTGGTGGAAGGTCATGGGCTTTTTCACCAAGTTCGGCGACGGCGCCTGCGACCTCGCCCCGCTGTCCGGCCTGGTGAAGAATCAGGTGCGTGCCATTGCCAAGCACCTGGGCGCTCCGCAGCACCTGGTGATGAAAACGCCGACCGCTGACCTGGAAGAGCTGCGTCCAGGCAAACCGGACGAGGAGGCGCACGGCGTCACCTACGCAGAAATCGATGCCTTCCTGCATGGCGAGAAAGTCAGCGACGAGGCCTACGCCACCATCGTTCGCACCTACGACAACACGCGCCACAAACGCGAACTGCCGCTGGTGCCCTGAGCGCCGCAGGGCGGAAAGAAAGAGCCGGGCATCGCCCGGCTTTTTCGTCTGCACTGCAAATCAATGCCACTCCCCGGCAATACGCTCTGCTGGCGCGGCGAGGCGCTCGAAAACCTCACGTGGCCGACACTGGGCCACCGGCGCCGGCGGCGGTTGATCGGGCACTGTCGGCTCACCCGGCTCCGGCGGCGGCACGGGCCTTCCTGGCTGATCAGGGATATCGGGCTCGGGCTGGCCGGGAATGCCTCCCGCATTGAGATCGAGCAAAGACATGAGTCGTTCTCCTGAACGTGGACTGTTACAGGTGGAGCCCCACATGAGCAGTAAATTCAGACTATCCGACCAAACGCTAGCGCGCACAAAAAAACCGGGCTAAGCCCGGCTTTCTGGCAATGCTTCGGCGATCAGGCCTTGGGCAGGGTTACCCCGGTCTGGCCCTGGTACTTGCCACCACGATCACGGTAGGAAACCTCACAGGCCTCATCGGACTGCAGGAACAGCATCTGCGCCACACCTTCGTTGGCGTAGATCTTCGCCGGCAGGTTGGTGGTGTTGGAGAACTCCAAGGTCACGTGACCTTCCCACTCCGGCTCCAGCGGCGTGACGTTTACGATGATGCCGCAACGCGCGTAGGTGCTCTTGCCCAGGCAGATGGTCAGCACATCACGCGGAATGCGGAAGTATTCGACCGTGCGGGCCAGGGCGAAGGAGTTAGGCGGAATGATGCAAACGTCGCTCTTGATGTCGACGAAGCTCTTCTCGTCGAAATTCTTCGGGTCGACGATGGCCGAGTGGATATTGGTGAACACCTTGAATTCATCGGCGCAACGTACGTCGTAGCCGTAGCTGGAAACACCGTAGGAGATGACGCGACTGTCGTCTGCACCGCGCACCTGGCGCTCGACGTAAGGCTCGATCATGCCGTGTTCCTGGGCCATGCGGCGAATCCACTTGTCCGATTTGATGCTCATGGCGAGGTGTCCTGAGTGGGCGGTTACGAAAAAAGTGAGCGCATCTTACCGATGCAGGCGCCACGCTTCAAAGAGTGCCGGCGCGCCCATCAGTCATTATTTGCAAAAAAGCTGCATCGACTATTCGCACTTGGCGATAAAACCACGTATGGTGTCCCCACTGTGCTGCATGTGTCACCGCGAATCGCTACTTGATGCCTAGATCTCGATCCAAACATCGTCCGACTCCTAGTACTCGTTGCACTCAGTCCCGGCCTGGGCTTTTCCAGGGCTGTTATTACTTTTGTTAGGAGACATCACATGTCCAATCGTCAGACTGGCACCGTTAAGTGGTTCAACGATGAGAAAGGCTACGGCTTCATCACCCCGCAATCCGGTGACGACCTCTTCGTACACTTCAAAGCCATTCAGAGCGATGGCTTCAAGAGCCTGAAAGAAGGCCAGCAAGTGACTTTCGTGGCCACCCGTGGTCAGAAAGGCATGCAGGCTGAGGAAGTTCAGGTTGTCTAACCTGAGCTGACCTGCTTGAAAAGAGCCCCGCCTAGTGCGGGGCTTTTTTGTGGGCGCTTATATGCCCGTAGGAGCGGATTTATCCGCGAAATTCGCGGCTGAAGCCGCTCCTGCAAAAGCAGGAAAGGCTGCCAGAGCAGCTTTTCGTAGGAGCCCCGCCCCGGGGCGAAGCTTTTCAAATGTGCGCCGCTCTGACTCGCGGCGGGGCGCCGCTCCTACAAATTCGATACTCCGACGCTTAACTGACAGGGGTTACGCTAAGCGGCTGCTGTTAGTCCTCACTGATCTCGATGCTGGGCATGTCCGGCTTGCCAGCCAGGGCGATACGCGCACCGACCTTGCGCGCCAGGTCCTGGTAGATCATGGCGATCTGGCTTTCCGGATCGGCAATGGTGGTTGGCTTGCCATCATCGGCCTGCATGCGAATGGCCATCGACAGCGGCAACGAGGCCAGCAACTCGACACCATACTGTGCGGCCAGCTTCTCGCCACCGCCCTCACCGAACAGGTGCTCGGCATGGCCGCAGTTGGAGCAGATGTGCACGGCCATGTTCTCCACCACACCCAGCACCGGAATGTGCACCTTGCGGAACATCTCCACGCCCTTCTTGGCATCGAGCAAGGCAAGGTCCTGCGGGGTGGTGACGATCACGCTGCCTGCCACCGGCACCTTCTGCGCCAGGGTCAGCTGGATGTCGCCGGTACCCGGCGGCATGTCCACCACCAGGTAATCGAGATCGTTCCAGGCGGTCTGGGTGATCAATTGCAGCAAGGCGCCGCTGACCATCGGCCCACGCCAGACCATCGGCGTATTGTCGTCGGTGAGAAAGGCCATGGACATCACCTGCACGCCATGGGCCTCGAGCGGCACGAACCATTTCTGATCTTTCACCTGCGGCCGCGTACCCTCGGCGATGCCGAACATGATGCCCTGGCTAGGGCCGTAGATATCGGCATCGAGAATACCCACCCGCGCGCCTTCACGCGCCAGCGCCAGTGCCAGGTTGGCCGCGGTGGTGGACTTGCCCACCCCGCCCTTGCCCGAAGCCACGGCGATCACGTTCTTCACCCCGGCCAGTGCCGGCACCTGGGCCTGGCCCTGATGCGAGTCGATCACGCAGTCGACCTTTACCTGCGCACTGTCGACGCCTTCGAGGTTCTCCAGCGCCATTTGCAGCATCTGCGCCCAACCGTTCTTGAACAGGCCGGCGGCGTAGCCCAGTTCCAGACGTACGGTGACGCGCGCGCCCTGGATGTCGACCTCGCGCAGGCAACCGGCACTGACCGGGTCCTGATCGAGATGGGGGTCGGTGAACTGACGCAGACAGGCTTCGACCGCTTCGCGGGTGACGGCACTCATGCAAGAACTCCAGAAGGCAGGCAGAAAATCAGGCGGGCATCATAGCAGCAGCATCGGGGCATGCGCGGTACATCGACCACGCTTGCCCGGTGCAGGTGGCTTGCAGCCTGCCGCTGCTTTATAGTTGCCGACTTCCCTCGTTTTACCAGTGCAGCCGATCACCATGACCGAAGCCCGCAAGATTCTCGTTACCAGCGCCCTCCCCTACGCCAACGGCTCCATCCACCTCGGCCATATGCTCGAGTACGTGCAGACCGACATGTGGGTGCGCTATCAGAAGCTGCGTGGCAATCAGGCCATCTACGTCTGTGCAGACGATGCGCACGGCTCGGCGATCATGCTGCGCGCCGAGAAGGAAGGCATCACGCCCGAGCAGCTCATTGCCAACGTGCAGGCCGAGCACACCGCCGACTTCGCCGACTTCGGCGTGGACTTCGACAACTACCACTCCACCCACTCGCAGGAAAACCGTGAGCTGTCGGCGGCCATCTACCTGGCGCTGCGCGACAAGGGGCATATCGCCACCCGCGCGGTGACCCAGTACTTCGACCCCGAGAAAGGCATGTTCCTCGCCGACCGCTTCATCAAGGGCACCTGCCCGAAATGTGGCACCGAGGATCAGTACGGCGACAACTGCGAGAAATGCGGCGCGACCTACTCGCCGACCGAACTGAAAAACCCGCGCTCGGCCATCTCCGGCGCAGTGCCGGTGCTCAAGGAGTCGCAGCACTTCTTCTTCAAGCTGCCGGACTTCGAGGCCATGCTCAAGCAGTGGACGCGCTCCGGCGCGCTGCAGGAAGCGGTGGCCAACAAGATCGCCGAATGGCTCGATGGCGGCCTGCAGGAGTGGGACATCAGCCGTGATGCGCCCTACTTCGGCTTCGAGATTCCCGGCGAGCCGGGCAAGTACTTCTACGTCTGGCTGGACGCGCCGATCGGCTACATGGCCAGCTTCAAGAACCTGTGCAGCAAACGCCCGGAGCTGGACTTCGACGCGTTCTGGGGCAAGGACTCGACCGCCGAGCTGTATCACTTCATCGGCAAGGACATCGTCAACTTCCACGCCCTGTTCTGGCCGGCCATGCTCGAAGGCGCAGGCTACCGCAAGCCCACCGCGGTCAATGTGCACGGCTACCTAACGGTGAACGGGCAGAAGATGTCCAAATCGCGCGGCACCTTCATCAAGGCGCGCACCTACCTGGACCACCTGAACCCGGAATACCTGCGCTACTACTACGCCTCCAAGCTGGGCCGCGGCGTGGATGATCTGGACCTGAACCTCGATGACTTCGTGCAGAAGGTCAACTCGGACCTGGTCGGCAAGGTGGTCAACATCGCCAGCCGCTGTGCCGGCTTCATCCACAAGGGCAACGATGGCCTGCTGGTCGCCGCCAACCCGGAGCCCGAGCTGTGGGACGCCTTCCAGGCTGCCGCGCCGAGCATCGCCGAGGCTTACGAGGCGCGCGACTTCTCCCGCGCCATGCGCGAGATCATGGCGCTGGCCGACCGCGCCAACGCCTGGATCGCCGACAAGGCGCCCTGGGCCCTGAACAAGGTCGAAGGCAAGCAGGCCGAGGTGCAGGAAATCTGCGCGCTGGGCATCAACCTGTTCCGCCAGTTGGTGATCATGCTCAAGCCCGTGCTGCCGAAGCTGGCCGCCGATGCCGAAGCCTTCCTCAATGTGAAGCCGCAAACCTGGGCCGATCTCTCGCTGCCGCTGGCCAACCACCAGCTGAACCCGTTCAACCCGCTGCTGACCCGCATCGAGCCGGCGAAGATCGACGCCATGGTCGAAGCCTCCAAGGAAGACCTGGCCGCCGAAGCGTCCAAGCCACAGGGCAATGGCGAACTGGCCAAGGACCCGCTGGCCGCTGAGATCAACTTCGACGCCTTCGCCGCCGTCGACCTGCGTATCGCCCTGATCGAGAAGTGCGAGTTCGTCGAAGGCGCCGACAAGCTGCTGCGCCTGTCGCTGGATATCGGCGACGAGAAGCGCAACGTGTTCTCCGGCATCAAGTCCGCCTACCCGGACCCGAGCAAGCTGGAAGGCCGCCTGACCCTGTACGTCGCCAACCTGGCGCCGCGCAAGATGAAGTTCGGCATCAGCGAAGGCATGGTGCTGGCTGCCGGCCCCGGTGGTGAGGAAATCTACCTGCTCACCCCGGATAGCGGCGCCAAGCCGGGTCAGCGCGTCAAATAATCTAGACTGAAGATCGACCAGCAAGCCGGCCAATGCCGGCTTGTTTGCATCTACGCGCTTCCCGATAATAGGCGCCCTTTTCCTATGGCCTTTGCGCACTCGACGGCAACCCGATGACCGAACTCGTCCTGATCATGGTCAGCGCCATCCTGGTCAACAATTTCGTGCTGGTGCAGTTTCTCGGCCTGTGCCCGTTCATGGGCGTGTCGAAGAAGATCGAGACGGCCATCGGCCTGTCCCTGGCCACCACCTTCGTGCTGACCCTGGCTGCCATGTGCAGCTACCTGGTGCAGCAGTACGTGCTCAAGCCGCTGGACCTGGAGTTTCTGCGCACCATCAGCTTCATCCTGGTGATCGCGGTGACCGTGCAGTTCACCGAGATGGTGGTGAACAAGACCAGCCCGCTGCTGTATCGCGTGCTGGGCATCTTCCTGCCGCTGATCACAACCAACTGCATCGTCCTCGGCGTCGCCCTGCTCAACGCCAACAAGGCCGAGTTCACCTTCATCACTGCCACCGCCAACGGCTTCGCCGCAGGTCTGGGCTTCTCCCTGGTGTTGGTGCTGTTCGCCGCCATGCGTGAGCGCATCGCCATCGCCGACGTACCCAAGTCCTTTCAGGGCGCGGCCATCGGCATGATAACCGCCGGCCTGATGTCGCTGGCCTTCATGGGCTTTGCCGGGTTGATCAAGCTATGAGCCTGGTCCTCATCGCCGTACTCGCGCTACTCGGCCTATGCCTGATCGCCGGTGCCATCCTCGGTTTCGCTGCGGTGCGCTTCAAGGTCGAAGGCGACCCCATCGCCGAGCAGATCAACGCCCTGCTGCCGCAGACCCAGTGCGGCCAATGCGGCTACCCAGGCTGCAAGCCCTACGCCGAGGCGATCGCCGGCGGCGACAAGATTAACAAGTGCCCGCCTGGTGGCGAGGCGACCATCCAGGCGCTGGCCGATCTGCTCGACGTCGAGGCGGAACCGCTGGATGCGGTGGAAGGCGAGAAGCCGCAGATGGTCGCGTTTATCCGCGAAGCCGAATGCATCGGCTGCACCAAGTGCATCCAGGCCTGCCCGGTGGACGCCATCGTCGGTGCGGCGCGGCAGATGCACACTGTGATCGTCAGCGAGTGCACAGGCTGCGACCTGTGCGTCGAGCCCTGCCCGGTGGACTGCATCGACATGATCGAAGTCGGTAGCACCGTACAGAGCTGGAAATGGGACAAGCCGCTGGCTCCCGGCCAACTGATTGCCAGTGACCGGGAGCAGGCGGCATGAGCGCGCAGGAAAAGATCTGGGATATCCCCGGCGGCATCCACCCGGCCGAGCGCAAGGAACTATCCAACCGCACGCCGATCCAGCAGGCTCCGTTGCCCAAACGCCTGGTGTTGCCGCTAGGCCAGCATATCGGTGCGGTTGCCGAGCCCTGCGTCGTCGTCGGCCAACGGGTGCGCAAGGGCGAGAAGATCGCCGAGGCCAATGGCTTCGTCAGCGCGCCGCTGCATGCCCCGACCTCCGGCACCGTCAGCTTTATCGGCCCGCAGCCCTACCCCCATGCTTCCGGCATGCTGGCGCCGGCCATCGTCATCGATAGCGACGGCCTGGATGAGTGGGTCGACCTGACGCCGCAACCCGACTATCGGCATATGGAATCGGCCGAACTGCTGGCGCTGATCCGCGAAGCCGGCATCAGCGGCCTGGGCGGCGCCGGTTTTCCCACCGCGGTGAAGCTCACTGCGCGGCCGACGCAGAAGATCCATACGCTGATCATCAACGGCACCGAGTGCGAACCCTATATCACCGCCGACGACCTGCTGATGCGCGAGCGCGCAGATGAGCTGATTTCCGGCATCGATATTCTGGTGCAGCTGATCCAGCCCGATCAGGTGCTGATCGGCATCGAGGACAACAAGCCCGAGGCCATCGCCGCCGTGCGCGGCGCCTGCAGCGAGCGCAGCTACCAGGTGCGGGTGTTCCCCACCAAGTACCCCTCCGGCGGCGAGAAGCAGCTGATCCAGATTCTCACCGGTGTCGAGGTGCCCTCGGGCGGGCTGCCGGCGGATATCGGCATCCTCTGCCAGAACGTCGGCACCTGCACCGCCATTCACGATGCGGTGGTGCTGGGCAAGCCGCTGATTTCGCGCATCACCACCCTGACCGGCGAGGCGCTGGCGCGCCCGGGCAATGTCGAGGCGCTGCTCGGCACACCGGTGGGCGAGCTGCTGGAATTCGCCGGACTGGACACCAGCAAACTCAATCGCTTGATCATGGGCGGACCGATGATGGGCTTTACTCTGCCCAGCCTCGAGGTGCCGCTAATCAAGACCAGCAACTGCCTGCTGGCCAGCACCGCCGTCGAACTGCCGCCACCACCGCCGGCCATGCCCTGCATCCGCTGCGGCGAATGCGCCGAGGCCTGCCCGGCCAGCCTGCTGCCGCAGCAACTGCACTTCTTCGCCCTGGGCCAGGAGCACGAACAGCTCAAGGCGCACAACCTGTTCGACTGCATCGAATGCGGCGCCTGCGCCTACGTCTGCCCCTCGAGCATTCCGCTGGTGCAGTACTACCGCGCGGCCAAGGCGGAAATCCGCGAGCTGGAACAGAAGCAGCTCAAGGCCGAACACTCCAAGCAGCGTTTCGAACAGCGCCAGGAACGCCTGCGCCGCGCCGAGGAACAGAAGGAAGCCGAGCGCAAGGCCCGCGCCGAGAAGGCCGCCCGCGCCAAGGCGGCGCTGGCCGAGGCACCAGCTGCAGTGGCAACCGCGCCGGCCGACGAGGCGCTGAAGAAGCTCAAGATCGAAGCCAGCATGGCCCAGGTCGCGCTGAAAAAGGCGGAAAAACAGCTGGCCGCCCACGATACGCCCGAACTGCAGGCGCAGGTCAGCGAGCTGCGCGCCGCTGCCGAAGCCGCACAGCAGGCACTGGCCGCCGCCCAGACCTCAGCACCTGCCCCGGTGCCCAAGCCGGCCGGCGACGAGGCACTGAAAAAGGCCAAGATCGACGCCGCCATGCTCAAGGCCCAACTGCGCAAGCTAGAAAAGATCGAGACCCCGGACGACGACCAGCAGACCGAGATCGCCCGCCTGCGTCAGCAGCTGGAAGCAGCCGAAAAGACCCTGACCAGCCTGGAAAGCCAGGCGCCCGCACCCGCCGCCAAACCGGCCGGCGACGAAGCGCTGAAGAAAGCCAAGATCGACGCTGCCATGCTAAAGGCACAGCTGCGCAAGCTGGAAAAGATCGAGACCCCGGACGACGACCAGCAGGCCGAAATCGCTCGCGTTCGCCAGCAACTGGAAGCAGCCGAGAAAGCCCTTGCCGACCTGGAGAAGCAGGCGCCCGCCCCAGCCGCCAAACCCGCCGGTGACGAGGCGCTGAAGAAGGCAAAGATCGAAGCCGCCATGCTCAAGGCCCAGCTGCGCAAGTTGGAAAAGATCGAAAACCCGGACGACGATCAGCAGACCGAACTCGCTCGCCTGCGTCAGCAGCTGGAAGCAGCCGAAAAGACCCTGACCAGCCTGGAAAGCCAGGCGCCCGCACCAGCCGCCAAACCAGCCGGCGACGAAGCGCTGAAGAAAGCCAAGATCGACGCTGCCATGCTCAAGGCACAGCTGCGCAAGCTGGAAAAGATCGAGAACCCGGACGACGAGCAACAGGCCGAAATCGCTCGCCTGCGCCAGCAACTGGAAGAAGCCGAGAAGGCCCTGGCCGATCTGGAAAAGCAGGCGCCCGCCCCAGCCGCCAAACCCGCCGGTGACGACGTCCTGAAAAAGGCCAAGGTCGAGCTGGCGATGAAACGCGCCGAGCTTAAGAAGGCCGAGAAGGCCGGCGCTGACGAAGCCGCACTGCAGCCACTGCGCGCTGCCCTGACCGCCGCCGAACAAGCCCTGCATGCCGCGGAGGCGGCCTCGGGCAAGCCGGCGCCGGAGCTGGTACGCACCGAACGCCCCGGTGTGGATGCCGAACTGAAAGCCTTGAAGACAGATATAGCCTTCGCCCGCGCCGACCTGCGCAAGCTGGAGCGTGACGAGAGCGCCGCTGGCGAGGCGCTGGAACAGGCACGCACACGCCTGGCCGAAGCAGAACGCAAGCTGGCCGAATACCAGCCGTAATGATCGTCCCGGATTGCATCCGGGCTACAGTCGCGTCGGAGCACCCGGGCGGCACAGACAACCGTAGCCCGGATGCAATCCGGGGAATGAACACCACTGCGTTCAACACGAACGCAGTAACAGGAGCGCCGATGGCCCTGCCCCGCATCACATCGCCCCACGCCAAGGGCAGCAACCGTACCCAGCAGGTCATGCTGCAGGTGCTGCTGGCCACCGTGCCGGGCATCCTCGCGCTGACCTGGCTGTTCGGCGCCGGCACCCTGTTCAACCTGCTTTGGGCCAGCCTCTGTGCGCTGGGCTTCGAGGCCGCGCTGCTGGCCGCGCGCAAGCGCCCGGTGGTCTTCTTCCTCAAGGACTACAGCGCCCTGGTCACCGCCGTGCTGTTGGCCCTGGCCCTGCCGCCCTACTCGCCCTGGTGGCTGACCCTGATCGCCTGTGGCTTCGCCATCGGCTTCGGCAAGCAGCTCTATGGCGGGCTTGGGCAGAACCCCTTCAACCCAGCGATGGTCGGCTATGTGGTGGTGCTGATCTCCTTCCCGGTGGAAATGACCAGTTGGCCCGCGCCGCACGGCGTCGCCGCGCTGGATGGTCTCAAGCACATACTCGGCATCGCCAGCCTGCCCGATGGCTGGGCCCAGGCCACCGCCCTGGATGCACTCAAGGTCAACAAGAGCCTGACCATCGACGAGTTGCGCGCCGCCAATCCGGCCTTCGGCCACTTCGGCGGTGCCGGCAGCGAGGCGGTCAACCTGGCGTTCCTCGCCGGCGGCCTGTACCTGCTGCATAAACGCCTGATCACCTGGCATGCGCCAGTGGGCATGCTCGCTGCGCTGTTCGTCATGAGCCTGCTGTTCTGGAACGGCAGCGGCTCGGATTCCAACGGCTCGTCGCTGTTTCATCTGCTTACCGGGGCGACCATGCTCGGCGCCTTCTTCATCGTCACCGACCCGGTTTCCGGCGCTACCAGCAATCGCGGGCGTCTGGTGTTCGGCATCGGCGTCGGCGTACTGGTCTACGTGATCCGCGCCTGGGGCGGCTACCCGGACGCGGTAGCCTTCGCCGTGCTGCTGATGAACCTGGCGGCGCCGACCATCGATTACTACACCCGGCCGCGCAGCTATGGCCATCGCAAGCCCAACAGCGGCTTCAAGCTGGGAGAATGAGCATGCTGCCGGAAATCAGCCGCTCGATGCTGAAGAACGCCCTGGTGCTGGGCCTGTTCGCCATTGGTACCGTCGGCAGCGTGGCCCTGCTGCAGCAGGGCACCGCCACTCGTATCGCTGCCGCCGAGCGCGAAGCACAGGTGCGCGCCCTGGCCGAGATCCTGCCGGCCGGCAGCTACGACAACCACCTGCTGGACAACCGCATCGAGCTAAACGCGCCCGAGCTGGGTCACCGCAGCCCGCAATCGGCTTACCTGGCCTTGAAGGACGACCAGCCCAGCGCACTGATCCTGCCGGTGACCGCACCGGATGGCTACAGCGGCGCCATCCACCTGCTGGTGGGCATCTTCGCCGATGGCCGCCTGGCTGGCGTGCGTGTGCTTGGTCATAAGGAAACACCGGGGCTGGGCGACAAGATCGAGCTGGCCAAGAGCGACTGGGTGCGCAGCTTCGAAGGTAAATCCCTGAGCGATCCCGGCGAAGACGGCTGGGCAGTGAAGAAGGATCGCGGCGAGTTCGACCAGTTCGCCGGTGCCACCATCACCCCGCGCGCCGTGGTCAAGGCCGTGCACGGCGCCCTGCGCTACTTCGACAAGCACCGCGCCCAATTGCTGGGCCTGGCGGAGGACGAGCAATGACCAGTTACCGCGAAATCAGCCTCAACGGCCTGTGGAAGAACAACCCGGCGCTGGTGCAGTTGCTCGGCCTGTGTCCGCTGCTCGGGGTAAGCAACTCCACGGTCAACGCCCTTGGCCTGGCGCTGGCCAGCGCCGTGGTGCTGGTGTGCTCGAACACCGCCGTATCGCTGGTGCGCGGCGTGGTCAACACCGCCGTGCGTCTGCCGGCCTTCGTCATGATCATCGCCGCGCTGACCACCTGCATCGAGCTGCTGATGCAGGCCTATACCTACGAGCTGTACCAGATCCTCGGCATATTCATCCCGCTGATTACCACCAACTGCGTGATCCTCGGCCGCGCCGACGGCTTCGCCGCCAAGCACGACCCTGCCCGCGCCGCCTACGACGGCCTGATGATGGGCCTGGGCTTCGGCGTGGTGCTGGTGCTGATCGGCGCCGTGCGCGAGCTGCTCGGCACCGGTGCACTGTTCGCCAACATGCATCTGCTGTTCGGTCCGATTGCCGCCGAATGGAAGCTCACCCTGGTGCAGGACTACAAGGGCTTTCTGCTGGCCATCCTGCCGCCGGGCGCCTTTATCGTCCTGGGCCTGCTGATCGCCGGCAAGAACCGCATCGACCAGATCGCCGCGGAACGAGCCAAGGCCGCCGCGCCCGAAGCGCCAGCACAGAGCCGTCGTGTGCGGGTCACCGGCGTGATCGAATGACGCCGCAAGCGAGCGACCAACCGTAGCCCGGATGCAATCCGGGTATGCCGAACCAACCCGCCCCGGATTGCATCCGGGCTACGCCTGAAGTCCTGAGCCATGAACGCCGCCAAACGCCTGGAAATATTCCGCCGCCTGCACGAGGACAATCCCGAGCCGAAGACCGAGCTGGCCTACAGCACGCCCTTCGAGCTGCTGGTGGCGGTGACGCTATCGGCCCAGGCCACCGACGTCAGCGTCAACAAGGCCACGGCCAAGCTGTTTCCGGTGGCCAATACGCCGGAAGCGATCTATGCCCTGGGCGTCGAAGGACTCTCCGAGTACATCAAGACCATCGGCCTGTACAACAGCAAGGCGAAGAACGTCATCGAGGCCTGCCGCATCCTCATCGAGAAACACGGCAGCCAGGTGCCGGACAACCGCGAGGACCTCGAAGCCCTGCCCGGCGTCGGCCGCAAGACCGCCAATGTCGTGCTCAACACGGCGTTTCGCCAGTTGGCCATGGCCGTGGACACGCATATTTTTCGCGTCAGCAACCGCACCGGCATCGCACCGGGCAAGAACGTGGTTGAGGTGGAGAAGAAGCTGCTCAAGTTCGTGCCCAAGGATTATCTGCTCGACGCCCACCACTGGCTGATCCTGCACGGGCGCTATGTCTGCACCGCGCGCAAACCGCGTTGTGGCGCCTGCCGCATCGAAGATCTGTGCGAGTACAAGGCCAAGACTTCCGACGATTGATCGACCATAGAATCTGGCGATCTCCTGATTGAAAAAATCTTTTTTACCCGCTCTATTTTTGCCGCTATAAGGTGCGCAAACGGCCCCAGTAACTGGCCTGGAGTGGAATAGATGAGCACTGACAAAGAAGATCTCGAGCTAGACGAAGACTTTGTCGCGGAAGAATCGGACGATGCCGAGCCTGCGGTAGAAGTCGCCAAGACCAACCTGACCAAACGCCGCATCATCGACAACTTCCTCGAAGAGCGTCGCCTGCACAAACAGCTGGCCGAATACGATTTCGATATCTGATCGCGCCGCTACGAGAAGCCCCGCCTGCATGCGGGGCTTTTTTGCATCAGCCGACAGCGCGCAATGCGCGGCGTGCACATTTGTTGGCATACATCGCCGCGTCGGCTTGCACCAACAGACTATCGAGTCCCTCATCGGGATTCAGCGATGATTCGCTGATCCCCATGCTCATCGATAGTCTCTGACCGGCTCCGCCCTCTGCGCCATGCAAGGCCTGCTCCAGACGCTGCAGCACCTCTTCACTGTCGCTGTAGTCGCTGGCCAGCACGACGAACTCATCGCCGCCCAGGCGAGCGATCACGTCGGTGGTACGGAACTGGGTCTTGAGCACTTCGGCCGCCGCCCTGAGCAAACGATCCCCGGCACCATGGCCGAAGCGATCATTGACCGGTTTGAGATCATCGAGATCGGCGTACAGCAACAGGCAACGGCCCTTGCGCCGCTGCGCCGCACGCAGTTCGCGTTCGGCCAGGAGGTGAAAACCACGACGGTTGTACAACCCGGTCAGCTCATCGGTCAGCGATAGCTGGCGCACCGCCTGCTCGGCCAGCTGGCGTTCGCGCACCTCGTCCTGCAAGCGCCGATTGGCCTCGGCCAGTTGCGCCGTGCGCTCTTCTACGCGCTGCTCCAACTCGGCATAGACCTGGACATTCTCCAAGGCCACCGAGGTGGAGTCGGCCAAGGCCTGCAGCAGCTGAATCTGCTCGTCGCAGGCCTGATAAGACTCCGCCCAATAGGTGCCGATGGCGCCGATCGGCTCCAGGGTGCGGATAGGCACCATGACCAGACTTTTGACGAAGGTAGGTCGATACAGCTCATGGGGAATGCGCGAGTCGACATAGATATCGGGGATCACGGCGGCGCGGCGGTTGAGCATGGCCCAACCGCTGATACACGTACTCAGGGGGAAACGCTGGCCCTTCCACAGGGGCGAGATGGCGTCCTCGTCGCGATAGAAGCATTGCTGTCCATCGCGCAGGACGAAGGTGGCGCCGTCGGCCCCGGTCAGCTCGCGGGCCGCGCTGCGGACAATCTCCGCCACACGGTCCACGTCCTTCGCCATCGACAGCTCCTGAACCACGCGAATAAGGCGCAAGGCCTTGGGATCAGCCATCATGGAGCACCTCGCCGATCAGCGAATAGCCACTATCTCTGTAAGCATTTACTTACAAAGATTTCCAGCTGTCAATCGCTTCGCTTGGGCGACAGCAACTCGACCTTGTAACCGTCCGGATCCTCGACGAAGGCCAGTATGCTGCTGCCATGCTTCATCGGACCCGGCTCGCGGGTGATCTTGCCGCCGCGACTGCGAATGTCCTCGCAGGCCTTGTAGACGTCCTCGACTTCCAGAGCGATATGGCCGTAGCCGGTGCCCAGTTCGTAGCTGTCCACACCCCAGTTGTGGGTCAGCTCGATCACACTGTTGTGCGCCTCGTCGCCATAACCGACGAACGCCAGGGTGAACTGTCCGTCCGGGTAGTCCTTGCGCCGCAACAGGGTCATGCCCAGCACTTCGGTGTAGAAGGCGATGGATTGTTCCAGGTCGCCGACACGCAGCATGGTATGCAGCAGTCTCATCAGGTTTTCCTCTTCTGGAAAGCAGAACCCCGGCACTTGGCCGGGGTCCTTGTGAGGCATAGAGTTCAGCTTAGACCAGCTTGCGGCCCTTGCCGGCAGCGATGCGCATACGCAGAGCGTTGAGCTTGATGAAGCCCGCCGCGTCCTGCTGGTTGTAGGCGCCGCCATCTTCCTCGAAGGTCGCGATATTCGCGTCAAACAGCGAGTCGTCGGACTTGCGGCCGGTGACGATGACGTTGCCCTTGTACAGCTTCAGGCGTACCACACCGTTCACGTTGGCCTGGGAAGCGTCGATCATCTGCTGCAGCATCAGACGCTCCGGGCTCCACCAGAAACCGTTGTAGATCAGGCTGGCGTACTTCGGCATCAGCTCGTCTTTCAGGTGCGCCACTTCGCGGTCGAGGGTGATCGACTCGATGGCGCGGTGGGCCTTGAGCATGATGGTGCCGCCGGGGGTCTCGTAGCAGCCACGGGACTTCATGCCGACGAAACGGTTCTCGACGATGTCCAGACGGCCGATGCCGTTCTCGCCGCCGATGCGGTTCAGCTCAGCCAGCACGGTGGCCGGGCTCAGTTCCTTGCCGTCGATGGCGACGATGTCGCCGGCGCGGTAGGTCAGCTCGATATAAGTCGGTGCGTCCGGCGCTGCCTCAGGGGAGACAGTCCATTTCCACATGTCTTCTTCGTGCTCGGTCCAGGTGTCTTCCAGCACGCCACCTTCATAGGAGATGTGCAGCAGGTTGGCATCCATGGAGTACGGCGACTTCTTCTTGCCGTGGCGCTCGATCGGGATGGCGTGCTTCTCGGCGTAGTCCATCAACTTCTCGCGCGACAGCAGGTCCCACTCGCGCCATGGGGCGATGACTTTCACACCCGGCTTCAGCGCATAGGCGCCCAGCTCGAAACGCACCTGGTCGTTGCCCTTGCCGGTAGCACCGTGGGAGATGGCGTCGGCGCCGGTCTCGTTGGCGATTTCGATCAGGCGCTTGGCGATCAGCGGGCGGGCGATGGAGGTACCCAGCAGGTACTCGCCTTCGTAGACGGTGTTGGCGCGGAACATCGGGTAGACGAAATCGCGAACGAACTCTTCGCGCAGGTCGTCGATGTAGATTTCCTTGACGCCCATTGCCTGAGCCTTGGCGCGCGCCGGCTCGACCTCTTCGCCCTGACCGAGGTCGGCGGTGAAGGTCACCACTTCACAGTTATAGGTATCTTGCAGCCACTTGAGGATCACCGAGGTGTCCAGGCCACCGGAATAGGCCAGAACTACCTTTTTGACGTCCGCCATGCCATCACTCCACGGGTTGTACGGTAAAACCGGTGATTCTACTGGCCCTGCGGGCCAATTTACAGGGGCGCGACAGCTTGTGACGACGAAGCGACGGCGAGAATCAGCGTTTTTGCTCAGGAAGGGGTGCTTCCGACCGGATCGCCCGGGGTGCTCGGTGGAGCGATCTGCGGTTCGCTCTGTACCGGGACTTCCGGCGCGGGTACGCGATCCAGGCGCAGGGTCGCGCGACGGTTCTTGGCGCGATTGGCTTCGTTGTTGTTTGGCACCAGCGGGTAACGCTCGCCATGAAAGCGCATGGTGATCTGCTCGACCGGCACGCCACCGGCCACCAGATATTCCTGCACGGCCAGCGCACGACGGCGTGACAGGTCGCGATTGGTCAGACGATTACCGCTGTTGTCGGCGTGACCATCGATCTGGAAGCTGTTGATGCTCGGGTCGGCCTTGACGAAGTCGAGGATGATGTCGAGCTTGGCCTTGGCCATCGGATCGAGATCGATGCCGCCTCCCGGGAAACCGATCTGCGCCTGGCGAATCTGATCGAAATTGACCGGTAGCAACTTGGCGATACAGGCCTGGTAATCGTCATAGGCCTTGTGAAACTTCACCGGCAGCAAACGTACTTCCAGATTGTCGCCACCGTTGAGGGTGCGATGACGCACCAGCGGGCTGCGCCCTTCGAGCAGACCGGTGAGCAGCCGCGAACCCTGCTCCTGCGAGCTGTTGAACGGCACCTCGCCATTACCGACGCTGACCACACCGAGATTGATATCGCCGCGCCCCGGCTGCCAGGGCGCCGCCGCCGCCAGCAAGGTCGCCGAACCCGCACCCATCCAGCGTTCACGGGCCTTGAGACGAAAGGTGACCTGTTCACCCGCGCGGCGTACGAACTCGCCGCTGCCGAAATTGCTGATCGGCTGACTCAGGCGACACTCGAACTGGTCACCCTCGACCGTCCACTCCACCTTCTCCAGCCGCGTCTGGAAGCTGATGGCGTGCGCTGGCAGGCACAAGGGCATGCCAGCCAGCAGGCTGATCAGAAGGAAATTGGGCGCACGCACGGTCGACTCCACGGCGGTTCACGGCATTCCCAAGGGGTATCGGTCAGGCGCACGGAAACTTGACCCCCGACGTGCGATTGTCGCGTCGGCGCGAGCGCGAACAGGCGCTTTTCAGTTAACATGCGGCCACGTTTTACCCGCCTGGAAGCCTCCATGTCCGACCGCCTGACTCTCCTGCGTCCCGATGACTGGCACATTCACCTGCGCGATGGCGCGGTGCTGCCACACACCGTCGGCGATGCCGCGCGCACTTTCGGCCGCGCCATCATCATGCCCAACCTGGTTCCGCCGGTACGCAACGCCGCCGAAGCCGACGCCTATCGCCAGCGCATTCTCGCTGCACGCCCGGCCGGCAGCCGCTTCGAGCCGCTGATGGTGCTCTATCTCACCGACAACACCAGCCCCGAGGACGTGCGTGCAGCCAAGGCCAGTGGCTTCGTGCATGCCGCCAAGCTCTACCCGGCCGGCGCTACCACCAACTCCGACTCGGGCGTGACCAGCATCGACAAGATCTTCCCGGCGCTGGAAGCCATGGCCGAAGTCGGCATGCTGCTGCTAGTACATGGCGAAGTGACCCGCGCCGAGATCGACGTGTTCGACCGTGAGAAGGCCTTCATCGACGAGCACCTGACCCGCGTGGTCGAGCGCTTCCCCACACTGAAAGTGGTGTTCGAGCACATCACCACCCGCGACGCCGTGCAGTTCGTCGAGGCCACCTCGGCCAACGTCGGCGCCACCATCACCGCGCACCACCTGCTGTACAACCGCAACCACATGCTGGTGGGCGGCATTCGCCCGCACTTCTATTGCCTGCCGATCCTCAAGCGCAACGTGCACCAGGAAGCCCTGCTCGACGCAGCCACCAGCGGCAACGTCAAGTTCTTCCTCGGCACCGACTCGGCACCGCACGTCAAGCACGCCAAGGAAGCCGCCTGCGGCTGCGCCGGCTGCTACACCGCCTATGCGGCCATCGAGCTGTACGCCGAAGCTTTCGAGCAGCGCGGCGCCCTGGACAAGCTGGAAGCCTTCGCCAGCTTCCACGGCCCGGACTTCTACGGCATGCCACGTAACAGCGACAGCATCACCCTGGTGCGCGAGGAGTGGACCGTACCGGCCACCCTGCCGCTGGGCGACAACAGCGTGGTGCCGCTGCGCGCCGGCGAAACCCTGCGCTGGAAATTGCTGGAGGCTCAGGCGTGAGCGAAGACAACTACGACGACGAACTCGAACCCAGCCTGCCGTCCGGCCCGCGCACGCCCATGGCGGCGCGCTTTCGCGGTTATCTGCCGGTTGTGGTGGATGTGGAGACCGGCGGCTTCAACTGCGCCACCGATGCCCTGCTGGAAATCGCCGCGACCACCATCGCCATGGACGAGAGCGGCTTTCTTTATCCAGATCACACCCACTTCTTCCGCATTGAACCCTTCGCAGGCGCCAATATCGAACAAGCCGCGCTGGAATTCACCGGCATCAAGCTCGACCACCCGCTGCGCATGGCGGTAAGCGAAGAACATGCCCTGGGCGAAATTTTCAAGGGCCTGCGCAAGTCGATCAAATCGGCCGGCTGCAAGCGCGCGATCCTGGTCGGCCATAACAGCAGTTTCGACCTGGGCTTCCTCAATGCCGCGGTGGCGCGTTGCGGCATCAAGCGCAACCCCTTCCACCCGTTCTCCAGCTTCGACACCGCGACCCTCGCCGGTCTCGCTTATGGCCAGACCGTGCTGGCCAAGGCCTGCCAGACGGCCGGTATCGAGTTCGACGGCAAGGAAGCGCACTCGGCGCGCTACGACACCGAGAAGACCGCCGAACTGTTCTGCGGCATCGTCAATCGCTGGAAGGAAATGGGTGGTTGGGACGAGTTCGATCAGTGAGCCTTCTGCACGGTGATCGAACCCCATGAAAAAACCGGCGTCTGCCGGTTTTTTTTGGTTCTTCGCATAGTTTTGGGACAAGTACAGATTGGCACCGGACTGGCAAGTTTGTGTGTTCTGCGTGCAGCGCTATTTATCTCTGGGCCAAGATCATTAGCGTGTCGATCTTTCGTCTTGGTTTCGCCCCTCACGGGCGAGTCACTTTCTCTTGCTTGCCCAAGAGAAAGTAACCAAAGAGAAGGGCACCCCACCATCCGGCCCCGGCTGCGCCGGGGCTCCCTCGCTCCATCACCACTCCAGGGGCACGCTGCGAAGGGCCATCCCTGGCCCATCGCAGCTCTCGCGACATCCATGTCGCTCAACCCCTTACGTGGCGATTCCACTCGGCCTCCTGAAGGGGATCTGGGCGTCGTCTGTACCATCGCAGTTGAAGAGCAAAGGCAAAGGCCAGACGCCGCCAATTCCAATCAGGGTGAGCACAGCGAATCAAGGTGTGGCGCCCGTAAAGGGCGCAACCCAAACGTTCAGCAGACGCGCTAATGGATAGAACTAAGTCGTCGAAAGCCACACAAACTTGCCAGTCCGGTGTCAAAGGCATCCTCCCCGCGAAAACGCAAAGACCTTTTCCGCCCGACCCCTGCCGGCGGCTGCACCGTTCGTCAGGAGATGCGAGCATTCGCAATCGATCTTTGACAAGCATTCTCATTAACATTAGTATCCGATCCATCGAACAGAACCACCAAGACGAGCCTTGCTTATGTACGTCTGCCTCTGTGAAGGTGTCACCGATACTCAAATCCGCGATGCGGTCTACGAGGGCTGCTGCAGCTACCGTGAAGTGCGCGGCACGCTCGGCATCGCCAGCCAGTGCGGCAAGTGCGCTTGCCTGGCCAAACAGGTCGTGCGCGAAACCATCGCCGAAGTCCAGAGCAGCCAAGCCTCGCTGGCCTACCCTGCAGGTTTCGTTGCAGCCTAACGCTCGACCCCGAAAATGAAAAAACCGGATCTCAGCATCCGGTTTTTTCATTTTCGTCCTCGAACAGCTAGGGGGTCACGTCAGACCGTCGCGCTCCAGGTGATCGAGGTCCACCGCTTCACCCGGCTTGGCGTGCAGCCTGGCGCGAATGTCCTCGAAGATCGCATCGTATTCGGCATGCGCCTGCATGATCGGGCTATGGTTGGGCGGCAGGCCATGCTTGGCCACCAGGCGGGAGATCACGCTGGCGAAATTGAACGCGGTATCGCGATGCATCTCGAAGACTTCCTCGAAGGCCTTGCCGTCGATCTCGCCAACCAGGCGCCCATGCAGCATGGGCCCTTCTTGCGAATCCTTGCGCACCTCGTAGTAGAAATCGATGCTGTAACCGGGTTGCCCGCCCAGGCCAGGCGGATTGCTGCGATGCAGGTGACCAGGTTCGAACATGGGGCTCACTCCTTTGCCATGACGCTACGAAAAACTCCCTGACGGGAGCGTGCGGAGAGTCTAGCTCGCTGCTCACAGCCCTGCAGTGCGCCATTTCAGTGCAGGGTCGAATCCCCTGCCCTTTCCTGTACCAGCACCCAGGGGGCGACCACGACTGCCCACAACTGCGGGTCACGCGAGAGCAGATCTTCGGCACGTGAATCTTCGAGCTTGCACAGCAGGCCTTGGTTCATCCATTGCGCGACTCGAGCCTGATCGTTCTCGGCCACAGCCTGCGCGACCGCCACCAGATCCTGACTACCCTCGACCCAGAGTAGCGCACCGCGAGCGAAGAACGGCTGCAGTTCCTGCCAACGAATCGGCGCTGTCTCACCGAGCAGCTTGGCATAGAGGGTGCTAGATTGATCCGTCATGGTGTGTCCCGTGTCGATGGCTTTGAATGCAGGCGCGCAATGATAGCGTCGGCAACTGCCCTGGCAACCGCGCGACGCTCGCCAGCCGACCCAGGCCACGCCGTTTTTCTATACATTCCTTGCAATTTAGCGACAACCCCACGTTTCGCCTCCAGCTGCCGGCTTTTCAAGGCGCAAATCCGCGCTCTACACTGTTCCGGTACAGTTGCCGGAGGCATTACCGGGGTAACGGACCCGGTTCTGCAGCTTCGGCCGCAAGAACTACAACAACGAAAAACACAAGAGTGGAGCACTCATGAACAAGGCTACTAAGCAGATTTCCAAGCTGTTCGCGGCAATGGCACTGGCGGGGGCGGCCAGCTATTCGATGGCGGCCGACAACATCAAGATCGGTCTGGCCGGTCCGGTGACCGGTGCCGTTGCTCAGTACGGCGAGATGCAATTCATCGGCGCCAAGATGGCCATCGAACAGATCAACAAGGCCGGCGGCGTCAACGGCGCCCAGCTCGAAGGCGTGGTCTACGACGACGCGTGCGATCCGAAACAAGCCGTTGCCGTTGCCAACAAGATCGTCAACGACGGCGTCAAGTTCGTGGTTGGCCACCTGTGCTCCAGCTCCACTCAGCCGGCTTCCGACATCTACGAAGACGAAGGCATCCTGATGATCACCGCGGCTTCCACCAGCCCGGACATCACTGCTCGTGGCTATGAGCTGGTCTTCCGCACCATCGGTCTGGACAGCCTGCAAGGCCCGACCGCCGGTAACTTCATCGCCGACCACATCAAGCCGAAGAACGTTGCTGTCATCCACGACAAGCAGCAGTACGGCGAAGGTATCGCCACCGCGGTCAAGCAGACCCTGGAAGGCAAAGGCGTGAAGGTTTCCCTGTTCGAAGGCATCAACGCCGGCGACAAGGACTTCTCCGCGCTGATCGCCAAGCTCAACCAGGCTGGCGTCGACTTCGTCTACTACGGCGGCTACCACCCGGAGCTGGGCCTGCTGCTGCGCCAGACCAAAGAGCGTGGCCTGAACGTCAAGTTCATGGGCCCGGAAGGCGTGGGTAACAAGGAAATCTCGGCCATCGCCGGCCCGGCTTCCGAAGGCCTGCTGGTCACCCTGCCGAAGTCCTTCGACCAAGATCCGAAGAACCAGGCGCTGGTCGAGGCCTTCAAGGCCAAGAACGAAGACCCGAGCGGTCCGTTCGTGTTCCCGGCCTACGCTGCCGTTCAGGTCATCGCCGAAGGCATCGAGAAAGCCGGCGATACCGATACCGCCAAGGTAGCGGCTGCCCTGCGCGCCAACAGCTTCGACACCCCCACCGGCACCCTGGGCTTCGACGAGAAGGGTGACCTGAAGGACTTCAGCTTCGTGGTGTACGAGTGGCACCAGGACGGCACCAAGTCCGAAGCCAAGTAAGCTTCCTGTCTGAGCCAAAGCCCACTGCGCGAGCAGTGGGCTTTGTTTATTAGAAGAATTCCGGCCTCGCGCTGCGCCACAAGCGCCGCTTTACGCAAGCGCCCAGGAGTTAGGCAATGCCTGATCTTTATCACTACCTACAACAGCTGATCAATGGCCTGACCATTGGCAGTACCTATGCCCTGATCGCCATCGGCTACACCATGGTCTACGGCATCATCGGCATGATCAACTTCGCCCATGGCGAGGTTTACATGATTGGCTCGTACGTAGCCTTCACCGTTATCGCCGGCCTCGCCATGTTCGGCCTGGAAGCCGTGCCCTTCGTGATGATCGCGGCCTTCGCGGCCACCATGATCGTCACCAGCGCCTACGGCTACAGCATCGAGCGGGTGGCCTACCGCCCCCTGCGCGGCGGCAACCGTCTGATCCCGCTGATCTCCGCGATCGGTATGTCGATCTTCTTGCAGAACGCGGTGTTGCTCTCACAGGACTCCAAGGACAAGGCCATCCCTAGCCTGCTGCCGGGCAATTTCATCCTCGGTGAAAGCGCCGCCAACGGCGTGGTGGTGTCCTACATGCAGGTGCTGATCTTTATCGTCACCTTCGTCACCATGATCGGTCTGACCCTGTTCATCTCCCGTTCGCGCCTGGGCCGTGCCTGCCGCGCCTGCGCCGAAGACCTGAAGATGGCCAACCTGCTCGGCATCAACACCAACAACATCATCGCCCTGACCTTCGTCATCGGTGCTGCGCTGGCCGCCATCGCCTCGGTACTGCTGGGCATGAACTACGGCGTGATCAACCCGCACCTGGGCTTCCTCGCCGGCATCAAGGCCTTCACCGCTGCGGTACTGGGCGGCATCGGCAGCATCCCTGGCGCGGTACTCGGCGGCCTGCTGCTGGGCGTTGCCGAAGCCTTCGGCGCCGATATCTTCGGTGATCAATACAAGGACGTGGTGGCGTTCAGCCTGCTGGTGCTGGTGCTGCTGTTCCGTCCAACCGGCATCCTTGGCCGCCCGGAGGTGGAAAAGGTATGAGCCGGAACATCAAATCCGCGATTTTCAGCGCCCTGCTGGTGCTGATCATCTCCTACCCGGTACTGGGCCTGAAACTCTCCACCGTCGGCATCAGCCTGCGTGTGGAAGGCGCCACTGCGTTCGAACTCTGGTGCATCGGCGGCGCCGCTACGCTGATCTTCCTCTGGCAATTGCTGCGTGACCGGCTGACTCCGACCTGGGCCAAGCTGCCCAAGCTGCCCAGCGGCTCCGGTCAGATTGGCAACTTCCTCACCCTACCCTCCACCCAGCGCTGGATCATTCTGGCGATGGTCATGGTGGCGCTGGTGTGGCCGTTCTTCGCCAGCCGCGGTTCGGTGGATATCGCCACGCTGATCCTGATCTACGTGATGCTCGGCCTCGGCCTGAACATCGTCGTGGGTCTGGCCGGTCTGCTCGACCTGGGTTACGTCGGCTTCTACGCAGTCGGCGCCTACAGCTATGCGATCCTCTCGCACTACTTCGGCCTGAGTTTCTGGATGTGCCTGCCGATCGCCGGGATGATGGCGGCGCTGTTCGGCTTCCTGCTCGGTTTCCCGGTGCTGCGCTTGCGCGGTGACTACCTGGCCATCGTGACTCTGGGCTTCGGCGAGATCATCCGCATTCTGCTGCGTAACCTCACCGAACTGACCGGTGGCCCGAACGGCCTGAGTATCGCCAACGAGAACAAGCCGACCCTGTTCGGTCTGTCCTTCGAGCGCCGCGTGCCGGCCGACATGCCGACCTTCCACGGCTACTTCGAAATCGCCTACAACTCGCAGTACAAGGTGATATTCCTCTACCTGATCGCTTTACTGCTGGTGCTGCTGACCCTGTTCCTGGTCAACCGCCTGCTGCGCATGCCGATTGGCCGTGCCTGGGAAGCGCTGCGTGAAGACGAGATCGCCTGCCGTGCGCTGGGCCTGAACCCGACCGTGATCAAGCTCTCGGCCTTCACCATCGGTGCCAGCCTGGCCGGTTTCGCCGGCAGCTTCTTCGCTGCTCGTCAGGGTCTGGTGACGCCGGAGTCGTTCACCTTCATCGAGTCAGCGATGATCCTCGCCATCGTCGTACTCGGCGGCATGGGCTCGCAGCTGGGCGTTATCCTCGCCGCCATCGTCATGGTGATGCTGCAGGAGATGCGTGAGCTGAGCGAGTACCGCATGCTGATCTTCGGCCTGGTCATGATCTTCATGATGATCTGGCGCCCGCAAGGGTTGCTGCCGATGCAACGTCCCCACCTGGAGCTGAAGCGATGAGCCGCACGATTCTCGAAGTAAGCGGCCTGTCCATGCGTTTCGGCGGCCTGCTGGCCGTCAACGGGGTGGGCCTGAACGTCAAGGAAAAGCAGGTGGTCTCGATGATCGGCCCGAACGGCGCCGGCAAGACCACCGTCTTCAACTGCCTGACCGGTTTCTATCAGCCGAGCTCCGGCAGCATCCGCCTGAACGGCGAGGCGATCGAAGGCCTGCCCGGCCACAAGATCGCCCGCAAGGGCGTGGTACGGACCTTCCAGAACGTGCGTCTGTTCAAGGATATGACGGCGGTGGAAAACCTGCTGATCGCCCAGCATCGCCATCTCAACACCAGCTACCTGGCGGGTCTGTTCAAGACCTCGGCGTTCCGCCGCAGCGAGCGCGAGGCCATGGACTACGCCGCCCACTGGCTGGAACAGGTCGACCTGGTGGACTTCGCCAACCGTAGCGCCGGTACCCTGGCCTATGGTCAGCAGCGTCGCCTGGAAATCGCCCGCTGCATGATGACGCGCCCGAGCATCCTTATGCTCGACGAGCCGGCCGCCGGTCTCAACCCGCGTGAAACCGAAGACCTGAAAGCCCTGATCAGCGTGCTGCGTGACGAACACAATGTCACCGTGCTGCTGATCGAGCACGACATGAAGCTGGTGATGAGCATTTCCGACCACATCTACGTGATCAACCAGGGCACTCCCCTGGCCGACGGCACGCCGGACGACATCCGCAACAACCCGGACGTGATCAAAGCCTATCTGGGGGAGGCGTAATCCATGCTGAGCTTCAACAACGTCTCAACCTTCTACGGCAAGATCCAGGCCCTGCACGACGTCAGCATCGAAGTGCAGAAAGGCGAGATCGTCACCCTGATCGGCGCCAACGGTGCCGGCAAGTCGACCCTGCTCATGACCCTGTGCGGCAACCCGCGCGCCACCAGCGGCAGCATCCGCTACTTGGGTGAAGAGCTGGTGGGCATGGATACCCCGGAGATCATGCGCAAGAGCATCGCCATCGTGCCGGAAGGCCGTCGCGTGTTCGCCCGCCTGACCGTCGAGGAAAACCTGGCCATGGGCGGCTTCTTCGGGGGCAAGGCGGACAATCAGGAGCAACTGGACAAGGTCCTGCACCTGTTCCCGCGCCTGAAGGAGCGCTTCGCCCAGCGTGCCGGCACCATGAGCGGCGGCGAGCAGCAGATGCTCGCCATCGGTCGTGCCTTGATGAGCAAGCCCAACCTGCTGCTGCTCGACGAGCCGTCGCTGGGTCTGGCGCCGATCATCATCCAGCAGATCTTCGACATCATCGAGCAACTGCGCAAAGACGGCGTGACCGTGTTCCTGGTCGAGCAGAACGCCAACCAGGCGCTGAAGCTGGCTGATCGCGGCTACGTGCTGGAGAACGGCCACATTGTCATGCGCGGCAGCGGTGAAGAGCTGCTCAACGACCCCAAGGTACGCGACGCCTACCTCGGAGGCTAAGCGCACCCTGCGACATCGGAACCGCCCTAAGGGGCGGTTTCTTTTTATCCGCGGGAGTGCCACGGTCCACATTGGATCGCCCGCAAGCGGGCTCCTACAAACAATAAGACCACCGCCTCCTGTAGGAGCCGGCTTGTCGGCAATCATGGCCTGATGGCGAACTCTTAAGCGAATATTTCCGCCCTCTTGCGTCAGCCTCGACGAGTATTAGTCTCAACAACTCTGCCCCCACGAGCCCCGATCATGCGCAAGCCTTTGCTCCTGCTACTGGCCATCACCCTGCTGCTGGGCGCCTGCAGCCGTGTCGGCCTGGCCTATCGCAACCTCGACTGGCTTATCCCGTGGAAGCTGGGCGACTACGTGGCGCTGACCAGCGAGCAGAGTGCCTGGCTCAAACCCCAGCTGCAGGAGCACCTGGCCTGGCATTGCAGCGTCGAGCTACCGCGTTATCTCGACTGGCTGCAACGCAGTCAGCAGGCGCTGAGCAGCCGTGACAGCGAGCTGATGGCCAGCCAGCTGGCCGACTTCGAACAGGCCATGCAGCGCATCGCCGTGGAAATAACCCCCAGCACCATCGAGCTGCTGCGTGGCCTCAGTCCGCGTCAGGTCGATCAGCTATTGGCGGCAATGGACGAGCAGAACGCCAAGCTGCGTGAAGAGTTTCTCGAGCCGCCGGTGCAGGAGCAGGTCAGCCGGCGTGCCGAGCGCATGGAGGAGCGTCTGCAACCCTGGTTCGGCACCCTGAACGCCGAGCAGCGCGAGCGGGTGCAGAGCTGGGCACAGGGCCTGGGCGAACAAAACCAGGTCTGGCTGGAAAACCGCATGGCCTGGCAGCAGGCCCTGCGTGAGGCGTTGGAAGTACGCCGTGGCGACGATTTCGCTGCGCGCATGACCGCCCTGCTGCAACAACGCGAGCGCTTCTACACCAAGGCCTACCAGGCCAGTTTTGATAAGAATCGTCAGGCCATGGCCGAGATGATCGTCGACCTGGTCGCCCAGGCCGACTCAAAACAGATGGAGCGAGCCGACAAACGCTTGCAAAGCCTGCATGCCGACCTGGCCGCGCAGCAGTGCACGGCTGATCAGGCAGTTGCGCGGCGCTAAGCAGGCCTCGAAAGCGCGCTCAGAGCGCCGGTAAGCGCCAGTCGATGGGCGTCATGCCATTCTGGCTGAGGAACTGGTTGCAGCGACTGAAATGGCCATTGCCGATGAAACCGCGATGCGCCGACAGCGGCGACGGATGCGGTGAACGCAGCACCAGGTGCTTGGTCGGGTCGATCAGGCGCTGTTTGCTCTGCGCATGGCTGCCCCAGAGCAGGAACACCAGCTTGGGCTGATGTTCGCTGACCACTTCAATCACCCGGTCGGTAAACAACTGCCAGCCCTTGCCCGCGTGCGAGCCGGCGTTGGCGCGCTCTACCGTCAGCGACGTGTTGAGCAGCAGCACGCCCTGATCGGCCCAGCTCTGCAGGTAGCCGTGCGCGGGGATGTCAATATTGAGGTCGCGCTTGAGCTCCTTGTAGATATTCACCAGCGACGGCGGCGTCTGCACGCCCGGCTGCACCGAGAAGCACAGACCGTGTGCCTGACCGGGGCCGTGGTACGGGTCCTGGCCGATGATCACTACCTTGACCTGATCCAGCGGCGTGGAGTTGAGCGCATTGAAGATCAGTGGGCCCGGTGGATAGATTTCCTTGCCGGCCGCCTTCTCCGCCTGCAGGAACGCACGCAGCTCGCTCATGTAAGGCTTGTCGAACTCCTCACGCAGCGCGTGTTTCCAGCTGGCTTCGAGCTTGATGCGATCGTCGGTCATGCGGTTTTCCTGCGGGTACAAAACGAGTGGAGGCACGCTAGAGAAGGCCGCAAGGCAAGTCAAGGAAGAGCTTGCCGGCATGGCGAAGGATGCTTTGCTAGCCTTTCGGGAACCGTATCAATCGATGATGCCAAGCCGATGTCTCCCACTACCGATACCCTGCGCATGGCGTTGCTCAACCGCTTCCTCAAGGGCGAAGCCAGGATTCCGCAGATGCCGGAAGCCGCCGTCCGCATCCGCAAACTGTTGGACGACCCACGCACCTCGCTGGAACAGCTGACCCGCGTGATCACTGGCGACCCGCCGCTGGCCGCGTACCTGATGCAGTTATCCAATACCCCTCTGCTGCGCGGGGAGCGCTCCTGTAGTTCGCTGCGTGAACTGCTGAGCCGCCTTGGTACCCGCCAACTGGCGGACCTGGTGCTGGGCTTCAGCCTGCAAAACCTGTTCACCAGCTCCGAACCTGCGCTGCAGCAGGCATTTCGCACTCGTTGGCGCAGTGCCAGGGAGCGCGCCGCCCACTGCGCGGTACTGGCTCAGCGCACGGGCATGTCACTGGACGACGCCATGCTCGGCGGCTTGCTACAGGACATCGGCAGCCTGACGCTACTTTCCGAGCTGGAGCACTGGCCGAACGTGCCGCGCGAGAGCGATACGCTGCACGAGCTATGCGATCAACTATCCGGTGATCTCGGCGCTCTGGTCCTGACCCGCTGGCAACTGCCCTCGGCGATCATCGAGTCCACCCGTCTTTACGGCCAGTGGCAGCGCGAGCATGACGGGGCTGCCGACCTGGCGGATCTGGTCCTGCTCGCCAGTGCCCTGCAGACGAGCCAAACGCTGCAGGGGCCGCTACCGGCGCAGGCAAAACTGGGGCTGGAGCAGCCGCTTGACGAACTGAGGCAGGAGCTGGCGGGCGAACTGCAATTGTGGAAGCGTCTGCTCGCCTGAAGCGCCTGCTATGCAGCCTCATCAGGCACATGGATGCAGCTTGTCCGCCCTCTGGAGCAGGTTGAGACTCTTCTGCACCGCACCATGCAGGAGGTCATATGAGCGACTCGAACGGTATCAGCCGTGAACGCCTGGAACAGGCGCTCGCCCACTCCACCTTCGCCCAGTTGCTCGGCGCCGAGTTGCTCGACTTCGCGCCGGGCCGGGTCAGCCTGCAGGTGCGCAGCCGTCCCGACCTGTGCCAGCACCATGGCTACATGCATGGCGCGGTGGTCGGCTTCATGGTCGACAGCGGCTGCGCCTGGGCGGCGGCGTCGCTGGTCGGTGACGTGGTCACCAGCGAATACAAGCTCAACCTGCTCGCACCGGCGCTTGGCGAACGCCTGCTGTGCCGCGCCGAAGTGCTCAAGGCCGGGCAGCGCCAGGCAGTCTGCCGAGCCGATGTATTTGCCCTGAAGGATGGCCAGGAAAAGCTGGTGGCCACCGGCCTGGCGACCATCGCGCGGGTGTAACGGGCGCGCCACTAGCAGGCCGTTGAAAAACGTAGGCGAGGCAGCCAGTGCAATACCGATGGCGGCCCCGCAAAAACAGCCGAAAAACGACCGGGGTCGCGTCCGACTTTACGTGTTGTAAATGAGCATTTTGATGGGGGCGCCTAGCTCGGACTCGCGCACGAGGCTGTTTTTAACGCAGCAATGGCAACGCAGGTAGTTTTTCAACTGCCTGCTAGCCCTGATGCAGCGCCCGGTAATGACTGGGCGCCATGCCCACCACCTTGCGAAACAGCCGTGAGAAGTAATAGGGGTCGTCGTAGCCAAGCTGCTCGGCGACCTGACGCACTTCGGCATCCCCGCGGTCGAGCAGGCGGCAGGCCAGGGCCATCTTCAACTGGATGAAATCCTGGATCGGCGCATGGCCGGTCAGCGCGCGGTAGGTCTTGGCGAAGTGAAAGCGTGACAGCCTGAACTGTGCGGCCAGCTCATCGAGGTTGAGGCTGCCGTGCAGGTGCGCACGCATCACCGCCTGCACCGCCTCGATATCCAGCACGCGGCCGGACTTGAGGTTGACCCGCGCCGGCAGCACCGCCAGGGAGCTGAGCATCGCCTGCAAACGGTGCGCGGCATGGATGAAGGGCAAGACGTTGAGGCCCTGACGCTGCAAACCCAGCAACGCCTCGAAATCGCCGATCAACCTGGGCTGCACGCCGATACGCCGCAGCGTCTGCGCGCCCAGCAGACGCAGAAAGTCCTCGCTGAGACTACCGTCGAAGTGCACCCAGTAAATCGTCCAGGGCTTTTGTCCATCGGCGCCATAGGCATGCGGCGCGTCCTTGGGCAGCAGCAGCAGATCGCCAGCAGCAACCTCGAATCGTCCATCCGCTACTTCCAGCCAACCACTTCCTGAGCGGCAATAGATCAGCAGATGATCGTCCGGGTGCAGGCGTCGCATCTGGTGCCCGGCCGCTTCCGGGTAGAAGCCGATTGCCAAGGGATAGCACCCAGTGCTCAAAGGATGGCGTGCCAACAAGCGGCGCAGGCGCGGCGGAGTGATGAAGCGTTGCCCACCGACGGGCAACGGCCAATTGGAGGTTTCCACCCGCATCCCCACTGCATCACTCCTTTGCATCCCGATCGAATGACAAGATCGTCCATCCCAAGACCAAGATCGTCAATCCACAAGCGGACATCGAATGGCTATAAAGAGCCCATACAAGAACAACAGGAGGCGACCATGCCCCGCACGCTACCGCAACTGATCGACGGCCAATGGCAAACCAGCCAGGCTCGTGAGCTGATCGAAGTCACCGACCCAGCCACCCAGGAAGTAATCGCCCTAGCCCCCAAAGCCACTGCCGAGGAAATCGAGGCCGCAGTGGCCAGTGCGCAGAAAGCCTTCCTCGCCTGGCGCGAGGTGCCGGTATCGGAGCGTGCCCGCCTGATGCTGCGCTACCAGCACCTGCTCAAGGAACACCACGACGAGCTGGCGGAGATTCTCGCAGCGGAAACCGGCAAGACCTTCGCCGATGCCAAGGGCGACGTCTGGCGCGGCATCGAAGTGGCCGAACACGCCGCCAATATCGCCAGCCTGATGATGGGCGAGACGGTGGAAAACGTCGCCCGCGAGATCGACACCGCCAGTTGGATCCAGCCACTGGGCGTGTGCGTCGGCATCACCCCGTTCAACTTCCCGGCGATGATTCCGTTGTGGATGTTTCCGCTGGCCATCGCCTGCGGCAATACCTTCATTCTCAAACCCTCGGAACAGGACCCGATGACGCCCAATCGTCTGGCTGAACTGTTCCTCGAGGCCGGCGCACCAGCCGGCGTACTGCAGGTGCTGCATGGCGGCCGCGAGCAGGTCGATGCGCTGCTGGTGCACCCGGCGGTGCGCGCGGTGTCCTTCGTCGGTTCGGTGACGGTGGGCCAGCACGTCTATCGCACCGGTACCCAGCATTTGAAACGCGTGCAGGTCTTCGCCGGGGCCAAGAACCATATGGTGATCATGCCTGACGCACCGAAGGATCAGGTGCTCAGCAACCTGCTCGGCGCCAGTTGTGGCGCGGCCGGGCAGCGCTGCATGGCGATCAGCGTGGCAGTGTTCGTCGGCGAATCGAAACAGTGGATCGATGAGCTGGCAACGCAGATGGCCGCACTGCGTCCTGGCCACTGGCAGGACAGCGGCGCCGCCTACGGCCCGCTGATCAGCCCGCAGGCACGCCAGCGCGTGCTGCGCCTGATCGAACAGGGCAAGGCAGAAGGCGCCGAATGCCTGCTCGACGGTTCGCAGTGCACGGTGGAGGGGTATCCGAATGGCAACTGGGTCGGGCCGACGCTGTTCCGTGGCGTGACGACGAAGATGGGCCTGTACCGCGAGGAGATCTTCGGCCCGGTGCTGGTGTGCATGCAGGTCGACACCCTGGAAGAGGCCATCGCACTGGTCAACGCCAGCCCTTACGGCAACGGCACCAGCCTGTTCACCCGCTCCGGCGGCGCTGCGCGGCATTTCCAGCATGCGATTGAAGTCGGCCAGGTGGGCATCAACGTACCGATTCCGGTGCCGCTGCCATTCTTTTCCTTCACCGGTTGGAAGGGCTCGTTCTACGGCGACCTGCACGCCTATGGCAAGCAGGCGGTGCGTTTCTATACCGAGACCAAGACGGTGACCAGCCGCTGGTTCGATGACACGCCGCTCGGCGATGGCCCGAACATGACTATTCAGCTGAAATGAGAACTGGGTGAGCGTTTCTTAGACTAATAGACGATCACTCGAACTGGACGAGCGGCGTAAAACAGTTCTCTGCAGAACAAAAACAAGGAGAACTGCAATGCGCCAACTGTCCGCCACGCTGGCCCTGTGGGCCGCACTTACCGCCTGTGCGCAGGCTGCCGAGCCGATCACCCTCGGCCTCAACTATCCGCGCACCGGACCATACAAGGAGGAGGGATTGGCGCAGATGCGTGGAGCCCTGCTGGCCATCGATGAAATCAACGCCGCCGGCGGTGTGCTGGGGCGGCCCTTGCGCCTGTCCAGCAAGGACACCGCCTCGCGTCCGGCCAAGGCCGAGAAGAACGTCGACAAGCTGGCCGCCGAGGGCGCGGCGATGCTCTTCGGCGGCTCCTCCAGCGCGGTCGCCATCGCCGCCGGCAAGCGTGCCAGGCAGCATGGTCTGCTGTACTTCGGCACCCTCACCTACTCCAACGACACCACCGGCAAGGATGGCCATCGCTACATGTTTCGCGAGTGCAACAACGCCTGGATGAGCGCCAAGGTACTCGGCCAATACCTGAGCAAGACCCTGCCGAACAAGCGCTACTTCTATGTCACCGCCGACTACACCTGGGGCCACACCAGCGAGGCGTCGCTGCGCCAGGCCACCGCCACCGACAATGCCGCCCAGCACGCCAGCGTACGCATCCCCTTCCCGGGTGCGCGCCTGGCCGACTATCAGGACGCGCTGACCCAGGCCGCTGCCAGCAACGCCGAGATCCTCGCTCTGGTGCTGTTCGGCGAGGATCTGGTGCGTGCCATGCGCGTCGCCAAGGATCTTGGCCTGACAGAACGCATGCAGATCGTCGCGCCGAACCTGACCCAGAGCATGGTCGAACAGGCCGGTCCCAACCTGATGGCAGGCGTGATCGGCACCGAGCCCTGGACCTGGCGCGTGCCGGCGCTGGAAAAATCCGCGCGTGGCCAAGCCTTCGTCGAAGCCTTCAAGACCCGCTACGAGATGTACCCATCCAGCTCCGCCGCCTCGGCCTACAGCATCGTTCAACAGTGGGCCGACGCCGCTACGCGAGCCAAGAGCCTCGACAGCGAAGCGCTGATCAAGGCGCTGGAAGGCCACCGCTACACCTTGCTCAAAGACGAACAGCAATGGCGTGCCTTCGACCACCAGAATCTGCAGACGGTCTACGCGGTAAAGGTCAAGCCGCGCGACGAGGTACTCAAGGACCCGCTCAAGCAGGACTACTTCGAAATCGTCGACCGCCTCGATGCCAGCAGCGCGCTGCCCAGCCTCGCCGAGTGGCAGGCCGAGCGCCGCGCTGGCGGCCAACCCCTGACCTTGCAATGAGATGCCATGGACTTCGAACTCAGTGATGAACAACGCCTTCTGACTGACAGCGCCCGCGCCTTCGCCGCGCGGGAGCTGACGCCCCACGCCGCCGAGTGGGATCGCGAGCAGCACTTCCCCGTCGAGGTGATTCGCCGCGCTGCCGAACAGGGCTACCTGGCCCTGTATCTGCGCGAAGAGGATGGCGGCCTGGGCCTGTCCAGGCTGTCCAGCTCACTGATTTTCGAACAACTGGCGGCCGGCTGCGTGGCCACCACCGCTTACCTGACCATCCACAACATGGCCACCTGGATGCTCGCCAGCTTCGCCGACCAGGCGCTGAAGGATGCCTGGTTGCCGGGGCTGATCAACGGCCAGTCGCTGGCCTCCTACTGCCTCACCGAACCGGACGCCGGCTCCGATGCCGCCCACCTGCGCACCCGTGCCCGGCGCGACGGCAACGACTATGTGATCGACGGCAGCAAGTGCTTTATCTCCGGTGCGGGAAGCACGCAGGTACTGATCGTCATGGCGCGCACCGGCGAGGATGGTGCCAAGGGTATTTCCTGCTTCCTGGTACCTGCCGATGCGCCCGGCGTACGTTACGGACGCAACGAGGACAAGATGGGCTGGAAGGCGCAGCCGACCCGCACCATCACGTTCGAAGGTGTGCGCATCCCTGCCAGCCACCGCATTGGCCCGGAAGGCGAAGGCTTCGTCTACGCCATGAAGGGCCTCGATGGTGGGCGTTTGAATATCGCCAGCTGCTCGCTCGGCGCGGCCCAGGCAGCGCTGCAGCAAAGCCTGCGCTACGTAGAAGAACGCAAGCAGTTCGGCAAGGCGCTCAGCGAGTTCCAAGCTTTGCAATTCAAGCTGGCCGACATGCTCACCGCCCTCACCGCCAGCCGGCAGATGGTGCGCCTGGCCGCGCACAAGCTCGACCACGGCCACGGCGAGGCCAGCCTCTACTGCGCCATGGCCAAGCGCTTCGCCACCGACCAGTGCTTCGACGTGTGCAACGAGGCGCTGCAACTGCATGGTGGCTACGGCTATCTGAATGACTATCCGCTGGAACGCTGGGTACGCGACGCCCGCGTGCACCAGATACTGGAAGGCACCAACGAGATCATGCGGGTGATCGTCGCCCGCCGCCTGCTCCTGCAGGGCGGCATGCTCGATCGCCTGTTGTAGCCGTTTTCCCCTCTCCCACCTCTCCTATTAATGGGGAGGGGCGAACATTGACGAGGAATGCTATGAGCACTGCAATCGAAACCTATAAATCCGGCATCTTCGACCTGACCCACAAGCTCACCGTCGAGAAGCACGGCCACACCGCGCTGATCACCATCAATCATCCACCGGCCAACACCTGGGACCGCGACTCGCTGATCGGTCTCAAGCAGGTGGTCGAGCACCTCAATCGTGACGACGAGGTGTACGCCCTGGTGGTGACCGGCCAGGGGCCGAAGTTCTTTTCCGCCGGTGCCGACCTGAACATGTTCGCCGATGGCGACAAGGCCCGTGCCCGCGAGATGGCCCGACGCTTCGGCGAGGCCTTCGAGACCCTGCGCGATTTCCGCGGCGTGTCCATCGCCGCGATCAACGGCTACGCCATGGGCGGCGGCCTGGAGTGCGCGCTGGCCTGCGATATCCGCATCGCCGAACGCCAGGCACAAATGGCCCTGCCGGAAGCCTCCGTGGGTCTGTTGCCCTGCGCCGGCGGCACCCAGGCCCTGCCCTGGCTGGTCGGCGAAGGCTGGGCCAAGCGCATGATCCTCTGCGGTGAACGCATCGACGCCGAAACCGCCCTGCGCATCGGTCTGATCGAGCAGGTGGTGGACACCGGCGAAGCCCGTGGCACCGCACTGCTGCTGGCATCCAAGGTGGCGCGGCAAAGCCCGGTAGCGGTACGTACCATCAAACCACTGATCCAGGGTGCCCGTGAGCGTGGTGCCAATACCTGGCTGCCGGAGGAACGCGAGCGCTTCGTCGATCTGTTCGATGCCGACGACACCCGCGAGGGCGTCAACGCCTTTCTGGAAAAACGCGACCCGCAGTGGCGCAACAAATAAATCCTGGGAGCTAGCTCCGCTCGCGAATCAGGCGACGTCATCTTTTCGCGAGCAGAGCTCGCTCCTACCGTCTCGTAGGGTGGTCGTCGCCTTTTACGTCCACCACAAACCCGTAAGGTGGATGGATAAACCGTCATCCACCCTACGCAGGAAGCCCCTATGAACCTGCAATTCGAAGAACGCCCCAGCCTGCATGGCTACCGCATCGGCATCGCCAGCCTGGACGCCGAGAAGAGCCTCAACGCTCTCACCCTGCCGATGATCGAAGCACTCGACGAACGCCTGAGGGCCTGGGCAGAAGATCCGACCATCGCCTGCGTGATGCTGCGCGGCAACGGCCCCAAGGCCTTCTGCGCCGGCGGCGATGTCGTGCGACTGGTCAATCAGTGTCGCGAACAGCCAGGCGAAATACCGGCCCTGGCACGACGTTTCTTCGCCGACGAATATCGCCTCGACCATCGCATCCACACCTACCCCAAACCCTTCATCTGCTGGGCCCACGGCCATGTGCTGGGCGGCGGCATGGGCCTGATGCAGGGCGCCGGTATCCGTATCGTCACCCCGAGCAGCCGCCTGGGCATGCCGGAAATCAACATCGGCCTGTACCCGGATGTCGGCGGCAGCTGGTTCCTCGCTCGCCTGCCGGGGCGCTTGGGCCTGTTCCTTGGCCTCACCGCCGCCAGCATCAATGCCCGCGATGCGCTGGACCTGAACCTGGCCGACCGCTGCCTGCGCGACGACCAGCAGGACGCCCTGCTCGAAGGCCTGGTGCAACTGAACTGGCGCGAACAACCCGCGGCGCAGCTGCACAGCCTGCTGCGCGCGCTGGAGAACGAAGCGCGCAGCAGGCTGTGCAGCTG